>Ga0316229_1000050_pt1 | contig 169504 bp, 122 predicted proteins | sample TBH18023metaG_FD_206011 | JGI IMG/M metagenome (GOLD analysis project Ga0316229, IMG submission 206011) | Freshwater microbial communities from Trout Bog Lake, Wisconsin, USA - TBH18023 | ecosystem: Environmental > Aquatic > Freshwater > Lake > Hypolimnion/Profundal zone | place: USA... | reverse complement strand
AATGCCTCACCCGTAGTCAATGCAGGCCCGGATGCTTCCATCTGTTCAGGTAACACTTTCCCAATCGTAGGTGCTACCGCAACCTCGGGAACCTATTCTTCCCTGTTGTGGACTACATCCGGGGATGGGTATTTCAATAACAATACCACCCTGCATCCTGTTTACACTCCCGGAGTTGCTGATATCGCAGCGCATACAGTTACCCTTACATTAACCGGGAATGGCAACACTCCCTGCAGCCCGGTTTCAGATGCAATGGTTCTCTCAATCACAACTTCATTGAGTATCACCACCCAGCCTGTTAGTTCGATCATCTGTACCGGTGGTACCTATACTTTGAATGTAACACCCACAGGCGGGCCCGGCAGCTTCACCTATCAATGGCAGTCTAACACTGAGGATTGCAACTTTACATTTACCAACATCGATGGTGCAACCAATTCCGCTTATACAACACCGGCCCTGACCCATACTACTTATTACAAGGTCGTTATTAGCCCCTTAAGCGGTACCTGCAGCCCGGTGACCTCGGATTGTGCAACCGTTACAGTTCTTGAAGATCCCATCATTTACACCCAGCCTTCGAGCGGAACTGTCTGCAATGGAGGAACATTCGGCATGTATGTTGTTGCCAGCGGCGGCACAGGTACGTTGTCATATCAATGGCAAAGCAATACTACCAACTGTTCATCGGCATTCGCTGATATCAGCGGAGCGACTAACAGCGGGTATACCACCGTCCCCCTCTCCCAGACGACTTATTACAGGGTTGTAGTGAGCCAGACGGGAAGCGGTTGCGGACCGGTTACTTCCAATTGTGCAACCGTTACGGTGAATGCACCGCCAACGGCCAATGCCGGTGCGAATGCCACCATCTGTGCGGGCACATCATACCCATTGTCATCCGCAACAGCTTCGAATTATGCAAGTGTGTACTGGTCGACTTCAGGTACAGGGACATTCAACAATTACTATACACTTAACCCCGTCTATACTCCGAGCGCTGCCGATATCACTGCTGTTCATGTTACCCTGACGCTGCATGCGGAAGGGAATCTGCCATGCGGGGAAGTTACAGCTTCAATGATCCTGACATTACAGAAACCTCCTGTTGCATATGCAGGTCCTGACGCCACGATCTGCGAACCGAGCAGCTATTGCCTGTGCTCTGCAACAGCCAAGAATTACACCTGTATCAATTGGGAGGCAATGATAACTCCTGGGGTCCCCGGTACGGGAACTTTCAGTGATATTCATGCAATCAACCCGGTCTATACCCCAAGTGCAGCAGACATTGCTGCAGGAAATGTATACCTGATCCTCCACCTTTGCGCCACTGCTCCATGTACTGATGTGACCGACACCATGAAACTTTGCATCAGCCGCATCCCACAGGCCTATGCCGGTGCCGATGCCATGATCTGCGAGGGATTCACTTACCCGATCACTGATGCCACCGCCAGTCATTATACTGCGCTGAGCTGGACCACCTCAGGTACTGGTACGTTCAACAATACCGGGATTATAAATCCGATTTACACTCCAAGCAATGCAGATATCGTTGCAGGATTCGTAACCCTGACACTTAACCTGACTGCACAATCACCCTGCCCGAATGCAAGCGATGCAATGATCCTTACCATTCACAGAAATCCCACGGCAACGGCTTATGTCGTCTCTAATGTAAGCTGCCATGGGCTGAGTGACGGAGTGGTCAGCGTATCGGCGACGGGAGGCACAACTCCTTACACCTACCTCTGGAGTACGACTGCCACCACCCAAACGGTGAGCGGTCTGTCTGTCGGCACCTATTCGGTGACAGTCACCGACAATTTCGGATGCAGGAATTACAGCCAGACAACCCTGGGCCAGCCACCATTACTGACCGTTTCAGGTACCGTTGTGCAGAATGTGCGCTGCAATGGAGGAAATGAAGGTCTGATCACAATTACTGCAGGCGGGGGTACAACACCATACTCATACCACTGGAGCAACAGTGCCACTTCACAGAATATTTCGGGACTTACAGCCGGAACATATTCGGTAACTGTGACCGACGCCCATACCTGCACGGCGACAGGAAACTGGACAATCACAGAGCCAGCCCTGCTGACAGTTGCGGGCAATGTCACCCATAATGTTCTTTGCAAAGGAGGTAGTGAAGGAGCAATTTCCATCACAGCGGGAGGAGGGACAACATCCTATTCCTACCTGTGGAGTAATAATGCCACAACTGCCGCCATATCCGGGCTTACTGCCGGCACCTATACAGTGACGGTGACAGATGCACATACGTGTACCGTAACAGGCGACTGGACCATAACGGAACCAGCGATCCTGACAGTTACAGGGACAGTTACGCATGAGGTCCTTTGCAAGGGAGGCAGTGACGGATCAATAGTCATCACGGCTTCAGGTGGAACCACTTCTTACAGCTATGCATGGAGCAACAACGCCACAACTCAAAATATCTCCGGACTGACTGCAGGGACCTACATTGTTACTGTTACGGATGCTCATTCCTGCACCACTTCGGGTTCCTGGACTGTAACAGAACCGACAGCGCTTTCAATTAGCGGAACAGTCACCAATGCTACCTGCTACACCTATAGCAATGGTGCAATCAATGTTACTTACGGAGGGGGCGTAACTCCTTACTCCTACCTGTGGAGTAATGCGTCAACAACCGGAAGTATAAGTAATTTGAGTGCAGGCACCTATTCGGTTACGGTTACCGACGCCCATTCATGTACTTTGTCTGATAGCTGGAGTGTCACACAACCGCCACCCTGGTCTGTAGTTATCAGCGGATGCAGTACCCCTTGCTGCGGAACAGGCAACAGCTACGCTTATTCTGCAACCCTTGCCGGGTCATACACAAATCCTGTTTCTTACCTGTGGACTGTCGTTGGTGGAACAATAACCAGCGGCCAGAATACTCCGAACATCTCGGTGACATGGTCGTGTTGCGGACAAGGAACGGTCAATCTCCACGTTACTGAGTCAGGAACATACAACTGTTCCCTGAACGCTTCCAACCAGGTTGCAGTTTACGCACAACCTGACCCGGTCATTGCGGGGCCTGCGTCAGTACCTGCGGATACGACAAATGTTCATTATTCGACTGCATACTATGCAGGCCATTCTTATAACTGGACTGTCACAGGAGGTTCGATTGCAAGCGGGCAGGGTACCAGCAGCATCACCGTGAACTGGGGTTCATACCCTACCTGCGGATGCGGATCGGTATCTGTTTGTGAAACGAACACTACCACCGGCTGTGTAGGCTGCACTACGATGAATATCACAATTATTCCCGGGAACCAGCATAACCTTGATGGGTATGTATATTACAAGAACGGTTATAACACGGGGCTTAACGGTGTTATTGTCAATCTGAGGAACCTGTCTACAGGTATCATCATTGCAACAGACACCACAGGTCCGGATATGCATCCCTCTCATGACCCGGGTTACTTCTCCTTCTCAAGCGTGCCTGCGGGCTCATACCAGCTTGACGCATCATTCAATGGAACCTGGGGCGGCAATAACGCAACGGATGCATTGATTGTGCAGTTGTATGTTGCCGGATCTTATACCCTGACAGGTCTGAACAAGGCTGTTGGTGACGTAAATGCAAGTGGAACCTGGACTGGCTTGGACGCCCTGTATATCAAACTCCGTACTGTTGGTGCGATCGATTCTTACCCGGCTGGCAACTGGATGTTTGACAACCCGACAGTAAGCGTTACCCCTTCACCTGTATCCCAAAACATCTTTGGCCTTTGCGTAGGTGATGTCAATGGTTCATACATCCCGACCGGCTTGAAGGACGCTTCCTTCCTGTCGGTAGTAAACGACGGTGTTCAGACAATACCAGTTAACCAACAGTTCACTTACAACATCAAGAGTAACCAGGTCGCAGACCTTGGTGCCATGACCTTGTTCATGAATTATGATCAGAGCCGCTTTGAAATTGAAAGAGTTAATGTTCCTTCCGATGAGATGAAGTACAGGATCGCAGGCGGCAGGATCGCCATCGCATGGTCAGGTACCAAGCCTATTTCCGTCAGGGATACCGAAACCGTTATTTCATTACACATGAAAACCATGGGTGCAATTAAAGAGCCTGCTCAGATTTTCGAAATTATGCCGGGAAGTGAATTTGCCGATCCGTTCGGAAACAGGTTTGATAACTTCGAACTGAAGATGGCAAGTGTTGTTACACCTGGTAATCCTAAGGAATTCATATTGTTTAATTACCCGAATCCCTTCAACAACAACACGACCATTCTTTATACTCTTCCTGAAAACTGCAAGGTTAAACTTGTATTGACTAACTTGCTGGGCAATACGCTTGCGACCCTTGTTGATAATCTTCAGGTGGATGCCGGCACCCATACCATAAATGTAAACCCGCTTGAATACCATCTTTCGGCAGGTGTTTATCTTTACAGGATCGAAGCAGTCGGTTCATCTGAAACATTTATTAAAACAAATAAACTGATTTTCGAAAATTAATACCGGTGCTTAAGAACGAGGCCGCCCCAAAAAGGCGGCCTCGTTCTTTTTATGTTAGTGAGGAAAACAGTTACAATCGGACGAATTTTACTAAATAATTTTATATTTGTTGATGAAAATGGAATAAAAAGAAATAGTGGAAATTCATATGATTGATTTCAATAAAAAATCTGTCAGCTATGAAACTGCCTTGCGAATGTCAGAGTCCGCTATGGCCAAAGCTCAGGAACTCGATACTGCCATAGCTGTTTGCATTGTTGACGAAAGCGGGGTATTAAAACATTTTGCACGGATGGACAATGCACCCCTTATAGCGGTCGATGCATCCAGGAAGAAAGCTGTTACGGCAGTTGGTTTCGGCCTTTCTACCGGCAAGCCCTGGTTTGAATTTATCAAAGACGACCCAATCCTTAGGGAAGGTGTACATGATTTTACCGATTTTATGTTGATGGGGGGAGGGATTCCAATTGTTGTTGACAAACAAATTATCGGGGCAATAGGGATCAGCGGCGGGCATTATGAAAATGACCATTTATGCGCACAGGCAGCTTTGAGTTGTCTTTAATAGAAAGCAATGTTGAAAGTAAAAGATCACCTTGGCCTTCTTGACAGGCTTAACCAGTTTGCCTCATTGTATTCGAGCATCGAAACTTTACAGGAACTTGCTGTTAAGGTGGAAGAGGTCCTTGACGACATCATGGAAATTGAACGTTCAGGGCTTTATCTTTACGATTTCCAGGAGCATCGTCTAAAATTGCTTATTGCAAAAGGCTTTAATGAGGAGGAGTTGAAAGAAGCCGATCGTACAGCAATGGACAGGCATCCAGGTTATGTTTTTCGAACCAAATCGATCCTTAATATCCCCGACACTGAAAATGACCCTGAACAAAGATCTGTATCCTCTCCCAGGAGCTTTATTGTACGTTCAAGGCTTTTTGTCCCTGTAATGAATGGTGATCAGGCGGTTGGTGCATTCGGGATTGTCAGCTCAAGGAAAAACAACTTCAACGATGAAACAGTTGCAGTCTTATCTTTCATCTGCAATATCAGCGGTGGAATCTACGGTAACATCCTTACCCAGGCAGAACTAAGGATGACTTCCCTGATTGCTAGGGAAACAGACAATGCCGTCATCATTACCGGCAAGGATGGTCTTACCCAGTGGGTAAACCGTAGTTTTGAACGTATCACCGGTTATACTTCCGGGGAAATAAAAGGAGTCAGACCAGGCAAATTACTGCAGGGTGAAAAGACCGATCGGGAGATCGTAAGCATGATCGCTGCTGCCATAGCTAATAAGGAACCTATTGAGGCCGACCTTTTAAATTATCATAAGGACGGGCTGCCATACTGGGTAAGACTTCAGATACAACCGGTTTTTAATGCTAAAGGGGAACTCACAAATTTTATCTCCATTCAGCACGATATCACAAATCAAAAAAAAGTGCAGGATGAAATGGCCTCGGTTTCAACCCGTCTTTCAACCCTTATTAAAAACCTGCAATACGGAATCCTGATGGAAGACCAGGACCGGAACATTGCTCTGATCAATAAAAGATTCTGTGATATGTTCGGGATTCCGGTAGAACCTGAACTTCTTCTAGGTTCGGATTGTTCTGACTCGGCCAGGCAATCGAGACACATGTTTAAAAATCCTGAAAAGTTCCTTGAGCGGATTGAATTGATACTGACGGATAAAAAAACTGTGACTGATGAAGAGCTTGAACTGGCCGACGGCAGGATCTTCGAAAGGGATTACATCCCTATTTTCCTTGACGAAAGGTTTCTCGGGAATTTATGGCAATACCAGGACATCACATCCCGGAAAAAAATTGAGACTGATTTGCGCAAGGCCATTAAAGATGCTGAGTCTGCTAATGCGGCAAAAAGCCTTTTTCTTGCAAAAATGAGTCATGAGATTCGAACCCCCTTAAACGCTGTCATCGGTTTGTCAAAGCTCATGCGCGATACTCCCCTGGACCTGGAACAGAGAAAGCTCAATGACAACCTGATTATCGCCAGCGATAACCTGTTAGAGATCATCAACGAGATCCTTGATTTTTCGAAGATAGAGGCTGGGAAAATTGAATTGGAAAATGTGCCTTTCAGTATTCATGATGTCATGAAACGGGTTTACAGCTTCCAGGAATTTGCCGCCGAAGAAAAAATGATTACCCTTACAACCATTATAGGTGATCAGGTTCCGTCTGCAATTCTTGGTGATCCTTTACGGCTTCAGCAGGTTCTCACAAACCTTGTCAGTAATGCAATAAAATTTACAAAAAACGGGCTGGTGGAAGTATCCTGTAAACTGGTTTCAGCTTCAGGCATGACCGCTGGATTATTATTTGCCGTTACTGATACAGGCATTGGTATAAGCAAAGAGAACCTCGGTCACGTGTTTGAACGGTTCAGGCAGGAAGATGACAGCGTAACCCGCCTCTATGGCGGAACAGGGCTTGGTCTTGCAATCAGCAGACAATTGGTAAATCTGATGGGAGGCGAGCTCAGGGTCCAAAGCGAGAAAGGAAAAGGAAGCTGCTTCTTTTTCACACTCCAATTCAGGATTACCGATGCAAAGGTTCTTCAAAAAACCAGGAAGGTTATCATATTTGAACCACATATACTGGATGATAAAAAGATCCTTGTTGCTGAAGACAATGAATTCAATCAGTTCATTGTTAAATCAATTCTTGAAAAATGGGGCGCCTCAGTTGATCTTGCTGAAAACGGCCAGGTGGCAGTATCACAGCTCTGGCTGCTCGATTATGACCTGATTTTAATGGATCTGCAGATGCCCCTGATGGATGGACTTACCGCCACCAGGATGATTCGCGAAGAACTGCAAAAAAACACTCCTATAATTGCACTTACAGCGAATGTGACCAAGGAAGCGATTAAAAGGACTTCCGAAGCCGGGATGAATGAATATATCTCGAAACCCTTCGATGAAGAAGATCTTTATCTCAAAGTGATGAAAGCTGTGGGGAAAGAACCCAGGTATGAAACTGAAGTTTCTGCGTCTGATGAACTGACCCTGCCAAAAGTTGTGAGGGAAGAATTATACTATGATCTCGCCCACCTGTCAAGGACTTTCGGGGGAGATTATGAGCAGGTCCACAATACGCTGGTCAGGTTTAATGAATTTATCCCGGGCTACTATAATGCTTTATTATCTGCATTTGAGCTCAGGGATTATGCTGAGATCAATAAGGCATTGCATAAAATACAGTCAAGTCTTAATACCATTGCAAACAAAAACATAAAGGAAATCGTCAGGAAGATCCATGATTGTTGTGAAGAGCAATCAGATCCGGATCTTCTGGAGAATCTTTTTGCTGAGCTTAATGAATTTTTTCCTGTTCTGCTTTCCCAGGTAAAAAAACTTATCCAAGAAGCCCCAGGCGGTATGACCACAGGCCAATAATTTCCCTTAATGCCCGGGAACTATTCTCCAGCGCTTCTGCATCCGGTAAAAACCTGTAGAATGAAAATGGCGAACTTACAACTTCGAAATCGGTAGGGGCGGGGATAACTTTCAGTCCAGTTCTGAAGAAAAGCCAATATGCCCGCTGCATATGCAAAGCTGATGTTACCAGTAAAATTGATTTTCCATTAAACGGTTTCAGCATTTCAACTACATCCCTTACATTTTCAACAGTATTTCTGCTGCTGGCGCTTATTCTGATTGCTGCTGCCGGTATGCCAAGGTTTATCAGGAATAGCTTCATTCCAAGGGCGGAAATACCTGTCCTTAAAATGGGATCGGCCCCTCCGCTCAGGAGAATTACTTTTGACCTTTGCGCTTGAAACAACTGAGATGCAAACAATTCGCGATCCGAAGCTCGGTTAAGGTCGATTGGTGGAAGATTTGGCCCTGCATAACCTCTAACACCACCTCCTAAAACTACAATGGCGTCGGCTTTAGGATATGACTCTGCGGGATGGTACCTGAATTTGGATTCCAGACTCCCCCTGACAAAATCACTCCAGGCGGGAGTGCTCCATAACCATAACCATAAAACGGAAAAAACAAATAAGAAAAAAAACGGCTTGTTCTTACCAAAGTAAAGGAAAATGACAGAAAGGAGAAAGCAGATAATTGCCACTCCTAACGGCATGATAAATTGACTTACTGACTTGTAAAAAAGAAAAAATATATCATTCATAGAGGACCTGCCTGATTAATTTTCCCGTATCTGTGCCTTGAGTTGTTCAGTTAACACCTTAAAATAGACAAGGAATTGTTTAATCTCGTTATGGAGTTCTTCTGTAAGTTTCCCTTCTTTACTGGTATCGTTGATTTTCTTTATCAGGTTACGCATAATATCATTTGACACAAGACCAACTGAAGATTTTATTCTATGTGAAGTTCTCTGAATGGCATCTGCGTCACGATTTAACGAAGCCTTCTCCAGGTCCCTGGTGTATTCCGGAGTAACTTCCAGGAACTTCTGCAGCATTTTTTTCAGCATCCCCGGATCATTGCCAACCATCTTCACGAGGCCTGAAACATCGCATAAAACGGGAGGTTCAACCTCTGTTTCCGGTACGTGCTTCCCTCCCTTTACCGCATTTAAAACAGAGATGATCTTATCGTATAATTCATCCTCTTCAAATGGTTTTGAAACATACCCTTGCATCCCCGCCTTTTCACATTTTTCAACAATTCCCAGCACTACATTGGCTGTAAGCGCCAGTATAGGTGTTTGCAGTTTAAGTTCGTTTCTGATAATCGTGGCAGCAGTGATTCCGTCCATTACAGGCATCTGGATATCCATCAGTATTAAGTCAAACGACTTGGTCCTGAGTTTATCCAGGGCCTGCTGACCGTCTTCACTGACATCGGTTATAGCTGACCATTTTTCAAGCAAGGCCTGGGCAACAAATTGATTGAATTTATTATCCTCAACAAGCAACACATTGATGCCGCTCAAAGCATTCTTGATCTCAGTGGTATGTTTATGCTCAATACCGGCCTTTGGTTGCAATCCCTTTTCAAAATCAAGAGTAAAATAGAACTTACTCCCGGAATTTTTAATACTGTCTACATATAACACACCCCCCATATGTTCCACTAGTTGCTTGCTGATTGCAAGGCCAAGTCCTGTCCCACCATAGGTCCGTGTGATACTTTCATCTTCCTGCTGGAAACTGTCAAAGATTTTTTTCTGATTGTCCGGGCTTATACCTATGCCTGTATCCTCGACCAGGAACAAGATACTTTGCCTGTCATCTCCGTTGCCGGTCAGTTCACTTCTTAATTCCACAAATCCCTTTTGCGTGAACTTTATTGCATTGCTTACAAGGTTCATCAGGATCTGCTGCAAGTGCACGGGGTCGCCATTTAAAAACTCAGAGATCGAATTATCGTTGATACAATTGAATTTAATACCCTTTTCCTCAGCCCTGTATTCATTTGCATCATAAACTTTGCGTAAAAGTTCATTCAGGCTGAAATTATTCTTTTCAATGTTAATCTGCCCTGATTCTATTTTTGAAAAATCAAGGATGTCATTGACAATATTGAGAAGTGTTTCCGATGAAGTCTTCATATGGTGCAGGAGCTTCATCTGGGGATCAGTAACATTCGATTCAGTCAGAAGCCTTTCCATCCCTATAATAGCATTCAGGGGAGTTCGTATTTCGTGGCTCATATTGGCAAGAAACCTCGATTTGGCAATATTGGCTGATTGAGCCTCCTCCGTTGCTTTCTTCAATTCCAGGTCGGCAGCAATCCGGCTTGTAATATCATGTGCAATTCCCGTGGTCCCGAGGAGATTTCCTTCAGGGTCAATGATAGGGGCACGGTATATTTCCAGCCAGATCTTCTTTCCATTTAATTCAAATTGTTCTTCAATTATTTTCAATTCCCTGGTTTGCATGACTTCATTGTCAAACTGGGTGAACCTGGAGGCTATCTCCGGAGCCCAGATATCAAGCGCCTTCTTGTTCAGCAGGTATTCCTTGCTGCTGAAATTGAAATAATCAATAAAAGTCTGGTTCACCAGTAGATACCTTCCGTCAATATCTTTCAGCCACATCTGATAAGGGACGTTGTTGAAAATTGCCTGCAGGTAAGCTTCCTGTGTTTTCAGGGCCTGTTCGGTATTTTTCCTGTCGAATAAATTGCATAAAAGATCGGCCAGCAGATGTAAAAACTGGATTTCTTCATGACTCCATTCCTTGGTTGTTTTTACCGAATCAAAACCAACAAACCCAAGACAATTTCCTTCAAGCAGCATCGGAACTGTAATCAGGGTTTTTATGCTCTGGGGTTCAAGAATCTGTCTTAAAGTATCCGTTCCCTCCAGCTGGCTTACGTCAGGGACAACCATCATCTCACCCCTTAAGTGAGTCTGAACCCATTCCTGGTATAAACCGAGGGGGATGGACTGGAGATTCGCTTTTTCCGGACTTACCCCTTCGGCGCACCATTCATGCGTGTTCGACATCTTTTGGGAAACGAAATCGTAGAGAAAGATATAGACCCTGTCGATCGAATTCTGCAAGCCGATAAGCGACAGCAGTTCGTCAATCGCCCGGTCACTGTTATCAATTGGAATATTTATAAATTCAGTGGCAAGGTGAGCGATCAGTTTCTGCTGGTCAAGAAGCCTTGCAAGTTTCTTCTCCGTGGATTTTCTCTCAGAGATATCGCGGATACTTCCTTCTATGAATTCTGGCTTCCTGTCGGGTCCATAGATCAAATGACTTGTAATTGACACCGGAATACGGGTACCATCTTTTTTAACAAGTACATTCTCGTAATCATTCAGGGCGCCTTTTTTTAAAAGCAAGTCGACCATCCTGTTACGGCTCTCTATATCCTCATAAACAACATCCACCTTTTTACCGATAAGCTCTTCGGGAAGATATCCTGACAGTTCGTAAACAGAAGGTGATAATATGAGAATATTGCCATCCGCATCCGTACGATAATAAAGATCGAGAAAGGAATTGAAAATGGCCTGGTACTTTTCTGCTATTTCCCTTATTTCCCTTTCCGCATTTTTCCGGTTCGTGATATTGTGACTGATCCCGATTATACCCAGAACCCTGTCGTTACTGTCGAAATAAGGGATTTTATTCCCTTCCAGCCAGATCTTTAAACCCGTCCTGGTAATAACCATGCCTTCCTCATGGATCATTGGAGTTCTTGATTGGATGACATGAAGGTCTTCAATTCTGGTTTTTTCTGCAACATCAGGCGGGTAAAAATCGGAATCCGGCTTTCCAAGTACTTCCTCAACAGACCCTGCATTCAGAAGATCGGCCTCCGCTTTGTTCAGGAATATTTTCCTGCCTTCAATATCTTTTACATAAACAGGCTCAGGGATGTTATCCAGTATTTTTTTTAACAGTTCCCTCTCCTGCTTTATGGCTTCTTCAACTTGCCTGATACGGAGAAATTCAGAAATTGTATTCAAACTCCTGCCCAGTATCCTGACTACGGTAAGCAAATTCTCGGGCAGACCTTCTGCAAACCTGATCTTACGGGTCAGGATAAGAAAACAATTTTCAGGTAAAGAGTAAAGGTAATGGAGAAGTCCGGCCTCCAGCATCCGATACCCGTTATCAGGCATAGGAACGAACAATTCCCTGAGATCATTTACAGTAAACCCCGGCGGGAGCAGTTCATCTGCAACCTGAATATTTTCGGGCCATACAACATTAAAGTCCTGCCCGGAAATCTGTATTACAGAAACTTGCGCACATTCCAGTTTTTCATTGAAAAGCGGCATGGCACAATTCAAAAAATGACTCAGATCACAGTAATGATTGTCAGCATCTGCACAAGCAGCTGAAGCAAGATCCAGAAGGATTTCATATAAATACATGTCCATAATGCCTGATTTCATTTTTTTTCATTACCTTTATCAGGATGGAATTAAACCAAGAGTCTGGTGCATCAAAAGTAAGTAATATCAATTAACCTTATAATCTTATTTACATCATGTTTATACTTTTAGTGGAGGATGATCAGTTTTATGCCACCATGCTTCTCGAATTGCTTCATAAGCAGGGGTATGACAATGTGAAACATTTTGATAACGGGCTCGAATGCCTTCTCCAGATCTATGAAGATATGGTACCCGATATGGTTATTATGGATCACCAGCTTGGTCTTGTCAACGGGGTCGAGATACTTCAAAAGATCAGGGCATATAAGCCCGATTTAGAGGTTATATTCATGTCGGGGCAGAAAGATGTAAAAATCGCGGTTCAGTCAATAAAACAGGGCGCCAAAGAATACATTATAAAGGATGAACATTCATTTGATAAGCTGTTGATTGTATTAAAAGAAATCGAAAATGCCCTTCATACAAAAGCTGAGAACAAGCCGGTAAAGAAATTAATTTCCAACGTAAAAAAATTTCTCACCGATAATGAATGAGTAAAATGCAAACAGTATATTTCTTCCGTAAAGCCAATGCCCCATGGCACCATAGTATAGAGGAACTGTTTGAGACGATTATTTCCGCTCTCCCCGCGAGTGTTACGCCATTCCGGTATATAATGAAGGAGAACAGCACCGGGCTTTGGAAAAGAGTGTTTAATACTATTGATGCCGCCCGTCACCAGGGAGAAGTAAACCATATCACAGGGGATGTGCATTATATTGCCATCCTGATGAAAAAACAAAAGACCATCCTGACAATTCATGACCTGAGGATACTTTCATCAGGAGGAAGGCTACGCATTGCTGTCATTAAATTTTTCTGGTTCACGCTGCCAGCCAGGCGGGTCCGTTATATAACAGTGATTTCCGAATTTATTAAAAAAGAGCTCGTTGCCGCAACCGGAATAGATGCGTCAAAAATCCTGGTTGTGCACGACTGCATCTCGACCGATATAAAGCCAGCTCCCAGGGAATTCAAAGCCTCCAGGCCGGTCATCCTTCAGATCGGCACAACACCGAATAAAAACCTCGGCAGGGTGTCAGAAGCTCTCAGGGGGCTTGAAGTTACACTTGTTATCATTGGAAAACTGAATGAAGAGCATTCTGCTATGCTGGATAAACATGAGATCACCTATGAAAACTATTATAACCTCACTTATGAAGAAGTGCTGGACAAATACCGGAATGCAGATATAGTATTGTTCGCCTCACTTTACGAGGGATTCGGCCTGCCGATTCTGGAGGCCAATGCAATCGGAAGGCCTGTAATCACAGGCAACAACACTTCCCTGCCCGAAGTTGCAGGCGATGCAGCTCTTATTATTGACGCTGAAAACACTGCAGAGATCAGGAAAGCGGTTATAAGGCTGATGTCCGACGAGCCATTGCGAATGAAATTAATCAACAATGGATTTGAAAATATTAAAAGGTTCCATCCCCGGAAAATCGGTAACGAATTTGCCGGTATATACGAGCAAATAGTAACAACATGATATGAAAAAAGTAATCTCGTTTACTGATTATTATTGGCCGGGATATAAAGCAGGCGGAACGATACGTGCTTTTATGAACCAGGTGGATTATCTGAAGGACAACTTTGAGTTTTATATTGTAACCCGGGATACGGATTATACCGAAACAACACCATACCCCGGTTTGCAAACTGACCGATGGAACAGCATTGCTCCAAACGTGAATGTATGGTATATGTCATCGGGAAATCAAAAAATCAAAACCTTCACATCGTTCTTTAAAGAAAGAGGCTATGATGTTGTGTATATACACCTGTTATTCGGGTTTTGGTATTCGATTCTGCCCCTGATCCTTTCAAAGATCAATAAATGTAAAAAAATTGTTATTGCTTCTCATGGGAATTGTGGTTCGGGAGCTTTGGCTGTTAAATCAACAAGGAAAAAAATATTTCTCCGGTTCGCAAAGCTTATACGACTTTATAAAGGAACTGTATTTCATTCTGTTACCAACCATGAGACTGACGATATAAGATTACATATCGGAAAAAATACAATCATTTTTCAGGCACGTGAATTGCCCCGCAAAGTTTCAGAACCTCCTGTGCGTAATAAGAAGACCGCCGGTAAACTAACAATGGTTACTGTAGCCAGGATTTCGGAGGAAAAAAACCAGCTGTATGCTTTGGAAATTCTGAGTAAGTTTAAACAGTTTGAAATTTATTATGACCTGATAGGACCGGTATATAATGAAGCATATTGGAATAAATGCACAACCCTGATCGGCACAATGCCCGGCAACGTGCATGTTAACTACCGGGGGAGCATCAGCAGTGAAAAAATAATGGATGAACTTCAAACCTATGATATCATGCTGTTGCCTACCACGGGTGAGAACTTCGGACATACGATTTTGGAGAGCTTTATGGCGGGATGTCCCGTTATTATCAGTGACCGCACTCCCTGGAGAAATCTTGAAGGTGAAGGTATCGGCAAAGATATTCCACTTGAAGACCCCGGCAGTTTCAGGGAAGCAATTGCATATTTTGCTTCAATGGATGCCGGGAGTTTTGAAAGCTGTTCAGCCAACGCATTTAAATTTGCACAGGCATATATTGCCAATCCTGAAATGCTCGCCGAAAACATCAACCTTTTTAACCTCTGATCATGCAAACAGATATCGCCAGTTACGATAATAGCTCATACAAGCCTGGTGGGAGCCCTCTCAAACGACTGGCCTGGTATTATATAAATGTCTTTTTTTTCAAATCAGCAGTGATTCCTTCAAGCGGGTTAAAATGCGCACTCCTCAGGCTGTTTGGGGCCAGGGTTGGCAAAGGAGTGAATATTAAGCCATCGGTAAATATCAAATACCCATGGAGGCTCACTATCGGGGATTTTTCCTGGATAGGGGAAAACGCATGGATCGACAATCTCGATGAGGTGGTCATCGGATCCAACTGCTGCATTTCACAGGGTGCAATGTTGTTATGCGGCAACCATAATTACAGGAAGAGTACTTTTGATCTGATTACTGGTAGAATAATTCTTGAAGACGGTGTTTGGATAGGAGCACACAGCATTGTATGTCCAGGAATCAGTTGCAAATCCCATGCAGTCCTTTCCGTGAATTCGGTGGCTACGCGCAACCTTGAGCCATGGTCTGTTTACCAGGGGAACCCGGCAGTGAAAGTAAAAGACCGTACTTTTGAATTGATCGCAGAGACGAAACAACAGTGATAAAGTCAGTTTCAATTATTAAAAAGAAGGATGGCATGAAAATTTCAATTATAACGATAACCTACAACAGTGAAAAGACCCTTCGTGATACCATGGAATCGGTGCTCAACCAGTCTTATAAAGATATCGAATATATACTTGTAGACGGTAAATCCAAAGACACAACCTGCGATATAATCCGTTCATATGGTGACCGTGTGTCGAAATTTGTTTCCGAAAAAGACGGGGGTCTTTATGATGCACTGAACAAGGGTATCAGAATGGCTACGGGGGATGTAGTTGGTTTCCTGCATTCCGACGACATATTTGCTTCAAATGAAACCCTGAAACTGATTGCTGAAGCCTTTATCAAATTCAATGTTGATTCTGTTTATGGGGATCTTGTTTATGTTGACCAGGAGGATACTAATAAGATAATCCGGTTCTGGAGATCCCACAGGTTTTCGAGGGCCCGTATGCTCACCGGCTGGATGCCGCCCCACCCGACATTTTACGCCAAAAGGGAGGTTTATGAAAATTATGGCGGATTTAACATCACTTTCCGTATAGCTGCAGATTACGAATCCATGCTCCGGTTCCTTGTAAGGTTCAGGGCAAGCACTTTTTATATACCTTTAGTCCTTATTCGCATGAGGGTGGGAGGTGAAAGTAACAAAAGCATTAAAAATGTGATGCGAAAAAGTCTTGAAGATATCCGTGCAATGCATATGAACGGCTTGATTTCTTTTGCTGCACTTTTTAATAAAAATGCATCAAAATTCAAACAATTTATGCCGCCTGAATGGGTGAACCGTCAGATTTAACAATATATAATCCCAGCCTATGGCCAGATTAGATTTACTGAAGGATCTCATTAGTGATAAAGTCTCCGATGATCTGCTTTTATCAGGTGCAGCTCTGGGAGTGAGTTTCATCATTTGCCTCATGCTGATTCCTGTAATAATCAGGTTATCGGTCAAATTCAACCTGGTTGATAAACCCAACGAGCGTAAAGTACATAAGGTTCCTGTAAGCCGGTTGGGTGGTCTGGGCATTATACTGGGGATATCATCCTCCATCCCTTTATGGTTTATCGGTGGAAATGTCAACTTCCTTCTTCATCTGATCGCCGGAATGATCATACTTATTGTAATAGGTGTTACTGACGATCTGCGCGAATTAACTCCCAGGGTCAAATTTGCAGGACAAATCATTGCAGCATTATTGCTTGCTCATGCCGGCCTGCGTATCGATGACATGTTTGGTATTTTGGGTGTGGGTCATCTCCCCCATATTGTTCAATATATCCTGACCGTTTTTATCGTAGCCGGCATCATCAACGCGTTCAACCTGATCGACGGTATTGATGGGCTGGCAGGCGGGCTTGCCCTGATCAATATGACAGGTTTCTTTTTCCTGTTTATCTTATCGGGAGAACTTAGCCTGGCGTTGATTTCCGCTTCCACTGCCGGCGCTTTACTTGCTTTTTTAAAATATAATTATCATCCTGCAAAAATTTTCATGGGTGATACCGGCTCGATGATACTGGGTTATTTGCTGTCGTGCGCAGGTATTCTTTCACTCGTAATGAGCCGCAACGTAAATTCATACTTTAATTACAGTGAAACCGCAATTATCGTGTTCAGTATTTTTCTTCTCCCAGTCTACGACACTCTGAGGGTTTTCATCGGACGGGTCATCAATAAAAAATCTCCTTTCAGCCCCGATAAGACCCATATTCATCACCTTCTGATGCAAACCGGGTTCAACCATCCGAAATCAGCAAAAATTCTTTATTCCGCCAACATTGTAATTATATTGACAGGATTCCTGCTGCGCTCTGAAAAGCTCTCTCTTGTTGTGCCATTGCTATTGCTGGAGGTGTTCCTGTTCTCGGATTTCCTGACCCTGTACAAACTTATCAGGGCATTGTTCCGGGGCCGGAATCTTAAAAATAAAACCCTCAGGATGAAGGTTGATAACAGGCTTCTTATGGATAACCTTGAAGAACAAGATGGAAACAAATAAACCCTTAACGATCTTCATTGTTGAAGACAATGAGATGTTTGCAGAATCCTTACGTGTTTCACTTGAAATGCAGGGGTATTCGGTTCATACTTTCCGCTCAGGAGAACATATGATCTCCTTCTGGGAAGATGATCCCGATATCATTCTTCTTGATTATTTCATCGAAAGTGATCATGGGGTTGCAATGAACGGTGATAAAATCCTGCGGTTTATTCGCCGGATAAACAAAAGCCTGCCGATTATTATGCTTACATCCAATACCGATATCGGTCAGGCAACAGCTTTGCTTAAAGAGGGTGCAATTGACTTTATTGTCAAGGACGAAGATCTTTTAACAAACCTACAGAAAACCCTGAACCAGGTCCTGGAATCCACGAAATTGCGACAGGAAATGGCCAGAAACAAACAAAATATTAAAAAATACAAGCGGCACTTTCTGATTATCGTTCTTATAATTGCACTTGCTGTAATGACCCTTTTATGGCTGTTCTCGTAGCACAAATCCCGGCAACCGATCCGGTGTAATTAAGGCAAAATGGCAATTCGTAGTGTATTCGGTTCCCGTGACGGCCGTGAGAAAAAAACTCTTGCCAATAAAGATTATTACAAGTCACTTATTGACAGCAAAAAAGAACCAACCTTCCTGGCAGATACCGACGGTGACCTGTTTATTCTTAATAAAAAAGCCCAGCAACTCACCGGATTTAACGAGGAGGAAATAAAGGAATTTCATATCAGGGATATCTTTATAAGTCTGAAAAATACCGTCAATCCATTCGACACCAGGCAGTTTTCAGAATTTACCACCCAACTTTACCTTTTAGATGCTCGGAGGTACTTGCTTCCAGTCATGGTTGATTTCAAGGAAATTGAAGGGCAGAAATTTCTTTGCACTGTTAAAGAAATCGACGAAAAGGAAACACCCGCAGTCTCAAAAGAGATTGCGGGTTATTTTAATGAGGAACTCCCCATCCCTCTCCAGCCTCTGCCTGCCAATGAAATGCCATTACGCATGCCTGCTGACTTTGAGCACAGGGTAAGGAATCTTCTTAACAGCATTCTTGGTTTTGGCTCCATCCTGGCCAGGGAACCGGCAATAGCGGATGATAAAAAATTGTCGGGCAATCTTGAGTCTATTATAATCAGCGGGAACCAGCTTAAAACAATTTTAAACCAGTTGAGCATTGGTGAATCCGATTCCTACGAAGTCATAAAAACTACGATTTTACTTGAGCCTCTGATACAAAAAGCTGCCATTATCCTTGATACCGTTGCAAGGCGGAATAATCTGAAAATAATTGTAAAGCAAGCTACCGATGCAATGGTGATTTCTGATGAGTTTCTTCTGCTTGAACTCCTGAAATTCCTTTTCGAAAAAGCTTTGTTGTATACACGAAATGATGAAGTAACGGTGGAAGTAACCAGGTCCACAGACGGTAAAGTGACAATGGCTATAGATAACCTGGGGCAGGATATTCCTCAGGGCATCATCAATTTTATTAAGAGGGAAAACAACAGGGAAACCTACGACCTTGGAAATCCCATCATCTCTAGCAACCAGGAGATCAAAGCCATGCTGCATATTCTCAACCGCATCGATGCAAAAATTTCCTTTACAACCAGCGGTTCCATGAGTGAAATTGCCATCCTTACTCTCCCTGCAGCTGTTGAAGAATCAAATACCGATGATCTTTCTTTACTCGAAGTAGCCATCCGCGGCAGAGCATTAAATATACTGATCGTTGAAGATGAGAAACTAACCGCCAAGATTCTTATGATCTACCTCAGGGACATCTCAGATGTTTCCCTTGCCTATTCGGGGAACGAGGCCTTAAACATTGTCGAAAACTTTTACAATAAAGGTAAAATTTTCAATGCCGTGATCATGGATGTCGGATTACCAAAACCCTGGGACGGTATATTGCTGAAAAAAGAGATTGAGAAACGCTGGCCTGAATATCAGAATATTCCATTTCTGGCACAAACTGCCTTTACCGCAAAAAGTTATACAGACCGGATCTCCGACAGTAAATTCCTGGGGCATCTGTTGAAGCCGATCAACCGAAGTGATGTACTACGTTTTCTTGACAGGTATTGCAAATAGTTCTCCTTGTATAAAAGATGTGATCCTCCATGACAGGTATTCTCATTTCAATTTCATTATATTTGTTACGACTAAAGCCGGAGGGTGATTTATGATGTTGTCTTTCTCCTTAAAATGCCTCAATAAACACCTGACGCAAATCATCAGCCTTATTACTCTTTGCGCACTGTATTCATGCATCCCTCAAAAACAACTGCTGCTGATGCAGTATGACAAACTGATCGATAGTACCTATGCCACAACATTTGCAGGCAAGCAATTTGAAGATACTATATACAGGATACAGCCAAATGATTATCTGTATATCAGCATTACGTCCGTTGAAAAACCCCTTACCGAATTCGTTGCTCCTGTTGCCGGGATAAACTATCTTAACAGCGAAAATCAGGCACTTGTCGGTTACCATGTATATGAAGACGGAACCATTTATTTCCCATACCTGGGAATAATAAAACTGGGCGGTCTTACACTGAGGGAAGCCCGCGACACAATAAAGTTTCATGCGGGTCCGATAGTTTCACGATGCCGGGTTGAGGTCACCCTGATCAATAACACCATTTATATGTTGGGGGAGTTCGTTAAGCAGGGAACCTTCAATATGACAAGGAACAAACTCTCAATTTATGAGGCAATTGCACTGGCTGACGGATTGACTGATTACGCGAAAAGGGGAAAGATCAAAGTTCTTCGAAATGAGCATGGTGCAAAAAAGATGTACGTTGTGGATCTCAGAAGTGGCGACCTGATAGGGAAAAACATGTTTTACGTGTATCCCAACGACATTATTTATGCTGAACCCATGAAAGCAAAATCCTTCGGGGTTACACCAACATTCTCTTTAACACTACTGATGTCCCTGGCATCTTTGGCGGTTTTGGTTCTGACATTAACAAAATTATAGATTGTGGGTAAAGCCAGTACAGGTCTGACAGGTGGAATAGATTTCAAAAGAGTGTTGAATAAATACTCTAAAAACTGGTATTTATTCGTCATTGCATCTATCCTGGCCTGTGTGTTTGCCATGTATAAGAACCGTTATACGATCACTATATACAGTCTGTCCACCTCGGTTTTAATCGAAGATAAAAGCAATAAATCGGTCCTTGAACAACGTGGTTCCATTTCGGCTGACCCTTTATTCCTTAACTCAAAACTAATCGATAACCAGATAGCAATACTTAAATCATTTTCCCAGATCTATAAAATCATCCAAAATCTTGATTTCCAGGTGAGTTATTATGCAAAAGGAAATTATATCTGGGAGGAGGTATACAAGAGGACCCCCTTCATTGTGAGGTTTGATACTGCTCACCGTCAGGCCAGGCAGCTCAGGTTTGACCTGAAATTTGTGGGCCCGGATAAATTTCAGATCTGGTCTGATACCCTCGCAGTTTTGAAGGTGCCGAAAACTTTTAGTTTTGGCGAGCAAATCACCAGGGGACAATTTTCTTTTTCAGTTAATCTGAAAGAAGGAATAAATGCCGGGGATTACTATGGCCAGGTTTATGGGTTCGTGATCAATGATCAGCATTTGCTTACAAGCCTGTACCGTGATAAAACAATCATTGAACCTGAAAAGGAAGCTTCCGTCATCGATATTTCATCTTCAGGTCCCAATAAAGAGAAGGAAAAGGATTATCTGAACGAGTTGACCAGGGTGTTCCTGACCACCAATCTTGAAAAGAAAAACAAAATACTGACAAACACAATTGAATTTATTAACAGTCAGTTGAGGCAGATAGGGGTTGACCTTGATTCGGCTTCCCGCCAGCTTGAAGAATTCCGCAAAACGAATAAATTCATGCAGCTCTCAGCAAAAGCTGCAATGCTTCTGAGCGAGATGAACGAAGATTCCAAAAGCAAGGCCAACTTAATGGCTGACCTCAGGTATTATGAATATTTGCTTAATTATCTTCAGACCCGAAGCTCGTTTGAGGATGTTGTAATGCCCTCCACTGTAGGGCTCAGCCTGCCCCTTTTCTCTGACCTTGTACTGAAATTATCCACGGTCACCCTGGAAAAAGACAATCTTATTTCAAATTCCTCCCGTAAGAACCCTTACATACAAACGCTGGAAGAAGAGATCATCAATATGAAGACTGCGCTCATCGAAAATATGCACAGTATAATCCAGACCACTAACAATAAAATCAAGGATGCTGACAAACAGCTCCAGGACAGGGAAGATGAGTTTGCACAACTCCCCGGGATTGAGCGTGAATACCTTGAAATTGAGAGGAAATATAATGTTTACAATACTCTATATGATTTTTTGTTACAAAGAAAATCAGAAGTGGAGATCCAGAGAGCTGCCAACACACCTGATCATGAAATCATTGATTATGCCGGCGATACAGGCATTGCCAGAGTATCGGCTAAACCACAAACTGCATATATCAATGCTCTGATCTGGGCACTTCTTCTTCCTGCTGTATTTCTTTTCATATTAGTGCTGTTCAACAACCGTATCATGTCGAAGGATGACATTGAAGCGATCACTACCGTGCCCGTGATCGGAACACTCATCCGAAATACTGATAAACGTACAGGTAAGATTCTTCTGCACGCCAATTCCGTGTTTACTGAGATTTTGAGGATCATCAAGATCAAACTTAACCTAGACCCTTCAAAAGGAGAGCAGGTGATTTCTGTTACATCTTCATTTATTGGAGAAGGCAAGACATTTCTGGCGATCAACCTGGCTTCTATATATGCGCTTGCCGGGAAACGCACTCTTTTACTTGGTTTCGACCTTCAACGTCCAAAAATTGCTGATTCTTTCAGCCTGGCAAGTAATGAAGGCATCACCAATTATCTCATCAATGATATTCCCGTTGACCAGGTCATCCAAAAAACCTTTACAAAGAATCTTGACATCCTGCTTTCGGGACCAATACCACCTAATCCGGATGAACTGATCGAATCGGATAAAACCAGGATGCTTTTTAACGAATTGAGGAACCGTTATGAATTCATCATCATGGATACACCTTCCATCGGGTTCGTGGGGGATGCATTTCTTCTCAATCGCTTTGCTGATGTGACTCTCTTTGTTGTAAGGTTTAATTATTCCACGAAAAAGCAATTCATGCATGCTATCTCGGAGTCTGCTGAGAACAAAATGAAACGGTTAAACATCGTTTTCACTGATCTGAAGCAGAAAACTAATCTCCATGACGTCAATTTTAATTCGGCATACCCTGAAAGAAAACAATCACTGTTCCGGCTTTTAGGCGGCATGCGTCAGACTGTCATTGAACTTATCCGGAAATTTTAAAATAATTGTATTAATCTTTTATAAATTTTTCGATATGAGTAAAGTTGCACTAATAACTGGGGTAACAGGGCAGGATGGGGCATACCTGTCGGAATATCTGCTAAAACTTGGATATACTGTTCATGGTATTAAGCGAAGGGCATCGAGTTTTAACACCGACCGTATTGATCATCTTTACCAGGATCCGTTTACAAGCAATAAAAACTTTTTCCTGCATTACGGGGACATGACAGATTCCACCAACCTCATCAGGATAGTTCAGGAAACACAGCCCGACGAAATTTATAATATCGCAGCTATGTCGCATGTCCAGGTAAGCTTCGAAACTTCTGAATATACAGCCAATGCCGATGCAATAGGAACCCTCAGGCTCCTTGAAGCCATCAGGCTGCTGAATCTCACCCATAAAACCAAATTTTACCAGGCCTCTACCAGCGAATTATATGGATTGGTCCAGGAAGTGCCTCAGACCGAAAAAACTCCTTTTTATCCGAGATCACCCTACGCTGTTGCAAAACTTTACGGCTACTGGATTGTCGTGAATTTCCGTGAAGCGTATAACATGTTTGCCTGTAACGGCATATTATTCAACCATGAGTCGCCGATCAGGGGTGAAACCTTTGTGACACGAAAAATAACCAGGGCGGTGGCAAAAATAGCATTAGGGATGCAGGATACCCTTCACCTTGGGAACCTGTCGGCTAAACGTGACTGGGGCCATGCCAAGGATTATGTTAAGGCAATGTACCTTATCTTACAGCAGGAAGTTCCTGAGGATTTTGTCATTGCAACCGGCGTTACCACCGAAGTCCGTGATTTTGTGAGGATGGCATTCAGGGAGTTAGGCATAGTGGTCGACTTTGAAGGTGAAGGTGTTAATGAGACCGGGGTTGTCAGGGAATGCTTGAATCCCGAATACCATGTTAAACCCGGGAAAGTGGTTGTTCATGTGGATCACAGGTATTTCAGGCCCACCGAAGTGGAGTTGCTGATAGGAGATCCCACAAAAGCGAAGCAGAAGCTTGGCTGGGTGCCCGAGCATGACCTGGCATCTCTAGTTAAGGACATGGTGGCGGGCGACCTGCACCTGATGAAAAAAGACAAATACCTCAAGGAAGGTGGTTTTTCCATAAAGAACTATTATGAATAAAAACGATAAGATACTCGTGGCCGGTTCGGCAGGGATGGTGGGTAGCGCCATCATGAGAAACCTCATCAGGAGCGGGTTTACAAACCTTGTTGGGACATATTTCCGAAACGTTCCGGAAAAGCATGAACATGTGCGATACCGCAGGGTTGATTTTCTTGACCCTCATGCAACCGCTTATCTTTTTACCGAAGAAGAACCAGATATCGTGTTCTATGCTGCGGCAAAAGTAGGGGGTATTGTGGCAAATAACACATACCGGGCGCAGTTTCTGTATGACAACCTGCAGATACAAAACAACATCATTCACACATCTTACATGACCCAGGTGAAAAAACTGCTATACCTCGGCAGTTCCTGCATCTACCCTAAAAATTGCCCTCAGCCCATCAAAGAAGAATACCTGCTGACAGGGCCCCTTGAATATACCAACGAACCCTATGCGATTGCCAAGATAGCCGGGATGAAAATGTGTGAGAATTACAACCTGCAGTACGGCACAAATTACATTTCGGCCATGCCGACCAATCTTTACGGGCCAAACGACAATTACGATCTGCAGAATTCTCATGTGCTTCCTGCATTGATTAGGAAATTTCATGAAGCAAAGCTCTCCGGGGCTTCAAACGTGGTTATCTGGGGAAGCGGAGCTCCTCTTCGTGAATTCCTCCATGTCGACGACCTGGCAGCTGCCTGTGTCTTCCTGATGGAAAATTATACAGGTAATGATTTTTTCAATGTCGGATGGGGAAAAGATATCAGTATTAAGGATCTGGCCGGTATTATCAAAGAAGTGGTCGGGTTCGAAGGCGCACTGGTGTTCGACCACACCAAACCCGACGGGACACCCCGGAAACTGCTGGATGTTTCACGGCTTGCTGCCCTTGGATTCACTCCGATGATACAGCTGAAGGAGGGAATTGAAAGCACTTATAAGGATTTTGTTAACAAACATGGCAGGGAATTTTCAGGAATAAGAATATGAATACAATGAACGACCAACAGCAGGCAAACATACTGCCCGACGAATGGACAATGATTCTTCGTCCAAAACGCAGTCTTCTTGACATTAACTTGAGGGAACTCTGGCAATACCGCGACCTGATCATGCTGTTTGTCAAGCGGGACTTCGTGTCCAAGTTCAAACAAACGATACTTGGCCCGCTATGGTTCATCATTCAACCCTTGCTGACAACAATAATGTTCACAATCATCTTCGGCAATATTGCAGGGATACCCACCAACGGCATACCGAAAATCCTGTTTTACATGTCGGGAATAGTGGGCTGGACCTATTTCTCAACCTGCCTGAACGATACTTCCCAGACGTTTATTAAAAATGCATCGATCTTCGGCAAGGTTTATTTTCCGAGGCTCGCCCTTCCCATCTCAGTTGTGATCTCAAACCTTGTAAGCTTTGTTATCCAGTTTGTTTTCCTCTGCTGTTTTCTTGTGTACTTTATGGTGAAAGGGTCTGATGTCAGCCCGAATATCCTGGTACTCTGGATCCCGGTTCTTGTTATCCTGATGGCCGGACTGGGGTTGGGTTTCGGGATTATCATCTCATCCATGACAACCAAATACCGGGATCTTACCCACCTCGTGACTTTCGGGGTTACTCTGTGGATGTATGCCACCCCGATCATCTATCCCTTATCTGGAATTCCAGAAAAATACAGGCTTTTAGTGCTGGCCAATCCAATGACCCCGGTTATTGAAACATTTAAAACCGCCCTGCTTGGTGTCGGGCAGATCAATTACCTGTCTCTTTTATACAGTTTCGCCTTTACAATTGTATTGCTTGCTGTGGGGGTTATCATTTTCAATAAAGTTGAGAAAACCTTCATGGACACTGTTTAATAAAGATATTCAACCAAATCATTCAGCTAAAAATCGTCAAGATGCAGAATGTTGTTATAAAACTTGAAAACGTCTCCAAACAATACCGGTTGGGAAATGTCGGAACCGGCACATTGAGCCACGACCTGAACCGTTTTTTTGCAAAAATGGCAGGCAGGGAAGATCCCACCATGAAAGTCGGAGTTTCCAACAAGCTGGATACGGTGGATGGACGTTATGTTTGGGCGTTAAAGGATGTCAATCTCGAAATTTTCGATGGAGAGGTGCTTGGTATAGTCGGGAAGAACGGAGCCGGGAAATCGACACTCCTGAAACTTATGTCGAGGGTTACTTCACCTACTACGGGTAATATCAAAATCAAAGGGAGAATTGCAAGCCTTCTGGAGGTAGGCACAGGATTTCATCCTGAGCTAACAGGAAAGGAAAACATTTACCTCAACGGGGCGATACTCGGCATGACTAAAAAAGAGATCAGCTCCAAATTCGATGAGATCGTTGAATTCTCGGGAGTAAAAAAATATGTCGATACTCCCGTTAAACGCTATTCCTCGGGAATGTATGTGCGCCTTGCCTTTGCTGTTGCAGCCCATCTGGAACCTGAAATCCTGATCGTGGATGAAGTTCTTGCTGTTGGTGATGCTGAATTCCAGAAAAAAGCCATCGGGAAAATGCAGTCGGTATCGAGGAGCGGCAGAACAGTCCTTTTCGTCAGCCACAACCTCACCGCAGTGGAACAATTATGCACCCAGGGGATACTGATGCAAAACGGGATGCTTGCAATGGAAGGGAAAGTGCATGATATCACTTCGGCCTACAAACAATTGTCGGTGGATGAAAACGAGTTACGCAGGAGCGGTACCCGGGTTATTGAGTTCCTTGAGTATAAAATGACCGATCCTGGTGGTAAGACCATTGACGAAGTCTTCCTGGGTGATCATTTCATGGTTTCGGCCACATCCAGAGCTAACGAACAGATAGATTTCTGCGATATGACGCTCGATATTCGCAATGACTCAAACGAATTTATAGGACATATTACGAATGCCGACGACGGTTTTGAAATAAAAAATATTTCAAAAGGCAAAACCATAAACGTTGGGGTTACTGTCAGGAATATCTGTTTCTCACCAGGCACTTATTACATTTCTCTTTGGCTTGGTAACTCTTACGGGACATTTGATTACATCGAAAACTGCATCCGGTTTACTATCAAACAGGGGGATAAATTTATCCGCAGGCCTTACCCCTTTGATAAAAGGGCAAAAACCGTTTTGCAGTCTTCATGGAGTTTTAAATAACCGAATATTATGGGATCCCAACCCACCCTGAGTGTTCTGATGCCGGTTTATAACGGCAGGGATTATCTGAGACCGGCAATTGACAGCATATTAAACCAGACCTTTACCGATTTCGAACTGATTATAGTCAACGATGGTTCTACCGACGACTCCCGGTCAATCATCGAAGAATACAGCGACCGGAGGATCCTGTTAATTAACCAGAAAAATCAGGGAGTTGCACGGTCCCTTAATAACGGGCTGGAGCTTGCCAAAGGTAAATATGTTCGACGTCATGATGCTGATGACATCTCATAAAACGATTCCTTTAAGATCCAGGTAGATTTTCTTGAAGCAAATCCGGGATACGTGATGGTTTGCAATCAGCAGGCCTTTATGACCGCCCGCGGAAAAATTGCCTGGAAATTCAGGGTCCCCAACGATAACTTCTTCAAAGGACTTTCTGTGGTTGACCTTGATTTCAGCCACTTCAATATCCACAGTTCCAGTCCGGTCGTGCATGGCACCGCCTGCTTCCGCCGGGAAGAGGTCATCAGGCTTGGGAAATACAGGACAGAGTTCACTGTCTCGGAAGACAACGATCTATGGTTGCGGCTTCTTGAAAAATACAAGATTGCCGTGCTTAACCGGTGTACTTATTTCATGCGGCTTCATGGTGCATCAGCCACACAGCGCCATGCCGGTAAAATTCAGCATTTCAGAAAGCTTCTGATCGATTACTCACTCCAGCGCCGTGAGACCGGTTCAGATCCCATTATGCGGGGTGAAGCCGTTCCTCCTGCGCCACTCACTGCCACTGAAAAGGAAACCCCGCAAAGCAATCCCGGCAGGATCTACCGCGAAGATCTCAGGTATATTTATGGACTTGCCGTCAATGCAGGGGACTGGGAAGAAATTAAAAAGACGGGAAGCGAAATCCTGCATGATGGCTGGAAAGACAGCCGCAGCTGGAGAATGCTGATGTTTCCTTTCTTTGGGGACTGGTTTGTAAAAACCGGGGTTGCAGTAAAATCTTTTTTCAGGTCAAAGACGACATAAGGGGGTTGACAACATCACTATGGATCTCAACAGGCCTTACATATCAGTGATAATCCCAAACTTCAACCGTGGTGATCTGTTGAAGGAAACATTAGAATCGCTGGTAATGCAGGACTTTCAGGACTGGGAGGCAATCATCGTCGATGATGGTTCAGGAGATGAAAGCGAACAAACAGCAAACAGCTTTATTCAAAAAGATCCGCGTTTCAGCTTCCATAAAAGGGAGTGTTTGCCTTCAGGAGCGCCAGTATGCCGAAATATTGGGATCAGAATGGCAAAAGGCAGCTTCCTGATGTTTCTTGATTCTGATGATTTGCTGAGACCATTTGCCCTCTCTCAGAGAGCTGAGATGACTTTGATGAAACCCGGATTTGATTTCTGGGTCTTTCCCATGCTGATGTTCCGCGATGATCCGAAGAACGCGAAATTCTTCTGGAATATTGATAACGGCAAACCTGATCTTAACCGTTTCCTTGTACTTGATGCACCCTGGCAAACTTCTGGGCCTTTATGGCGGAAAGAAGCAGTGCTTAAAATCAATGGATTTACTGAAGGACTTGCCTGCTGGCAGGATGTTGATTTTCATCTTAAAGCCCTGATTGCGGGATTGAAGGGCATTAAGCGGTATGACCTGAAGCCTGATGTGCTTTATCGCCAGCATGAGACCAAAAGCGTAAGCCAGGGGGAAATCAGCTCACCTGCCAAGCTTGGCAGCCGCAAGCAGATCTTCATCAACCATTCATCTTCACTGCTCCCGCTTATGACCCCTGAAATCAGGGCCGACCTGGGACTTCTTGGGGGAAATATCGCTATTGGCGCTGCGAAAGCGCTTAATAAATCCATCGGCTTATCGGTGATACTTTTTGCTTTCAGGAAAGGGATATTCTCGGCCTCCACCGCCATGAAGCTCTTCCTCATCCATTTTTTTTATTTTCTGCGGCTGAACCGGGTGCCTGCTTTCGACCGGGTGATCAGTCGTCATATACAAAAATACCGCCAGGATTCGAACATCGGCAAACATCCTTACATTCAACAACAGGACCATGGAGAATACACCGGTAAATAATCCATTGATCTCGGTAGTCATTCCTGTAAAAAACGGGATGGATACACTGGGGAAATGCCTGGATGGCATATTCGGCCAAACTCTCAGGGATAAGCTGGAGGTTATCATCATCGATTCAGGTTCAACAGACGGCACCCTGGAATTGCTGAAAGAATATCCGGTAAGGGTCCATAAGCTTGATCCCAAAGAGTTTAATCACGGGGAAACTCGAAACCTGGGCGTGCACTTAGCCAGGGGAACTTTCGTAGTGATGACCGTACAGGATGCCACTCCCGCCACAAGCAACTGGATAGAAATCATGCTCGACCATTTTAAGGACCCCGGAGTCGCAGGAGTCTGCGGACAGCAGATTGTCTCTCACGATCCTGATAAAAATCCCCTGCAGTGGTTCACTCCTGCCAGCGAGGCAAAACCGCTATTGTTACAGTTCAAAGACAGCTCCCTGTTTACTTCCCTGCCCGGCAAAAAACAACATGAATACTGCAACTGGGACGATGTAAATGCAATGTACCGAAAATCCCTGAAAGAAAAACTGCCTTTTAAAAAACTGATGTTTTCAGAAGACACACTATGGGCTAAAGATGCAATGTCACAGGGCTATGCCATTGTTTACGATTACAGGTCAAGGGTCTGTCATTACCATCACCAGAATTTTAAATTTTATTTCGAGCGCACCTACATCATCCTTTACCAGAATTATAAATTCTATAATTATATAAAATTTCCTAAAAACCCATTGATCCAGGTGCCTCAGGTCATCGTCAGGATGATCAGGAAAAAGCTTTCTTTCAAAGAGACTGTTAAATGGATCCGTTATAATTTGATACTGGTGATATCGTCCTGGTCGGCCACCCTTATTTTCGCTTTCGTTGCAGCTTTCATGGGAATGAACGGCATTGAAGCCTCACAAAAACATTTTGTCGGATATCCTCCCCAGGGTATCCTGGCAAAAGCAAAACAGAATGCATGATGGTACAAACAGGAAAACCTTTGGTAAGTGTGCTCATGACGACTTACAACCGTGAGAAATATCTCGCACAGGCGGTTGAAAGTGTGCTGGCTTCTACCTATAACCATTTTGAACTGATCATTGTGGATGATCAATCAAAAGACCGCAGTCTGACTATTGCCCGCGAATTTGAGGCCAGGGACCCTCGTGTGAAAGCGGTCCTGAATGAGAAGAACCTGGGGGACTATCCCAACAGGAATAAGGCAGCCGGCCTCGCGCAAGGAAAGTACCTGAAATACGTGGATGCCGACGATATGATATATCCTGCGGGGCTTGAAGTCCTGGTCAGCGGGATGGAGAGTTTCCCCGAAGCTGGCTTTGGCCTGGGGTCACTTCCTCAGGATAAATTCAGGATATTCCCTTTTATGCTGACACCTGAAGAAGCGTATCAACGACATTATTTCCAGGAGCAGCTGTTTCATAAAGCGCCCCTGTCGTCAATCATCCGTAAAGATGTATTTGATAAAGTGGGCGGTTTCAGCGGCCGCCGTTACCTTGGCGATTTCGAAATGTGGCATATGCTTGCGGCAAAATACCCGGTTGTACTTATGCCCCAGGGTATAGTCTGGTACCGGGAACATGAAGAGCAGGAGATGCAGAATAATCGCACCGATTTTACAATTCCGTTTAAATACCTCCAGTGCGCCGAAGAAATGATTTCGAGAAAGGAATGTCCTTTATCTGAAGTGGATCGTGTAAAGGCCCTGCGAAAGATCCACTGGAACCAGGCAAGGTATATCCTGGGTGTGGGCCGGAACCAATCCCTGAAAACCATGCGGGAACTTCGCGCCCAGACCCCGTTTTCTTACCTGCAATTAATAACATTGGCATGGAAAGGAACAAAAGTATAGCAATATGAACACCATCGTAAACCTGATCAGGATCAAGCTATTGTATTTCAAATATCTGGGAAGCAGGCTTGGACGTTTTTTTTACTGGAACCTTCGGCTTGCCCAGTCCGGCCTGGGCAAAGGCGTTAAGCTGCATTTTCCTGTGATCATTGAGGGGAACGGGCGGCTCACGATTGGCCAGGGTGCCGAGCTGATGAAACGTTCTTCTCTCGGGCTCTCTGTGGGAAGCCATGTGATCATTGGCAATGGATCGCGCATTTACCCTGAAGCGAATATCCATGCCGGGAAAGATACAGTGATCAGGCTCGGAGAGAAATGTTCCGTACTTACCCATGCAATAGTACGCAATGGCAAAGGGGTTGAGATCGGCAACGGGAGCTCGGTTTCGAGTTACTGTAGTATTTTTCCCCGTGAACCCGGATATGACGGCAGGTTTGTGATGGGCGAAGGATCCAATATCGGCGACAACACCATTATTGACACCAGCGACGATGTAGTCATTGGGAACCAGGTTGCCCTCGGTCCTTTCGATATCGTTTATACCCATGACCATAATTACCATTCCGATACATTCGCGGCATGGAAAGGAGGAGTTCATACCGGGAAAGTTGTCATTGAGGATGGGGCCTGGGTGGGTGCCAGGGTGATTTTATTGCCGGGTGTAACTATTGGGAAAAGGGCCATAGTGGCTGCAGGTTCAGTTGTAACAAAAGATGTAGGCCCCGGGGATATTGTTGGGGGTATTCCTGCAAAATCACTGGTAAAAAAGTAGTGTGATGAACGAGACCAGGCCACTTGTTTCTGTTGTGATCCCGGCATACAATTCAGCCCGGTTCATTCATGAGACCCTTGAATCAGTGCAGCAGCAAACCTGGCCTAAAATCGAAGTATTCATTATCGACGACGGCTCGTCAGATGAAACAGTTGCCATTGCCCGGTCTTTTGTTTCAGAACGTATTCATGTAATTGAACAGAAGAACAGCGGAGCCTGTGTCGCCCGTAACCGGGGCCTCGGCCTGAGCAAAGGCAAGTACATACAGTTTCTCGACGCTGATGATGTTCTGAGCCCCGACAAAATTGAAAAGCAGGTAGGGATACTTGAAAAAAATCCAGGGTACCTTGGTGTAAGTCCCACGGTTCATTTTATGAACGGAGATGATTACCTGCGGATGACTCCGCGTGAAGAATCTTTCTGGATTCACGATACGGACGATCAAGTGGATTTCCTCGTAAGGCTTTACGGGGGAGATGGAGAACGTTGGATGGTACAGACCAGCGCCTGGCTTACACCGAAATCTATTTGTGATAACATCGGACCCTGGGATGAACGTCTGCTGCTTGACCAGGACGGGGAATATTTTGCAAGGGCGGTGCTCGCCTCAAAAGGGATACGTATTACGGGCGGCTTAAATTATTACAGGCGGTTTACGCTTGGCGGAAATATTTCCGCAAAGGCAAATAAAGTTGAAAACCTCAGGAGCGCATTGCTGGCATTGAGACTCAAGGCTGACTACCTGGGAGCATATACCCTCTCCGACCGCTACCTCCAGGCCATGGCAACCCTTTACCAGGAAATTGCGATCAATGCCTATCCACAGTTTCCGGCACTTGTTGCTGAATGTGAAGCCGAAGTACGCAAGACTGGTAAAAAGCCTGATATTCCTGTGCTTGGCGGAAAACTGGTTGAAATGACAAAACACTTGTTCGGCTGGAAATCAGCAAAACTTTTACGTAAGACAATTCATAAGCTGATGAAAAAATAAGGCCTGAGTGAAAAAAAAGATCTGCATACTGACCCAGAGCCATCTCTGCCGCAATCCAAGGGTTGTCAAGGAGGCTGTAACTCTCTCCTCGGCCGGATTTGAAGTGGTTATCCTTACTACTTTCACTTTCCCTGATATGCTTTCCGAAGATCTGAAGCTTCTTGAAAACACAGGAGTTGTGCTAAAAGGAGTTGTAAACATGATCCCTGATCAGGCTCCGGCATGGTACCGACTGAAGGAAAGGCTGGTCCGCAGGGCAGCCGGTGAAGCGATATCCCGTTTTGGTTTTGAAACCATTTTTGCCCTGGGCTATGATTACCTGAAGAACCTCAGTACAGCAATCCGTGAAAAGGCAGATCTTTACTCATGCCACCAGGAGATCAGCACAGTGATAGGATGCAAACTGATTCAAAAAGGTTTTAATGTTGCCTTTGATTTTGAAGACTGGTATTCCCATGACCTTTTAGCCGAAGCCAACCGCTCACGCCCCATCAGCTTACTTGAAAAGTATGAGAAGATGGCCCTGCAGAAGGGAGTATTTACTTACACTACTTCCATGGCTTTATCAGGGGCCCTGGCGACCTGGGCAGGAAGTGCTGCTCCCAGGGTACTGCAGAATGTTTTTCCATTCAGCGACCGTAACAATTCAGATCACAGGATCAAAGACCGGGTCAACCCGGAAATTCCTTCAGTTCACTGGTATTCACAAACTATCGGCCCGGGAAGAGGCATCGAATTCTTAATTGAAAGCCTTAATGATGTAACTATTCCTCTTGAACTGCATCTCCGCGGAAATCTTTACCAGGGTTTCCGCCGGGAACTTGAAGACCGCTTTCCTGCAGGGAAAGGACATAGTCTACATTTTCATCCGTTAGTACCACACCGGGAATTGTTGTCACGTATCTCGGAACACGACATCGGGCTGGCCACCGAAGAATATGTTCCCGACAGCAGAAACCTTACGATCACAAATAAAATCCTGCAATACCTGCAGGGAGGGATCGCTGTTGTTGCTTCTGATACACTTGGGCAACAGGAAGTGGCAAAGGAAGCCCCGGGGGCGGTTTTCCTTTTCAGGAACAAAGACCGGCAGGGTCTTGCCTCTCTCCTCAACGGGCTGCTGGGTCACAGGGAAAGGCTGGATGCAGCAAAAAAAACAGCGCTTGAAGCTGCCCGGGAAAAATTTTGCTGGGAGAAACAGGAACCTCTGCTCCTGAACTGGTTCACTGAGGCAATAAAAAGCAAGGGAACATGAAAAAAATACTGATCATCTCCCCGAATTTTCCGCCAGTCAATGCAGCCGATATGCACCGTGTGCGTCAGAGCCTTACTTATTTCAAGGAAATGGGCTGGCAGGCAACAGTAGTTGCAGTTGAACCCCGCTTTGTGGAAATGAGCGGGGACCCACTCCTGTTGAACACCATTCCTGAAAATGCCGGCATAATAAGGATTAAAGCCTTCAATCCGAAATTCACCCGTAAGATTGGATTGGGAAGCCTGGGCTATCGCTCACTATGGTTTTACCTTAAAACCTGCAACAAACTGATCCGTAAAGAGCGTTTCGACCTGGTTTATTTTTCTACAACAGCTTTTCCCGTCATGATCCTGGGTAGGTACTGGAAAAGAAAATTTGGCCTACCGTTCATCATTGACATGCAGGATCCCTGGAGAAATGATTTTTATCTCGATAAACCCAAACATGAACGTCCGCCGAAATTCATGCTTGCCTATGCTATGGATAAGTATATGGAAGCAGCAGCCATGAAAAAAGTTGACGGCATTGTTTCAGTATCCCTGGGATATCCTAAAACACTCATGGAAAGGTATGCTAACATAAGGCCTGACATGTGCACCGTGATCCCCTTCGGAGGGGCATCTGTAGATTTTGATGTACTTGAAAAGGCTGCCGTGAAAAATCCCCTGTTTACACCATCTTCTTCAGCGATAAATTTAGCCTATATCGGCCGGGGAGGCCATGATATGGCGCTGGCTCTTAGTGGAATATTTTCGGCCATGAGAACCGGTATGGAACAGGATCCGGAAAAGTTTTCAAAAGTGAAAATGTATTTTGTCGGCACCAGTTATGCTGCCGACGGACAGGGACAGAAGACCATTGAACCGATCGCTGCCAGGTATGGAGTTGGAGATCATGTTGTGGAAATAACAGACCGCCTGCCTTATTTCACAGCCCTGCAGGTGCTCAGGGATGCCAACATACTGGTCATTCCGGGTTCAACCGATACCAACTACACTGCATCCAAACTCTATCCATATATCCTGGCTCATCGACCGCTGCTTGCAGTTTTTAATGAAAACAGCAGCGTTGTGGACATACTTGCAAAAACCAGGGCCGGGACCTGTGTAACATTCGACAATAGTGATCCACCTGAAGTTCTTGGTGAAAAAGTGTATAAAACCCTTCACGAATACCTGTATAAGATACCCTTTGTTCCTCAAACAGACTGGAAAGAATTTGAACCTTACTCGGCAAGGGAAGCCACCAGGAAGCAGGTACAGTTTTTTAACAAAATCACAGGTTCATGAAAATAAAACTGGCCATTATCAGCTCTCACCCTATCCAGTATAATGCGCCGCTTTTCGCGTTACTGACCCAGTCGGAAGTACTTGAAGTCAGGGTTTTTTACAGCTGGAGCCAGAGCAAAGATTCACTTTTTGACAAGGATTTCGGGAAAACCATTCAATGGGATATCCCGCTTCTCAATGGATATCAATATGAGTTTGCCGACAATGTCTCGAAAAATCCCGGGCTCACCTCCTTCCGGGGGATCATTTGCCCGGGCCTGAACCGCAGCATCAGGGAGTGGGGCGCCGATGCCCTGCTTGTTTATGGATGGAATTATCATGCCCATTACCATGCCATGAGGCATTTTAAAGGAAAAATCCCTGTCTTTTTCAGGGGCGACTCCACACTGATCGACGAAACCGGGGGGCCGAAACAGTTCTTACGCAGGATGATCCTTCGGTATGTTTACAGCCATGTTGACTTTGCTTTTTATGTCGGGGAAAACAGCAGGAAGTATTTCCTGAAACATGGCTTCAATCACGAACATCTGTTTTTTGCGCCGCATGCCATTGACAATCATAGATTCAGCGACCCAAACGGTGAGATGAGGCATGAAGCTGAAAAACTAAGGGATTCTCTTGGCATTGGTAAAGAAGATATTGTCGTTGTGTTTGCCGGAAAATTCGAATCAAAGAAAAATCCCTTACTCCTGCTTGAGGCTGCCATGCGTTTAAACAAACCCGGCGTTCATTACATTTTTACGGGGAACGGCATTCTCGAAAAACAAATGAAGCAAATTGCAGCCGCCAATCATGCAGTGCATTTTCTTCCTTTTCAGAACCAGAGCAGGATGCCCGCGATATATTACGCAGGGGATATCCTTGCATTGCCCTCACAGGGGCCTGGAGAGACCTGGGGACTGGTGGTCAATGAGGCCATGGCCTGCGGCAGGGCAGTACTGGTAAGTGATAAGTCGGGCTGTGCCCCTGACCTTGTGAAACCAGGGGTGAACGGCTTTATCATGCCTTCAGGTGATCTTGATCGCTGCATTGAATTATTAGACATTATGACTGTTTCCAGGACCTATACCCGGCAACTGGGAGACGCATCACTTAAACATATAGCGGGCTGGTCGTTCAATGCAGTCTGCAAAAGTTTTGAATTCAATATTCCCCGTTCCGTATAATAAGCGGCATAATGTATTTATCGCGCAGAAGCATAGGGTTGATCACAATTTCGTTCCTGGTATTCGCCTGCCTTGAAGCATTTACGGGGTTCTATTACATGTCAAGCCTTGGAATGGCTTTATTTACAGGCGTTGCTGTAAAATTCATCCAGGACCTCGGGAAACGAATTGAGATACGCGATATGATTTCATTTATGTCGATCATGCAATGGATCGTAGGTCCCGTTTTGGCTTATCGTTTTCTGCCATATGATAATCTGTATTATATGGCAGTTCCCGAAGACGTATATATGAATTTTGTAGTACCGGTCTGCTATTTCATGGTGCTGGGACTATATCTCCCTTTAAAGGATGAACGTATTGTTAATGAGGATGATCTTGAACGCTCTAAGGTTTACCTCGCCGAATATCCTAACATGGGATATATCCTTGCCGGGATCGGCCTTGCCGCAGGATTTGCAGGGAAATTCATGCCTTCAAGCCTGAGGTTCATGATGTTCCTGATCACAAACATACAATATGCCGGGATTTATATGATCCTTGTCAGTGGCTCAAAGTTCAAATGGCTGATATTTGCAGGCATCATGGGACTTGCAACTTCCGCCGCCATCCTCCAGGGTATGTTTGGAGAACTGCTTCAATGGTTTATGCTTTCATTTCTCATCATTGCCATGGTCGTGAAAATCCCCATGTGGGGCAAGGTTGCCATGATATCGGTCGGGATGTTCCTGATCATGCTGGTTCAGTCCACAAAACAGGAATACCGCCTGGCAACCTGGTACGCAAAAAGTTCAAAAACCCATTCGGAGATTTACCAGGAGATCATCGCATCAAGATTGGGATCCCCCTCAACACTCTTTCAGGCAGCTCCTTTGGAGAACATGGCCGCCCGCCTGAACCAGGGCTGGATCATTGCCCGAATCATGAATTATATGCCGGCAAAACAACCTTTCGTAAAGGGAGAAACCATTCAAACTGCAATATATGCCGCACTCCTTCCGAGGTTTCTGGCCCCTGCAAAAGCAAGGGCAGGCGGGAGGGCAAACTTTGAAAGATTTACCGGAACACCCTTGCCCGAAACTACCAGTATGGATATCTCGCTTGTTGGCGAGGGATATGCAAATTTTGGTTTTTTGGGTGGAATGGTTTTCATATTCATTGTATCCCTCGGTTATAATTGGGTAGTGGTCAAAGTGGTTGGCTTATCTAAAAACAATCCAACCCTTATTCTCTGGATCCCGTTTTTATTTTTCCAGGTTATGAAAGCTGAGACCGACTTTGCAACTGTGTTTAATTACCTCACCAAAGCTGCTCTTATAACCTTTTTAACTTTTTATATAACCAAGGAGATCATTAAAATGAAACAGAACCGAAAGAAGATCATCGAACTCAGCCCGGAAGCTAACAATACCGGGCAATATGGTCAATAAATTTACTGCTCTTTAAAGCTTGCGCTTCTAATGAAAGTCTCGGTCATAACGATTTGTCATAACAGTGAAAACTTCATAGACCAAACCATACAATCTGTGTTGTCACAGACTCATTCTGATATCGAATATATCATTGTTGACGGAAATTCTGATGATAGTACCCCGGAGATTATCAGTTCATACGGGCCGGCAATCAGCAAATGGGTAAGCGAACCGGATAATGGGTTGTATGACGCAATGAATAAAGGAATTCGAATGGCAAGCGGAGATGTGATAGGGTTTTTACATTCCGATGATTTTTTCATCGATGAAAAAGTGATTGAAAAACTTTCGGGTGTGTTCATACTGGAAAATCCTGATTCGGTTTACGGGGATATACAGTTTGTTGATCAGCTTAACCCCAATAAAATTCTTACAAACCGGAAATACGGGAAATGCCGTATCTGGAAATTTAAATTAGGCTGGTCGCCACCCCACCCTGCTTTTTATGCAAAGCGGGAGGTCTTTGAAAAGTTCGGAACATTCGATACTTCATTCGATATCGCGGCAGATTATGATTGGATCTTGCGTTTACTGGTGAAACACAAAAAGAAGGCTGTCTACATCCCGGAAGTTTTTGTAAGAATGAGGGTTGGAGGAGTAAGCAACCGTACTATGAAAAATATCAGGAAGAAGTGGAGGGAAGATTACCGGGCCATGAAAATAAACGGGTTCGGTAACCCCCTGACTTTGTTCTTTAAAATCATGAGGCCGGTGGCTCATTTCATTAACTCACCAAGGTATTTATTTGAATGAACATTAATATTGACATGATACACCCACTGATCGCGATTCCGGCATTAAATGAGGAAGGGAATATCCTGAATTTACTGGAAGGGCTGAGGCCCTGGGAAAAGGATGTTATCGTGATCGACGACGGGAGCCGGGACAACACGGTCAGGCTGGTAAAAGAAAGCGGGTTTAATCTGATTTCAAGGGGATTTAATGCAGGTCTTGCCTGCTTTTATAATACTGCCAGGGATTTTGCTGTAACACACAACTACACCCACCTGATAGCAATGGATGCAGACGGACAACATGACCCGGCCTGTATCCCGAGTTTTATTAATGCCCTGGAACATGATGATCTCGTTTCGGGTGACCGGTTTCATGATGTTGAAGAAATACCCGACAGCAAAATCTCATCAAACCTGTTTGCAATATTACTGTTCAAAGACGTGCTGAATATCACCCTGCCTGATGCAGCCTGCGGTTTCAGGGGGATTAAAATTAACCTGATACCTGAACTTGACGAGGATCAGGGCTTCGGGATAATTTATGACATGCTGATCCGTCATTCATTAGCGCAAAGGCAGATCGGTTTCATAAGGATTCCCGCCATTTATCATTCGTCCGACTTCATGAATACCAAAATCCCCGAGATTCAGGGACTCCTTTCAACGCTACTCAGATATAAACCCTCTCCTGAACTTGTTTCCCTGATGGATGCCGCAGGAAACAAATCGGATTTCAGCATCACTCTCTCAGCTTGCCACTTCACAGCTGTTTTTGAAGAACCAGGGGCTTACCGGTTTGAAACCGACATTCCCCTGGCCAAACAGTATTTCAAAAAGATTCACCAGCAGCAAAGTCATAAAGGAACTGATTATGAAACCTGATAAACTTCCTTATCTCTCTTCCCTTGATTTACTCAGGGGACTTGCAGCCGTTGCGGTATGCTACTTTCACTTCACGCATGGTAATCCCGAATTTTTAAGCAAATCCAACCCATTGTATATTTCAGGCAGGTTTGGCTTCCTCGGGGTGGATGTGTTTTTTGTGATCTCAGGATTTGTCATCCCCTACTCAATGTTCCGTGGGAACTACCATATGAAGGATTTTGGACGTTTTCTTGCAAAAAGGCTGGTCAGGATTGAACCTCCTTACCTCGTAAGCATCGTCCTTGTATTGCTGCTCAACTGGGTCAGCACACTCTCTCCATATTACCGCGGAGCCGGCTTCTCGATCAACTTCGGGGCCCTGGCCTTACACCTGGGTTACCTGAATGCATTTTTCAATTTTCCCTGGGTCAACGATGTATACTGGACCCTGGCTATCGAATTTCAGTACTATCTCTTAATCGCCCTTATTTTTCCATTGCTGATCCACCCTGAAAAAAAGTTCTCGACAGGAATTCTCCTGGTTTTTGGCCTGCTTAGTTTTTTTCTTGAAGGCCATAATTTCATTTTCAACTATTCCCTGCTCTTTATTGTGGGCATACTGCTGTTCCAGTTTCATATAGGGTATCTTGACAAAAAGCAGTTCGGGGCTTACCTTCTCATTGCCCTTATCTTGATTTTTGTCAAATTCGACAAACGTTATTTAGTTGCTGCCCTCCTGCCATATTTTTTCATCACCTATTTCGAATTTGATGACCGAGTATCAAAGTTTTTAGGGAATATCTCCTATTCACTATACCTTGTTCACATACCCATAGGCGGACGAATAATCAATCTTTGCGAATCTTTTACCAGGAATGAATTGGTAAGAAGCATTTTTGTTTTTATTTCATTATTTATCTCGATCATTGCAGCCTGGTTGTTTTACAAATTCATCGAAAAACCGTTTATAGACCTGTCAAAAAAGATAACCTACAAAAAAGCCTGAATGGAAATGTCAGATGATTTTCATCCCGGTGCCGGTAAGACCCGCTTACACGTCGGGATCATTCCCGACGGAGGCCGTCGATGGGCAGGTATTCATGGCTGCCCTCTTGCGGAAGCTTATTTACGGTCCAGGACATTGTTATTGCACATTACCGGCGTTCTTTTCGACAAAGGTGTAAGCGAGGTCAGTATATACCTGGCCAGTATTCAGAATTTCAAAAGGGATCCTGCCGAACTTGATCCTGTTCTCAGGATTGTAGAATCCTCTTTGCACAATGAGATTTTGAGCCTTGCAAAACTTCATGAACTTAAGGTGGTTTTTGCCGGGAACCGTGAAATTATCCCATCAGCACTATGTAAGGAGATACGTTCGGTTGAAGAACAAACCTCGGATCATAAGGGAGGAAGACTGAACTTTCTTTTTGCATATGACTCCGGGGAAGAGATTATCGAGGCTTATAAAAAATCTACGGATCAGGACATTTTTTTGAACCATTTATGGATCACTTCCCCGGTAGATTTCATCATCAGGAGCGGAGGAGCTAATCTGCTGAGTAATTTCCTGCCCCTTCAGTCGGCCTGGGGCCGGCTTTATTTCACCCCTAAGCTATTTAATGACCTCAATCCTGATGATTTTTTAGGGTTCCTCCGGGACTTTGAACAAATTGAACGAAAATATGGTAGTTAACTCCCTGTCATATAATGAAGGACCCCGTTTTCAAACAATAATCCGGTTCACTAATGAAGAAATTTAAAATTATCCTGGCTCTTTTCTGTTTTTTAGTGGTCAATTTCCCTGCAATGGCCAACTCAGGCGACACGATTCATGTGATCACCCATAACAAAGCCACCGTCGTCACCGACCCTTCAAAGGGCAACAAAGACTATATCCGCTGGGGAGTTTTCCCCCGGCAAGGCGACCCGGTTCGCAAGATCATCCTGCATGTGAACTTTGCATGCCCCGATACCATGCGCTGTGCTGATTGGGATTATTCCGACCGCATCAGCATTCTGAGGCAGGGAGGTGTAAACGGCAAAATCCAGGATTACGAGATCGGACGAATGCTCACTCCCTATGGAGGAGCTTTTGGCAAGAACTGGCATTTCGAATGGGAGGTTGACGTTACCGATTTCAGCCTGCTGCTGCGCGACAGCGTTGAGATCAGTTACAATCATTCGGGTTATGAGCCTTCAAACGACAGGGGCTGGGCCATTACCCTCGATTTTGAGATCATCAAAGGAAAGCCCGCGGCTGAACCGGTTTCCATCCGTAAGATCTATGACGATCACTTCGGATATGGCGACAGCCTTAACCCCATTGCTGATAAATTAATTATGGTTTCATTTACTGCGGATGGAGGAGCGTCGTTTGCCCGGCTGAGGGTCATTCAAACAGGGCATGGGATGGATGAACCCGACGGATGCGGGGAGTTCTGCAAAAAATACAGGGAATTCCGTTACGACAACAAACTGGTAGATTCCAGACCCATCTGGAAGAAATGCGGGGAAAATCCATTGTATCCCCAGGCCGGCACCTGGATCTACGACAGGGCAAACTGGTGCCCGGGTTTCCTTATGCAGCCCGATGTGTATGACCTTGCAGTCAATGCCGCATCATCCCATACCCTGGAGTTTAAAATGCAGCCCTATGTTTCTCCCAATCCCAGCGCCAGCGAAGTAATCAGCGCCTATCTGATCCAGTATAAAAACCCTGTTGCGGAAACGGATGTTACAGTTGAGGATATAATTGTACCCTCCTCCAAAACCCTTTACAGCCGCATGAATCCTGCAACTGCCAATCCGCAGGTCATTGTCAGGAACTCAGGCAGCAAGGAGATCCGGAGTATGGATATTCATTACGGATCTTCAGGTTTTGAAAAACAGGATTTTTCATGGCAGGGGGTCCTGGAGCCAGACAAATCAGCCACCATCACGCTTCCGGGAATCATTAAATTCAAACCCGGCAATAACAGTTTCACGGTTTCACTTCTGAAACCAAACGGTAAAACAGACGAGTATCCCGCTGATAACATGCTTACCGTTCCCTTTCAAGCTGCCCCTGTTCACGATACCCTGCTGGTCTTTTACCTGCTGACCAACGACCAGCCCTCGCATAATTCTTATGTCCTTATGTCGGCCAACGGAAAGATCATCAGGGAACGCAAAACTGGCTCCCTCTCTGCAAAAACCGAATACCGCGACACTTTGAAACTCAAACCAGGCGCATACCAGCTGGTATTCTCCGACACTGCAGGCGACGGGCTTGAATTCTGGGTAAACACCGAAGCCGGGCGCGGACTTGCACGCCTTATGAACGGCAAAGGCGAGCTCCTTAAAGCCTTTGAATCGGACTGCGGATCGGGATGGGTCTATAACTTCGCCGCCGGGCCTCAGCCTGACTCAGTCAACAGGAATGCCTGTGCTTTGGGTCTTTATCCCACCCGGACCAAGGATTTCACGACTCTTGATTACTTTGGTAACAAAACCGAAGATGTAACTGTTCGACTGGTCAGCGACCCGGGGGCAAATGTGGTGGAAGAACACCTTTACCCTAAGCTGAAGGAAGGCATGTTCACTTATGATCTCCGCCGTTATCCCTCAGGCAGGTTTTACCTGAAAGTGCTTGTGAACAACCAGGAAAAATTCAACAAGCGCATCCGTTACACAGCCGAACCGCCTGCAAATGCTGAACCTCCCTATGACTGGCCCAAAGATTCACTGGTAAGCCGGAACCTGAAGACATGGCAGGACTGGAAATTCGGTATCCTCATACACTGGGGTGCATACAGCCAGTGGGGCGTTGTTGAAAGCTGGAGCCTCTGTCCCGAGGACGAGGGATGGTGCGTAAGACGCGGTGAGTATTCCACCGATTGGTATACCTATAAAAAAGCCTATGAAGATATACGGAAAACTTTCTACCCCGATAAATTCAACCCTGAGCATTGGGCCAAAGCCGCTCATGATGCGGGAATGAAGTATGTGGTGTTCACCACCAAGCACCACGACGGTTTCTGCATGTTCGATACAAAATTTACAGATTACAAGATCACCGATCCGGCCTCCGCCTATTCCAGGAATCCAAGAAGCAATATTGTTCAGGAAGTGTTCAAAGCATTTCGAAATGAAGGAATGGCCATTGGCGCCTACTTCAGCAAGCCAGACTGGCACAGCCCTGATTACTGGTGGCCCTATTTCCCGGCTCTTGACCGCAATGTGAACTATGATCCCGCAAAATACCCTGACCGATGGAAATCATTCCAGAAATTCACCTTCAACCAGATCGATGAGATCACAAGGGAATACGGCAAGATCGACATACTCTGGCTTGACGGCGGACAGGTGCGGCCTGCAAACACCCTTACCGTTGAAACAAAACCATGGCTGGGCAAACACCTGTGGATACAGGATATTGACATGCCAACCATAGCTAAAATGGCGAGGAAGAACCAGCCAGGAATCCTTATCGTTGACCGCACAGTACACGGGGAGTTCGAAAATTACCGCACACCCGAACAACAGATCCCTGCCAATGTTCCTGCTTATCCCTGGGAGAGCTGCATTACCCTGGGTGATTCCTGGTACCATACCGGTCCCGGGGAACACTACAAGTCCCTCAACTGGGTTATCAGTACGCTTGTTAAGATCGTGGCCAAAGGAGGCAACCTGCTGCTGGGTATTGGCCCCGACAAGACAGGCGAATTCGCTCCCGAGGCATATGAGAGGTTACAACAGATCGGCGAATGGATGAAGGTCAACGGGGAAGCCATTTACAATAGCCGTCCGCTGGCTCCGTACCAGGCAGAAAACCTTTGTTTCACCCAAAGCAAGGATGGCAAAACAAGGTACCTGTTTTTCCTTGCAGCTGAAAATGAAGCCCTCCCCGCTTCAGTTGATCTGCCGGCCGGGTTCGCCGGGAAAGCCACTGAAGTCAAACTGCTCGGTCATCAGCAAACATTAAAGATTAATTTAAAGGACAGGAAAAAGACAGTCATCATCCCGGCCTCATATCATAAAACAATGGCACCGGCTCTCGTAATCAGCATTACCGAAAAATAATATGAAAAGACAGTTTATATTCGCCGCTCTTACCTTACTCGCCATCCTGGCCCAGGCTCAGAAAAACACCCGTTCTTCATCCAGGGTATTCTGGAAAGAAGATTTTTCGGGGGGAAAGCTGCCCGAAGGATGGATCAGCAAAGCCGTCAACGACAGCAATGTGGTTTGGGAATGCACCAACCAGCCCTATCCCGGTTCCTACGGTTTTGACCAGCAGGCGCCTCCCATCGCCTCGAAGAGCGGGGGTTTTCACATGCAGTTTGCCCCCGGGGTGAAGGTCGACAAGTACTATCGCCGCTGGGAAAAAAAGAACATCTGGCCGGATGCATATTTCCAGACAGGCTCCATCGACTGCTCGGGTAAAAGTTCGGTAGTGCTGAAGTTCATGCAGAATTTCAAATGGAACGACTGGGGAAAGATCCGTAGTGATGGCGGGCTGTTCGTAGGTGTTTCACGCAACGGGACCGACTGGAAGGAATATGAAGTCAGGCAGGGCATTGCATCTGAAGGCGATTGCCCAAACCCTGCCGGGGTGGAGCTGAACATCACAGGCACTGCAGCTTTCCAGAAGACGGTGTACCTGCGCTTTTACTGGAAAGGGATTTACATGTGGTACTGGATGGTCGATGACATCGAGCTTTCCGAAGCCCTGGATAACGATTTACTGGCATATTGCCTGTCCTCTCATAACCAGACAGGCAATACCTTTTCCAATGCCGACGTCTTGCGTTTTAAGGTGGTCAACCTCAGCTCGAAACCTTTAACAAGTCCTTTCGACTGCTACCTCCAGGTCGACCAGCGTAAACCGGTAAAAGTAACGGTCCCTTTCAGCGATCAGCATCAGTTGCAGGTCATCGACACTGCCGAGGTGGCATTTCCTCCCTCAGACCTCACCGATTACGGAATTCACAGGATCAAATTCTATACCGCGCTTAATGAAGACGAAAGGAAGGGAAACGACACCCTCGATCTGGTAATGTATTCAGGAGCATACCAGCTTGGGGCGGTTACAGGCTTCACCTGGTCGGGAGAGACTTTCACTTTCGAATGCAGGCATGCCCGCGTGAATGTTGAGTTCTGCAGGGATGATATTTTCAGGATACAAATGGCTTACGACGGCATCTTCACAAACCCTGCCGGAAGCGACATTGTGATAAATCAGCCCAAAGGGCATGCCGGGGTCAAATTTGAGGAGAAAGAAAGATATTACCTCATGACAACATCAGCCTTAGCCCTTCGTGCATATAAAAATCCACTGCGTTTTGCAATGTACAAACCCGATAACAAAACCCTGGTATGGGAAGAAAACCGCTGCCTGGCTTATGGTAAAGAAACTGTGCAATACCTGAGCCGGGGCGTGAACGAATATTTTTACGGTGGAGGGATGCAGAACGGACGTTTTTCTCATCGCGACAAAACAATACTGCTGCGGATCGACTGGAACTGGGAAGAAGGCGGAGCTCCCAACCCTGCCCCTTTTTACATGAGCACCAATGGTTACGGGGCTTTAAGGAATACTTATGCTCCCGGGGAATACAGCTTCAGGGATACTCTGAAGCTATCGCATTCAGAAGCCCGTTTTGACTGTTATTATTTTGCAGGTGGATCACTTAAGGAGATCCTTAACGCTTATACAGATATTGCCGGCAAACCCTTCCTTCCGCCGCGCTGGGCGCTGGGCATGGGTGATGCGAACTGTTACAACAGGGGAGCTAAAAAAGGCCATAATACCAGCGGCCATAATGGCACCACCCCTGATGTCATTTCTTTGATTGCCGATCAGTACATTGCTAATGACATACCTCGGGGATGGATACTTCCAAACGACGGTTACGGCTGCGGTTATACGAAACTGGATTCTGTTATCGTGGAACTGGGTAAAAGAGGTTTTCATACCGGCTTATGGACTGAGAACGGGGTTGAAAAGATTGCCAGGGAGGTTGGGCAGTATGGCAGTCGTCTGTGTAAGCTTGATGTGGCCTGGGTTGGTGAAGGTTATAAATTTGCAATCGATGGCTGTAAGGCTGCTTATGAAGGGATTGAGAAAAACAGTGATGCCCGTGGTTTTATCTGGTCGGTCTGTGGTTGGGCCGGCACCCAGCGGAATTCGGTGGTATGGACAGGCGACCAGAAAGGAAGCTGGGAATACATCCGCTGGCATATCCCCACAGTTATAGGTTCAGGGCTTTCGGCACAGAACTGCGCTACCGGCGACGTTGACGGTATCTTTGCAGGAAGCGAGAAAACCTTCACCCGCGACCTGCAGTGGAAATGCTTTACTCCGGTGTTCATGTCCATGTCGGGTTGGGCGCCAAAGGATAAACAGCCTTATATCTATGGTGAGCCTTACACTTCCATCAACCGGAAGTACCTGAAGCTGAAACTCCGTCTTACTCCTTACATGTATTCTCTCTGCCATGAAGCCTCGGAAACCGGGGTCCCCGCGGTGCGCGCCCTGGTGCTCGAATACCCCCGGGATACCGTGGCCCTGGGAAGCCTGACCCGCTATGAATTCCTATTGGGTAGGAACTTCCTTGTTGCCCCTGTTTACAGGGATGAGGAAAAACGCGACAGCATCTACCTTCCCGAAGGCCGCTGGTTCGATTACTGGGATGGCAAGGTATACGTTGGAAAAACCTGGCTGAACTCCTATCCTGCACCATTAGATAAATTACCGCTTTTCGTAAGGGCAGGATCCGTTATTCCTATGTACCAGCAGATGAATTACGATAACGAACGTCAGGCCGATACGCTTACTCTCGATGTATACCCGGGAGCCGGGGCTGATTTCACCATGTTTGAAGATGAAGGCTCAAATCGCGAATACAGGGAAGGGAAATTTGCGCTTACACAACTCTCGTCCATTTGCGATGGATCAGGGCGTGTAATTGAAATCAAGGTTGCTGATGCAAAAGGTGATTATAAAGGGAAAATCCAGTCCCGTGCTTTCATCATACAACTTCACGGCTGCCCGCTCCCAAAACACATTATCGCAGCGGATTCAAAACTGCGACATTGCAAAACTGCAGAAGATTATACAATCAGGACTGCCGGCTGGTGCTTTAAACCCGGCGAAAAACAGGGCATGATCTTCATTAAAACGCTTAAAATGCCTGCCAACAGGGAGTTCACGATCAAGCTGAAATACTGAAATGGAAATCCCTTACATTTGCATTTCAAAACCAGCCTGACTCAATGAACAAATTCTCTTTATTCGGTATTATTATTGTTCAGCTAGCCCTGATCTGTTATTCCATTGCAATAATCACCGAGCAGAGGAAAAAACTGGTATCAGGTTTCGTGCTTTCATTCCTGACCATAGGTGTGATATTCGATATAACTGCCACCGCATTTATGATACTTGGTTCAAGCCATGGTTTTTTCACTTTGCATGGGGTACTGGGTTATTCATCACTGGTTGGCATGTTTACCGATTCTGTTATCATCTGGCGGTTTTACAGGAGCAATCCGTCAGGGACAACAGTCACAAGGCCTGTCCACCTCTTTTCAAGATTTGCTTACGTCTGGTGGATTGCAGCGTATATTACCGGTGCATTGCTGGTGGCTTTGAGGCACGCCTGAGAGAACAAGGATTATTTAATTTGCATTCAGACCTTCATTGGGTTACCTTTGGCCAAAAACCATAAGGCATCAGATGGACATGTCAACGAGGGATCAAACCGGGCATCTCCCTCAGGAGACCCTGCTCGGCATAGATATCGGTTCGGTCACCATTTCGCTTGTCTCCATGGATCTTTCGGGGAAGATCCTGAAAACGATGTATCTTTTCCATAAAGGACAGATAAGGGAATGCCTCAGGTCGGCCTCCTCCGGGTTTGACCTCACTAACCTTCGCGGACTTGCAGCCTGTTCAGCCTCCTGCTTCAACCCGGAGGCTGTCACTTTGTTTAATCCACAGCTTGCCCTCATCAGGGCGACAAAAATTTTATGTGGTGAAGTGAAGTCGCTTTTGCACATAGGAGCCGAGAAATTCAGCCTGATCAGGTTTGATGAAAAAGGAAATTTTGAGTCGGTCCGGTCAAACTCTTCCTGTGCCGCAGGCACCGGCAGTTTTCTCGACCAGCAGGCTTTCCGGCTGAATTTGTCAGGCATTGAAGAACTGAGTGAAGTCGCTCTCAGAAATACGGGGACTATCCCTGAAATTGCATCCCGTTGCTCGGTATTTGCCAAAACCGACCTCATCCATGCCCAGCAGAGGGGTTTCACCCTTGAAGCCATATGCGACAGCCTGTGCAGGGGTTTGGCCATAAATGTTGTGGATACCCTGTTTAAGCAGGCCGACCCGTTATTCCCCTTGTTCTTTGCAGGGGGCGTTTCCAAAAATGCTGCCGTGGTCAGGCATCTTGAAGACCTCCTGGGCACCAGCTTCATTTTGCACGAATACTCACATTGCCTGGGTGCTGCCGGCGCCTGCTATTTATGGCTTAACGAAAAAGAACATCATGCTGTAAAAAAGATCTCATCCCTCGACGAGGTCTTACTTCCCGATGACCAGGGAAAAAATTATTTCTACCCTCCTTTGGAAATCAAGCTTTCGGGGTATCCCGATTTTATAAGTGAGGCTTCATGGAACTTCAAAACTTCTGTTTCTTCTCATTCTGCCGATGTGCTCGTCGACCAGTATATTCCCTTTACCAGGGGCAGGAAATATCAAGCCTGGCTGGGAATAGATATAGGGTCAACAAGCACAAAAGCAATTCTAACTAACACGGATCGTTCACCTTTAGCCGGTTTTTATACTTCCACCTCGGGAAAACCGGCTGAAGCAGTCCAGGCAGTTTTCGAATCCATTGACGACATGATCCTGAAAACCGGAATCACCCTTAGTATTGCAGCTGCAGGGACTACCGGTTCGGGAAGGAAATTCATCGGGAAGCTCATCCATGCCGGCCTGATCGTGGATGAGATCACGGCTCATGCCAGGGCAGCTTATGAACTGAATCCCAAAACCGATACCATCATTGAGATTGGCGGACAGGATTCCAAGTTCACCCTGATGCATAAAGGCATGGTGACTTTTTCGCAGATGAATGCAGTTTGTGCAGCCGGAACGGGTAGCTTTCTCGAGGAACAGGCAGGTAAGCTGGGTTGCGGGCTTGATGCGTATTCAAAAAGGACCGGGGGTATTCCAGCCCCTCTTACCAGCGACCGCTGCACTGTTTTTATGGAACGTGATGTGAACCAGTTGCTGAACAAAGGTTACTCAGTGGATGAGATACTTGCTGCCGTTCTTCATTCGGTGACCGAGAATTACCTTGTAAAAGTTGCAGTCGAGGGTTCGGTCGGGGAGCAGGTTTGTTTCCAGGGGGCAACAGCAAAGAACAAGTCACTTGTAGCAGCCTTTGAACAACGGCTGGGTAAGAAAATATTTGTATCCCCTTACTGCCATCTTACAGGTGCCCTCGGGGTGGCCCTGCTACTCGGTGAAGAACAAAAACCTGGAACAAGCTTCAGGGGCCTGGGGTTTTTCAGGGAATCGCTTGACATACGTTCAGAGAGGTGTATGATCTGTGCAAATCACTGCCACATCAGCCTGGCCACTGTGCAAGGGGAGCAGGAAGCATATGGTTTTCTTTGCGGGCGGGATTACGAAACAAAAAAATACCTTAACCCGGACTCCCCTGTTTTTAACCTCCTGGAACAAAGAGCCAGGATACTTCACCTGGTCCAGCCCAAGACCTTCAGTCATGAGGTCATCGTTGGATTACCGGCCGCATTGCAGCTTTTTGATGAACTTATTCTGTGGAAAAGATTCTTTGGAAATCTGTCCATCCGAATTGTTACCAGCGAAAATTATCCCGACCCCGTGAAAGAAGGAAAGCGGATAGCCGGGGCGGAATTTTGCGCTCCAATTGATTCAATTCACGGTCATGTAAGCTGGCTGGCCGCTAAGGCGGATTTTATTTTCCTTCCGGTTTCCCTGGAGACCAGGGATAAAACCGAAAATTCCGACAGCAATTATTGCTATTACACCCAGTACTCGGCATCCCTTGTCTATACCATGAAAGATAAAGCTGTTACGGGGAAGCTGATATCTCCTATGCTGAATTTCCAAAAAGGCAAACGCCATGTTGTAAAGCAGCTTACCGCAAGTCTCAGTCCCTGCCTTGGATCGGGCATCACGACTGAAAAAGTTAAAAAAGCCTGGGAAGAGGCCCTGGTGTTCGCTCATGAGCGCAAGAAGAAACTGATCTCGGTTTTTAAAACGGAATTCAGCCCCGCTGACGGAGTTTCGGTGGTCTTACTGGGCAGGCCTTACGTGGTACTCTCAAAGTCATTGAACAAAGGCATTCCTGATATTTTTACCAGGATGGGGATTAAAAGCTTTTTCCAGGACATGATTGAACCTGATGAACTGCAGCCTGAAGAGACTGAATTCCTGCTCAGGAAAATCCCCTGGTATTATGCTTCAAGGATACTTGAAACGGCAAGAACCGCGGCTACTTCAAAAAATCTCTATCCCGTGCTGGTCACAGCTTTTAAATGCGCCCCCGATTCGTTCATCATCGAGTATTTTAAAAAACTGATGAACGATCACGACAAACCCTATCTCATACTCCAGATCGACGAACATGACTCAAACGTTGGCTATGAAACCAGGATAGAGGCGGCAATCAGGTCGTTCAGGAACCACTCGGCCATGGACCGCAAAGCCCCTGAGCCAAAATCTCCCTCCCTCCTGCCTCAGCTTGAAACAAGGATCAACGGAAAAATATTGTTATTTCCCAACTGGGATAATCTTGTGGCGCCATTGCTGGTTGCCAATCTCAGGCGGGGAGGTATTGATGCCCGCCTGATGAGATCCAGCGAAATGATCATAAGGAAGAGCATGGCCCATAATACAGGGCAATGCATTCCTGTGAACATCGTTGCACAGGAATTCATTGATTATGTTGAACAGCATGGGCTGAAACCAGAACAAACCATGCTCTGGATGACCAAATGCTATATCACCTGCAACCTCAGGCTCTACCCCTTTTATATAAAAAACCTGCTTGAGGATTACGGGCATGGTTTTGAAAAGGCATCCGTTTATTTTGGGCTGCTTACACATCTTGAAATTGCTTACAGCACCGGGTACTACGCTTATTTCGCCTACCTGCTTGGAGGGCTGATCAGGAAGATGGGTTGCAAAATAAGGCCCTATGAAATACACCGGGGTGAAACTGAAGCTGCCATCGAAAAAAGCATTGGCCTGCTTGAAACGGCTTTTCTCGGAAAGCGACAGATCGATGCTGCAGTGAATGAAGCGGTATCCCTGTTTGACAAAATTGAACGAAAACCAGGGAACAAGCCCCTTGTTGCTATCTTCGGCGATTTGTATGTGAGGGATAATGATATCATGAATCAGGACCTTATCCATGATATCGAAGCGAACGGGGGCGAGGTTGTTACTACACCTTATACCGACCTGGTAAAAATAACTATCGAGAATGTGATCCGCAGGGCCCTTGCCCGAGGCGACTATTTTCAGGCAGGCCTTTTCAGGGTCATGCTTGCAAGCATTAACCTGTTTGAGGATAAGTATTACGATCAATTCAAAAAATACCTCGGCGACAAGCCGGTTGTCAATCCTGAACGTCTTGAAAAAAATCTTCCGAAATTCAATATAAGCCCTTATCATTCGGGCGAATCCTATGAAAACATCCTTAAGATCTTTTACATCCTCGAGAACTATCCCGGGATCTCACTTTTTGTGCAAACCAATCCCGCCTTCTGCTGCCCTGCAATGGTAACAGAGGCCATGGCTCAGGAGATAAAGAGAATTACAGGAATTCCCGTGGTTACCCTCACCTACGACGGCACCAGCGGGAATAAGAATGAGGTACTTGTCTCGTACCTCAACTCGGCAATTGTCAGATAATTTCGTATCTTTGACCTATTAAACTTTTTAGTCAAATAGTTAATACGAAATTATGGTTGCCATTATTCACCAGTCGGGGAACAGCGAAAAACTTGATGCCATCCTCAGTGCGGCACAGAAAAGACTGGGGTTTTACGGCTATGAGAAGACCACCATGTCGGAGATCGCAGCCGACCTTAACCTGTCAAAAGCTTCGCTGTATTATTATTTCCCCGACAAAGAAAGCCTCTGGTCTGCAGTCCTGGCCAAAGAACAGGCTGAATTTTTCAGGCTTATGTCGGTCCGCATGCAGGAGTTCAGGGAACCTGAGCTCATGATCTCGGAGTTTGTCTCCCTCAGGCACGAATATTTCACCACTTTTCTGAACCTGACGAAATTCCGCTTTTCCGATTTTTACCAGATCAGGCCTCACTTCAGGGATATGATAGACCAGTTGAAGAAACTTGAATCGGAGCAGTTTACCGAAATATTAAAACGGGGAAAGAAGTCAGGCATTTTCAGTATTAAAAAGCCTGAAGAAACTGCCCGCCTGTTCCTCGAGATCCTTCACGGGCTTCGCATTATTGTGATCCGTAACCGGCCCATCCCGGAACTGACACAGGCCGATTATAACCTGATGCTCAAGAAGCAGATGGATTTCGTTGAATTGTTCATCCGCAGTATAAAAAATATGCAATAAAACTTACTCCATAATCATTAAGAAGATGGCTATAGAAAAAAATCAGGGTTCATCCAAACTCAGGAAATTACGCGCTTATATCTTACTGGGGCTGGTAATCACAGCCGTATTCATCTTTGGCTGGTACTGGTACGATCAGTATACAAAATACTATTCTACCGATGATGCATACATAGATGCCGACAGGGTATCGGTTAGTTCCAAGATCCTTGGCAGGATCATGGGTATAGAAGCGGAAGAAGGTGATACCGTTCGTATGGGGCAGTTGCTCGTGGAACTCGACAGCAGCGACCTGGTGGCCCAGAGGGTGCAGTCAACGGCTATGCGTGACCAGGCAATCGCTTCGGTTACCCAGGCCACGGCAAAATACGAGCTGGACCAGAAAAACATCAGGGTTCAGGAAATCAATGTTGACAAGGCTAAAGAAGACCTTGACCGTGCTACATTACAGTTTGAAGGCAAGGTAATTGCAAAGGAGCAATTCGACCATATCAGCAAGGCATACGAGGCAGCGGTGGCCCAGCTCGATGCCTCAAAGGCACAGCTGTATGTGGGGAAATCACAGATCGAAAGCGCCTCCCTCACTATTAAAACAGCCACTGCCCAGATCGGCACAATCGAGACCTCGCTCAGGAATACGAAGATTTTCTCGCCTGCGGCAGGACGTATTGCAAAACGCTGGCTTTTACCGGGCGACGTAGTACAGCCCGGGCAATCGGTTTATACAATTACGAAAGATTCCCTGCTCTGGGTGACCGCTTTCTATGAAGAAACAAAAGTCGGCGGAATTCATGACCGGCAGCAAGCCGAATATACCGTGGATGCCTTCCCCGGAGTAAAATTCCATGGAAAAGTTTATAATATCGGTACGAATACGGCAGCCCAGTTTTCGCTCATTCCTGCGAACAACGCCTCGGGAAACTTCACAAAAGTGACCCAGCGCATCCCGATAAAGATCTCCATTGATCAATGCGACAGCAAGGATACTAACGTTTTGCACCGTCTTGTCTCCGGAATGTCGGTTATGGTTAAAATTTATAAATAGGTATGCCGAGGATCAAGCCCCTGCATGGTTTCAGGGAAAATATCCGCTCATGGAATGCCACATTTGACGACAAAGCTCCCTCCTACCGCTGGTGGCTGCTGGCAAATGTGATGATAGGCACTTTCATGGCCGTTCTCGACGCCACCATCGTGAATGTGGGCTTGCCCAAGATCATGGCTTCGTTCGGGGTTGGCATCGATAAAATCGAATGGGTGCTTACAGCCTATATGCTGGCATTAGCGGTTATGCTGCCAACCTCGGGCTGGATGGCGGACCGTTTTGGTTACAAACGTGTTTATTTTTTCGGATTGTTCCTTTTTACGCTGGGCTCCTTCCTCTGCGGCTATTCTTCTACCGAAGATATGCTGATATTTTCACGTGTCATCCAGGGACTGGGTGCAGGAGCCCTGATGCCGGTAGGTATGGCGATCGTTACCCGTGAATTTCCACCTGAACAAAGAACGGTAGCCCTGGGTTTCTGGTCTATCGCTTCTGCTGCCTCGGTTTCCTTTGGCCCTCTTATAGGCGGCTACCTCGTTGACAATTTCAGCTGGCCGCTGATCTTCGACGTTAACGTGCCCATAGGTGTTGCAGGGATGCTTGCCACGGCCATCATTCAAAAGGAATACAGGAATACCAGGATCAGGAAATTTGACCCTGTGGGATTCATCTCCGTAAGTATCTTCCTGCCGGTCCTGCTATACGGACTTACTGAAGGCAATGCTGCCACAAACTCCGCAGGCTGGAACTCTCCTCTGGTCCTGGCCTGTTTCGGGATCTCAGCCATCACCCTTGCCGTGTTCCTCGTGACCGAACTGACCATCAGTGAACCACTGATAGATCTCAGCCTGTTCAAAGGATTCAATTTCGCCGTCTGCAACCTGGTCATCTTCATATTTGGTATAGGTATGTTCGGAAGCACCTTCCTGCTTCCGCTTTACCTCCAGAATTCGCTTGGTTATACAGCCATACAGGCTGGTTCCGTTTTCCTGCCGGTCGGGATCATACAGGGTATTGCTGCACCGGCAGCAGGGATACTTTCAAATAAAATTAATCCAAAGATCCCCATTTTAGTGGGCGCAGGATTACTTGCCCTGAGCTTTTACATTAACAGCAAACTCTCATATCTTACCGAACATTCATTCATCATGTTTTCGCTCTACCTGCGTGGAGTGGCCATGGGATTAATGTTCAGTCCTCTCACCGCAATAGCCACCCTCAGTGTCCCGAAAGAAAAAATGGGCCAGGCATCAGGTCTTATCAATGTTTTGAGGCAGATCGGCGGCAGTTTTGGTGTGGCGGTGCTGTCAACCCTTCTTACAACCCGGGTGATCTATCATTCACAGTTATACGGCGAAGCGCTTGACCAGAACGCTCCGGCTTTTAAAAGCGTTATGTCCAACCTTGGTAATTTCCTGGTTCATAATACGGGAAGTTCTGCTTCAACGGCAGTTCAACAGGGAAAATACCTTATCATGTCGCATATCGGCCGCCAGGCCTTTGTGCAGGCTATCAGCGACGATTTCCTGATTGCGGCTGTCATTACCCTGGTCAGTTCAATTCCTGTTTTCTTTCTTAAAATACAAAAGCGAAAATAATACGATGAAAATCAAGAATGTCATCTTTTGCCTTGTTTTTGCCTTTGTTGCAGGCATGTCTTTTACGGTAAACGGACAGTCTCAGCAGAAAGGCGGATCTTTTCCGGTAAACGACTCTCTATCACTTCCCCTGATCCTCGAAAAGGTGCTGGAATCATATCCTACCGTGGAAAAAGCTAAGGAGGCAATACTGGCTGCAGATGCCGGTGTGGGGCTTGCCCGGTCGGGCTATTACCCAAACATCAATGCCAATGCAGGATATACGCGTATCGGCCCGGTTCCCGAATTGACCATTCCAAACCTGGGACATTTCGTAATGGCTCCGAACAACAATTATAATGCAAGCGTCTTCATCAATGAGAATGTCTATGATTTTGAAAAGACCAGGCGTAATGTGCAGCTTGAAAAATCTGCCAAAGACCTTTCCGAGAAAAACCTCGACCTGGTCCGCCAGCATCTGACCCTGCTCACTTCGGTCAGTTACTACACCCTGATCTACCTCCAGGAAGCAATAAAGATCAAGGAGACGCAGATAGCCACTCTTCAGAAACACCTGGATTTCGTTACCCGTAAAGAACAAACAGGTTCTGCAACTCAATATGAGATACTCTCAACCCAGGTAAGGCTGTCGAATGCAGAGAACCAGAAAGTCGACCTTGAGACTTCACGGCAGACGCAGCAGGCTGTCCTGAATTCCCTGCTGGGACTGCCCGTAATCACACCTCTCAAAGTTGAGGGAAATTTTGTCTCCGCCCAACCTGAAATAAACCCCGATTCATTGATCATTTACGCATTGAATCACCGTTATGAGATGGTCATGGCCCGTTTGCGTGAAGCACATGCACGCCTGAAACTAAGATCGGTGAGGGTGATGGATAACCCTACCCTGAGTGTATATGCTGAAGGAGGTTTTAAAAACGGGTATTTCCCGAACCTGGATCAACTCACCGCCAATTATGCTGCAGGGATCGGGTTTAACGCCACTATCTTTGACGCCACCCGTAAGCGGAACACCATCAAAATAGCCAATTCCGAGATCAATATGGCAAAAGATGAAATTGAACAGACCTCCAGGGATATTTCTGCTGAAGTGTTTCAGAATGAAACAAGCCTGATCGCATCCCTTAAAAAGATCGACCAGAGCAACCTCCAGGTTAAACAGGCTAACGAGGCCCTGAATCTCGCTGCCATTTCGTTCAAAACAGGTGCCATTACAAATCTTGATCTCCTGGATGCGGAAACCGCTCTGGAAGAAAGCAGGGTAAACCTGCTGAGGGCCAGGATCGAGTATGCTATAAACGTCGTAAGGCTTAATATCTCTGTCGGGAAACCCATTCGTTAACATACGGCCTCGTTTATTCTTCTACCTATTTCCCCTTCTGTTTTTTATAGGAATCTTTGTTGTATTCCGGTAATTTTACTTGTAAAATATATTGAAAAAAGTATATTTGTAAAAATATTGGACATAGTAAAAACATTACTTATAAAAAGTCTAAATACGTGGCGGACAGCTGAATCCGGTTGAAATATTTACAAAATCAACAGGGAATGGCATAACATTCGCAGAGGTTGATCAAATGGTTTGAACCCAGGGCAAGCCCTGGACCCGGGTTCCACCAAGAGGATAGGGGAATCGTCCGGGAGAGATTAAAGGAATACAGTTTATCAATATGGAGAGAAAAATTTACAGCGTTATCACGGGAACCGGAACTTATATTCCGTCAAAGCTTGTCAAAAATGAAGATTTCCTTGCCTCAGAATTCTATGACACCTCCGGGAAGAAACTTGACAAACCGAACAGTGAGATCATTGATAAATTTGAAGAAATTTCAACTATTGCCGAAAGACGTTATGCATCAAGTAACCTGGTAACCTCCGATCTGGCCGGTTTCGCGGCTGTCGAAGCCATTAAAACGGCCAAAATCGATAAGGAAGAACTGGATTATATCATTGTAGCCCATAATTTCGGTGATGTACGTAAGGGCAACAAGCAACTGGATATTGTACCCAGCCTTGCTGCCCGGGTCAAGTTTCATCTTGGTATAAAAAATCCCAATACGGTAGCTTACGACCTGCCTTTTGGATGTCCGGGCTGGCTGCAGGCAATGATACAGGCTGATTATTATATCAAATCGGGGGATGCAAAGAAAATCCTTGTTATCGGGGCAGAAATTTTATCGCGGGTATCCGATCCTCACGACAGGGACAGTATGCTGTATTCCGACGGGGCTGGAGCTGCTGTTCTGGAAGCAAGGAAAAGCGTTACTCCCATTGGGATATTGGCCCATAAAACCCGTTCAGATACCTTCCTGTATTCCAAAATGCTTTACATGGGTAAATCATACAAGCCTTCCGGTGCAGATCACGAAGAAATGTTTTTAAAGATGAACGGCAGGCGGCTATACCAGTATGCCCTTGAAACAGTTCCACAGGCAATCAAAGACTGCCTGGAGAAAAGTAAAGTCAATCTCCGCGACATTAAAAAAGTGCTTATACATCAGGCCAACGGCAAAATGGATGATGCGATATTGCAAAGGCTTTATACCCTTTATGGAATTGAAGATATACCCGAAAACGTTATGCCGATGACTATTTCATGGCTCGGTAATTCCTCAGTCGCAACCATACCCACCTTGCTCGACCTGATTCTGAAGAAGAAAATGAACACCCATAAAATTAAAAAAGGGGATACCATTGTTCTTGCCTCAGTCGGAGCGGGAATGAATATCAATGCCCTGGTCTATAAAATGTAGCTTGAACTTTCAATGAATTTCATCGAACTTCTATGGGATTACTATATCATTCCGTATTCAGGATTAATTCAATTATTCTTTACTGTTTAAACCCGGAATCATGAAAAAAACAAAGAAGATTTTACTCTGGATTTTAATTGTTATTATAATTGTCGTGGCAGTAGCCTTATCCTACCTGAAGTTTGCCCTGCCGAATGTAGGATCTGCGCCGGATCTTAAAGTAGAATTGACTCCCGAAAGAATTGCAAGGGGTGAATACCTGGCAAATCATGTGACTATTTGTATCGATTGCCATTCGAAGCGCGACTGGACAAGATTTTCCGGTCCGCCAGTTGAAGGAACAATAGGCATGGGTGGTGAATTATTTGACAGGAAATTCGGTTTCCCAGGTATGTATTATGCTACAAATATCACTCCCGAAGGGATAGCAAAAAACACCGATGGGGAACTCTTCAGGGCAATCACCACCGGGGTTTCCAAAAAAGGCAAAGCCATTTTCCCTGTAATGCCTTATCATTATTACGGGCTGATGGACGAAGAAGATATCAAATGCATTATCGCTTATCTCAGAACCCTGAAACCCGTAAAAAACGAGGTACCTGAATCATCATCCGATTTCCCCATGAATTTCATTATAAACACCCTTCCCCGTAAAGCAAATCCGACAAAATTACCCCCGGAAACAGATGTGGTGTATTACGGGAAATACTTAGCCACGGCAGCAGCTTGTATTGATTGCCACACTAAAGTCGATAAGGGCAGCCTGGTTGCAGGGACTGAATTCGGAGGAGGGAGGGAATTCCCTTTTCCTGATGGTTCTGTAGTGCGGTCAAGCAATATTACACCCGATGAGGAAACCGGCATTGGGGCCTGGAAAGATGATATGTTCATACATTATTTCCGCATCCACAGCGATTCCCTGACCCTGAACACTAAAGTTGAGCCCGGGAAATTCAATACCATCATGCCCTGGACCATGTATGGCAAAATGACCGACAAGGACCTTCAGGCAATTTTTGCTTACCTTAAGACCGTGAAGCCTATTAAAAACGAGGTGTTTGTATATACTCCTGCGTCTAAAAAATAATGCAATGAATCCTGTAAAACAGTTCAGGCCTTATCCCTGGGCTGATCCTAAGGAAATACCGGCCATCAGTTTTTAATTACCGTATACCTGTATAGGGACAGACCCAGGTACATGGTGATAGTGTAATTCCCAGGCTCTGCTATGAGAATGTTATTTCCGTTCAGCAGCAGGGTTCCCGCGTATTGCCCGTCATCCCCGTAATTTATAGTCCAGTTATCGTTCGCACGAAATTTAATGCCTCCTGCAGAAAGATCCAGGGTAACCGTCCAGGTCTTTGAGGAAATATTGTAAGTCATCTCCGTATCGGTGGTCCAACCACCGCTGGTTGCCGAGCCCACTATGCTCCATGTTGTTTTGAAAAAAGTGTGATACATGAGCAACAGGTTGGCGTGAAGCTGGTAGTAACCTTCATCCGTTATTACGATGTTGGACCCGTTCGGATCAAGTTGGCCGTTACCACTGTCGTCTCCCCAGTTTTCCGTCCAGCTGCCGGCTGCATATTTATATTGAGTGTTTGCCGGGAACCAGATAAATCCTTCGTACGTGGAATCAGAATTGACCGAAGTTACTATGTTCGTTGAATCTCCGGGGTTCCATCCCTGGTAGCTGCCGGGTACCGTCAGCAGTGAAAATCCACCTGAATTGAACAATTGATTTTCGCCATAAACCGTTCCTGCATTGCTTATAACATATGCACGGATAAAGTAAGGCGTTTTTGGGGTCAATCCTGTCATGCTGCTAACAAAAGTGCCTGTTCCCGTGCCGTCGGATGTATGATTGTCGGAAATGGTTGGATTTATATGCAGGCCCCAGCATACACCTCGTGAAATGATGGTGGCGCCGCTGTCTGAAACTATGTTGCCTCCGCATATTGCAGAGGTCGGTGTAATCCCGGTCACAGGGGCGGTACTGATCGAAGGAGGCTGTATCGGCCTTGTTCTGAAACTTATGGTGTCACCGTATCCGGTACCCTCACTGTTCGAAGCATATGCCCTCACATAATACTTAGTATTGTCGGTTAGCCCTGTAAGTAAACAGGAGAAGGTTCCCTGGCCATAGCCATTGGTGCAATGGTCGTCAGCAATAGTCGGATTTTTGGATTTGCTCCAGCATATGCCCCGGAATAACACCCCCGAACTTCCTTCGGAGGTCACATTTCCCCAACCTATCGCTGTTGTCTGTGCAATGTCGGTAATTACTAACGTTGTTACCAAGGGCAGGATGATACCGCCCCCCGATAGAATAAAGTTATAGGTTGAATCCTTAAGCGGGCTGTCGTAAATACTCTTATCATTATACCCTGTTTTTTCAGAAGTAAAGATCAGGAGATTCCCCAACCGGTAGGTAAAGTTCTGGGTTGAACCTGATTTAAAGGATTCCGTTTCGGATCCGAGACAGGTGATCCTGTTTTCCCCTCCGCCTTTACCTGTATTGAGGAGCCTGACCGATTGTTCCTTCCCATTCGTTGATACATTCAGAAACATCAGGCCGCTGACAGAAGATTCGATTTCAAATCTTTGCAATCCACCGTTAATAAAACCATTATAGGATGAAATCACCCGTCCCTGTAAATCCAAAAGGGTAATCTTCATTGCCTCCCCCCTGTTCAGCCTGATCCTTACCATGGTTTTCCCCTCAAAGGGATCAGGGAATACAGGCATCACTGTAAAAATTTCAGTTCCCGGCGACATTTGTTCCCCGATTCCCAAAGGTACATTAAGGCGGATGGAGGGAGAATTCCCTGAAATTGTTGTATCACAGCCAAGTGTATAATTTTTAATGTAAACATTCTCCAGTGGCAAACTGTTATGGGTTAGAGAATCTTCACCTTTAAATGTTAGATTGATGATCTGGTTTTGACTGTATCCTCCCAGGAAAGTCAACAAGAAAATAATGGAGTAAAAATGCTTTTTCATGGTTTTTGTTTTAAAAAGGGAATCATGGATTCAACCCCTTAATGATCCGGGTAATAAAATTAATACATTTTATAAAATAAAATATATTTTTTAGAGGCGATGAATTTACCAGGAGGGATTGAAAAATACGGGATCTAAAAATGGATTTTTTGGAATTTCAGCAAAGCAATCTTCAGGAGGTTTGAATTTTAGTAAAAACTGCTGATTTCTATTCCTTTTTTTAGCTTTTTCTCAGAAAATTGTTTGTTATTTCAGCAGCTTCCTTATTTCATGACAGAATTCCTGAATAATTTGTGGAGACCACTGCAGGATTTGTAATTCTTGCAAAACCCCGGATAGCTGTTGCAATAATCCGTTTCTGAGCGCAGTTCTCCGGACTTACTTTTGTTTCAGTAGATTTTATCCAGACCTGGATAATATGCGAAGAACCAGGTTTGATCAATCATGTTTAAATCAAAAGGAGGTCCTTATGAAAAACTTACTCTGTTTATGTATTATTTTTTTATTCAGCATTTCCTTTGCCAACGGGCATCAACAGTTGCAGGGAAAAGCTACAAAACATGCAAAATCAACCAGTGAACACCCTTACGGGATCCCCCGGGTATATTTTAACGGGAACAGCCATCTGCAAACACAGTTAAATGACATAATGCAGTCAAAATCCAAATCCCTCACCTGGAACTGGGATTCTATTACAACCTACGATACATCGGGTGTGGCACAAAAACTCTCAAGGACCTTTGATGTCAATGGTCATCTTTTAACCCAGCTTGCGAAACAATGGGGTTACAATTCATGGTCGAATAATTACAGGATTACCTATACCTATGATGTAAACGGAAACGTACTGACGGGGTTGGAAGAATTATGGCAAAGCACTGCATGGGTCAACGCTTCGCGGATCACTCTTACCTGGGATGCAAACCGGAATATGCTGACTTACCTCGAAGAAACCTGCTCGGCAGGCATATGGGTGAATTCCTATATCATAAGTTTTACTTATGATTCCAATGGGAACATGCTTACCCAAACATCACAGCATTGGAGCGACTCATGGCAAAACAGTTACAGGTATACGTGGACTTATGACAGCAATGGGAATGTGCTGACCGAGCTGGATGAGGACGGGCAGGGCAATACCTGGGTAAACTATAACCGATATACAAATACATATGATTCAAACGGGAACAGGCTGACCGAACTGGTTGAACAATGGCAATCCAGTGCATGGGTAAACGAATACAGGAACACCTATACCTATGATGCGAATGGGAATATGCTGACTGAACAGGATGAGGACTGGCAATCCAATGCATGGGTAAATTCAAGCAGGTTTACTTATACGTATGATGGCAGCGGAAATTTAATAACAGAACTGGATGAAGACTGGTATTCGAATGCCTGGAACAATAGTACCAGATGGAATTATTCGTATGATCCGAACGGGAACCTGCTGACTGAACTTTTCGAGTTCTGGTATTACAGTTATTGGGGCGAATCAAACAAGTGGACTTATACCTATGATTCTTACGGAAATTCATTAACCGGGAAATATGAAGTCAAGCAAGGAAGTTCCTGGATACCCGATATGGGATTCCTGCTTATTTACGCTCAAAAGCATTATATCGATTATCTCCCGAATATTTATCGCTTCGAAGCCGGTTTTAAATCTTTCACAAATGGAGTTGAAAGCAAAGATCCCAATCCCGGTATTTTCTCTGTAGCCCCAAATCCGGCCACAGATAAAATCATCATTCAGGTTCCCGGGCAGACTTCTCCATCCTACCTGTCAATTCTCGATCTCAATGGGCAGGAACTGCTGCAACAGGTCCTCGATCAGCCTTCAACAAGGGTTGATATAAGCAGGCTTGCACAGGGTGTTTACTTTATAAAATTGACGGTGGATGGCAAAGTCCAGGTAAGAAAATTGGTGAAAAGGTGAGAACGTTGATGGGGTTACAGGAAAGGGCGGCCATGTGCCGCCTTTTTTATTGCATCCAATTATTGCTTCTAAAACTCAATTGCGTTGTCGTCCAATGTTTTCAGACAACTTAAATACCTGCTCATGTCTTCGGCAAACATTTTTTTCAGGGTGTAGATTAGAAACTTTAAGGGGACTGTAAAGTCAGGGTGCCGTTTACCGTGAGCTTTTTCCCCGGAAGTACGGTTATCAATGCCCCGCTTTGAATTGTAAGGTTAAAGCACATCGCTGGCGTCGCCGGTTCTTCATTAACAACAGGCAGATTTGCCACAGACGGGATTAATGCATTAGAAAAAGCGCCTGGAACTCCAATAGGGTTCCAATTGCCGGGAGTCCCCCAATTTGTATCTGTACCGCCAGTCCAAACAACTGTATTGGTAATCTCCACCAGATAGTCCTGGCCCTGGCCATAGCTTGAATTTGAAGATCCACAAGCCTGTGTGGCAAGTGGCTGTGAATCATCCCCTCCACGGATACGCATCCGGATAATACCAGACACAGCGTCCGTCGGAACGATTAAACTAACTGTTGCCGTACCATTTGACCCGGCAGGGGTATTGGAAGAAAAAAATTCTGTTGGCTCAAATGTGCCATCATTGTTAAAGTCCAGCCAAACACCGTTGTATTGAGTACCATCACTGCCAAAAGTTAGAAATAATGAATTAACAGAGTTTTGTGAAAGGTCCGGAATTGTATTCTGTGAGGCAGTATAATCAATATAAAATGGAGGATCATTCCCTTCAGTTGCCTGCGATAAACCACCCAGGGAGACCAGTGTAATATTATCATTGCCTCCCCCGTTGGTGTATGTTGGGACACAAAAACCCGAAGTTATGTTCACAAAATAGTCCTGTGCCTGCCCATAAATAGAATTTGAAGGTCCGCATGCCTGGACGGCATCAGGCTGGTAATCGTCCCCGCCGCGGATACGCATATGGATATATCCCAACCTTGCATTTACCGGAACGGTTATACTAACTATTGAAGTACCATTTGCTCCGGCATTGGAATTTGAGGTGAAAAATTCTGACACATCAAATATTTCATCATTATTAAAGTCCAGCCATACACCATTGTACTGATAATCATCATTGCCAAATGTCAGAGACAATGAATTGACAGAGTTTTGTATGAGGTCGGGAACCATATTCTGTGTAGCGGTGTAATCAATATAATAAGGAGTATCATTACCGGCTGTGGCCTGAGATAAACCACCCAGGGTGAGCTGTGTTATAAAATCCTGATTGGGTCCGGCAGAAGAGTAAGTGGGAGCGCAAAAAGCAGTCATAATATTCACCAGATAGTCCTGCGCCTGGCCATAGCTTGAATTTGAAGGCCCGCATGCCTGCAAGGCATCTGGCTGGGTATCATCCCCGCCACGGATTCGCATGCGAATATTACCAGTGCATGAAGCAAACGGAATGATTATACTAACAATTGCAGTACCATACGCCCCCGCATTGGTATATGAAGAAAAAAATTCCGAAGACTCAAAGATGCCATCGTTATTAAAATCAAGCCAAACACCGTTGTACTGGCCGAAGTCATTACCAAAAGTTAATGATAATGAGTGAGTTGTACCTTGTTGAAGATTAGGGATAATATTCTGAGCAGCAGTGTAATCAATATAGTAAGGTGGACTATTGCCGGCAGTCGCCTGAGATAATCCATCCAGAGTGACCTGTGAAATAAAATCGCCCCATCCCCCATCTGAATATGTGGGAATACAGAAACCCGCGATAATGTTTACGTAATAGTCCTGTCCCTGGCCATAGATAGAATTTGAAGGTCCACAAGCCTGTGTTGAATCTGGCTGGGCATCATCCCCGCCACGGATACGCATACGGAGATTACCTAAAGTTGCGTCAACCGGGACAATAATACTAACAGTTGCAGTACCGTTTTGTCCTGCATTGGTACCGGAGGTGAAAAATTCAGATTTTTCAAATATCCCGTCATTATTAAAGTCCAGCCAAACACCGTTATATTGATTATAATCACTGCTGAATGTTAACATTAATGTATTGGTGGTACTTTGCCTGAGATCGGGAATTGCATTTTGGGTAGTGCTATAATCAATATAATATGGCGTATCATTACTCACAGTTGCCTGAGATAAAACACCCAGGGTGACCTGCGTGATAAAATCATTATTTGATCCGGCCGAAGTATAAACAGGCAGGCAATAAGTCAGAAAAGATGTACCTATATATGCTTTGTTACTATGCGTTGACCTGGTTCCTGTGAAAAAAACACTTTGTCCTTCTGTAATGCAGTTGAATATCATTGCAAATAAAACAAGAGTTATTATTTTCATTTTGTCGTCTTTTGTGTCCCTAAAATTTACCTAAACAAAGGTATGAGTATTTGCTCTCAAGTTTAAGAAATTCAATGGAAAGATAATGATTGTACAATAGTCAATCCGGACGTCTTACGGCAGATGACATTAAACAATTCATAAAACATTTCAACGCTTTATATTCTGCACGAAAGGATTAAGGGTAAAGCCATGGTGCTCTAAGAAGAGATTATTGCACTGGAATATCACCCCGAGGATGCCCACGGCAAGAAGATATTGGATCAACCCAGGACCCTGCGTTTAAGAAAGGTCAGTTATCAGGATGAAAAGAACCGGTATTATGAGTCTCTCTGCAATAACTTTGAGATTTCGGCAGAAGAGAATGCCTTTCTTTATAAAAAGCGCTGGGGTATCGAATTGCTCTTTAAAAAATAAAGCAAAACTTTCAGCTTCATTTCTTTTGCGGCCAGAATGTCAACGCAATATATACTCCAGTCTGGTATACCTTGATTGCTCAACTTCTATTGACGGTCATTCAGAAGATGGCTATGACAAAAAAGGCAAATCAGGTTTTAGTCGGATAATAGTGATAATTGAGATTTAATCACACTAAACTGGCTTGTCTTCCCGTTACATTTGCAAGTAAATTTTTATTGGCCGTTTTTCCTAAATCTTAAAAAAGTGATACGAAACATTTTTCATAATATCTTCCTTACCTGTACTTTAATTTTAACAATATTCCTTTTTTCATATTCAAAAACCATGGCATCAAAAATCAAAGAAGAAAGCGTAAATTATACAGCCAATGGCGTTACCCTTAAAGGATTTATTGCCTGGGATGATGCTGTCAAAGGCAAACGGCCGGTTGTTCTGGTAGTTCATGAATGGTGGGGCCTGAATGATTATTCAAAAATGCGGGCAAGGAAGTTGGCAGAACTAGGCTACCTGGCCATGGCTGTGGATATGTTCGGGAACGGAGATACCGCTTCAGATCCTGGCGGAGCCAGGCAGTTGACTTCGCAGTTTTACAATGACCCAACCCTGGCAAAGACCAGGCTGGATGCTGCCCTCAGCAAGATCAAAGAAAACCCCCGGGCTGATGCCGGGAATATTGCCGCCATAGGGTATTGCTTCGGAGGGTCCATGGTGCTTAATTATGCAAAACTTGGAGCCGATCTGAAAGGAGTTGTCAGTTTCCACGGCGGATTGGCAGGTGTGCCTGCAAATCCGCAGTCATTAAAAGCCAAAATACTTATATGCCATGGGGGCAGCGATAAATCCGTTTCACAGCATGATGTCGACACATTTAAGCAACAGATGGATTCCATTCATGCCGATTATATTTTTAAGACCTACCCAAATGCAACCCATGCCTTTACAAACCCGGCATCAACAAAAGTCGGCAAAGAGTTCAATTTGCCGATTGAATATAATGCTGAAGCTGATAAAGCATCATGGAATGACATGCGGGCATTCCTGGTCCGGGTTTTGGGGAAGTGATTCAATAGCGAACCGGGTTCAAACGCTCGCCGGGCAAACAAGCAAAACAATATCTTTATTCAGTTGCGCTTCCTGCACAGCTGGTTTAATTTTGACTTAGAGATCAGAGGATCGTTCTTTGAAAAGATGTTTTGAAAAGGCCCGGGAGATAAAATAGGAAATCTGCAGAAAAAGTTGCCGGTTAAAATTTACGGATGCATCGTACACGTAAATAGCTGTTTTTATTTGTCCAGCCTTCATTATGTATAGGATGATCAAATGTTACAATCCATGCTGCCGGTGCTGATTGCTGAGATGAACTCCAGTACCACCCGCTTGGATTAAACCCGCCGATTGTATCCCTGTGCACATACATCGAGTCCACTTCATCAACTGAAGGGAGGAACCAGCCGGTAAGTCCGGCATGAGTGGAAGTATCACATATCCTTGCTGCAATTTCCTGTGTAGGGTCCGCTGCAACAATTGCAGCCGTGTTCTGTTGCCCGGTGCCTATAGCTGTTCCGGTAGCCCCTGTAATATCTAATGTACTGTCTCCATACATATAATTGATGGGCTGATCAATATCGGAAGCAATTAATCCATGCTGGCCTGTAGGATCGATGTAAAAAATGATTCCGCCTCCATAATGCTGACCGATCGAAAAGACCGGAGCGCTGAGTAATTTAAACCATCCTGTTCCGTCATACATATAAAATCCGTTCCCTAACGGTCCGTTGGCAATGACAAAGATCAGCAAACCCGCGGCCGGGCTTGCCGGCCGGTTGTTAAAGTCAATCCTTGGAAGCAATAATCCTTTGCTATCAGATTTCACTTCCAGCATTGCAGAAGGATCCGGAGAACTTCCATCGGTATTTATCGATACCTGGCAAAAAGCATGAGGACCTGCCAGCAAGAACAGAAATACAAAAAGGAATAAAAATTTATATGATTTTTTCATCATTGATTTTCGTTATTAGGTTTTTATTATGTTACCATAACATCCGGTTTTCTTCCTTGTTTTGATGTAGCAGGGATAGCGGGAATAGGCGTAATAAGTGGGTTTTAAGCAGTGTAGGCAGAAGAAAACAACCTTACAAATATAATACAATATCTGATCATCATTTATCAAAGCATATATTATTCATATAAAATTGTATCCGAATTTGAAATTTAGTTTTTTTTTATTATTTTTGAAATCTCTTAACCAAAAGGGATTTACTTTTAGGAAAATGATATGGTATAATGTTTAAATACGGAATTCATGATAAATAATCGAAAGAGGGGAAAGTGGCAGAGTTATTTCTGCCGGTTTACCGGGTATATGTTTTTTGTTCCGTTTATTCCCATGGTATTCTCCAACCTTGCAATGGGAGATAATATTATTACCTCCGGATGCACAGTGAAAGTCACTTCAGGGACTGTGGTCAGCTCATCTGACAACCTGGTCATGAATTCAGGCAGTACACTAAATGTACAGGGAACCTTGGTATTGAAAAAGAACCTGGTGAACCAAAACACTTCGCCTGCTTCCCTGGGAACCGGGACCATTGAGTTTTCAGGAACCAGCAACCAGACTATAAGCGGCCAGAATATTATCCAGGACATGACAGTTAACAATTCCACCGGCCTTTCAGTTTCGGGAAACACCCGCGTGAACGGAACATTGGCCCTGACCAGCGGTTTGGTTACCCTGGGCAGCAATAACCTTTCACTTGGACCCGCTTCGGCCATTTCCGGTACACCAACTGCTTCCAATATGATCGTCCCTGCCGGGACCGGGCAGTTGCAAAAAGAATTTCCCGGCGGTTTCACCGGCAGTTTTACTTTTCCTATTGGCGATAATACCGTAACTGCTGAATATTCACCAGTTACCTTGAATTTTACGTCGGGAACTTTCGGAACCGACAATTATGCAGGGGTAACCCTTGTAAATGCAAAATACCCAATGGACAGTATCATCGGCAGCTACCTGAACAGGTATTGGGCTTTATCTCAATCAGCAATCAGCAATTTCAGCTGCAATGCCACCTTCCAGTACGTCCCTTTAGATGTGACTGGTACTGAAAGCGCCATATTCTGTGCAAAGGTCAATCCTTCCCCCTGGGTCACTTATAGCGTTGCCAATACCGTGACTCACCAGCTAACCGCCAATGGCCTGACTTCCTTCAGCACCTTCACTGGCGCGAGGGGAGGATGTGATGTAAGCCTTACGGCTTATCTCGAAGGACCGTACAATACAGGTTCAGGTTATATGAATACTACGCTTCGGACCAGTGGACTGATTCCGTTAACCCAACCATATAATACTTCACCCTGGGCTTATGGCGGGCCTGAACACGTAGCCTCTATTCCCACCGATGTTGTTGACTGGGTTTTGATCGAACTCAGGCAGGCCGATGTTCCTGCCAGTGCCAACTCTTCGACTGTCATTAAAAAGCGTGCGGCTTTCCTGAAAAAAGACGGAACGATAGTGGACCTTGATGGTAGCAGCCCTCTGAGGTTCTATAATGCAGCTATAACCACTAATCTTTTCCCGGTGGTCAGGCACAGGAATCACCTGGCAATAATAGCCGGTAATGCTGTTACAATGGCAACCGGCATATACATTTATGATTTCTCAACAGGGATCGGACAAGCGTATGGTGGAGCTCTCGGGTATAAACAAATCGGCAGTTCCCCGATTAGATATGGGCTGGTGTCAGGGGATATAAACCAGGATGGGAGTGTATACACTTCCGACTTTGATATCTGGGCCTCTCTTGCCGGTACACCAAACGTATACAACCGGGCTGATCTGAACCAGGACGGAAATGTATATACTTCGGATTTCGATCAATGGGCGACAAATTCCGGGATGAGCAATCCTCTGAGTGCACCCGTCAGGATAAAATATATCAGTGGAGTTCCTCAATAAGCAGTTAATTATACTTCAAAATATGAAAAAAATATTACTGTCATTTATAATCTGTCTTTCATTGACAGCTATTACTTACAGCCAACCGCAGTTATCATTCAGGATGACCAAGCCGGTCATTTATCATTCCGGCGGTAGCCCCGGAACAGACTACTACCGGTTTGATCTTGAAGTTATGGCTTCTGCAACAAGCACTTATCTCTGGTCCGGACAAGCACAGTTTACATTCAATAATACAACTCTTGGAACGACTCTTTCGAACTGGATATTTTTTAATGGCACTATCTTGAATGGTACTAATGAATTAGGCCATCCAATGTATTCTTCTAGCTGGTCTATAACAGGAACAGGCCCATATGAAATTTACTGTAATTGGTTTGGAGACAACACTGCCCGCCAAGCTTTTGGTGGTAATGATCTGGATTTTAATGAAGTGCCAACAACATGGACTCAACTAGGATATATACGCGCAAAAATTACATCAAACACAGGTATGGCGGGGATTGATATGCATGAATCTGTTTTTAATGGAAATGAAAGTTACCTCCCTTCAGGAGATGTAACAATTACTCCCTATGCTAACCCAAATGCATTCGACATCAGGGATTTCATGACTACTTATGTACAGCGGATTTATAACGGTACCGATGGCTGGACAGGTTGTGGGGTAAGCACTTCAACTCCCCTGGCAAAAGCCTCCCTATCAACTTTAGCCCATTGGACGATCAACGCAAATACCTCTGTCTGGGATACCACCTCTGCAGCTGCTGTCATTACCGTCGCCGGATCCCTGGCCAATGCCCTGAGAATTCATCTTGGGGCAAGCCTCAAAATCAATGCCGATGCTAATCTTAAGTGTTCGGGAAACACTGAAATTAACAATCCAAAAGGTTTATGGATTGTCTCAAATTTAACATCAACTGGATCGTTTATTGATAATGGCATTACTTACCCATCAGGTTCCGGTGGTACAGCCTTAGTTGAACGTTATTTAGATCCTGGAAAATGGCATGGGTATTGCGTTCCCTTTACTAGTACAAGCGTTATCCCATACAGAGGAGTGTATATGAAATACTGGACTGAATCCAACCGTAATTATCATTATATCATCGTTCCAACACCTGGTGATTCCACACTTAATGATCCTTGTAGAGGTTATATGGCGTGGGATCCCTTAAGCAACGGAGTACCCAACAATAAAGTTTACCCTGTAGGATCGTTAAATACCGGATCCATATCTTCTATTGCAGCTACCCGGACTTCTTCGAGTGGAACAGGTAATGGTTATAACCTGCTTGGCAATCCCTATCCGAGTGGACTGGACCTGGGCAGTACATACATTTCCTGGAACCAGTTAGATCATAAAGCATGGGTATGGAACAACGGAAATTACGCTGTCTATATAAATTCAGGTGGTGGTGATCATACTCAATATATCCCGCCCCAACAGGGATTCTTTGTTCATGTAAACACATCCTACACCGGTTCAACTACATTGGATGTCACCAATAATGCAAGGGTGCACACTACCGAAGCCTTTCTCAAAGACAATTATCCCGATCTTCTGTTTTTAAAAGCTGCTTCGGGCTTGAATGAAAAATACGATATCACTTCTGTTATTTTCAATTCCCAGGCCACTCAGGATTATGACGACGTCTTTGATGCAGGAAAACTGGCTGGCGATAATGATGCTCCCCAGTTGTATTCAATAATCACAAACTGGAACCTGACCGTAAATGCCATCCCCTGGACCGGAATCAGCCAGGTAGTACCCCTGGGCTTTTCATGCGGAGTTTCTGGAAATTACACTATCACCGCCTCCAATCTTCAAAGCTTCCGACAGGGAACAGATATATACCTGAAGGACCTGAAGCTTAATCAAACACAATCATTAAACCAGGATTCTGTCTATTCTTTCAGTTATCAGACCGGGGAAAGCGCCAGCCGTTTCCAGTTGCTTTTCTCCAATCCATATTATGGGGTACCTTCTCAGGATGCAGGTTCGATCAGGGTTTATGCGTTCGATGAGGACGTGTATGTGAGGTTTATTGACCAAACAGATATTCATGGCACACTCACAATCTTCGACCAGATCGGCAGAAAGGTATTCACCGGTAAACTTGAAAATAAACCGGTAAACCAATTCCACCCCGGTCTTTTACAGGGCTATTATGTTGTCATGGTCCAGACGGACCAGTCTCTCATTAACAAGAAAATCTATCTTAAGTAATGCAATCCATCAAGGCTATGAAAACAAATATCCGAAAGCTGATCCTGATCCTTTTATTCATTGTAGCTCCCGTGTCGATGCTCATGGCTGATGATCCCGGACCTCCAAACCCGGGAGGAGATCCTTCAGGTACCGGGGGTCAACCTATCGGCGCCCCTATCGATGGAGGACTTTCAATTCTGTTGTCACTGGGTATGGTTTACGGGGGCTGGAAGGCCTACAAATTAAAAAAACAGGCTCACACTGATTCTGAATCGCAATCCGAATAAGGCAGGTTTTCGAAAAGATTATTCAGATCCGGTCTTCAAAGGATCTGTTACACACTTATAATAAGTTAGTTGGTAATTAACCTGTACCAACCTGATCCATTATAAAACTCAATATTATTTGTGGATAGGTTATATATACAAAGTCCTGTAACCGGAAGGATCACATCCCTCTGCGCAGTTGTAAGCCTTGGAATTAAAATTCCTTTGTTAGTTGCATAGACATCCAGCATAGCAGAAGGGTCTGGACTTGAATTATCAATCTTGATCGCCAGGCCTTCTGAAGTCTGACTGCCAGTTGCACCTGGTATCCCTGTAGAAATGGCATTAAGGCTTGCCCATTGAGTCCCATTATAATAAGTTATAAGATTTGTCGCAATGTTGTAAATAATTAATCCAATAGCAGGAGATACTATTAAACCTGGTATCGTTCTTGGTATCAAAATACCCCGGGTCGGGTTATTTACATCCAGCATTGCGGAATTTTCCGGTTGTTCATTTGGTAAGGCATTTATTGAAACTCCGCCTCCTGCACTGAGTGTTCCGGTTGCTGAAGAAATAAATCCTATTTCCAATTCATACCAGTAATTGCCATTAAAATAGTCAAACCGATTTGTCGTCGTATTAAATATTATCAGACCTGCAGCAGGTGAGGGAATAAGGTCTCGGGTAACAGTTGAAATTCGTGGGATTAAAAGACCGCGATCAGTCGCTTTCACATCCAACATGGCTGACAGATCAGGTTGGCTGTTATCAGAATTTATGGAAACTTGTCCAATTGCAGGATCACAGGGTAGAGGGTTAACTGTTACATTCTTTACAGTTGCATTGCTGGCACGGCATGAATTTGTATTCGTATAGTTGACACTCACCGTCTGCGCTCCTGGTGTATTCCAGTTTACTGTAATATAAAATGTCCCTTGGCCGGTCATGATTATACCTCCCGATGACACCGACCAGGTATAGTCAGTCATTCCTGGTTCAGTTGTATAGAGTGCGCTTTGTGTCCCGGTACAAACAAATCCTGTACCTGTTATTGTTGGAACCGGCAGCGTATTAACAGTTACGGAAAAAGGAGGCGATGAAGATCCGGGTCCACAGGAATTTGAAGGGACTACAGAGAAGTTTCCCGATGATGCTGAACTAGAAACATTGACAGTTATTGAGTTTGTATTTGCGCCCGTGGCAATTGAAAACCCCGAAGGAAGTGACCAGGAATAACTTGTTGCATTGGTCACCTGGGAAATAGAATACGCGACACCGTTGGTTTCCAAACAAACGGAACCGGATCCTGTAATAGATCCTGTAGCCCCGACACCCAAAGAATTTATGGCTCCGTTAATATAATATGTGGAGGTCGGAACGTCATTCATTGGATTCCCATTTTCATCTGAGTATTCGCAATCGCCACCACCTGAGGATTCATTATTAAAAGTTAAAGCGGTTGAACTATTAATAAAATTAAACGTAAGCTTTGCAAGGGTATCTGATGAAGAAAGCGATACAGGAGGATAATCACTCCATACAATCATAAGTTTGGACAAGGTTGGGGAAATAGGAACCACATTAACGATAACAGAGGTAAAGTGTTGGTTAGCAACCAGATTCATAAATGATGCAACATTTGGGTTAAACTCTATTCTTAGAGAAAAACTGGTTATATTAGTGAATCCGGTCACGAGAATTGGAACCATAATTCCTGCATGATTCGGGCACGAAGCAATTGTACCTGCAGATGTTATAGGAGCATTTCTTATAGCATAGACTTTTGCATTGGGCAGAATCACAAATAAGCTTACCGTTAGAAATAATATATGGGTGTAATAAAATTTCTTCATATGTTACTAAAGTATATATTTATAAACATTTTTCGCTGACGATCAGAAACCAACGATTAAACTCTTCGTCTCCTTTATGTTTTGGTGTTCACTCGTTAAAATGAATAATAATTTATACATTTCTCTTTTTAAACCAGTTACGTCAATATCGATCTTGTTTAACCCTTCTGTTGCAGTAAGCGGACCAATGGTTGAAACACAGCGGCCACTCATGTCGAAAATTTTAATTACTGATGAAGCTGTTTCAAGGGAATTGAAAATAAGAAAAGACCTGTTTTGTGCAGGATTTGGAAACAGGAAGACACCCGATTGGATTTCATTTCCACTATAAATTAAAGATGGAATAAGAATTTTCAAATCCTTAATTGGATTAGCGGACCTGTCACTAACTTCGGTCAAAGAAGAAGCATTGACAAATCTGATTATTTCGTTTGGGCTGAACTTTGAAGTAGTTTTTAACTTAATAAAAGCAAAGGGTTCATGTTGGTTAATTTTAATCGGGTTAATTTCCGACCATACTACATTCAATTTATTACCTGTTACCGAAAAGTCAGGTTTCCCAAAAACAAAATTGAAATCTTCAATTTTTGCAAGTTCTTCCGGAAATTCAGCAGTTAGCGAAAAAGCACCCATTTCACATTCCCGATCTAACATGATCGGCAAAAATATTTCCTGGTTGGCATTCGCAGTAAGGATTTCTTCAGTTGATATTTCAATTTCATTTGTTGTTTTCGCTCCGGAGGCCGGAATATATGATCCATTAACATCTCCCACACACAGACCATAGAAATTGACTGCAAGATTTGTGGATCCCATCGAGACGGAATCCCCACCTGTCGTCTTTTCAAAAACCCAATTCCCTTTATCAAAAGTACTATCAATCCCGACAAATCTTAATTTAACCTTTAACGCATCCGTAGCATTAATGAACCCTGAATTATTGACATCAGCCCCGCTAAGTCTTACTGGTACTGTAATCGGTATTATTCCAACCACATGTAATTGAATTTTCAAAGCATCCGTTCCATTAACTCCTCCCCAGGGTTTATGAGTGTGAGCTGTAATGCGGTATTTCCCATTATAAACATTGGGAAATGAGAACGTGCCGCTGGTATTGGTCCTGACTGAATCCAGTTTAACACCATTTTGCTGCCTGGAAACCCAGACCGAATCCATGGGGGTGTTCGCTGAATTATTATAGACAACCGTGCCCGACAAAGTATGAGGATATCTCACAGCCACCGATCCGTTGGTTGACTGGTAAAGGATATTCTGCATCAGGGCATTTCCAAGAATCGCACCTGAAAAAATAAAATTTCCACTGGATTGGCTCTCGTTGTTTGAATTGACCAGGAATCTCAGTCTTACAATGCTGCCGGTATCGCCTGTATAAGGACTTTGGGAAATGGAATAAGCCAGAACACGAATCCTGGTCGAACTTATTGACTGCACAGTCAGCGTTGAGTTATGAGCACGGCTTGACAGCTGGCCCGACCCTGGAATGTATTGCATAAACGAAGGAAAATCCAGGTCAAACTGGAATCCGACAAATGGCTCAATATTATTCACATTAACAGGTACCCAAAGTGAATCAATGTTTTTACTGCTCAGGGCCGGGATGACCAGGTAGTTTGGAGCAAATGCGTTGCCTGAAAGATTTACCTGGTAGATCGGACGGGTCGGATCATTCGAATACATTTTCATAATTCCGGTGGTCGTACCTTTTATTGACTGCTGGAATTTCAACTGCAGGTCAGTAAATTGGCCAGGTAAGATATTAAGCGGGAAGGTTGTGAGCACTGAAAATGCAGGATTGGTCAATAGTATGCTGGAAATTTTCAGGGTGTCAGATCCATTATTGTAGACTCTGAGTGGAAGTTGTTTGAAGGTCAGCACTGAAACATCACCGAAAGCCAATGAACTCGCACTGGAAATATAGGGAGAGGCAACATTAAGGCTGCCACTATAAAAATCTGAAAGGCAATTCAGGCTATTGGTATCTCCTATAACCACGTTGGATAAGGTAAGAGGGTAATTTCCGCCGGTTCCGTTAACATTAAATGTAAGAGTAACCACATTGCCAGTGCTTCCGCCAAAAACCTGCTTGTTAACTGAGTAAGCAACAACCCTGAGAATATTTCCCGGGAGGGTATTGGCGCTTACAACATGGTTTGTTTTACGGCCGGTTAAGGTTGCTGAACCCGCTACATAGGTCAAAGGCGTTGGTAACTGCAAATCAAACTGAAACCCTGTGAACGGATCCATATTATTGATGGAATAAGTAAGGCTGGTCTGTTTCCCCGAATAGGCAAACATAACCCCGGTATGCAACTCATTTACTGCATAGGCAATTGCCGAGAGATTAATATTCCATATACCCTTGTCAGGGTCATTCGATGTAATGGTCATGGCCTTATTATATTGTCCCCTTGCGATGGAATTAAATTTGATGGTAAGGGAATAATTTGCCCCACCATTAATTATAAAAGTGGAGCTCCCGACAATCTCGAAATAGGATGAATTAAAAGTGATGCTTGTAATATTTAAAGGCAGGTTGCCCGTATTAAAAATAGTGAGGGACCTGGTAGTAGATTGACCTAATTGGGTCCTGCTAAAATCGATACTGCTTGATGTTATATTGATATCGGGAGCCTGCACAAGAACTGAACCATTTACAGAATTCGTAAGGATATTTACCCCATTGGTATCTCCAATTACAGGATTTGAAAGTGTTAAGGGGTAAGTACCCGGAGTATAGCCTGATTTTAATTGAAACCTGACAATGGTACCTGAATCACCAACAAAGAGTGCATTGTTTTGTGAATAACCAATGATCCGGAGTTTATTACCCGGTATTATTTCAGCCTGAAGGCTCTGTCCATTGATCCTGGAAGCTTCGAGTACCGCAGAATTCTGAATATACGAAAACCCTGTGGGCACCGGCACATCCAGCTGAAAGGCTGCAAAAACATTCGAATTGTTGATGTCAACCCTGACCGTAAAGGTTTCGTTGGAGCCAACCGTATGGGTGCTCAGCTTCATGGTATTAGCAGCCATCAGGTTAAAGCAAAGTGATGTAAATAGAAAGGCTGCAGCCAGGACTTTGATATATATAACAATACGTTTCATCATAAGATTATTTTATTATTTTCCTGTAGACAATGGAATGTTCCTTTTTTTGCGTACATGCTTCGATCCCTAACTGATACATTGTACCCGGCATAAGACTTGAACATATCTGGGCGGGCAGGTTAACAAGGTGATTGCCTTCGCTGAATTCACCTAAGTATTTCCTGAACACCTGTCGCCCGAGAATGTCATGAAGGCATACTTCAATAGCTGAAGCGTATTTCAGTGAGAATTCAATCACAGAATTTTCCCTGACCGGGTTTGGGATCACATTAAAATTTAAAATCGGGTTTGATTTAAGGTTCTCATTAATCCCAAGAGGATACACTGAAAGCAGACCATTTTGCACTCCGGTAAGAATATTGGTTGAGAGGCTGTCTCCAATAATGGCATTGGATAAGGCAAGTGGAAATTCACCCCGGGTATTTCCAATCGCAAGTTTAAGTGAAAGTACCTTCCCAGAGGAACCCAGGAAAGCAGAATTATTGGGTGAATAGGCGAGGACTCTTACAATATTATTCCCGACGAGGTTCCCGATGGCAACATGGTTAGTGCTTCTTGTGCTTAATTGCAGGGAATATCCGATAAAAGAAACCTTATCAGGTATCTGAAGGTCGAACTGGAATGAGATGAACTGCTTTGAATTAGTAATCTCAACCGAAACAACGACAGTATCGTTTGGTCGGGAAAATGCACTGTCAGAGATCATAATATTCTGAGCCGATGATTTAATAGACAGCAATCCAGATATTAAAAGAAATAAAATACAGATAGAAATTCTCATGTGATTTCCCATCTGCCCTCCTTCCTGCCACCCAGGCGTTTGATTAGATTTAATCTTTTTAACTCTGAAATACTTCTTTCAACAGTCCTCTTTGTGTAGTTTGTAACCATAGCAATTTCTGGAATTGTAAATTCCGGATTTTGCTTTATTGTTTTAAATACTTCTGCAATACTACCCTTCAACTCTTTACCGACATCTTTACCGACATCTTTACCGACATCTTTACCGACATCTTTACCGACATCATCCATTTCCATAGCCTTTATCGTAACCATGAAACCATCAGAGATGTTTTGGAATTCAGGTGCAGGAAGGTTTTCCGTGTTAAAGTAATCCACAATCCGTCTTATACCTGAACCATATTTCTCGATCAGACCAAGTCTTTTAAAAAAGTCTGCAATAAGCTTATTCCGTGGACTTGACTTGTAATTATTTGTGAGCAGATCTTTAATTGTTATGTCGTCGGGCAACCTTCCTGGGTTGTAAAACTCAATCTTATTATTGAAAATTTTAACTATAGAATCCGAAGAAGAGCGATAGTCCCGGTGCACGATCATATTCATCACAATTTCCCGAACCGCTTCGAGAGGGTATTGCCATTTTTGAGTATTTTGAGCTTCACCTGTGATAATAATCTCCTTATTGATATGTTTTCGAACAAAGTCCATCACCTGCTCTATTTGCTGCAGAATATCAGCCTTTGTTCTAAGAGAATCTTTAATAATAATTTCTGTCTGGAATCGTCCAAGTTCAATAGTTGTTAGAACCGAATCCTCTTTCTTAAACAAGAGATAAGCAGCATTGGTGACTAATCCTTGACGTACCAAGTCGCATTTAGTCAGAAATGACAATGGATCTTCTGTAATTTGACTTCCGGTCTTATTCAACCTTACAATTGCCTGATGTACTTTCTCAAATGAGATATCATTTATTGAAAACTGGTTATTCGTATGATAATCCCAACTGGTGTTGAAAGATTGCAAATGCATATCAACAACCTCTGAAGTGCTAAGCAGGTGGTTTGAATTTGCCAGTCGTTTGAAATATTTCCCCTTAATTGCAACCGGCTTAATTGGAAATTCCTGTATTGAAAACACCACAATTTGTTTTGAGTCAACTATAAGTAAGTCTGTCTCTGGCATAAGGCTTGGCGAAGTTTTACTTTTAATTTCATTGAGCCAATTCTGAATTGACTCTGAGTTTACAGAAACTCCTACCACATTATGCTTATTTGAAATCCCTATTATAACAGATCCACCTTTAGTGTTGGCAAAAGCTACCAGAGTCTCGGGAACCTCTGTATTGAATGAGCTTTTAAACTCAATCGTTAAGCCTTCTCCCTGCTTTAAGAATAATGTTAATTCACTTTCAGTCATTCCATTTTAGTCATTGTCAGGTTAAGTATCAAGTTTACTTAGCGAGTTGTCTGTTTAATATTGTTCGTTATCAATTTCTGATCAGGCCTTATTTCAGATAGATTATTTTAATCTCTTTGTTAAACGAACTTCCCGATTTTGTCTGGCCATCAAGTTTACAGAAGTAAATGCCTGAAGGCAGCATCCTGTTAGTCAGGCTAGCTCCGTTCCAGTCAACCCAATGAAGACCTTCCTTCATTTCAGAATTAAGCAGAACATTCACAAGTTTTCCCTGTGTATTAAATATCTTGATCTCCACTTTTGAATCTTCAGGAAGTTGGAAATTAATGGTCACACTTTGTTTAAAAGGATTTGGATAAGCCTGGAAGTAAAGCTTTTCAGCAGGTTGAAGGGCTGATTCATCCTTTAAAACGGGAACTATATTGCCCTCCCTGTCACCAGCCAGTATGCTACCCCATTTTAGCTGGGATTTTTGCCCGTCAATTCTGACTAATTCAATGGTCCCTGCAGGTATGGGTCTGTTTTCTGAAGTATAAAGAATCCCAAGAAGTTTCCCTTTCACAATACCATAAGCCAGTTCAAATCCCCCTGGTGGTTCAGCCAGCTTGATATTTTCAAGCCCTTCCCCTGCAAGTTCAAACTGCATAGAGGAAATTTGACCATCGTTTTGCAGAATGATGCCGTCATCTTCAAGTTTAATATGTGCAGCTACAGGATCCGTTCCAATAATATTTGAAACTGATTTCTTCTTACCGGTTATAATATTTACCACACCAATAACATCAAGGATATTAATGGTATGATCATTATTTACATCCGCGGCATCAAACAGGAAAGGTTGTGGGTTTTGATTCAGCATGTACCCTATGATCGCTGTTACATCGAGCACATTCACGGCCCCGTCACCGTTAACATCGCCAGGCAGAGCGCTATAAGGAATGGCCCCTGCAAAATGTGATGAATCTGATGAGCTGAAATCAGTATTGATCACTTTATAATAATACCAGTAATGTTGTCCGGGAGTAACTGTGAAATCTGTATAGGTTGTATCTGTGATCAGCGATGTATTGATCATAACTGGCTGGGTATAGGTTGTATCTGTAATGTTTTTGAAACGATACATGTTAAACCCCAGTAGATCATTGATCCCTGAATTATTCCATTCCAGGTAAACCTTTCCAATGCCTGCCTGGGCAATAAAATCAACAGATGCTGAACCTGCAGCCTGGATTAAAAACTCGAAACGCGAATCTTCAATGGGAATTTCCCAACCATCAGTATCACGGGCTCCTGCAACCCTGAGGCCATTTATACCATCCCCGGTATACAATTGTACGTTTTTATAACAGGTATATATTTTATGATCAGAAGACCAATGGCCGGAATCGTTAACGGCTGTCTGGCTATAAGGATAACGAACCCCAAACGAAACCTGTGGTGTAAAGGCCGGGTTCATAGGTTTATTAAAATACACCTCGAATTTTTGAGGTCCGACCCCAACGGGATCAGGAACTTCATCCTGTGCGTCCTTCCCATTGACAAGAATTTTCCAAACAACGGCATTGGTCGAATCCGAAGGTTTATTTAACCGTGGATAAAAAATGATTTCAGCCAAGGATGCATTATCAAGAAAGTCGTACAATTTTTGTTCGATTTTCAAAGAATCATTTGTCCCCCAGTATTGGCCTGGTATTCTTTCATAAAATCCTCCTTGAGCATAATACATTTGATTTTTATAACTGGCAAGAAAGTTGTTACCATATTGGAAAACCGGATGTGCCGCTGACCCTGTAAATTCATTTAACCTATTGTAATGAGAAAAAGTACAATGATTGATCTTCCAGGAAGCCATAAATATCCATGAAGTACTGCCATATGGGTTAGCAAAATTGTCCAGATTGCATTTGTAAAGTAATGCATTTGAACCACCGCTATATAAGGGTTGTTGAACGTACCAATCTTTTAACCAGCAGTTTCTTATAGTCATATTCCCGCCATGAAAGCCTCTGGCTCCAGTGAAAGTTATGGTTGAAGAATCAATTATACCTTGTTGATTAGGTACCAATATCTGCCCATTAGAGTTTAGTGTAAGAAAAACGTGACGAAAGTCAAGTATCCCGGTTGCATCGGGTCCTGTAATCAGTTTTCCGCTTATATAGATGATGCTGTCGGCTTTCCCGTGAGCAATAACTTTGCCATCATTAGCTAATTGAGTATTAATTATCAGGTGCGCTCCTGGTCTAATAATCATGACTCCTTGAGTTGTAAGTTTAAAACTTCCATTAATAAGCCACAACTTGTCTGCTGTCAGGATCACAGTATCGCTATGCATGCCTGTAAGTTGCTGCCCGTTTTCAACATTAAGAATAACATCCTGAAAAATAGAATCCGGTGAATTCTTGTACCATGAATAAGCTTTAAATACAAGATCCCTGGCATTTGCGACATTTGAACTAATATGTATCTTTAAAGGATTATACTGATCGGTCATTGAAGCATAAGGACTTAAGCTTCCGACATACGCTTTGGAAGTTAGTATTTGAGCCGTTGTTGTATCTTCAAATTCTCCAAACTTGATTCCGACCCGAACACTGTCTGCCTGCCCTCCTGTGTTCCTGATTTTAAACCAAAGCTGGATTGTTTCACCTGCATCTACCCTGCCATCCCCATCACCACCGGAAATGGTATCAACTAATGTCCTTGAAACGAACCATATCTTAGGTGTAGGACTATAATTCATTGCTGCATGAATATTGAGATAGGTTGAGGTCGTTTGAATAAGCTTAGTCCACATTAGCTCCTGCGATTGGCTGGGAAACAGAGACTTATACATAGCAATACATCCTGACACTACTGGAGCCGCCATGGATGTTCCCTGATAAACCCGGTAATTTCCATTAGGTATTGTGCTTAATATATTTGTACCCGGCGCCTTCATCTCATAATTATATAGCTCAGGAGACAAGCTATAAACCGGCCCTGTACAATCGGAGTTACTAAAACTTCCATCCGGTGCCGTAACTCCAAGTACATAAGATAATGCAGCCGGAAAGAATGGACCACCTGAACAATCACCGATATCACTACCATTATTACCCGAAGCAGCAACTAAAACACAGGTTGCATATGCACTGCTCAATGCAGCTTCCATAGTCAAGGAACGGGCAGAACTTCCAAAACTCATATTAATTACAGTTGCGCCTTTATTCTTGGCATAAATTATACCCTGGGTAATTGTTGCAGCGTCTCCGATTCCTGAACTTTGGAAAACCTTTAATGCCATTATCCTTGCTTTTTTGCTCACTCCTGCAATGCCTATACCATTGTTCTGTTGTGCAGCAGCAATCCCGGCGACATGAGTGCCGTGGCTATTATCATCTGTCGGATTATTGTCATGGTTAATCCAATCCCAACCACGAACATCATCGATATATCCATCAGCATCATCATCAATTCCATTATTGGGAATTTCACCAGGGTTAATCCACATTTTATTCTGCAGATCAGGATGTAGCCAATCAACACCTGAATCCAGAATTGCAATTACCTGAGTGGAATCATTAGTAATTGTATCCCAAATTTCATTTGCATGAACAGCAGGGATATACCATTGCTGGGAATATAAGGGATCGTTGGGGGTATAAGATGGCGCGGGTGCGGCAGGTTCTGGATTTGGAGTTGCATTTTCCAGGGTTGAGATATGATAATCTTTCAGATCTTTTTCTGTAAGAACAGGTGAGACAGGTTTATCATCTGTTATCGAGAAAATGAAATTTGGTTCAGCATAAATTACATTTGAATCCTGTTGGAGTTCAATAATTGCATCGAAAATAGTAGCTTCCTGTTCGATCTTTATTTTATAAATATTATGCAGGCTGGGCTGTTCAAAATCCTGGCCATTAAATCCATGTAGCATGACTTTTGATTTCAGTTTCTGCTCCTGAGGAAATAATCGCTCACTCTTATTGACTTTGTATCTTTGATAAATCTTATCAATGGATTCAATCCCAGTTTGTGCGATGCCAACTGCTTTTAAATTTGAAACAACAACTTCATCCTTATAGCGAATCAGAATTTCGCCCGGAACGAATTCGAATTGCTGTGCTTTCGCATCTAATATAACTACTGAATCCTTTGGGAGATTTACAAATAACCGTTCCTGCCCGGAAACGTTAATAGTCAGAATCACTGCGATTAATAAAAAGATTTTTCTCATGTTATGCCTCATTTTGAACATACTATTTTAACTGACTTGATTGATTTAGGTTATAATTATTTTTGACAATAAACGTTCATTGGCAAATATAAAAACTGTTTTGTTATGGAAAATTTTGCAGAAGAAAAAAGCCCTATATTGTCATCTGTTTTATAAACAATTTTTGCAGAAAAGACGACATTCAATCCTATTTAGAAAACACTATTTTAATATTATCCGATTGATTCAAAGAAGTACCGTCTTTAAATGTCAGCTTGCACAAGTAAATTCCTGCTGGAACCACTGAACCATTGCTCAATTTACCACTCCAATAAATCTGGTAATCACCAGTTTGTTTCTTAATTGAAACCAGGTTCTCTACGACCTGACCATTCATGTTACAGATTACGATATCAACAAATCCGTCAACAGGAATTGAATAACTGATTGTAACAGAGTTTGTGAAAGGATTAGGAGAAGCAGATAATTTGAAAGGATTAAGTTGTCCTGGTTTCTGGTTTTTATAAACCTTAACATTATTTCCTTCCTGATCACCTGCCAGCACATCACCCCAGGAAAGCAATAGATTATTATTGTTAACGGAAAACAGATTTGCCGGTTTATAGTCATTTGAGGGGATAGTTTGATTATTCAGGTTATAAATAATACCTGTCAGTTTACCTTTCACTAATCCATGTGCAAATTCAAACCCATTCTGCTTGCAGATAAGCTCAATCTCTGCCAGATTTTTTCCTGTTAATTCAAACTGTATTGCAGCAACCTGGCCCTTGCTTTGGAAAGTAATTGAAGTCGAATCAAGATAGATATACGCCGGATCAGGATTAGTCCCGGTGAAAATACTTCCCGTTTTCTTTTTGCCATTGATCAGGTTGACAATTCCTATTACATCAAGGATGTCGATGGTATGATCGTTGTTCACATCCGCCGCCTCAAACAGGAAAGGCTGGGGATTCTGGCCCAACATATAAGCTATTATAGTGGTTATATCAAGAACATTAACATGACCATCTCCGTTGGCATCACCATTTGCAGCGTTAAGTGGAATTACAACAACCCGTTTGCTACTGTCACTTTCTTTAAGATCAGTACTTACAACCTTGTAGTAATAATGGTAAGTTTTATTGGGGATGACATTGTAATCTGTAAATAGAGTATCAGTAATTAGAGAAGTATTTATCCTGATTGGGAAGGTGTAAGTTGTATCCGTGATATTCTGAAAACGATACAAATTATATCCAAGAGCATCCTGAGTTCCTGCCCGGTTCCATTCAAGATACACTTTGCCAATTCCCGGTGTTGCCATAAATTCAATTGAAGCTGAACCTGCTGCTTGGATCATAAACTCAAACCTGGAATCTTCAATCGGTATTTCAAAATACTCATTGTCCTTTGCACCTTCAACCCTTACCCGGTTAATTCCATCACCTGTTTCAATTCCAATCCGACAAAAAGCTGTCCATCTGGTTGAATCAGAGTTCCAGAATGCTGAATCTGTGACGACTTTTTGGGTATAAGGATCACGAACTCCAAAAGTGACAAATGGGGTTATTGAAACATCCATCGCACGATTAAAATATACATCAAAGCGATGCTTCCCTGGGCCGACAAGGCCCAAGCCATTAGATGCATTAAAGGGATGATCATATTTGTTTATTTCAATAGTATCAATAGAAACCTTCCATACATGGCCATGAGCGAAGGATGAAGGTCGTGTCAGATATGGCCAGAAAACAAGAACTGGTGAATTAGGAGAATAATTAAAATCAAGGAGAGTTCTTTGGATATGAATTGAATCGCGTGTTCCCCAATAATTATTGCTAAATAGAGCAAAAGAGGCATCCCCCCAAATGTATAGGTTGTTTTCCATAGTGCCATCTGTCTTGGCAAAATATGAAAATATTGAATTTTGGTCCTGTGGTGGTGAAGGCACAGAATTATAACCATAAGACATCACGATTGATCTCGGTTCGGTATTATAATTGCAATAATTTTTCTGAATTACATTCTGTCTGAATTTTATATTGGCATTCTGTTGTAAAAAATAGTTTAAATAAATTTGACCAAACCAGTTATTGGTAATTAAATTTTTACTAAAATCAGTGTTATTGTTAATTTGAATCGCACCATAACCTTGATTATTATAACTGCAATTCTCAATTATATTATTACAGAATATTAAATAAGTATTTTGATAACCATTTTGAGTTATTGGCGAATAAATGTTTGTGAACTTCACATATTGTATATAACTCGTATCATTATTGAGATGTGAATTTATTCCAATACCAGCACCGTAGTTATCTCCATCAGAACTCGTCACAATGATTAAACTATCTTTATTCCCGACCATTTGCAATTCACCCCTTATATCAATACTGGTACCTGGTAAAAGTTTTATTATGGTGCCAGGTTTAACAACCAATTTAACTCCTTCAGAAACTCTTATATTACTTACAACCAGGTACTCTTTATCGGGAGTCCAGGTTTGATCAGTATTTATTAACCCGCCTACTTCAAATCCTTTTTGAATTGTAAGTTTGATATTGCCCGTTCTTCTCTGTGTGGTATTTTTTGCTCCGATCTCATATTGAAACATGATATCCCGATTATTTGCAACCCATGGTTTGATATGAATTTTCAAAGGATGCATTTGACCTGTCATTGAAGCATATGTGGAAATGTTCCCGATGTAACTTGTACTATCAAGAATTGTGGCAACGGTTGTATCTTCATATGGTGCAAATCGGAATTTTGACCAGACACTGTCGGCTGATCCGCCAGCATTTTTAACTTTTAGGTAAAGTTGAATGGTTTCACCAGCATCTGCTCTTCCATCACGATCATCACCAGATAAGGTATCGATTAATGTGTTTGTAATATAATATAAATCCGGAACTAAATTGTAATTGAGTGCATTAAAAATATTAAGGACTCCATTTGTAGAACTTTGTACTAACCGGGCCAGGATTTGTTCATTATTTAATGTTGGATTATGCGATTTGATTAATGCTATAGCTCCTGAAACCAAAGGAGCTGCCATAGATGTCCCATTAAGTATGTGATATCCTCCATTCGGGAAAGTGCTTAGAATCCCAACACCAGGTGCCGTCATTTCGTAATTATATCCAAAAGAATTTGTAAAAAAAACAGGACCAGTAGGATCAACATTTGAAAATCGTACCACTTCTCCTGATTGAGTTGATGCCTGAACACCAATAATCCATGGATAGCAAGCCGGGTAAAAAGCAGCAGATGGTATTCCTTCCTGTATCATATAAATAGCATCATTCCCCGCCGCTGCAACGATCACTGCCGTAAAATATGCATTCTCTAATGCGGTTTTCAGGGTCAATGATTCTCCGTATCCTCCTAAACTGAGGTTTAGGATTGTGGCTCCTTTAATCCTCGCATAATTGACTCCATTCGCAATATCCGAAGCACTTCCGTAACCGGAACTCTGCATCACCTTGATGGGCATGATTCTGGCCTTCCAGGCTATTCCGGCTATGCCAATACCATTATTACCTTTTGCAGCTGCTATGCCGGCAACATGAGTCCCATGGCTGTTGTCGTCCATGGGATTGTTGTCGTTGTTTACAAAGTCCCAGCCTCTGACATCGTCGATATATCCATCTCCGTCATCATCTATCCCGTTACCTGGGATCTCTCCCCAATTGTGCCAGATGTTCGGGGCGAGGTCCGGATGGGCCCAATCAACCCCGGTATCAATGATGCCAATGATCTGGGTAGTATCTGATGTAGTTGTATCCCAGGCTGCCTTGGCATTAACCCCGGGAAATGCTCCGAGGTACCATTGCTGTGAAGTCATGGGGTCATTGGGTTCTGTGGCCTGGGAATAGAAAAAATAATCGGGTTCGGCAAAATCAACCAGGGGTTCAGATTTTAACTCTGCCACCATGGCTTTCACATCTTCCTTTGAATCGGCAGTGAATTTGAAAATATTGAATAGCTGAGGAACTTCAAGGGTCTCACCGCTGGGTAACGTTATTGACTTTTTAACCGATTTTTTCTCTTCATGGGCAAATATTTTCTCAAGAGTTCTAATATTATGCTTTACCATAAAGTTATCCACCCAATTTATCCCTGTTTTATCACCTGATTTTGCTCTTTGCAAGACGATAGGGACTTCATCTTTGAACTTCACAAGCACCACTCCAGGGGCAAAATCCGGATTGTAAGGATCCAGGTGAAAAAGATTAGCATAACCGGGGGCATTCTGAGCTTGTGATAACCCGAAAATGCATACAAACAGAAAAAGAAGAAGTTTTTTCATGTACTTGAAAATTATTTTACACAAACCATTTTAATCTCTTTATTGAAGGCATTTTCCGATTTAATCTGGCTTTGTAATTTACAGAAATAAATACTCGATGGAATTAACTTATTTTCAAGATTTTAACATCTCATCTATTCTATACAAACTCGGCTTCAATTCCATTTTCAGTAGTGGTCATGTAGTGCTGATTGATAACTCTATTTCAGAGTAAACTGGCCTCTAATATAAGTTTTTTCTTCATTTTAACAAAGAATTGAGAAGAAGCAAAAAAATTATAAAGTCAGCAAGGGAATTCTGGGTATTTCCTCTCGAGGACATGATCCCGCTACTTCTTAATAAATAATTCATCATGGAAAGAATCCAGCTTTTTAAATAATGTTTGAATATCCGCAAGTTGATCCTGATCATTTTATTCATTGTCGCTCCAGTATCGATGCTTATGACTGATGAACACGGGCCTCCAAACCCGGGGGGAGATCCGACCGGAGGCAGGTGACAACCCATCGGTGCCCCTATCGATGACGGATTTTTAATCCTCCAAATAAACAATATCTTTATCCGGTTGTACACCCTTCCTTTCCTTCCTAATTTTGTTAGTGGCCTGAATTGATCTGTTGTTTGTATTGAAACGGGACAATCACCCAAATAATAATAAAATGAGAAGAAAAGATATCTTGAACCAGGGAATTAAAAAAACCGGATGGAAAGTTCTGTCGATATTCATATTGTTATGTGCAACGGCAATAAATATATCCCAGGCACAAAGCGGCGGCAGGATTGTAATCGGAGCAGGTGCGATCATCACATCAAACGATGATCTGACGATCCAAAGCGGCGGGAGCCTCGATGTTCAGGGGACTCTGATCCTGAAAAAAAATCTGTTAAATGAAAACATTGCTGCTGATAATCTCGGTACAGGGTTGATTGAATTTGCAGGAAGCGCCACCCAGGTTATACAGGGTCAGAATATCTTCCAGAATATCAGGATCAATAATTCAAGTGGTGTGACTATTTCAGGAGATACCAGGGTAAATGGTGTGCTTAAACTAAAAAACGGCGTAGTATCCCCGCTTGCCAACTACTTGCTGCTGGGTCCTGTTGCATTGGATTCCGGCGGCTCCGCTTCTTCCATGGTTGAAGTTACTTCCTCAGGTCAGCTTCGTAAAGAGTTTCCGGCATCACCAACTTTTCCGGTTTCATTTACCTTCCCGGTCGGAGATACCACGGCAATTGCCGAATATTCCCCTGTAACGTTGACCTTTGCTTCAGGAACATTTGGAAGCGGCAATTATGCTGGTGTTAACCTTATGAATGCCAAATACCCAATCGACAGCATCAACGGCAGCTACCTTAAAAGGTATTGGACATTATCCCAATCGGGGATCAGCAGCTTCAGCTGCAATGCCTCTTTCCAATATCTCCCGGCGGATGTAACCGGAGACGAAAGTTCAATATACAGCACCAAGGTCAATCCATCACCCTGGATCAATTATAGCGCTGCCAATACTGGAACCCACCAGCTTGCTGCCAATGGATTGACTTCATTCAGCACCTTTACCGGGACCAGGGGCGGATGTGATGTAAGCCTTAAAGCTTATCTTGAAGGCCCGTATAATGCAGGTTCAGGATATATGAACACCACCTTGAAAACCGCGGGACTGATACCCCTTACCCAACCTTATAATACTTCCCCCTGGAACTACAACGGACCTGAGACAGTCGCTTCCATCCCTGCCGATGTTGTCGACTGGGTACTGATCGAACTCCGGCAGGCTGACTTGCCCGAGCATGCCACATCTTCCACCACCATTAAAAAACGGGTAGCTTTCCTGAAAAAAGACGGTACAATAGTGGAAACCGATGGAAGCAGCCCTGTCAGGTTTTATAATGCTGCCATCACCAATAATCTTTTCCCCGTAATAAAGCAACGGAACCATATCGCTATCCTGGCAAATAATGCTGTTCCCATGACCGGGGGTATTTATACATACGACTTCTCAACCGGGTTAGGTCAGGTGCTTGGAGGGGCGATCGGGTATAAACAAATCGGCAGCTCCCCGGTGAGATATGGGATGGTGACCGGGGATATTAACCAGGATGGAAGTGTTTACACTTCCGACTTTGATATCTGGGCGTCTCTTGCCGGTACTCCGAATGTTTACAATTCAGCCGATCTGAACCAGGATGGAAATGTATATACTTCTGATTTTGATCAATGGGCGACAAATTCAGGGATGAGCCATCCGGTAAGTGGACAAGTAAAGATCAAATACCTCAGCGGCGTTCCAAAATAATCAAATCATTTATTAAATGACCTGGTCATGATTATGAAAAAGATGTTTCTCTTTTCCGCCCTGCTACTGCTCAGCGGGATCATATACTCCCAAACTACTAAAACAGTTGGCATAGGCGGGAATTATGCAACGCTGAAACTGGCCTTTGATGCCATCAACGCCGGCACAATTACAGGGGATATCACGCTGAATATAATTTCGGATATAACCGATAACAATTCGGCTGTACTGAACGCCTCTGGAACAGGGTCTTCGTCGTATACTTCAGTGCTGGTCCAGCCGACCGGGACACCGCCTTCAGGGATGTGGACACTGACTGCCAATATCGACGAGGCCATTATCGACCTGGATGGGGCCCAGAATGTGACCATTAACGGACAGCTTGACGGGATGAGCTGGGCGCAGAACCTTTTCCTGGTCAACAAGGGCGCAACATACCTGGGGTGGGGTATTGAATTCCGGGAAAATGCGATTTATAACACTGTCGAATATTGTCACCTTGAATGCAATAATGCATCAACCACCGGGGCCATAGATTTTGGTGTGCCTTTATCGTCATCCCAGGGGAATTGCCATAACCTCATCGATCATTGTAATATAACACATTCTAAATCTGGTGTGCTGAACTTAGGGATTTCATCCGTGAATGCCTGGAACACCAACAATATCATTAAAAATTGTGAAATATATGACTGGCGCGTGGCAGGGATCGATTTAAGTCCCAATTGCGGACGCGCCTGGGTCATCGGGGGGAGTGGAGAAGTAGGAGGAGGAAATCATTTTTACCAGACGTCCTCTTTCTCTGCACCGGATGTGCATTACGCGATCATGGTCAACGGCGGCGACAGCATTGCGATCATGGGCAATTACATCGGGGGCAGCAGCCCTTACTGCAATGGGCCGGCATGGACCAATACCAACACCACCCATCCTTCCTATGCGATCTACGTTTCGGGCGGCACCATTGCCGACTCCTGTTTCATCCAATCAAACCGTATACTCAACATGAATCTTTCGGGAACCGGTTTTACAGGTATCGAGGTTAATGAACCTGTGATGTTCATCAGTGGAAACAATGTCGGAGGCAATGGATCCTCCGATGAAATCAAAATGACCGGAACAGGAAACCTTACCGGGATACATGCCTGGGCAGATGCCGGCTCTCCTGATTTCCACATTTTCAATAACATGATCCAGCTCCTTACGATCAATAATACATCCAATTCACAAGCCGTAACGGGAATTTCCGTTTCGAGCACCGTTAACGGGACTCTGATGGATATTGGGAACAACACGATCCAGCAAATCCATTCCAACGGGAACTCATCTGCCATAGCCGTCAGAGGTATAGGTGTGACAGCAAATTATGCAACATTCACGCTATCCTCAAATATTATCAACGGGCTGATCAGCTCAAACGGGGGAAGTTATGATTCAAAGGTGAAAGGCATTACCCTCGATGCGGATTATTCAAGCATCACCCTTTCTAAAAACCAGATCACCGAAATGAGTAACAATTGTACAGGCTCTTCGGGGAAACCCGAAATAGTAGGTATCCAGGTTTATTACGAAAACGGGATAATCACTGCTTCCAACAACATGATCTCCATTACCAACGGGGAGAACAGCAACGATATCAATATCTACGGAATCCGGGACCAGGGGATCTCGGGTACAGGATTTGGCACTCACAGTTACTATTACAATTCCGTCTATATTGGCGGCAGCACCATTGGTTACACGACTTCGGCCTGCTTCAGGCGCGATGCCGATTTCGTCTCAACACTTGTCAACAACATTTTTTTCAATGACCGTTTCAGCATTGTCCCTCAGAACAACCTTGCCGTAATTCTCAATTCCAACAACAGCACTTTACTATCGAGCAACCATAATGATCTGTATACGAAAGATGTAAATTATGTGTGTTCTGCTGATGGAGGAACGACGGCCCTTTCATTAACAAACTGGCAGATTGCGTTCACTCCAAATACCGATCTTGCTTCCCATAATGTCTATCCGGGTTTCAACTCACAAACCGATCTTCGAATCAACGCGAACGCTTACCTGAACAAGACCGGAGATCCTTCAACCGGTATCACCGACGATATCGACGGATATCTTCGAAACGCCCTGACCCCGGATCCCGGGATCAATGAATTCCCCTATACATCTTATACCGTGGGTATCGGCGGTCATTTTATATCGCTGAAGCATGCTTTTGACCGCATCAACGATGGCACCATTCAAGGGAACATCCAGTTGGCTGTTATCTCTAACATCGGTAATGATTCTATCGCCTCACTCAATGCAAGCGGAACAGGAAGCCCCCCTTCATATTACAGTATGGTTCTCGTTCAACCCGCAGGGACCCTTGTCCCGCCCACTTCATCCTATTGGAGTCTTTATTCAATGAGCCTTACCGGGCCGATGATCATCCTTAACGGCACATCCAACGTCATATTCGAAGGAAGGATACAGGGGGCGACTTCCGGAAGCAACCTGGTACTTGAAAACCATGACATATACAACGATGCGGGGGAGGTGCTCAGATACCAGAACGGGGCAAATTCAAATACCATCAAACATTGCGTTATCAAAGCTAATAACCTGGGAGCGCATGGTGCGATCTTTTTCTGGGGTTCCGGGCCCAGCACTACAGGTAACAGCTATAACACTATCGACAGTTGTGAAATCAGACCTTCATCCCACGGCTTGCGAAATGCCATCTATTGTGATTCCAGCGAACACTTCAACACCTGGAATATCATCAGGAATTGCAATATCCATAACTTTCTTGATAACGGAATATTAATTTCCAGGCCCACTTTCGCGGGCGAAGGTTGGGTTGACTTCGGTAATGATTCCTGGTGGATTACCGGGAACAGCTTTTACAGGGACGATTCTTCTATCCCCGATGGAGGAACTGCAATCGAATGCCAGAAGGGGAACTCTCACCATATCCTGAATAATTTTATCGGCGGTACAGAACCTTTGGCAATGGGCGGCAGTTCAAGCATTTCGCGAGGCATTAAAGTGATGGGAACGTACTATACCTATCCCAGCCAGCCTGATTATATCGAGGGTAACACCATCCGTAGGATATGCTCCAGCCAGTTCAATGGAATGTATGTGGTAGATCAGAATGTGGATATCGGGAGTACGGAAGGCAATAAAATCGGAGACAGCCTGCTTGCGAATGCAGTCTGGTGCCGGGGAGCGGGCGCTTACGGGATGTATATCCTGAATCACCTGGATCACCAGGTCAACATCCGAAATAATATGATCGCCAACGTGGTGGATTCAGCTTTCGCAGATGGGGACGCCCTGGTCGGGATCGGAACGATGCGAAATGGAACCGATTCCTATCTCGGGAGCAACGGGGAAATTTCGGGCAACCGGATCTTTGAGCTTAAAGACATGTCTGCCGGATACCGCTATCATGAAAGTTTCTTTTACCCGGCACACCCCAAGGTTTACGGAATTTTGGTTAAAGGCAATTACCTGACGGTGAGAAACAATAAGATTTATAAAACAGGGGTCCTGGTTCCCTATTTTAGCGGTACCACAGATACGGTTGTCGGGATCCTTACCGATACGCACCCTGGCTCTGTCACTGACAGTTGCATGATCTCTGATAATATGGTTTCTCTTGGTTATTATACATCCACTTGCCTGCGTGAATCGTTGATTGGTATCATGGAAACGTCAGTTGGGCAGGGGCATAATAACTTTTATTTCAATTCGGTTTATATTAAAGAGGGTGGGGCCTACAATCAGTACTCTACCTATGGCTTTTTACAAAAAAGTTTTTCATCGAATATCCTGAACAATTTATTCGTCAACAACAGGTCATCGGGCGGTATGCCGGGCGACAGGGGAAATTATGCTATAGGCGTTTGTGATGTTGTAGGCCTGAACAGCAATCACAATGATCTTTATTCGGCCACCCCCACCCGTGTTGCAACGGCTCATTGCGGCTATGAGCCTATGAGCCTGGCAGCCTGGCAATCTTTATATGCACACCCGAAGGATTTGAATTCCGTGTCGGTCTTCCCCACCTTTATTTCCGAAACCGACCTGCATTGCAGCGGGCCTGCAATTCTGGACAACCTGGGAATCTGTATTCCGGGTTACCAGGAAGACATTGAGGGAAATCCAAGGCAAAACCCTCCCGATCCCGGGATCAATGAGTTTACCTCGAAATCTTATAAGACCTGGCTTGGAGAAGCAAGCCCCTTCTGGGATCAAGCCATGAATTGGAATCCGGCCGGGGTTCCCACTACCCTGGATAATGTAAGGCTTACCCCCGGTATTAATTACAGCCCGACGATCCGCTATGACGGTGCAACCTGCCTGGATTTACTCATCGACGCCGGTGTAACCCTGACGGTCAACCCCGGTAAATTTGTAGAAATCATGGGGGTATTGGTCCTGGTGAAGTACTGCCCGTAAATAAATTTAAGGATAGAGAGACTTAAACCTGGCGTTATTAGAATTTGTTATCTTTGTGAAAAGGTCATTCAAATGGACATCACTGCTGAAAAACTTACTATAATTCAAAAGATCTGTGAGATACAAGATTCGTATCTTCTTGATCTAATACAAAATATAATTGATATTCCTTCGAAGTCCAAATCTGATTGGTGGAAATCAATCTCAAAAGAGGAGCAGGCTTCTATTAATAGAGGCTTAACTGATCTTTCTGAAGGAAAAGTATTTTCGCATGATCGGATAATGACAAAGTATGAAAAGCACCTTAAGGATTAGATGGACAGAAGAGGCATCTGATAATCTTGAGAATATTGTTAAATATCTTGAATCAAATTGGTCTGAAAAAGAATTTAAGTCTTTCTTTCTCAAACTAGAAAAGCAACTTGAATTAATTTCAATTTTTCCACAAGCCTATCCCATCTCCGCCTTCACGAAAAAAGTACATAGGTGTGTTTTTTTAGAAAACCTGTCTATCTATTATACTATTGATAATGATTTTATTGTACTACTATCAATTTTCGACACAAGGCGAAATCCTAAAAACCTTAAAGTATAATTTGGTCTGGGGCAAAGCGTTAGTGCCAGACCATTTTATAAGTTAATAAAATCTTGAGCAGTTAGTTTCGACACAATAGAATGGGATAATGAAGCTGATTAAGATCCTGAGTTTTTATACATAGAAAGCAACTCTCTTTAGTTTTTTTATGCACAACCTGCAAATGAACAAGCTCGCGGCAAACCGCGAGCTTGTTCATTCCAAATTACCCTTTAGGCGCTGCCAGGGACAATAATGCCACGTCTTCCTGAAAACTGAAATTTTATGATTATTGTTCATCCTAAAAATTTTCTTTTAAAAAACTAAAATAAAGAATGTCCTTATTTTAGTTTTTTGCGAATTTCTAAAATACGATTTCTTTGCTTATTCATTGCCATAATAATATAGCGGGTTATTTACCCTTTTCCAGGTCTTCTACCCTTTTTACCAATCGGGCATTCTCTTCAGCAAGCCGCGTAATCATTGCCTGCTGTTCCTGTATGGTCTTGATAATAGGAGCAATCAGTTCTTCATACTTCACAGTCTCCGCCACACCATCTGAGTTATGGCTTACAAAGCCCGGGTTGACTTTTTCCACTTCTTCGGCTATAAGTCCGTATTTCCTGGACTGGCTGGGGTCCTGCTTGTAAACGAAATTTACGGGTCTGAGCCGGTAGATCCAGCTGATGTCCTCCATATCTGTGATGCCGGTTTTATAACGCGAACTGGAAGCATACCATCCGATTTTCCCTGTTTCATCAACATGAAGTACTCGGATATCCGATCCCGTAACTTCTCCTGCATAGGCTCCCATGCAATACAAAGTTGAAACCGAATTATTCCCCAAACGGACCTGGTTGCCGGCTGTAGCTTTTGCCTGGTATCCAATCACCGTTGCGTTGGAATAACTTGATGTGGTGCCGGCAAAATCCGCCTCATATCCAATAGCAGTATTTTGAGTACCTGTATTTAAAAGCAGGGCATGATACCCGAAACCGGTCAGCTGCCCGGTATAATTTATCATTCCCGATTTTTCATTATTCACTTTAAAAATGAGTGTAGATGTATCGGTGGTGCCCAGGAAATTCAAAGCCGGGGTGGTCTGGCTGTTACCGGTAAGAAGCCAGCCTGAACCGCCGTTCATAAGGTCGGTCCAGCCACCCTGCCTGTATACCCAGCATGATTGGGTGATAGTGTCGAAGACCATGAGCCCGGTTTTGGGATTCAGAATGCCTGTTCTTTCGGCGGAAGTCATCCGGGGAGGGAGAAATCCCTTGGTGTTGCTTTCAACATGCAGCATGGCTGAGGAATGAGGGGTGGTCGTCCCAATCCCCATCTGCGCTATGCCTGATGATGTCATAATTAGGAAAATCATCAGAAAGGATAATGCTTTTTTCATATCATGAAGTTTTAACTTTAATCATTTGAGAAAAACAACAGGCTTGTAGCGATAATGTTATGCAGATTCAAATATACAGCATTATACTAACTTTTCAAATATGATCATTAAAAATATTTATCAGTTTGAAAAAAATACCGGTTCCCCGTCTTGACATCGAATAATTCTCTAAGTTAGTATCCGGAACGGAATGGTTTCCTTTAAGGATCTGATTATGTCGTTCAGAATTGTTTATAAACTGATTTTCATCCTGGTCTTTTCAGGTTCGCAGATTCTGCTTCCCGCACAGGAGCAGGTGATGCATTTTTCCCATCTTACGCGTGAAAACGGCTTGCCTTCCAACCGCACACGTTGTGTGTTACAGGACTTCAGGGGCTATGCGTGGATTGGAACCGATAACGGGCTGGTTAGGTTCGACGGGCGGAATTTTACCGTTTTCAGGCACGACCGTAATGATCCTTCTTCCCTTATCGATATCTGCATAAATACATTGTTTGAAACAAATGATTCATTACTGATGATAGGGACTATCGACGGTCTCTCCATCTATAACCCGCTTACAAATAATTTTACAGGGTACTCGATTGATTATAAAGGGAAAAATTCGTTTCCTGTCAGGAACATCCATTGTTTTTATGAAGATGAGGATTGCAGTATCTGGATAGGTACCGAGAGCGGATTGGTACATATGATCAGGAAACCTATGGGATTTAAATGGTTCCTGCTCAGCAGGAGTGAGATAAAAACTGACAGGGAACATGCGTTTAATTTTATTACGCATATTATACAGGATCCGGGGGATCAAAGTAAACTGATTGTTTCAACCCTGGGAGGATTGTTGCAAATTTCCAAGCAAACCGGTGCGATCACCACTGATTATAAGAAAAACATCAATAATGGGTATGACATTATAGACATCCGCCTGGATTCCGGGCGTTACCTTTGGTGTTGCGGATGGGGCAAGGGTTTGAACTGCCTTGACCTGCAAACCGGGCAGTGGCAGGAATATCCGTATGACACCCGGAAACCTATCAGCATTGTAGGGATTACAAAGAAAAACCATGATGAATTCTGGCTGTCGACTATTGATCACGGCCTGGGGGTTTTTAACAAATCGGATCACTCGTTCAGGTTTTATCAAAAAATCCCGGGAAATGAAAAATCACTTTTGTCCAACTCGGTCATACAGGTAAATTATCTTAATAAAAACAAGGACCTCTGGATCATCAGCGACATAGGAATAAACATTCTGGAACAGCAATTTCATTCGTTCAGGGAGATCAGCCTCCCGTTTGGGAATAACTATATCAGTGATTTTCTCAGGGACCCGGTAACAGGGCATTTGTATCTTGGTGCAATTGATGGCAAAGGGCTTCTCGAATGGGATGAGAAGATGAAAACATGGAATGTTTTTCCACCAAAAGAATATCCTGGCAAGTATGGCCTCAGTATTCTAAGCATGTACAAGGATTCCCGGGGAGTTCTTTGGCTTGGCACCCGTTCGGGCCTTCTCCATCTTGATCCCCTTAGCCGAAAACTGTTGTTATTCAGGACACCCGACGGTAAACCCATACCATTCGAAGAACCCTGGATATATACTATAACCGAAGACAAGCGGTCCAATTTATGGATAGGGACACGGTATGACGGGGTTGTCAGGATAGATTCAGCAAGATCTCATTTCAGGCATTATCTTCACAACCCGCATGATTCCTCCAGTCTCATTGACGGCGGCCGTTTCACATCAATCTGCACCGACAAGTATAACGATATCTGGATTGCAAGCGACAATGGTATAAGCATTTATAATCCTGCCAAAGATAACTTCCGGAATGACCTGATGGATTCCCTTCTGAAATTCGGAATAACCAAACGTTGGGTCAACGGTATTTTGCGGGATACCCTGGGAAGAATGTGGATGATTGTTGATGTTGAGGGCCTGGTCAGGGTTGAAATGCCTGCAAAGGGATGTTACCGGTTTAAACTTTTCAACACTTCAAACGGCTTGAATGACCCGACACCGGGAAGGATGGCCACCGACAATAAAGGAGGGATCTGGCTGATCAATTACGGGCTTCTTTATATCAATCCCTACAATGAATCCATCCATCTGTTTGATGAGCACAACGGGCTTAACCGGCCCCTGAGCTTTGATGAAAGCCTGTATATCGATCCCGGCAACAATATTTATATCGGTGGCAATGGGAAGTTCGAAACAAAAAATACCAGGGATCTCGATTTTACACCGCTCACGATAAAGCTTTTGCTCGAATCCCTGGAAGTGAATGGGAAGAATGTCTCCATAGGGAAACCGGCCGATACTGATCATCCGATGATCCTCAGGGCCGATCAGAATAATTTATTATTCCGCTATACGGGGATCTGTTTTCAGGAAGTTGAGCATATCCTTTTCAGGTATAAAATGGAAGGATATGATAAAGACTGGATCATGGCAGGAACGGGAAGGGAGGCAAGATACACCAACCTTCCCCCCGGGAAATACCGTTTTGTGTTCCAGGTTTCGAACCGTGGCATTTGGCTTGCCAGGGAATCTTCCACAAGATTTATCATCCGCCAGTTTTTCTGGAAAACCTGGTGGTTTATAACCTTGATTATTGCGATTACCGGGTTTATTCTTTTCATGATCTACCGGTACCGGGTTGCCGAACTTCTCAGGCTGGAACGGCTGAGGACCCGCATTGCCACCGACCTGCACGATGATGTCGGATCCACCCTCAGCAGTATATCCATCCTCAGCGATATCCTTTCCCGCCAGGTTGAAAATCCCCAGTCGGCCAGGATGGTGAGCACTATTGGTACCAATGCCCATAAAATGCTGGAAAAGATCGATGATATCATCTGGGTCGTGAACCCATCGAACGACAGGTTCCGTAACCTCGGTCTTCGTATCCGTGAATTTGCCATTCCATTGTTCGAATCCAAAAATATCACGCATGAAATCTGCTTTGATAAGCACATGAACTCTCTGCAGCTTTCGATGGAGGTGAGAAGGAACATTTACCTCATTGCCAAAGAAGCCATCAACAATGCCGTCAAATATGCTGAATGCAGATCCGTGAAAATAAATTTCAGCCAGGAGCATCCCGGTGTGATCATGGAGATCTGCGACGACGGTAAAGGGTTCGATCCCGATGCCCCGACATCCAGGAACGGGATCAAAAACATGAAACTCAGGGCATCCCAGATCAATTCGGAAATTGAAATCATATCAGGAGCGGGAAAGGGAACACAAATCCTGCTGCTTGTGAGTTTAAAATAAATACGGCAAACCAGAATTGACCAGCCTTATACCATATGATCATACAGTTGCATTTATAGTTTTCAGGTTGTAATATTGTATACCGAAATCCATCTTGAAAATGAGCATCCGGGTCTCTATTTATGAAGATAACGACGACCTGCGCGAGAGCCTCTCCTACCTGGTTATGGGAACGGGGACTTTTCAGCTGATGGGCGCTTATCCTGATTGCTCAAAGGTGATGGAAAACTGCGTCGTGGCAAAGCCTGATGTCATCCTGATGGATATCGATATGCCGGGAATATCAGGGATTGAGGCCACGGCCATGATCAAGGCGACCTTTCCCGAGATCAACATTATGATCCTTACGATTTTTGAAGATAAGAACAAGGTGTTCGACGCTCTCTGCGCCGGCGCCACTGGCTATATGCTGAAGAAATCTTCAGCCGTGGAGATCCTGGAAGCTATTTCCGAACTCCACAACGGAGGCTCCCCCATGACCGGCGAAATTGCCAGAAAGGTTTTCGAATTCTTTTCCAGTCCTGCCATTTCCAAAAACAATGATTATGCTTTATCGGCCCGCGAGCTCGATATCCTGAAATGCCTCGTCGAAGGCGACAGTTATAAGATGATCGCCGATTCCTGCTGCATTTCCATCGGAACCGTCCGTTTCCACATCAATAACATCTACAAAAAGCTTCATGTCAATTCCAAGTCCGAAGCGGTGATCAAGGCGATGAGGGAGAGGTTGGTGAAGTGAGTGACAGAGTCACAGAGTCACAGAGTCACAGAGTCACAAAGTCACAGAGTCACAAAGTCACAGAGTGACAGGGTATCAGAGTTTGGAGGAGATTGATTTGATTAACCCGGAAAGTTGGGCGTTTAATTTGAAGATCTTACCCTGAATTGACTTAAATAACTCCTCGTCCATATATTTGAGATTTAATGAGATATACAAAAGGGTTTCCAATTCAGCAAGGCTTGCTCTGGATATTCTGAGAAACCTGATAAAATCCCTGGATGAATTTCTTGCAGATCCTTCACTGATATTTGCGGGAACTGATACCACAGCCCGTCTTATCTGGTTTGTCAGACCGAAAAGCTCTTCTCTGGGAAATCCTGCTGTAAACTTATAGACTTCTGAAACAAGGATTACACTATCCTTCCAGACATCAAGGTCTTTGTGGGTTTTCATCTCTTCTTTATTCCTTAATCCCCCATGTACAAAAAAGTGATATAGTGACAAAGTCACAGAGTGACAAAGTGAGAAAAGGAGAAGTGACAGAGTCACAGAGTGACAAAGTGAAAAAATAAGAAAGTCACAAAGTGACAAAGTAGAGGAGCGGATTGATTTCTAACTCTGTGACTCTGTGACTCTGTCACTCTTTACAAACAAGTCCTTTATCCGGTTGCCTTCCGGGTTTTCCCTGTGTAATTTTATTCTCACGGTTAATAATAACCCTTGCAGTTTCGATGTCATATCATGATTAAAAATTACTCATTATGAAAACATATTTGATTTTGCTGGTTTTCCTCTGCCTTTCCATGGGCACATTCGCCCAGGTAGGCATCAATACCGATGGCGCCGTTCCAGATCCCTCGGCAGGGCTGGATGTGAAATTCAACAACAAAGGATTCCTGCCTCCGCGTATAGCGCTCATTGCCACCAACGTGGCAAACCCGGTTATTTCTCCTGCTACCGGCTTGCTGGTTTACAATACGACGACCGGCGGCAATCCTCCTTTCAATGTGGTTCCCGGGTATTATTACTGGGATGGCATCAAGTGGACCTCCGTTGCAGTTGGCGGCAGTGGCTGGAACCTCACGGGTAACAGCGGAACCAATGCCGGGATTAATTTTCTCGGGACTACCGATAATAACCCACTCATGTTCCGGGTCAACAATCAGCCGGCTGGCCAGATTGATCCTGTTAAATACAATACATCGATGGGTTATAATACGCTTTTCTCAAACACCACAGGATTTTCCAATGTAGCAATTGGGGCAGGGGCTTTGAACAAGAATACGGTGCGCAGCAACCTCGTAGCCATTGGCGATTCGGCTTTATACAACAATGGCTTGGGTGCAGGGCAATCTCCGAATGAAGCTACCTGGAATACCGCCGTTGGGTCACAAGCGCTTTATGCAAATACAACAGGATGGTCCAATACTGCCACAGGTTCCACAGCACTTACTTCAAACATTAATGGGATAGGAAATACTGCCAACGGGTCTGCCTCACTTCTTCTGAATACCTCAGGAAACTTAAACACTGCCTACGGAATGAATTCATTGCTTTATAACACCACAGGAAGCTGGAATACAGCAAATGGTGTGACGGCTCTGCTGAGTAATACCACCGGTTATTCCAATGTAGCTTATGGCGTCGATGCTTTGCATAGCAATACCACTAAAAGCAACCTGGTAGCCATTGGCGATTCGGCGCTTTATAACAATGTCATTGGTTATTGGAACACTGCTGTTGGATCAAAAGCACTTTTTTCAAATACGTCAGGAGGATCCAATTCGGCGAATGGATTTAAGGCTTTATATTCTAACACTTCAGGATACGCGAATACCGCCAACGGGCAAATTGCACTGCGTGATAACACAACAGGAGAACAGAACACGGCCATTGGACAGCAAGCTCTCACTAGCAACACCACGGGAAGTAAGAATACCGCCAATGGAGTGAGTGCGCTGCTTTTTAACACAACAGGAAACTACAATACCGCTGTCGGACGTACTGCATTGTATTCCAACAAAGCCAACAGCCGAAGCACCGCTATTGGAACTTCTGCCATGTTTTACGCTGATGATCGTATTACCGGTGGCAGAGAAACCTTTAATACCGCTATCGGTTTTGAAGCGCTTACCGGGAGTGCTACCGCATCAAATAATACAGGGCGATATAATACGGCTGTTGGCGATGAAGCAATGACATCAATTACTTCCGGCGGAAATAATACAGCAACAGGTGCTTCAGCGTTATACTCAAACACCACAGGCTATTCCAACGTTGCTGTTGGAGTAAATGCATTGAAGTCAAATACCACAGGCACTAACATGGTTGCCATTGGCGATTCGGCACTTTATAACAATGTCGATGGTTATAGGAACACTGCAGTTGGATCAAAAGCACTTTTTTCAAATACGACAGGCGGAGCCAATTCGGCGATTGGATTTGAAGCTTTATATTCTAACACTACAGGATTCGAGAATACCGCCCATGGGCAAATTGCATTGCATGCTAACACAACAGGAGAGCGGAACACGGCCGATGGACAGCAATCCCTCGCAGCTAACACTACAGGAAGTCAAAATACCGCCTGTGGGATGAGTGCGTTGGTTTTTAACACAACAGGAAACGATAATACTGCTGTCGGTCAAACTGCATTGTATTCCAATAAAGCCAACAGCCGAAGCACCGCTATTGGAAGTTATACCTTGTTTAACGCTGATGACCGCACTACCGGCGGCAGAGAAACTTTTAATACCGCAATAGGTTTTGCAGCACTTCAAGGAATTAGTCCTGCATCAGGGAATACCGGGCGATATAATACTGCAGTTGGAGATATCGCTATGTTTTCAAATTCTTCAGGTGAAAATAATACCGCAACAGGTGCTTCAGCTTTATTTTCCAACACATCAGGACTTGAAAATACCGCCAATGGATATTATTCCCTAAAAAACAACACATTGGGTGCTGCTAACACCGCCACAGGAGGGGAAGCGCTTTCTTATAACACCACAGGAGATTATAATACCGCCAGCGGAGCTTTTGCTCTCGGGCTGAACACCGCAGGTTCAGAAAATGTAGCGAATGGGCATTCTGCTTTGTATAGCAACAAAGCGAACAGCCGAAGTACGGCAATGGGCTTCAGAGCCATGTATCAGGCCGATGACCGTACTGCTGGCAGGGAAACCTTCAATACGGCTATTGGATATTATGCCCTCTACGGTGGTGGTTCTCCTTCAGCCAATACCGGTCAATATAATACGGCTGTCGGCGATCAGGCAATGAAATTAAATTCATCAGGCCAAAATAATACCGCAACAGGTGCTTCAGCTTTAGTTACAAACTCCACAGGAAATTCTAATACTGCAAATGGATCTAATGCACTTTATTCCAATATTTCAGGGAATTCGAATACAAGCGTTGGATTCGGCGCGCTTTATGACAATATTGATGGAAGTATGAATACAGCCATCGGGAACGGAGCCTACTTCCTCGCCGGCTCACTGGACAATACCACCTGTATTGGTTATAATTCGGGATCATATAGCGGAAATATCAGCAACCATATCGAGATCGGGAACAGCTCGGTCAGCTGGATCGGCGGACAGGTTGGCTGGAGCACATACAGCGATGAAAGAATTAAAGACGACATCAGGGAGAATGTAGCCGGGCTGGCTTTCATCAGCCGTCTAAGGCCTGTTACATACCACCTGAACATTCACCGGCAAAATGAAATCTGCGGTAAGGATCCGAAAAATGAAGCCGAATGGCCTGAAAAATACGATATCGAGAAACTCCGGATGACGGGATTTGTTGCCCAGGAAGTGGAAAAGGCGGCAGAGGATGCAGGCTATGAATTCAGCGGCGTGCAAGCCCCGAAACAGGAAGGCCTTTACAGCCTGCGCTACAGCGATTTCGTTGTCCCCCTGGTGAAGGCCGTCCAGGAGCAGCAGGTCATGATCAATGATCTGAAAAAAGAGAATTCAGAACTGAAGGCCAGGCTGGATGCTATAGAAGCTATGCTCAAACAGAGATGAATTGATTATTTCATAAATTAGCATTCCCTTCTGCCTGGGATATTGCTTATCATTGAATTGATCAAACCCTTTCTCTAAATAATGAGACATGAAAAACAAAACTGCAAAAACATTCCGGTTCACAGCCATGTTCCTGCTTACCGGGATTTTATTTTTGACTGCGGATATTGCCTTCTCCCAGGATGACACTGAAGGAAGCAAAGACCCTGCCCTCTTCACCCGTATGAAGGGTTACCATATTTACCGGTACGATGATCTGCAGTTCGATAAGTATGAATTTAAAACCGGGAGTGATAAATCACAGACTGTTGAGGGGCACTCATTATTCATTATTTACAGCCTGAATGATAATGTCCAGGCGCCCAGCCCCCTTCAGATCGGCCGCAATTACATCAATGCAGCCAAATCGGTGGGCGGGCAGCTGGTATATGAATGGCAGGACCCGGGTGAAGACGTGGTGGTTAAAGTTGTAAAGAACGGGATGGAAACCTGGGCATACATTACCGCCAATGGCAGCGGTGATTATTCCATTCACCTGATCGAAAAAGAGACCATGAAACAGGATGTGGTTGCCGATGCAAGCACCATGGATAAAAGTATCAAAGAAACGGGTAAAATTGCACTCTATGGCATTTATTTTGATATTGGCAAGGCGGATGTCAAAGCCGAATCAAAACCGGCCCTGGACGAAATTGCGAAATTGCTGAAAATGGAGCCGTCTCTCAGGCTTTACGTGGTTGGCCATACCGACAACACCGGGATCTTTGATGCAAACATGAAACTGTCGCAGGACAGGGCCATGGCTGTCGTGAATGCCCTGGTTAAAAATTACGGTATAGTTGCATCCCGGCTGAAAGCCTGGGGTGACGGGCCAACTGCCCCTGTGGCTTCCAACGACAAGGAAGCAGGCCGCTCCCTGAACCGAAGGGTGGAACTTGTGAAACAGTAATCTGTATATCAGCCAGGATTCTGCTCTGTTTGAACCCTCTTCTGAACCTCACGCAACAGCCTCAGCGGGGTGTCAATGATTACCATGTTATACAGCCATGCAGGCACACTGCCTGCAGGATCTATAAAACCTTCAAGGGTTAAATGGATCATGCCATTGGTCAAGGGCTGGATGGTCCACTTCTGCCAGTAATTTGTGACACGGATCAGTCCTGGTTTCTCAGGGACAGCATCCGTCAGGGGATGTGAATAGACCGTGCGGATCCCTGTAGCCGAATCTTCAGAAATCGTGACATCGGCAACCAGGTCACGATTGGTGAAAGGCCAGGGCACATCGTATACAAAATAATACCTGATATGCCTGTCCTTTTCGTAAGCAATCACCCGGATGTCATGAACATCATCCCCCCACCAGTCTAAATTTGAAGGATTGCCTATCATGGAACTTACCTTGTCCTTATCGGCCCTGATTTCAGCTTCCCCCCTGAACGATTTAAAAGAACTGTTTCCTTCCTGTCTTGTATAAAGCCTGAACCCTTCTTTTTCTTTGATGAATTTCCAGGACTGGGCATTAGCCGAAAGTATAAGCAATTGAAGAAGAAGAACAGTAATAGAAAACGAAAGCAGTTTCCGCATAAGTAAACCTGGTGTTTAGTTTTGCCAATAGCCCGCTGTAATAACCCCTCCGGTCCCAAAACTGCATAAAATAACAGTTTTCCCTGCTATCGTTTCCTTGATGGAGTCCAATGCAATCCCTACTGATGCAGTCCCGCAGTTTCCGGTACGTTCAACAACATTAATAAATTCCAGTTTATACTTTTTAAAGACCGATGTAAGATATTTCAGGATAAGCGGATTCACCTGGTGAAGGATCATAATATCAGGAGTGCCTGTCTCTTTGATAAAGTCAAGGTAAAAAGCTTCTGCTTTCCTGATCAGTTTCAATGCAAGGGGGTTATTCATTGAAAGCCCCAGGTATTTCCGGGGATCATTGTAAAGATTCTCATTTCCCTTCATCAAAATGTCATGCAGATCATGACCTAATGGAACACTCACGACCTCCGACAGGCCCTTGTATTGTCTTGACCTTGAATGGATCAGCCCGGTGCCAGAATCACTGTAACTGATCAGGCAGGCAAATGATCCGTTCCCGAAGATCTTATTAAACCTGCTTGACCTTGAAGTAGCTCTTTTCGCGGCATCTGCGTTAACAACCATCACCGACGATTTATTAAACTCGGCAAACTGGCTGGCTATAATCATTGAGGTTACGCTTCCCGCACATCCCTGGACAATATCAATGGAATGACAATTCGAGAAAGAACTGCTGAATTTATCTACGATCATCTGCCCAAGCGAAGGGGCAAGTGAATCAGGGGTTGTTGTGGCCACAATCAAATGGCTCAGGTTTTCGGGGAGCTTCGATTCGATGAGTGGCTTCAGGGACTTCTCAGCAAGAACGAAAACCTGTTTGGGATATTCTTTCAGATCGCTTTCTTTCGCAAACTCAAAATAACTGTTCATTTTAGAAAAAACTGTCCCCATTTTATTCTGCTCCTGATTTTTTACTTCTGATAACCCTGGTTTTCTCTCCTGCTCAATTAAAAAAATTCATGGCTGCCTAAACAGGACAGCCATGAAAATCAATGCAAATTTAAAAGTATTTCTCTGGTTTATTAAAAATCTGGCAAATCAGTACATAATTCAAAATCTCATCGTATATTTGCGATAAACAATCAATATGGCATATACAAGTACTGATTACAGGGAAGATGAGATACGGATGGCAAGGTATGCCAAGGCATTGAGCCATCCGGCCAGGATTGCGATCGTGAGACTTCTGGCCTCGATGGATACCTGTTTTTGCGGAGAGATCGTCGAAGAACTCCCGATCGCCCAGGCCACGGTATCACAGCATCTGAAAGAATTGAAGGAATCGGGCCTGATACAGGGGTGTATCGAACCACCCAAGGTCAGGTATTGCATTGAACCGGAGAACTGGAAACATGCTCAGAAGCTTTTTACCGATTTCTGGGAACAATCATATTTATCAAAACCTGAAACACAAAAAGTATGATCATTCAAGCACCGGAAGCGTGATAAACTTCATTGCTATTTACTTTTTTAACGCGTCTTTATAAACACAGAATTCCATGCCGGATATATTTGAAACCTGCAGCCTGAAGATAGATGGGACTCCCTATCCCCTGCCTGGGGAAGTCCTGGAACTATTGGGAGCAGGCGCAATCCTTGTTGATCTCAGGGAAGAATTTGACACTGAGATCCGTGCATTCGGAGTTGAGAGGATAATTTATCTTCCCCATACAGAATTTGAACAGAAATGGGAATCCCTTCCTTTGGATAAACCCTTGATCCTGGCCGATGCGGTAGGATTGTGGAGCAGGAAATATACAGTTTTCCTGAGAAGAAAAGGTTATGAAAACGTAGCGAGTCTCGCAGGAGGAATTGCCGATTGGGAAAAAGACGGGTTTCCCATGAAAGCGGGGAAATATCAGCCTCTCAACGGACCTTGTCCGTGCATGATCAAGCCAAGAGAAAGAAAATAATTTATTTATATATAAATCAAATTTCAACACTATGAATATCCATAAAAAAGAGATCAAAGAGATCGTTAACGAAAAATACAGCCAGATTGCATTGCAGTCAAAGAAAGAAAATGAAACCTCCTGCTGCGGTGCCGGTGGATGCTGCGATATAGATTACACCATCTTCAGTGAGAATTATGAGAAACTTGATGGCTATAATCCTGATGCTGACCTCGGACTGGGCTGCGGGATCCCCACTCAATTTGCCAGGATACAAAAAGGCGACACGGTGCTTGACCTGGGTTCAGGAGCCGGTAATGATTGCTTCGTAGCCCGCGCACTTACGGGGGATTCAGGTAATGTGATCGGCCTTGATTTCAGCGATACCATGCTGGAAAAAGCCCGTGAGAATGTGAAAAAGCTCGGGTTTACCAATGTGGAATTCATCAGGGGCGATATAGAAGAGATGCCTGTTCCATCCGGCACTGTTGATGTGGTCGTCAGCAACTGCGTCCTGAACCTGGTGCCCGACAAGACAAAAGCTTATGAAGGAATATTCCGTGTTTTGAAAACCGGGGGCCATTTCAGCATTTCAGATGTAGTACTGAAAGGGGCACTGCCAAAGGGATTAAAAGATGATGCGGTAATGTACGCAGGCTGTGTTGCAGGCGCCGTACAGAAGGAGGAATACCTTGATATCATCAGTCGATCAGGGTTCCGGAATATCGAGGTCAACAAGGAAAAAGAAATTGAGTTGCCCGATGAACTCCTGCGCAATTACCTTTCTGAAGCTGAGATCAGTGAATTCAAAAATAATAAGATAGGCATCTTCAGCATAACAGTAACAGCAGAAAAATAATTGAGTATTTGTACATGGTACATTCTACATGGTAAATTATAACTATCATTTTCAATCATACACCACTATGTCTCCTTCCAACAAACGTCTCAACTTCCTTGACCGCTACCTGACATTATGGATATTTCTTGCCATGTTTGTGGGTGTTTTTTCAGGATATCGTTTCCCTTCCGTTGCCGGCTTCTGGAACAGCTTTCAGTCCGGGACAACGAACATCCCCATTGCCATTGGATTGATGCTTATGATGTACCCTCCCCTTGCAAAGGTCAGGTATGAAGAACTGGGTGATGTTTTCAAAAACGTAAAGATCCTGGCTGTCTCACTGGTCCAGAACTGGATCATTGGTCCTATCTTCATGTTTCTTTTAGCCATCATATTCCTGAGGGGATACCCGGAATATATGGCCGGACTGATCCTGATCGGGTTGGCCAGGTGTATTGCGATGGTCATTGTATGGAATGACCTTGCAAAAGGCGACAGGGAATATTGTGCAGGCCTGGTAGCCTTCAATTCCATTTTCCAGGTCCTCTTCTTTTCTGTTTATGCATATATTTTCCTGACGATCCTACCTTCCTGGCTGGGGCTTAAAACTTTTGCGGTGGATATCACCATAGGACAAATCGCAAAAAGCGTGTTCATTTATCTCGGGATCCCTTTCATTGCAGGGATTATCACCAGGTTCAGCCTGATCCGACTTAAGAGCCGGGACTGGTACGAAAGAAAATTCATCCCAAAGATCAGCCCTATAACCCTGGTTGCCTTGCTTTTCACGATCATTGTGATGTTCTCCCTTAAAGGCGAGTACATTGTAAAGATCCCGCTGGATGTGGTGCGCATAGCGATACCATTGGTAATCTACTTTGTGGTCATGTTCATTGCGTCATTTTTTATCGGTAAGCGTATTGGCGCCGGGTATGAGCAAACCGCCACCCTGTCATTTACTGCAGCAAGCAATAATTTTGAACTGGCAATTGCAGTTGCTGTTTCGGTTTTCGGCATCAGTTCGGGTGTTGCCTTTGCGGCCGTGATCGGCCCCCTGGTTGAAGTTCCCGTTCTGATCAGCCTGGTCAATGTATCATTCTGGTTTCAGCGCAGGTATTTCACCAAACAAACAGTTTAGCATGATTTCGGAAAACAGGAATGGCTGCCTGATCTGCGGAAAAGATTTGGTTTACGGTGCAGCTTATGCAATGAAGGAATGTTATTACTGTAAAGGAACATTTCAATCGAACGTCAGCTGTGTTAATGATCATTTTGTTTGTGACAACTGCCATGCCCAATCCGGGATTGAGCTGATTGAGACCTGGTGCAACCATTCAGTTTCCTTGAATCCAATTGAAATGGCTACCGCGATCATGCATAGCGACAAGATCAAAATGCATGGCCCCGAGCATCATTTCCTGGTCCCGGCAGTCCTCATATCTGCTTACTGCAATATGCTGAAAGATCCCTCGAAACAATCCAAAATTGAAATTGCACGTAAACGGGCCGAAAAGGTATTGGGCGGATTCTGCGGAACCCACGGGAATTGCGGAGCCGGAGTAGGCACGGGAATTTTCATCAGCATAATTACAAATTCAACACCCCTTGCCAAAGATGAATGGCGCCTGAGCAACCTGATGACGGGCAGATGCCTGGTGTCAATTGCAGAACATGGAGGCCCCAGGTGCTGCAAAAGGGATACTTATCTTGCCTTGAACGAAGCGATAAAGTTTTTGAGGGAAAAGTTTCAAATTACCATGGAATCTTCTGAAATTCATTGTGAATTCAATGAATACAATAAAGAATGTCTTAAGGCAGATTGCATTTATTTTCAGTTACAATGAGATCAGTGGTTTGCGCCCGGGGCGAGCCATGGTGCCCGGTTCCCCGGCCAGCTGCGGGAAATTTACTCGGAGAGCTTGATGTCATGCAACGATTTAACAATAACTTAATACAGGTTTTGTTTAATGAAATGAGATCAATCGTATTTTTACGATGAAATTCATTCTCCTAAATATTGTTCTATGGAAAAGACCAGGGTTTTATTTGTTTGTATTCACAATTCAGCCCGCAGCCAGATAGCGGAGGCATTGCTGAATAACATGGCCGGTGATAAATTTGTAGCCCAAAGCGCCGGCCTGGAAAAAGGGACCTTAAACCCGCTGGCAGTTAAAGTCATGGCCGAGACCGGGATAGACATTTCAGCAAACGAAACAAAAGATGTATTTGACTTCTATAAAGATGGAACTCTTTTCAATTATGTGGTGACCGTTTGCGATGCTGCGAATTCAGAAAGATGTCCCATATTCCCCAGTGCCACTCAAACCCTTCACTGGTCTTTTGAGGACCCTTCCTCTTTCACAGGAACAGAGGAAGAGAAACTTGAAAAAACCCGGAAAGTGAGGGATGAGATCAGGAGTGAACTTGAAAAATTTATCGGTTCAGTTCAATAACCCAATTTTCCTTTTCTTTTCAGGGTACGCCCGGTTACCACTGTTAAGCCCGGGACGAAAATCCTGAGCCGTTTTTGGGCCAGAATAACCGGGAGTCTACCCGGAGAGTTGACAAGGTTTATACTTTATCTTTATTTGCAAATATCAGGCTATTACCTTATATTTGCATTTTATTTTATGGTTATAGCCTTATGATGACACAAAAATTAATATTGGAACAAGTGGATAAAAAGATTCAACAGATGAGGGTCCCTGAATCTTTTATAATCCCCCAGGAAGGATGGATATATTCAATCAGGAAAGCCTTGGGTATGTCGCTCAGGCAATTAGGGAAAAGAGCAAGGATTACGGCTCAGAGTGTAAAGGAAATTGAAACCCGCGAAAAAAACGGGACGGTATCTTTGAATGTACTGCGCCAGGTAGGCTCCAGCCTTGATATGAAATTGGTTTACGGATTTATTCCAAACAGCGGATCTCTGGCACAAATGATCGATAAAAGGGCGTTGGAAATTGCCACTGAAATTGTCCGCAGAACTTCCACAAGTATGAAACTTGAGGATCAGGAAAATTCAGAGGAACGGTTAAAAAAAGCGATTAAGGAAAAAGCGGCGGAAATAAATCATGAAATGCCAAAGTATTTATGGGAATAGAATTGCAATATATCGAAGGCCAAACGCCCATTGATGAAGATGAAAAGGAAGGCCTTAAAATCAGGACTATTTCAACCCGGGCAGAATTGGATGAATTTGAACAAAAAAATATTGAAATGGCCATAGCATGGACAATGCGAAGGAAATTTTCAATGAATGAGATCCTGTCCGAAGAATTCATCCTGGAAGTACACAAACAAATGTTCGGTAAGGTTTGGAAGTGGGCTGGGAAATTGCGTAAAACTAATAAAAACATTGGGGTTGATAAATCTCAGATCTCAATAGAGCTGAGAAAAGTGCTGGATGATTGCAGATACTGGATCGATCACAAAACCTTCGATCCCGACGAAATAGCGATCCGTTTTAAACATCAATTAGTGAAAACCCATCTTTTTTCAAATGGAAATGGAAGGCATTCCCGGCTCTGTTCCGACATCCTTATTTCACAGTATTTTAATCGACCCGTGTTTTCCTGGGGAAGTGCGAATCTCGCAAAGAGAAGCGATGCCCGGAGGATCTATTTGAATGCCATTTATCAGGCAGATCTTGGAGCCTATGGCCCATTGATTGATTTTGCCAGATCATAAATGGAATTCACAGGAAACTGATCATTTAAACCGGTATGATAACCGGCAAGCAATAGTATCGGGGAAATACTGTTCCGTGAATTGACGCCCGGGCAAATCACTCTCTTGTCCTGGAGGGACATAAACTTACTCATCACCGGGATCAGGCCAGTATTGCTACCTGCGAGGCTCGTTCTTCAGTTTTTCCTTTATGGTGATCCCACCCTGCCCCATGTTCTCGTACGGGTTCTCCTTGATGAATATTACAAATGCTTCCTTTGGAATTCCTGTGATCTCTGTTGAAACCCTGGTGTATTCCCTGATCAGCTGCTCCTTCTTGTCTTCTGGAAGGAAAGGCCCTTCCAATGTGATTACCGGCATTTTCTTTGTTTTTTGTATGTGGATTTCAGGCAGCAAATTTACTCATTTTTCAGGCTGGCAAGGGAGCCCCTACCTGTTTCCTGGATTTTCATATATTTACATTCATGGAACAGCTCTTCAGCATATCCAGGCTCGATGCCAGTGAAGTTGACAGGATCTCTTCGGAGGATAACGGTCCGCACACCCACGATTATGAAGAACTTCTGATAGGAATGCAGGGCCATATCGGTCATTTCATCGATTTCAAATCAAAGACACTGTTCGCCCCCTTCATCAGTTTCGTTTCCCAGGGCAAGGCACATCTTGTAAAACCGGGACCCAAAGACGGGCTCTGCGATATGTGGATGATCAGGTTCAAAAGCGAGTTCATCCCCGAAACTACATTCCAGCTGTATTCAAATTATCATGATCATGCCAGCCTTGAAATGGAACCGGGTCCTTCCTTTGACCGCATGTCGGTACTTTGTGAAATGATGTGGTCCGAGACGCAGCAAGCCATTCCCGACTTTGCAATATTGCGTCAAATACTGAACCTCCTGTGCACCATGATAGAATCGGAGCGAAAAAAACTTGACCCCGGCGAAGGCAGTCTGCAGAAAACACAAAACATCACTTTCAAAAATTTCCTCAAAATCCTGGACGAGAACTTCAGGAGGCCCGAAGTCGTGGAGTTTTATGCCGAAAAACTGTTCATGAGCTCCCGCAACCTGAACCTCATCTGCAAAAATATCATGCAGAAAAGCGTTTCGGAGATCATTGAGACCAGGAAACTCACCGAGGCAAAGAACCTCCTGATGCATTCCGGCAAAACCATTTCCGAGATCGGCTTTGAACTTGGGTATAACGAAAAGGCCTATTTTACCAATGTCTTCCGGAAGAGGACCGGGCAAACCCCTACCGAATTCCGCGAGGAGATGAAACGGCTTATTTCCTGATTTTACAACTCTTTTACCGATTACTGTTACCCTGGGCCTCTGAAATCGCTGCAACTTTGCATCGTCAATTAAACATTACGTTAATCACATTAAAAACAGGCAAAATGAAAAAAGCGATTATTACTTTAAACACCCTGGTTGCAGCAGCAATCATAGCAGTTATGACGGTTCTGAGCAGCTGCAACAGCTCCGATAAAGTATCTGTAAGTAAAACAGAACTCGATTCCCTCAGGAACCAGGTCAAACAAATGACAGCCGGCAATGAAGTGCTTGCAAAGAACCTTACGACCTTCGACACCCTTGATTTTACCGTCTTCAGCAACCAGCAATGGGTGAGATTGCATGAAAGCCATTCAAAGGACATTAAAGTTTACTGGCCCGACGGTCATTCTACAGTTGGCATTGAACAGCACATCAAAGACCTGAGCGCCATGTTCGTTTATGCTCCGGATACCAGGATCAAACAGCACCCGGTACGCTTCGGAAGCGCCAATGGCGAATGGACTGCAGTAACCGGTGTATTTGAAGGAACATTTACAAAACCCATGCCCATTGGCAATGGCAAATTCATCCAGCCCACCGGCAAAGCTTTCAAAATGCCCATGTGTACCATTGGTCATTGGAAAGATGGCATCATGTTCGAAGAATACCTCTTCTGGGATAATATGACCTATATGAACCAGATCGGGCTTGGAAAATAATGAAGCGCAGGAATTTTCTTTCTACTTTATCAATGATACCAATAGCAGGAGCAGCTATGAAATTAAATGAACTGAATACCCTTACATCGTCCTTCGGCAGCACAGACTTAATGCCTGTGCTGTTCGTGGGGCATGGCAGCCCGATGAACGCCATCGAGGACAACATTTTTTCAAGGACATGGATGGAACTGGGAAAAACCCTCCCAAAACCTGAAGCAATCTTAAGTATTTCAGCCCACTGGGAAACCAGGGGCGTCTTTGTCACGGCTATGAAACAACCCAGGACGATCCATGATTTCGGCGGATTCCCCCAGGAATTGTTCAACGTGCAGTATCCTGCTCCCGGAAGCCCTGAGCTCGCAACTGAAACTAAAAGCATTATTCATACAACCCAGGCCGGCATGGATCAGGGCTGGGGGCTTGACCATGGAACCTGGAGCGTTTTAAAAAGAATGTATCCTGCAGCGGATATCCCTGTAATCCAGCTCAGCCTCGATTATTCCCAGCCTGCCAGGTTCCATTACGACCTCGGCAGGGAGCTTGCCCCATTGCGAAAAAAAGGGGTGCTGATCATGGGCAGCGGAAACCTTGTCCATAACCTTAGAATGGTGGCCTGGGACAAGCTGGATGAACCAGGGTTCGGATATGACTGGGCAATCGAGGCCAATGAGAAGATGAAAAAATTCATCCTCAGCGGTGATCAAAATTCTTTGATAAATTACCGTGCCCAGGGAAAAACTTTCGATCTCTCCATTCCCACACCTGAACACTTTCTGCCGCTTTTGTATGCTCTTGGATTGAAAGAAGCAAAAGAACAGCTTGAATTTTTCAATGACAAACCTGTTGCAGGTTCACTAAGTATGACTTCACTGAAAATCCATAAGGGATAGGTAAGTTCAGCCAATTTTTTTACCGGCATTGGGTCCCGGCTTCAGGGAATGGATCTCCTCAATATAAATTACAGCAACAGCACGGGGTTTTGGCATCCCGATCCTGGCAGCCATTGCAGCTCCCTGCTCATATAACGGTCCGGTTTCCTGTAAAACAGCGGTTCCTGAAAACCTGTATCCATCAATGATCTCACGGTTAACCACGGATATGGAAACTTTAGACCCCCGTTTGATATTTGCATAGGTTGCACCACCTACTCCCTCGGTAAATATCAGGGAGTTATCCGATAAAACACGGGTGGAACGTTTAGGCGCAACATTGGGAGTTCCGTCTTCGTTGACTGTTCCTACAAAACATTGCTGGGTTGCAATCATATCTTTCATTTCCTGCGTAAGAGTTGCCATAGCTTTGATATTTTATGCAAATATAATACCGCCTTTTGATTTAACATTACCTGCCTTAATCTTTGACCCCGAAGCAGAACAGGTGATGCTGCCCCCTTATAAAGATCAGCCCCCCGCTGATGGCAGGGGTTGACATGCATATCTCGTTCACCGGATTTGAAGTTATCAATTCATATTCCGGCCCGGCTTTGATAACAAACACTCCATTCTCTTCACTGGTGCAGAAGATCTTCCCGTCGGCAGCAACGGGAGAAGCGCTGAATGCTCCTCCGCCTTTGATCATCTCCTTGTATTTTACTTCCCCTGTAGCCCCATGGTAACAAATGAGCACACCGTTATTGGCCAGGGTGTAGAGGTAGCCATTATATGCCAGCGGAGTCGGCATGTAGGTTCCTCCCTTTTTCTTTCTCCACTGAATGAAATCACCTGAATTCAGGCTGTCGGGGATCGATATATTGCCTTTCCCCCCGGGTTTGATGGCATACAATGGAAAAACAGGAGGGTATCCTGCGGTAACAAAAATCAGGCTGTCCATGAACACCGGGGTGGCCACGGTGATCTCAGAGTTGGGCGACAACCTCCAGAGTTCTTCCCCGTTCGAAGGATTGTATGCACGTATGAACCTGGAAGCATTGGTCAGCAGTTCATCCCTGTTCTTCCCGTGATACAGGGTTGGAGTACCCCAGGAAGATATTTCATCACGCACTGACCTCCATACTTCATTCCCTGTTTTCAGGTCATACGCCGCGATGAAAGAATTGGCCGACCGGTCGCATTGCACAATTACAGTATTTCCATAGATAACGGGAGAACTGGCAGGGCCCCACTGGGTATTTTCATTGTAAAACCAGCCGGCATCAAGAATGCCCAGGTCTTTTCGCCATTGTTCTTTCCCGCTGAAGTCATAACAGATCATCCCTTCCGATCCGAACAAGGCCACAACGTATTTACCGTCGGTGACCGGGGTGGCATTCGCCTGTGATCCTTTAACATGCCTTTTAACTCGCGGAACACCTTTATAAGCCTTTTTCTCCCATTTGATTTTCCCGCTTTGTTTGTCGAGGCAATAGATCTTCCATATATGTGATGAACTGTCATTGGCAGGTTCCACGTCCCCGAAAAGTCCGACGCGGTATTCAGAGGCAGTGTCGCTGCTCTGTGCTGTGACCAGGAAAACGGAATTTTCCCAGACTATGGGTGAAGCATGGGAGAGCCCGGGAATATAAGTCTTCCACTTCAGGTTCACATCTTTTTTGGCGTCCCAGGTTACCGGCGGGTGCTGACCGTCGGCAATTCCACAGGCCTGGCTGCCCCTGAAAGAAGGCCAGTTGGAAGGCTTTTCAACTTTTGCATGGTCTTCGGCAACAACAGGCTTAATGCTGCTTTTCTTTACCTGGTCAACGGTTTTTATGTATTCGGATGTCCGCCCCCCCTGGTTCAGAGCGATCCCGGTGATCTTGCCTGCAACCCGCCTCACGCTTATCGTAACAACAGGAAAATCAGCAAAAGAAAACGTGCTGTCGGTAAGATAATTCAGGCGGTATGCCGGGGAACCGTCAAAACTGGCGGTCAGTGTCTCATCGGCAAATGCCAGTTCGGCCTTGTTCATTTCCTTGTTAATGTATTCTCCTTTGAGCGTCTCATCAGGCTTTCCGGCAGCCTGATGCTCTTTCTTTTCAGGCATTTTTGCTCCTGCTTTTTCCAGTGATGAAACGAACTTTTCATTCTTTTGTGCCGTGGCATTGACCAGGGCAAGGGATAAGATTGAATCATTCTGTTTCACAAAACCCAGGGCCAGCTTAAACATTACCGAATCATTGCTGCCTGTTGAGTAAAGCAGCAGGTCTCCCGCCCCTGGAGCTCCCTTTTCCAGCATCACCCTCACCACTTCGCTGAGCCCGCTGGAGGCGGCGCTCATTAAAACATCTTCATTTTTTATATCTCCTCCATGGTTGATCATGCTGATGATGATCCTGCTATTCTTCTTATAAATAGCCCATCCAAGGGGTGTTTCTCCGTAGAATGAATCCTTAAGGTTCGGATTGGCTCCATGGTCCAGAAGCAGGATCACAGCATCCAGGTTCCCTTTATCCGAAGCAAAGGTCAAAGCAGTGACCCCATAATGATTTTTTGTATTGACATCAAAGCCCTTATCAAGAAACTCTTTCAGGGTTTTAAGGTCGTTCGCACTGGCGGCACTGAAAAACAACGAAGTGCTGTCCTGGGCCTGCAAACAGCTTACCGGCAGCAGGAAAGCAAAAACAAACACAAGATATTTATATCGCATAGCAGAAGATTTGATTCTCAAAGATAAATGAAGATTTACAGACCGGCAATGAAAAGATATTTGCCGGGATGCCTGATGCCTGCGCCAAAAGGGGGTATGCATGGTCTTCTTCTTATGTTATCCGCCAAAATACCCAATGATGAGTACGGATTAAATTTTTATAGCTAACTTTAGGACTTAAATTTGTTGTCTAATTAATACGGAGCTGATGAGAAAAGTTTTACCCTTCATAATTGTATGCATGTTTTGCTGGAACATGACCATACTGGCCCAGAATAAAGACGGTGCCATCCATGTACCTGATACTTTAAACACCGCATATGTCAAAATCACCGGCGTTGAGATCACCGGCAACAAACTCACCAAACCTTCGATCATTATAAGGGAACTTGACTTCAAGGTGGGTGACAGCCTTGCGACTTTTCAGCATGGGAAAAAGGTAAATTTCAACGAACGGAATTTCTACCCCGGCGACTCCAGCGAATTACGTTTAAGGATGAACTACAGCCGTGAAAACCTGGTCAACACCAAACTTTTTCTCACCATTGACATTTCTCTGAAGAAGATCACCGACAAGGAATATACCCTTCTGATCGACGTGAATGAACGTCACTATTGGTGGCTGTTCCCGATTGCGAAACTGAATGCTCCCAACTTCAATGAATGGTTGCGTGCTCCGCATTGGGAGGATCTAAGCATGGGGCTTTTCTTCAGCCATAATAACCTTTGGGGGCTCAATCACCAGACTTCGATCATCGTTTTGCTGGGTAAATCATGGGCCATTGTGGCCGGGTATAAGATCCCCTGGATCGGGCATGGAAAGAAAGTAGGTTTGTTACTGGGCGCAGCCTATTCGAACCTGTACACGGTTGAATATGCCTCGGTTGACAATAAACGACAGATGTTATATGCACCAAACAGCCAGCAGACCGTAAAACTCACAGCCAAACTGACCCTGAGGCCGGGGCTGTATCATTACGGAACCATCCAGCTCACAGGACAGTATGTTGCCATATCCGATTCAATGTATAAGTTGGACTCAACATACCTGGCAAAAAGTAAAAATGTCAATACCTCTCTCAGCCTGTATGCCGATTATTATTACGATTCCCGCAACAGCCATACCTACCCCCTTAAAGGGAACATGCTCAGGGTTTTCATCAACAAAGTAGGACTTGGGCTGGTTTCAAAAGACATCGACCTGTTCTATTACGGAATCGATTTTCATTTTTACCAGACAATCGGCCGCAAATGGTACGTTGCCGAAATGGTGAAAGCCGAAAACCAGGCAGGGGAAAATGCGCCTTACTACTACCAGCTTAACATGACCCAGGGAAAGGATTTCATCCGGGGTTTCGACCTCTATACCCTTAAGGGCGACCAGATGTATTTTTGCAGGAATAATATAAAATATGAGCTGATCAAACCCTCGGTTAAAAAAGTTAAGGAAGGCCAGGAAAAGAACAAATTCAAAGCGCTTCAGTATGCTTTTTACCTGAATGCCTTTGCCGATGCGGGTTATTGCGTAAATAAGTTTACCGATGTAAATCCATACAACAACAAATTCCTGTTAAGCTGGGGACTTGGTATAGATTTTGTAACTTATTACGATCTCGTCATTAGGTTTGAATATGCCTTCACTTCAATTGGTACCAACGGATTTTTCTTCGGGTTCGGAATGCCGATATAATGTTTCTTCTCCTGTTGATAATGTATGTGGATTTCCGTTCAGAAAGCTTCCTGGGCCGAAAAGTAAAGCCCGGGCATTTGTTCCCCGATGGTGAAATCGATGACGATGTTCGTCCTGCTTTTCTTTGAAGCCATGATGCGGAGCCCAAAGCCCGCTGCAGGCCTGATAAATTTGAATAATGGAACTCCCTGGTCGCGGCTCGATGCAGTTGACAGGTTCGTAAAAATAACCCCTCCCAGTACCTGTGAACAGCGGCTGATCGGGAAACGGTATTCAACTTCTCCATACACCAGGTTCTCACCTCTCCATCTCCCCTGGATGTAACCTCTGCCCGAAGAGTTCATCTGGTCGAAACCTGTAGCCCAAAGATCGAAATACGGAATTTCGCCCGAAACCTGGAACCCGCCATAAAGCCAGAAAGCCAGCAGGTGTCGGGGCATTTTCTTTTCAAGCCCAACATAGGTGCGGAACTCGACCCATAACTGTGAACCATCCTTTGAACTCCCAAGCCATGTCTGGTTTACCCTGTAATTGACTGTAACATAATATCCCCTGTAAGGGTTTATCAGGTTGTCCCTGGTATCATAAACAAAATTCAGGCTGAGCCCGGAAGAAACATAGCCCGTTGGGTTAAACCCGTGCAACTGGCAATAAGCATAATGCGGTGTGATCCATGGGTCGATTGAATCAAGCCTGAGCCCGGTATCTTCAATCTGGTAATGGTAATCAAGATGGTATCCTACCCCTGCATACAGGGCCCTCACTATCCTGTGCGAAATAATTTCATGGATCTTCAGCCAGCGGTATTTAACTGTGAATGATTCATTCCAGTTACGGTTGCCTGCAGTGTCTTTTAACCCTTCCACATTCGGTACGGGGTCCCCGTAACCGGTACCAAGCCCGTAGGTCGGCAAAACATAATAATAGTAACGCCAGTCCCCCTGCAGGAACCACTGATTCCGCGGCAGGTAAACATTACTTTTCAGCTGTACAAGTTTCTGATCTTTCGAAGTAAATTCTACTGTTACCGAAGCCGCAGACTGGCTGGTTTCCCTGGCTTTTCCCATGTACCATGAAAGGCTTCCGCCAGCCCCGAGCTGCACTCCCTTGGTTGGAGAATATGCCACGTAAGGCAGAAAGAAAAAATCCAGTTTCCTGGTAGTGTCTGGGGGTTTTTCTGCTTTATGGAAAATCACCTCGAAAACATCCTTCGGCTGGCATGGTTTTTTTTGTTTATCCAGAGTATCCGCTTGCTGAGCCAGGGCTGTCGAACCAAAACCTAAAAGAAATAATAAACAAAACTGAAATGTTCTGGTTGACATTAAATAGCAGCAGAGTTAAACGTGATAAAAGAGGGCACAAAGGTAAAAACAAATTGAAATCCTGAAGTAATAATGACTCCGGATATTCTTAACGGGTGTTTAACAAAGCACCAGTGAAGCGGCAAGGCCTCCTTCGGAAGTCTCTTTGTATTTTGAATTCATTTCCTTTGCCGTCAGTGCCATGGCTCTGATCGTGGTGTCAAGGTCCACCTTATGTTCCTCGGCAATCTCTTCACTGGCAATGCAATAAGCCGTCCATGCTTTTACAGCCCCGAACGCACAACGCTCAATACAGGGGACCTGAACATAACCTGCTACGGGATCGCAGGTCAGTCCAAGGTGATGTTCCAGGGCCGATTCGGCAGCATTCGAAACAACCCTTGGCCCCTCGCCTAAAGCCTGGGCTATCATCGCGGCGGCCATTGAAGATCCGACTCCGATCTCAGCCTGGCATCCTCCTTCTGCCCCTGAAAGGGTCGCATTATGTTTGCAAAGGTAACCGATGGCAGCTGCAGCAAGGAATCCCTCACGGATCTTCTGCTGGGAAATTTTGACGTCTCTGAGGGCTTTTACAACGGCAGGAATGATACCTGCAGAACCTGCCGTAGGTGCCGTAACAACAATATGCCCCCGGGCGTTTTCCTCGGCCATTGCGAATGCATAAGATGCGATCTGAGTGATAGCCCTGCCGGGATTGGCTTTTTTTGTTTTGTGCAGGTTACGGTTGATTGTTGCTGCTTTACTGCATAAATGAATAGGCCCGGGAAGTATGGTTTCTGTTTTCAGTCCATTCTCAACACCCCGGATCATAACTTCAGTAACCTGGTCAAGAAACTCCATGATCTCTTTCTCGCTTTTACCCGAAACAGACATTTCATGTTCAAGCAGAAGTTTTGCCAGGGGGATCTTATCATCGATAAGAAATTTTTTGAGGTCCCTGGCATGGCAAATCCTGTATTTCGGTTGGCCCTTTTCGGGTGGATTGAAGCCTTTCCATTCGATGAATCCTCCACCCACCGAATAATATTCAAGTTCATAAAGGATTTCATCCCCTGCAAGAAGCCTGGCGGTCATGGTGTTCGGATGAGGGAAATCACCAGAGACAGAATCGAAAATTATATCTTTCAGGGATAATTCAAACCGGGCCGGCCCTATGCTCAGATTGTAGGATTGTTCCGGATGCAGCGCAATCCCGTCAAGAAATTCCGGGGGACAATCGGCAGGGGACTTCCCCAGCAGCCCGGCCAGTGCCGCCCTGTCGGTGCCATGGCCTTTACCGGTGGCGCTCAGGCTGCCAAAAAGATGGACCTTTAAGGCAGTGGCACGTGCCAGCTGCTCTGCAGGAAGCCGTGATATCCTCTGGTAAAAATCATAAGTGATCCGCATAGGCCCCATGGTGTGGGAACTTGAGGGCCCGGGTCCCATTTTATAAAATTCGTCCAACACCGTCATGATCGGGATCTGCGTTGTCGTAACTGTGGTATGAACCTGATCTGTCATTGAGATTTCGCAAAAAAAATGTTTATTTCAATTCAATTATCCACCTCATCCGGTTGAGCCGTTTTAACATTTCCATTTTTAAGCCATAGCTTGAAAAGATCATATCCCAGTGAGAGCACTACAGCGCCAACAAATAACCCGATAATGCCGAAACTGATAAATCCCCCTATTGCCCCAAGGAATACCACCAGCATGGGTGCAGGAGCTTTGCGGCCAAGCAGAATGGGTTTAAGAACATTATCGATGACCATTGGTATAATGCACCATAGGGTCAGAAGTATGGCAGTCATCATACTGAGTTTAATATAGGCATAAATAAGCACTCCTATGATCACAGGACCGACCCCGATCTGCACAATCGCAAGCAAAAAACCGATCAAAGCCCATAAACCCGCACCTGGTATGCCCGCCACCAGGAACCCGATCCCGGCCAGGAATGCCTGTATAAAAGCCACGCCCAGTATACCTCGTGCAACGTTTCTCACTGTAATTTCAGCGTTAGCGACCATTTCTATTCCTCTGTCTCCCATCAGGCGGACAGCAATACTGCGTGTTGCATCTGCACTCTGATCCGTAAAAACCAGCATAACACCTGAAATGATGATGGATCCTAATATTATCAGCAAACCAACACCTGCATTGGTTAAAGCGGTAAGGAACCAGCTCAGGCCTGTCATCAGCTGTGATTTGTATTCAATTGCAACATTGGCAAGGTTTTCCGAAGAACGTTGCCATAGCTCAAAGAGCTGTTTCCCGATTACAGGCCAGGATTTCACACTCTCCGAAGGAGGAGGGATGATGCTTTTACCCGAAATCAGGGCATCTTTCACATAGATAACGGCATCGCCCAGTGATCCACCCAGCAGTAAAATGGGTATGATTATCAGCAATAACAGGAATACTGTGACAAGGATTGCAGCAGGAATTTTCCTGAGTTTTAACTTGTTCCTTATGCCCCTGAAAAGCGGGTAAATAGCTACCGCCAGGATGATGCTCCACAAGGCGATCATAAAAAACGGTTGAAGGATCATAAAACACCATGCAACGAGGCCAATCACCAAGCCTACTTTGATGGTCACTTCAAGGCTTTTGCTTACAAAATCCTGATCCTGTGATGGAGGTTTAACTGCTTCCATAAGGTGTATTTTTTTGATAAATTTAATGGTAATTTATTACAATAATCCAATCTTTATTCTGCAATGAATTTACTTATTGATGAGTATCTGTATTCCTGTCATTTAACTCAGGTCTTTTACTATCTTTATTGTCAGTAAAGGAAAGACACAGCTTAAGTCAGAAAATATCAGCTTAAAAAACGCCCCCATGGACACAGAAACCCTACATCCGAAGAAAAAAATCAAACTTATCTGGAAGATCGTTATTGCTGTATTGATCTTCTTAATGATAGCTTTCGGTGCAGTTTTCACAATAGGTTATTATTATTACGGGAAACTGATAAAAACATCTATAACCGAATTCGTTAAAACGAAAAGCAAGGGGATCTATACAGCCGATATCGGTTATCTCTATATCAATATCCTCAGCGGGAATCTTACGATAAAAGATCTGTCACTTATACCCGATACGGTGGAATACCGCAAACGTGAAGTCAGGGATACCCTTCCGCCCATGCTTTTTCAATTGAAAGTTAAAAATTTCAGGATCAAGAACTTCCTTATTATGGATGCCATACGCCACCATAAAATTGATATAAACGGAATTCATATTGAAAACCCTGAGATCACGATACTGAGGATGCAGCAGAGAACACCTCAATCATCCGCAGATAAAAAAAGTGAAAAAATAATGGCCATCCCTCTACCTAAAGGATTCACTTCAATTTCGATAAAGGAAATCCTGTTTGTTAAGGGAAAATTTGATTTTATTGACTTTACGGGCGATTCGGTAATTCGTAAGTCAATCCCTTCATGTTCGGTCACTATAAAAAACATACTGGTTGACTCGACTCACCAGGGAAAGAGAAGGTTGTTCAATGCCGATGACATCAGTATTGTTTTAAACGGGCTTTCCATCTTGACCAAAAACAAACTTAATCTTATTTCACTTGGTGAGATCGGGTTGTCGACGAGCAAAAATTCAGTCTATGTTAAAGATTTTCATCTTATTCCCCAATACAACCGGGCAGATTATATGAAGAAATTCGGCTGGCAGACCGACCGGCTTGATATTCTTGTTCCTATGCTTACGCTGAACCGCCTGGATCTCAGGCAGCTTATTTTCGAGGGTAAGTTCCAGGCCGGTTTGCTTGAAGTCAATGGTCTTGTTGTGGATGATTACAGGGATAAACGCATACCCCGGAAACCGGGATTCAAGCCTCCGATGCCACAGGACGGCCTGAGAAAACTTAAAGCTTATTTAAAGATCGATACGGTCATCCTGAATAATGGAAAGGCGACATATTCAGAACAAACCGGGAATGAGCCCGGGACCATCTTTTTCGACAAAATGAATGCCACTCTTACCGGGCTGACCAACGACTCTGTTTTGCTGCAGGCCGGGCTGGTTTCTGTTCTGAAAGGGACTGCATACCTGATGGGAAAAGGTAAAATGGATGTCGAATTTAAATTCAGGTTCGGGGATAAGCAAAACAAATTTTCGTTTTCGGGGGATGTGGGCCCGATGGACCTCAGGGAGGTAAATCCCATGCTCACAAAGCTGCTCCCGGCCGAAATCATTAGCGGGAACATAACGCATATTTCAATTCCTCTGGTTGTTGCCACTGACGATGAATCCAAAGGGAAAATGACTTTCTGTTATACGGGCCTTAAGCTTAAACTCAACAGCAAGAAAGAATCGACATGGAACAGTATTAAAACCGGGGTGGTAGGTTGGGTGGCCAACGATTTTGTGGTCCATGACGACAACCCGACCAAATCAGGCAAGACAAAGTCAGGGCTGATTTCTTTCAAAAGAGATAAGGAGAAAGGGATTATCAACTTCGTTTGGAAAAGCGTGCTGAGCGGGTTGAAATCACAGATGGGTTTCAATTCCAAAGAGCAGAAGGAAATGAAGAAGGCCGAAAAGAAAAAAGCAAAAGCCGCAAAGTAAGCTTCCGGGTTACTGCGGCTTTGCAAGTGCTTTGAAAATTACTTTGAGAATTTGATCAGGTTCTCTTTCTTCCAGTCAGCGAAAATCGTACCACCTACCATATAACCGGTCTGGTCGATATGTGTAGGATCAGTCACTGTAAGATAACCGGTCCAGAGAGGATCCTTAGAACCTTTCACATAAAGTTGTGCTGTAAGATGGAATACAGCAGAGGTCTCCCAGTATCCGCCAGTGGTCACAGTGGCGCCGTAATACCCACCGCCCCAGTATCCACCACCCCAGTATCCGCCGTATCCACCGTAATAACCGTTGTAATAGGTTGTGGGTGCAACATAACTCTGGGTTTTATCCATTCCTTCATAAATAAAAAGGAGGATGGCATCAACGCCTAAACTGTCGCATTTCTTTTTAACGTCATTGATCTCGTACTTTTTACTGGGGTTAAGGAAATCGAGCGAACCTATCGATTTAAGCCCTTTATTGTTGAACACTGAAACAACGTTCTGTTCAAATGGTTTCAGGTATTCAAGCTTTTCAAAAAGCGGCATCACTGCAACTTTTGTAACCTGGGAATGGTTGTCGGGGTTCTTCCAGGTAGTAAGTGTCATTGGAGTCTGACAGCGGGTGAGCAGTAAAGCTACCGCCAAAAGTAATCCATAAGATATTGTTCTTTTCATATTCAGTTATTTGGCGCAAATGTAGGCTTTTTTCATATGGGCCGAAGGTATTACGCAGAAATCCTTATTAATGAGTATTTTTATGCTCATTTTGGAGGGTTTTCAAGAGAAGCCGGCTTCTGATCCTAACCTATTTTGATCGTACTCAATGATGAGTAAAATTGCGAATTATCAGTCAATAAGGGCTTTTTTCTATTGTTCCTGTACCATTTCATTGTAATTTTATCTCAAATAAAAAAAAGGAATTTAAATGAAAAAATTATCCGTTCTAATCGTTCTGTTTTCCCTTCTTACAGGGAGTGTTGTTGTAGCACAGGTTGACAAAACCAAGATGAGCCTGGATGTGTCAAAAAAGTATGCTCAAAACATAGGGCAGCTCACCCAACTGACATGGAAAAGAAAGACCGAAGGGTATGTCGGGGGGAACCTGGCGATGTCGTCAGTAAGTTCCGTTACCCTGGGTTCTGATGGAAAAATGCAGGCCATCGTGATCAGTCAGCAATCTTATACCCAAAAGAAACGCGGATTAAGGGGAGCGATACAGGCTGGTGTTGTATCTGACGTGAATGCTTATGTAAAGGCGGCTGTTGAACTGATCGGGAAATATATTTTTCTCAGCCAGGGACAGATGGTTGATCTTTTTAACAAGGGGACCCTCTCAGCACTGGGGAATTCAATCCAGGCTGAAGGATTTAACCTCCTTGTGCAGGGAGATCACGTCAACTATAAGTTTGACCAGGCAACACTGCTTTACCAGTCACAGGACGTCTCGACTGTTTTAGAGGGTGATGCCGTTAAGGCAACAGTGAAATATGAAAACGTAAATGGGATAAATCGCGTAACTTCAGTGACGATGGATATGGCCGGTCCCAAAGTCAATATTAAATTGACAAACTTCGAATATGCCAAAAAAATGTAATAATCAATCATAATTTAAAAAAATCAACAGATGAAAAAATTAATCTTATTATCCATCGCCGGGTTTATCGCATTTTCAGCCTTTGCTCAAATAGATAAAACCCAATTAAGCCTGAATGTATCGAAAACCAATGATCATAATATCAAACTTCTGAGCTCTTACACCTGGAAAAGGACGATACAGGGTTTCTCTGAAGGGAATCAGGTTGTTTCAATCCTCAGCTCTGTAACCATGGGGCCCGATGGGAAACCTGTAAACCAGGTAATAGAAAATTCGGGTGGTCAGAAAAAACAATCAAAAAAGCAGGCAGAAGCCGCTGAATATATAAAAAATGCTGTCGATCTTGTAGCGAAGTATATATTCATGTCAACAGGCCAGATGGTTGATTTGTTCAATAAAGGGACCCTGTCGATGCTTAATAATGATCTGCATGCCGAAGCTTTCAATTTTATTACAAAGGGAGACCACCTTAACTATACATTCGATAAAACCTCATTACAATATAAAGGGCAGGATATTTCAACAATGATGAACGGAGACCCGGTTAAAGCAACGGTTACGTTTAAGTTTGTTGATGATGTGAATACTGTGGATAAGGTTGTACTTGATCTTCCGGCAAAGAAAATCAAGGTCAATATGACTAATACGGATTTCGCAAAGAAACTCTGATCGAATAGCAAAATGTTTGTTTGCAATTAATAAAAATAATCAACGCGCATTATGAAACGTTTGTTTGTTATTATCATGCTTGCCGGGGTCCTGACCTCCTGCAATCAAAATCCAGGGGCCGGATCAACGGACTCTCAAAAGATCACTGAAAACGGTCTTGACCGAACGGTTCTTCCTATTAAAGAACCTATCCGGCCCACCTATAAGGAACTTGATGCCCGAAACGTAACACCACCTCCGCGTTTTCATGTGACAGCCCCGAAAGGCGCTCCCAATGTGGTGATTATTTTAATTGACGATATGGGCTTCGGGGTATCCGAAGCGTTTGGCGGGCCTGTCGCTACTCCAAACATGGACAAACTGGCTGATAACGGTTTAAAGTACAATTGTTTTCATACCACTTCACTATGCTCACCAACAAGGGTGGCATTACTTACAGGGTATAACCATCACAGCAACAATATGGGATGCATAGGTGAAGCCGCTACGACCTTTCCCGGGAATACCTCGGTAAGGCCTCAGAGTATCACACCAATGGCAGAAGTGCTTCGCCAGAATGGATATAATACTGCAGCATTCGGGAAATATCATGAAACCCCTCCCTGGGAAATTTCGAATTCTGGGCCCCAGGACCGCTGGCCGACCCGTTCAGGCTTTGAGAAATTTTATGGTTTCATTGGTGGTGAAACAAATCAATATGCGCCTTTGATCTACGACGGGGTTACCCTCATTGAAACTCCGGATGATCCGAATTATCACTTTACCACCGATATGACCAACCAGGCAATTTCATGGGTCAGGTTCCAGCAGGCTTTATCACCTGACAAGCCTTTCTTTTTGTATTATGCACCCGGAGCCACCCATGCACCTCATCATGTCCCGAAAGCATGGGCTGAGAAATACAAGGGGAAATTTGACCAGGGATGGGATAAACTGCGTGAGATGACTTTGGAACGCCAGAAAAAACTGGGTATAGTTCCCCAGAACACAAAGCTTGCACCAAAACCTGCCGATATAAAGGATTGGGAAAAACTTTCGGCCGACGAAAAGAAATTGTTTACACGCCAGATGGAAGTGTATGCCGGTTTCGCCGAACAAACGGATTACGAGGCCGGAAGGCTTATTGCAGCAATCAAGGATCTTGGGGTAATGGATAATACTGTAATTATTTTCATTGCCGGCGATAACGGGGCAAGCGCCGAAGGACAGATGAATGGAATGTATAGTGAAATGACATACTTTAATGCAGTTCCCGAAACCGTTCCTGACATGCTGAAACATTATGATGAATGGGGCGGACCGAGCACCTATCCTCATTTTGCTGCAGGATGGGCTGTGGCCCTCGATGCTCCTTTCTCTTATACCAAGCAGGTAGCCTCTGATTTCGGAGGCACCCGAAATGGAATGATCATTCAATGGCCTGCCGGCATCAAGGCAAAAGGAGAGGTACGCTCCCAGTTTGGCCATGTAATCGATATTGCTCCAACCGTTTATGAACTTTCTAAAATTCCGGCTCCGAAAATGGTGAACGGAATCGCACAGGATCCTATCGAGGGCACCAGCCTGGCTTATACCTTTAATGATGCCAAGGCAGCCGGGCAGCATAAAGTACAGTATTTTGAAATGTTCGGCAACAGGGCAGTTTACCAGGATGGCTGGTTTGCACGCACAATCCACAGGCCGGCATGGAGATTGAAACCCTCCCATCCGCTTAAGGAAGATCAGTGGGAACTTTACAACACCAACGATGATTTCAGCCTGGCAAATGATTTATCAGCCCAGAATACCGATAAACTGAAAGACATGCAGGCTTTGTTCATGACAGAAGCTGAAAAATATCATGTTCTTCCTCTGGATGACCGCCTCCTGGAGAGAACCGATGCTGAACTGATGGGCAGGCCGACGGTTATGGGCCACAGGACTTCTGTAACATACGGCGAAGGCATGAAAGGTATGGGAACTGATATTTTTATCGACCTCAGGAATAAATCCTACACCATTACTGCCGAAGTAACAGTCGACGCCAAAGGAAACGGTGTGATTGTATGCCAGGGCGGTCGCTTTGGCGGTCTGTCATTCTACCTGAAAGACGGGAAACCTGCCTTTACCTATAATTACCTTGGGATGCAGTCTACACGGATAATGTCTTCAGAAGCTCTTAAACCGGGAAATTATCTTTTGGTTTATGACTTTAAATACGATGGCATCAAACCGGGTTTGGGAGGCGTTGGCACAATTACTGTTAATACTAAAAAAGTGGCTGAAGGCCGGATTGAGAAAACACAGCCCGGCATATTCTCAGTTGATGACCTGGCGGATATCGGAATTGATGAAGGCACACAGGTTGCCGATTATGGCAAATCTTCAAAGTTCAATGGTAAGATCGGCAGGGTGACGATTGAGCAGAAGAAGCAATGATCTAGAGCAGCCCTCTTTCCTTTAATTCGTATATCAGATCTGATATTCGGGTCTTTCTGGTCTTTTTCAGGATATTCCGGATGTGATTATGCAGCTTAAAATGCTTCGTTGATATTCAGGAAAAGGCCCCTTGACCCGTTAAGTCCGAAACCCATATCAACAGTGAGGTTGGAGTTTGATTTTTTATTGATCATCACCCTGAGACCAAATCCAGCCCCTGGTGCGATATATTCAAAAAGGTGTTGGCTGTCATCATCATTGTTGCAGGTTGTAGCATTGCAAAATACCACCCCGCTCAGTATATGTGTTTTAGGGCTTATCGGGAAACGGTACTCGACTTCCCCGTACATATAATCAATACCGCGGATCCTGCCCTGCACATATCCCCTGCCGGTTCGTCCGTATGTGTCCCAGCCGATTGCAGGCAGATCAAGGTATGGAAGTTGCCCTACCAGTTCAAAACCTCCGCTGTACCAAAAAGCCAGCAGGTGAGCAGGGTTTCGTTTCGAAAGGCCTATATAAGTCCTGAATTCAGTTAAAAGAACCAATGAAGTTTTGGAGCTTCCAAGCCAGGTTGTATTGAATCTCGGCGTAATTGCGGCATAGATCCCTTTGGTAGGCCGGCAGGAATTGTCACGGCTGTCGTATAGGAACGACAACAGTAATCCAGAAGTGCAATAACTCTGAGGGTTGAATCCACGGTTGACCGAATAAAAATAATGCTGGGTAATATAGATATGGCCTGAGTCAAGATTGAGTTTTGAATCGCTGATATCCCAATGATAATCAAGGTTATATCCAAGTCCTATATAAAACCTGCCGATGATGCGTTTGTTGACCGTTTCGTAAAACCTGAAAAGGTTATATCTCATGGGTTCGGCAGAGGAACTGGCCGATAATGCTGCGTCTCCGTTCGGCATGATCCAGTTCACTGAATCCACACCCCTCATATTGGAGCCAAGTCCGTAGGTTGGCTGTGAATACATGTAAAACCTCCAATCCCCTTTAAATATCAGGTCTGCACCGCTGGTAAAAATGCTGGAGCGAAGTGAAACCAGCAACTGACTCATCGAAGTCACCTGGACATTGCAGGCAAAAGCGGAAATCGGTGTGTTTTTTGGATTACCAAACCAGATGGCTGGGTTGAATGTTGCCCCCAGCACAAAACCCAGGGCAGGGTTATACCCTATTACAGGAAATGCAGAAATATAAAGTTTATACGGACGTACAATAATCGTATCGGGCCTGTTTTCAGTCTTTTTTTTCTTCGATTTCAGTATATCAAATACATCAAGCTGCTCAAATTTAGGCCCCTGGTTTTCCTGGGCCGCAGCAATAAAAGGGAATAAAAGTATGGATATTAACAGGCTGAATAATACTTTTCTCATCAGGTTTTAATTAACATCGGACGGTCCTTTCAAGGCTTCGCAAAATTACAGAAACGTGGTTGAATGGATATTAATCATTGATGAGCACCTTGCTTTGCAGCATGTTTTACCATTACCTTTGTAAACAGCAGAAGATTAATCCATTTATGAAAACAAAGATACTTCTTTTCATTGCCATCCTCATCCTTCCTCTTGCCGCCCATTGTGTCCCTGAGAATACTGATACTGTCGGCAAGAAAGAAAAAAAAGAAAAGCCCGCCATTCTTGATCCTTATCACTGGAATGTGATTAAAATCAATCCTACACCCATGCTGATCTGGCAGGACATAAGAAATATCACTTTCAGTTATGAACGTCTTGTTACAAAGGACATGTCGGTTTCACTGCAGTTAGGTTGTCTTTTCTTCCCGAGACTTTTCGACGATACAATTGCAAAGCTTGTTGCTATTACCGGCAGGAGCAAGTTTGGAATAAACATTGCGCTGGATTATCGTTATTATCCTTTTTCAAGGAACAGGCGACCAGCCCCGGATGGTCTTTATGTGGGTACATTTTTATCTTACTACGGATTTCAGTTTAAAAACAATATTGATGTCCTGAAGACAACTGTTGACCAGAACGGAAGCATCAATGGAAAAATCAATACAGTAAACCTGGGATTGATACTGGGATATCAATTCATTTTCTGGAAACGGTTTACTCTTGACATGCTTTTATTCGGGCCATCGGTAAGCTACTATTCAGGGAACTTTAACATCACCGGGAATCTTGATCCCGAACAGATTAAAAACCTGGACAAGGAGATGGTCGATAAACTTCTTAAACGCTTCCCTTTGCTGGGAACCCTGTTCAGCAGTGAATCCCTGCAATTTAACGGAACCCGAACCACTATTTCATTTGGGTTCCGTTACAGCATGCAATTGGGGGTGCATTTCTGATAATTTTCCGCACTGTGATTACGATTCAATTGATTTAATATGAATCACATGCCGGAGGGCAGGGTCCCGAGGTTTTTGGATTTACATTATTAACGCTATAGAAAAGCGACTTGTCATCCAGGCCGGACCCATCCATTCCGACAACCATGGATGATGTCGATCCGCTTGCATCTGTTCCGAAATAAATCCTGAATCCGCCAAGCAGCTGATTATGGTTGTAGAGACATTGCATGGCATAGTATTGCTGAATATCGATATTAAATCCTTTGAGTTTGTCAGAGTAGGTCTGGGCCGATGCATCCAGGCCCTTGATGAAATTAGTAGCATCGGTTAAAGATACGGAATTGGAGCAGGGTTTATTGATCTGCAATTGCCAGATGCTGGTATGAAAGGCGACAATAATTAACGCTCCAATAACCAGGCCTGCAAAACCTGTAATCGACGGAACTAAAAAATTCTTCTTTTCCATAATGAAAAATTTAAAGGTTAAACTTAAAATCCCGATTTTAAATGCAATTTAATCATTTTTATTACCTTTCTGTCAGTTTTCAGGATCCTTATATTTGATTTTTAAAGTCATCAAAATTTATTTCATAGCTATTCCGGCACAATATGAACAAGAAAAACGGGCAGGAAACCAAAAATATCTCACCGGCTGAGCGAGCTTTATGGGACAGTGAGGAGCGATTCAGGATTGTTTTTGAACGTTCCAATATCGACAAATCACTCACTGCGCCCGACGGCAGATTTATAAAGATCAATAAGGCATTTGCAGATATGCTTCATTACACTATAGAAGAATTGCAAAAGCTCAATTTTCTCGAAATCACCCATCCCGATGATATGGCAATCAGCAGGGAGAGCATCCGCAGCCTTCTTGAAAAGGAGCAGAACAGCTACCGGTTTGAGAAAAGGTATGTCAGTAAAGATGGCGGGATTGTATGGGCCGATTTGAATATGACCTTGCTTCGTGATGAGAAAGGAGTCCCGCTATACTTTATTACCAGCGTGATTGATATCACTGAACGCAAAAAGGAAGTGATCAGACTGCAGGAAAGTGAAGATAAATTCAAAGCGATCTTTGAAAACAACTCTGCAGCAATTGCTATAATGGAACCGGATACTACAATTTCCATGGTAAATGACGCCTATTGCCAGATGAGCGGTTATTCCAGGGAGGATGTGATAGGATTGAGCTGGACAACACAGATCCCCCCGGAAGATCTCGATCGTTTGAAAGAGTACAACAGGCAAAGGCTTACTGATCCTAAAAGCGCTCCTGATAAATATGAATTTTCATTTTATAAAAAGAACGGGGAGATCAGGTCTGCACTGATGTCGGTTTCACTGATCGAAAGCAGTCGCAAGATCATCACCTCATTCACCGATATCACTGAACGAAAGCGGGCTGAAGAAGCTGTAAAAAGGCAGGCCGACCTGCTGGAACTGGTCCATGACAGCATTATTGTGATGGATTTGAATTCAAAGATCACTTACTGGAGCAGGGGGGCGTATGAAAGATATGGCTGGACCAGTGAAGAAGCATTGGGAAAAGTTTCTTCCGAACTGCTGCAAACCGTTTTCCCAATTCCCTTCAATGATGTTAAACAAGAATTTTTTCAGAACGGATACTGGGAAGGAGAACTTACCCAGACTACAAAAGACGGATCAACACTTTTTGTTTCCAGCAGGTGGCAGCTGCAAAAAAATTCAGACAACCAGCCTCAGTCAATACTGGAAACCAACAATGATATCACTGCACGAAAGAGATCTGAAAACGCCCTTCGTGAAAGTGAGCGGAACTTGCGGCAATTAAATGCCACCAAGGATAAGTTTTTTTCAATCATCGCCCATGATTTAAAAAGCCCGTTTAGTGCAATTCTCGGTTTCAGCCAATTGCTCACTGATGAATACAGGGACCTCGACAGCCGCTCGATAGGCCATTATGCAGGCCTGATTAATTCATCCGTTCAGCAGACATATAACCTGCTTGAAAACCTGCTTGAATGGGCTAAGTCCCAGCAGGGCAATATACCATTTAAACCAGTTCCGGTCCTTTTGGAAAAACTGGTAAGCACAACAATCGCCGGTTTGCAGGACATAGCAGGTCAAAAGAATTTAAAGATCATCAACTTCATACCAAATAGCCTGGTCCTCGTTGCCGATGAAAACATGCTCAGTTTTATTCTCAGGAACCTGATTACAAATGCAATAAAATTCAACAATAAAAACGGCAGGTGCCTGGTTACCGCCGATGTTGCAGATTCAATTGTTCTGATCACGATTTCCGATAATGGTATAGGGATGAGCGATGAAAGCATCTCCAAACTGTTCCGGGTAGAAACAAGTTTTTCAACAAGAGGGACCGCAAACGAAAAAGGCAGCGGGCTGGGATTGATCTTATGCAAAGAATTTGTTGAGAAACATGGAGGTAAGATCAGCGCTGAGAGCGAAATGGGGAAAGGGAGTACCTTTAGGTTTACAATCCCTCAATAAGCTGCTGCTGCTCTTTACTTACCCACAACAAACCATATCAGCGAGGAGAAGGTTCCGTTTTTAACATAGATCGAGTCAATGGAGCCCTGTAACCTGAGTTTTCCTGAAAAAGTCCCGGCGCCTGTGCCTCCATGCCCTTCCCATTTAGTCACACTGATGTTCAGGCTGTCGCCGGAAGAGGAGTAATAATATTTTCCGTTCCCGTCAATATACATCATCTGGGTATGGGAAGAATCGCTGGTATATGTTACACCTGCTTTTACAGTGACTGGGAGCCCGATAGACAATACATTGACACTCTGAATCGAGGGGTCTGTGTAGAATGTATTGCAAACGCCCGTCAGCAGGCAAAATTTTGAAAATGAAGAGGTGGTCTTGAAAGCCTTGTTCACCCCGCCGGCCTGGGCATTCGCATAATAGTATGTTGGACCTGGGTCCGGAGTTTTCTTTTTACATGAGGCAGCAATTACGACAAGGATCAAACCCAGGATTAATAAGTTTTTAGTTTTCATAGAACATTTACTTTGATGAATACAAATTTACTTGCATTTTACTTCTATTGTTCACTTTATCCAAAATAATCAGCCATAGGAATGATTTGAGCACGAAAAAGCCGTGGTCACTGGATTTTAAAACAAAAATTAATTATTTTTACAATGCGTATGTTGTCGGTTTTAATTTATATGAAATGAAATAGCACTGCTATGAAAAGTTCTAAAGGAAATTTAAAAAGATTATTCGGCGACGAGGTTACAAAAGAACCTGTAATCAAGCCTGAGGAAAGGCCAATTGCGACTTCCGGTGCGAAACCCCGGATTGAATGGGCGAACATCCCTGCAGGTACATTTACAATGGGCAGTCCCGAAACAGAGCCATTCAGAAAAGCTGATGAGACCCTGCACCAGGTGACGCTGAGTGCCTTCAGGATGAGCTGTTATGAAATTACATTTGAACAGTACGACATGTTCTGTGAAGCCACCGGCAGGGAAAAACCTAAAGATGAAGGATGGGGAAGGAAGAAACAACCTGTGATCAATGTCAGCTGGGATGATGCAACGGCTTTTGCCGGATGGGTCGGATGCCGGCTTCCGACAGAAGCGGAATGGGAATACACATGCCGGGCAGGGACCACCACTCCTTTCAATACTGGCGATAACCTTACAACGGCCCAGGCTAATTACAATGGCAATTTCCCATACAACGACAGTCCTAAAGGTGAATTTAGGGCAAGGACAGTCCCGGTAGGTAGTTTTGCTCCCAATGCATGGGGATTATATGATATGCATGGCAACATATGGGAATGGTGTAACGACAGGTACGGGGATTATCTTCAACCGGCCCAGACAAATCCCCCGGGTGCAGAGCAAGGCACATTCAGGGTATTCCGCGGAGGAGGCTGGCGCAACTATGCCCAGCTTTGCAGGTCGGCGTTCAGGTATAAATACTTCCCCGATTACCGGCATTTTAACATCGGTTTCAGGGTTGTCTCCTCTGACTGAGCAGGATGACAGGCATTGTACTGCCCGGATTATTCCTGGTTATAAGGATGGCCTTGTCAGGGGTTCATTAATGAAAACACCTTGCCGGTTCTAACTGTTTGGCCTGACCTGTCTTTAAGTTCCCAGATAAACAGGCCCGGATGGGGCAAACTGATTTTTACAGTTTTTCCGCTTACAGGGATATGCCGGATCATCTCTCCGTTCAGGTTGAAAAAATAAAGCTCCCCTTCATCCTCAAACCCGCTCAGGGTATATGCACCGTCTTTATCCGGGCCTGAAAACCGTAACTGTTTATCTCCAGTATGTATCACCGAAAGCGGCAAAATAGCCACGTTTCGTGAGGATGAATCGCAACGGCAGCTGTCGCATGCTTTCAGGCTTACAGTATAATTTCCCGGAGAGGAATAAACATGCAACGGTTCATATGCCTCCGAAGTCTGTCCATCCCCGAAATTCCATTTCCATAAAACAGCATTAGTGCTCAGGTTCCTTGTATACAGTGTATCTGAATGAACCCAGGCGCTGAATGCGGCCGAGGGTTCATCGTTCCACAAATTCCATTGGGAAGGGGTTGTGAAGACCACCGAATCCGCAGCCTTCTGAAGCAGTAACGCGGTATCGGCAAGAAGCCCGGCGGTGAAGCTGTTCCCGCTTGACCTCTTATGATAAATGCAGGAATAGAAAACACAGGCAGTAAGATAACTGCCGTTCATATTCGGATGGGAGTCGTCGCCAATGTGCAGCACCATCCCTGTTGTTGAAAGAACCAGCCTCCAGGCTTCTCCTGCCGGAGCTATCCGGTCGTTCAGCATAAAAGCAATACCATGATAAGCGGCAGTCAGTGAATCCTGCATCTCGTAAAAATCAGTAAAATTCTGGCTGCAGTAATTTGAGACAAAGCATTGCTGACCTCCAAACCTCCTCCCCCATGTAAGATAAAAAATCACCCTGGTACAGGCATTATTTGATTTGACTGAATCATGAAGGATTTCGGCTCCGGGGTACATGCAACTGTCGCGAAGCACAGGTATCGCCGGGATCTGGCTTTGTTCCTGGAGAATCACGAAATCCCAGGCACGTTCCCTGATCATGGCGAGGCTTACCGGATCACGGGCATGGGCAATAGGGTCCCAGCCAAAGGTAAATCCCCCGGGGGTGTTGGCCTCCCAGAACAAGGAATCTCCTGAAGCCGCTGCAAGATCCGAAACCAGCTGGGGCAGGTTATTTACGGAAGTATAACTGTTTCCGAGGAAAAGCGCTTTTATCACAACAGGCTGGGCGGCTGCCTGAAAAACTAATAAAATCAAAGTAAGCACAAAGACAGCCGTTGCAATTATCGGGAGAATGATTTTTTTCATGTCTTTTGTTGATGTAGGAATTGCAAGAAAGAAATTATTGATATTGCCGGCTCAATATTCAAAGATATAAAATTCGCAGTTGGGATATTATATTTGCATTCATGATTTTTCCCCGGCCAAAGTTTGAAATAATACCGGAAATATCGTTATTTTAGCCACTGAACTAACTTATTATCACGAGACAGGGATTTATGAGATTTCGGATCATGAAATATTGGAATGATTATGTTCAATATTACATCAATCATTATTCAACCCCTGATGTTTCAAGAGAAGAAGGATTGCCATACCTGAGGAACAAACTCTTTATCTCGATCTTTATCCTGGCCTTCCCTATTTGTGTTGTTGCTTATATACCCAGCATAATCACTTGCATCAGAACCGACCAACTGGTCATTGGGATATTCGACACCCTTGCTTTTGTGGTTATATCTTATATTTTTTTTTCGAGGAAACCAGGTATCAACACAAAGAAGATAGTGTTTTCCTCCACCTTTATTATTTTGTCAGCTATTCTGTTCGTCTATATGGGCACAAAGGGGCCCAGTATTGTCATTCTTCTTTGCATGTCGGTCCTGCTCACACTTTTTCAAAGTCAGAAAGCGGGACTGCTATCTGTTGTCCTCAACGCTCTCATTGTATCTGTGATTATGGCAATGCTTCCTTTTAAATCGATACATGTGGAGTTCTTCCTTGAATATCCCCTTGTTTCCTGGATTGGCATTGTTCCGAACCTTATAGCATTTAACGCACTGGTTGTACTTTCTGCAGCAACCCTGGTAGATCAGCTGAACGAATCGTTTTTAAAAGAAAAAAGTTTGCAGTTGCAGCTGAAGAAAGAAAGCCTGGAACTCCTGGCTGCAAAGCAAAGAGCCGAGGAAAGCGACAGGTTAAAAACGGCTTTCCTTGCAAATATGAGCCATGAAATACGCACTCCCATGAACGGGATACTTGGCTTTTCATCCCTACTGAGCAGCCCGGGCCTTGCACAGGAAGACCAGCAGGCGTATATCAGTATCATTCAAAAGAGCGGAGATCGCATGCTGAATATCATCAATGAGATCATGGATATTTCGAAGATAGAATCAGGATTGATGACACTGAGCATTAAAGAAACAAACATCAACGAGCAGGTTGAATATGTTTATAACCTTCTGAAACCCCAGGCCGAGACTAAAGGGATATCCTTTTCTTTTGAGAATGGCTTACCGGCCGAAACAGCCATTATTAAAACCGACGGGGAAAAATTCCATGCAATCCTTTCCAACCTGGTTAAAAACGCAATCAAATACACCGACAAGGGATGGATAAAATTCGGCTATGGTCTCAGGCCTGCAAGCCCTGCAAGGGAAACAGCCGAACTGGAGTTTAATATTTCTGATACCGGGATAGGAATTCCGTCCGATCGTCAGCAAGCAATATTTGAACGTTTCATCCAGGCCGATATTGATGATGTACAGGCAAGGCAGGGAGCCGGCCTGGGATTATACATTGCGAGCTCATACATTGAAATGCTGAATGGCAGGATCTGGGTCGCAAGTGAACCTGGAAAAGGTTCTGCATTTTATTTTACACTCCCTTACCTGAAATAACCTGAATGATCCCCCTTTCCCCGGCGAAAAAACCGAAGAAGTATGAAAAATCTAAAGAAATACTCACTGTTAATCATGCTGGGATTTGTTATTCTTGGCGCCATGCCTGCCAGGGCACAGTTTGTAACCCTTGCAAGAAAAATTAAATCCATGCGTACCCCCGAGACGGATATTGCAACGGTTTTACTTGATGCAAAGCCCTTCAGGGTTTACCAGGCGGTAATCGATACCCTGACATCAAACCATAAATACCAGGTAATAAGCAGGGACAATGCCAAGCGCAATCTGGAATTCAGCATTCAGACCTGGAAAATTTCAATGCAGGTAGACTCGCTGGCGACTGCCTTAACACAAATAACAGTTGCTTCAAAACATTCCGACAGTTCCGGGAAAACAACCACGGACATGGCAGTTGAAGCCTTGATCAGGATATGCAATATGGCCGGGATCAAATGCACCATCGATAAAAAATAGCACCCATGAAAACAAAAAGAATTTTCCTGATCCCGGTAGTCGGAACCATCCTCCTTGTTACGGCAGGATTTCTAATGTACCATATGGCCATCCGCAGTGATCATTTTTCTTCTAAAGGTGAAAAACATGAAGCGGAGCCAACCGACTGGATGGCGATGCAGCGTGCATTTCCTTACGGCAGGATCAATCCGGTCGCATACCTTAATGCAGTTGAACAAACGAGGCAGATGATGAAGTCACAGGTTAAACGCTCCAATCCATGGATTTTTACAGGTCCCGATAATATCGGCGGAAGGATAACTGACCTGGAATCACCTCCGGGGCATCCCGAAATTATCTATGTTGGAGGTTCCACCGGTGGAATTCTTAAAACCACTGATTCGGGGGGTACCTGGACAAACCTGTTCAACGATGTCCCGGTTGTTTCGGTCGGAGATATAGCCATCGATCCCAACCATCCCGATACAGTATGGTGCGGCACCGGGGAAGCCAACTCTTCCAGCTTCAGTTTTCTCGGTGACGGGATGTACCGGTCAACCGATGCAGGGGCGACCTGGCAGCATATGGGATTGACCAATTCGGCATACATCGGCAGGGTCGTTGTGGATTATTCGAATTCGAACCGGATCTTTGTGGCAGCCCTTGGGAACCTGTTTACAACCACCGATCAGCGCGGAGTTTACCGCAGCATCGACGGTGGGCAGACTTGGGAGAAAGTGCTTTTCCTTACCGATTCCACTTCGGCAGTTGACCTGGTGCAACACCCCACCGATCCCCAGACTCTGTATGCAAGCATGTGGGAACGTTGCAGGGGGCTGGTTTACAGGCGTTCCTTCGGACAGTCTTCCGGGCTCTGGAAAAGCACCGACGGGGGAACAACCTGGACAGAAATGACCAACGGCCTGCCCAAAGGAAGCAATGTAGGCAGGATAGGCATCGATATCTCCAAATCCAACCCAAATATCCTTTATGCTTTTTATGATATGGATAACCTTGAGGTGCGTGTATATAAATCTACCGACGGAGGTGCCTCCTGGATCAGGACCAGCGACGGGGCCCTTCAGCAAATGAACAGTAACTTCGGATGGTATTTCGGCCAGGTCCGGATCGATCCCCAAAACCCTGACCGGGTATTTGTGGGAGGGGTTGAACTTTTCCGCACCGAAAACGGCGGCACATCCTGGAATGATGTCACTGCTTACGAAATTCATGTGGATAACCATGCCTTTTGTTTCCAGGCGAATAACCGTATGCTTGAAGGTAATGACGGTGGATTATATCTCACCACAACCTATGGTAATTCATGGACCAAGATCAACAACCTGCCTTTGACCCAGTTCTATGCGATCGATATCGATTACCTGGCTCCGGAAAGGATTTACGGAGGCACTCAGGATAACAACTCCATCCGTACCTGGACCGGGGGAACCAGCGACTGGCAGGCTATTCTCGGGGGCGATGGTATGTTTTCCCTGGTGGATTATACCAATTCCAATATCATTTATTGTGAATACCAGTACGGAAACCTCTTTCGTTCGGATGACGGGGGCAACAACATGAACTATATTGCCGGACCGATGTCAGGTGACCGGGTGAACTGGTCGGCTCCCCTGGCCATGCATCCCCAGGCTCCATTCGTATTATATTTCGGCACCTACCGTGTCTGGAAATCAATGGACTATGGCGATACATGGCAGGCTATAAGCGGAGACCTTACCCATGGGGGCAACAATTACTTCTATACCCTCACAACCATCGATATTTCACCGCTCAATCCTTCCACTGTAGTTGTTGGAACCGGGGATGGAAAAGTCCAGATCTCGGTTAACGACGGGCAAACCTGGCAGGACATCTCGGCCGGGCTCCCGGTAAGATGGATTACACAGGTCAAAACCGATCCTTTCGATGCTCAGACCATTTACGTCACCCTTTCAGGTTTCCGCTGGGATGAAGCCCTGCCTCATGTTTTTAAAACAACCGACCTGGGACAGCACTGGACCGACATTTCAGGCAACCTGCCTGAATTCCCCGTGGATGCAATCGCCGTTGACCCTGACATCCCCGGAAGGCTTATTGTTGGAACCGATGCAGGATTATACGGGACTTCCGACGGCGGGCAAACCTGGTCATGGATATGGGACGGTTTGCCGGCTGTTCCCATCTGCGCCCTGAAGATCCATGCACCAACGCGGACCATTGTTGCGGGGACTTACGGATTATCCTGCTACAAAGCCAGCCTTGACGATATTCTTACAGGAATTCCCACCCATGAGAAGATTGAAAAGATCGCATTGTCGGCCTCCCCAAACCCAGTTCAGGACCAGACCAGGCTGAATTTTTACCTTCCTTCGGATGACCATATCACCGTCAGCATTTTCGCCCTGAATGGAAGCATGATTAAACTTGTGTATGACGGGAATCTCGCGCAGGGCAGGCAGAATATAACATGCACCCTGGGAAATGAAGGGAAAAATATTCCCTCAGGCCTATACATCATAGAGGTAAAAGGCAAATATTCTTCGGGCAGCCTGAAGATGCTGAAATTATAGTTTTATCAACTTTAATTTTAAAAAATGACGACGAAGCAGGTGTTTTTTATTTCATCGGTCTTTCCTGCCCGCTATATCCAGGGGCAGGGAGCCCTTGACTTGCTGCCGGAATGGATCAGCCGGCTTGGACATAAAGCCCTTATTGTTGCAGGGAATACAGCCATGAGGGACATCATCCCAAGCCTGGAAAACAAATCTGAAGGCGGATTTCTTGCTGAGGCATTCGGCGGGGAATGCACTGTAAAGGAAATCGAAAGGATCACTGCTATTGCCCGTGCAGGGAATTGCGACGTAATCGTGGCCCTGGGAGGAGGAAAAGTCATCGACACTGTCAAGGCCGTGGCCAACGGGCTTGATGCAAAAATGATCATCGCCCCTACCATTGCATCCAATGATGCTCCCTGCAGCGCTGTAAGCGTGATTTATACCGAAGAGGGAATATACGATCATGCACTCTACCTGAAACAGAATCCAAACCTGGTCCTGCTTGACTCGGGGATAATTGCAAAAGCCCCGGTGCGCCTGCTTGTGGCAGGGATGGGCGATGCATTGTCCACATGGTTCGAGGCCGACGCTTGTTGCAGGTCCGGTTCGAAAAATGAAGCGGAAGGATACTGTACGCTCTCGGCCCTGAACCTGGCGAGATTATGCTATGAAACAATTCTTCAATCCGGGAAAGAAGCAAGGGAAAGCTGTATTGCAAAAACCGTCACCCCTGCCCTTGAAAAGGTCATCGAGGCGAATACCCTGATGAGCGGTCTTGGATTTGAAAGCGCCGGGCTTGCCAGCGCCCATTCAATACATAACGGCCTTACCCGGCTACCTGCCACCCATTCATATTTTCATGGTGAAAAAGTGGCTTTCGGGGTACTTTCAGGTTTATTCCTTTCGAACCGGCCCGCGGAACTTATCAACGAAGTCTATTCTTTCTGTGAATCTGTTGGTTTGCCTGTCACCCTGGAACAACTGGGCATATTAAATCCTTCAGAAGAAGATCTTTTTACAGTCGCGGAAGCTGCATGTGCCCCCTCGGAATTCATATGGCATGAGCCGGTTGAAATTACCGTGGAAAAGCTTGTCCAAAGTATAAGGAAAGCTGATGATTACGGGAAAGCCCGTTCCCGGAAATAAATCAGGCCGGTTTTCAACCGGCCTGATCATTATTTGATGATATGCCTGTCAGGATTACGAAGTAAAAGGATGCGTCCTGATGACATGTATATCCTTCTTGATTAGTTTGCTGATGTTTCCCAGGTACACTTTTTCATCCACTGAACAAAACGACAGGGCAATGCCTTTTGTACCGGCCCTGCCTGTCCTTCCGATACGGTGGACATAGGTTGTGGCCGTTTCCGGGATCTCAAAATTGATTACATGGCTCAGTTTATCGATATCGATGCCCCTTGAAGCGACATCTGTTGCAACAAGAATCCTTATCGAACCGTTCTTGAATCCTTTCATGGTCCTTTCCCTGTTGTTCTGGGATTTGTTGCCGTGAATGGCTTCCGCCTTGATCCCGTTTTTATTCAGGTCCCTGGCAACCTTATCGGCCCCGTGTTTTGTACGTGTAAACACCAGAGCATTATCGATTGAATCATGCTGGATCACATGGCTCAGCAACTGCCGTTTAAATTCTTTTTTAACGTAGTATACCGACTGATCTATCAGCGAGGATTCCATGACTTCGGGTGTAACAGAAACGCTCACCGGTTTGTTCATCATCGAACTTGCAAGCTTCCTGATCTCGGGAACTATGGTAGCCGAAAATAAAATCGTCTGCTTTTTTTCAGGGAGCCTGCGGATGATTTTTTTAATGTCATCGATAAAACCCATGTCGAGCATGCGGTCAGCTTCATCCAGCACAAAATACCGAATGGTATCAAGTTCGAGGATCCTTTGCTGTAATAGGTCGAGTAGGCGTCCCGGTGTGGCAATAAGAATATCGACTCCCCGCTTGAGAATACTCACTTGGGCAGCTTGCTTAACCCCGCCGTAAATGCAGGTGTTGATGAGTCCTGTGCCCTTACCGTAAGCTTTGAAACTTTCGTTGATCTGGATTGCCAGTTCACGGGTGGGAGCAAGAATAAGCGCCTGTATCCCCCGGTATTTTGCAGTGGATTTGTCTTGCATGATCAGCTGAAGCAGCGGCAGTGCAAAAGCTGCGGTTTTACCTGTTCCTGTCTGTGCGCAGCCAAGAAGGTCTTTGCCGTTTAAGATATGTGGAATGGATTGAAACTGGATCGCGGTTGGTGTTTGATAGCCTTCTCTCTTAACCGAATCAAGAAGGGATTGCTTTAAATTTAAATTTTCAAAAGTCATTGATTAATAATTAATAATGTAAATAATTGGGGAAATGTATACATCAAGCCAAGGCTTGAGGCAAAGTCCCATCGTTGTCTTTAATGAAAAGGGTAGGTTTTTACTGAACAGGCGGGAAAACTATAATAAGTCCCGGGAGAACTAAGATCTTCAAAAAAGTATGCAAATATACGGATAATATCTGATTATCAATATATTTTATTTTTCTCAGCCCCGGGGCGGGTTTGACTTGCTTCAATCATTCGCTCATTGAAATCCTGTTCGCTGCTGTCTTCCATTGTAAGAAGAGATTTGTTCGTTGTCGAAACGATATATGCCTTTTGCTTCTGGAAATGGATGAACATGGCTGCCAGGTTGACTGCCGCTTCAATCCCTTTGGGATTGCGTACAATGACGGTGAAAAACATTTTCCAGTAATAATACCCGGTGGCCCTTGAAAAACCTGCCTGCCTGCAAACACGAAGGAAGGATCTCATATAGACCAGCCAGATGAAAAATGATGGTTTATGCTTGTACCTGGGTTTGATTTTCAAAGAGGTATAGATAACCCTCCTGTAATAATGAGCAGGATTATAAACCGTATCGATGACCTTGATGTAATTTCTGAATATCTCGGACCTCGGGATCAGGGTTACAAAATTCAGCCCGCTCGTCATCTGGTCAATATCCGTATCGCTTACCGATTGCGAAGCCTGCTGGAAAAGCCTGCCTTCGGTTTCAAGCCTGCGAGTAAGCTGTGTGTTGGGAAGGGCATACAACAAGCCGATCATTGCCATTGAAATTCCGGAATCCTGGATGGAATCTATCATATTCTCTGCAATCCCTTTGCTTTCACTGTCAAATCCTATGATGTATCCGCCATTACTGACCATTCCGTAAGAAAGGAGCTTCCGAACGGCATCCCTGACCAGGATGTCGACATTCTGGTTCTTGTTGTTCAGGGCCAGGGTATCGTTCTCGGGAGTTTCAATTCCCAGGAAAACATAACGGAAATCACAGTCCTGCATCAGTTGCATGAGTTCCTCATCCTCGGCAAGGTTTACTGAAGCTTCTGTAGTAAAATAAAATGGGTATTTCCTTTCGATCAGCCAGGTTTTTACTTCTCTAAGCAGTTCCTTAACCTTTTTCTTATTCCCTATAAAATTATCATCAACCATATCGATATGCCCCCGGTAACCAAGGTCATACAAGGCCTGAAGTTCTTTCAGTATCTGCTGGTTTGATTTGAACCTCGGCGTACGGCCAAAAAGTTCGATTACATCGCAGAATTCACAGTTGAACGGACAACCGCGGATAAACTGCATCCCTATCATGATATAATTCCTGAACTTTATCAGGTCATACCGGGGAACAACCGAATCAAGCATATTGGCACGCTCGGAAGACACATAAGTTCCTGATTCCGCACCTTTCTCAATATCTTCAAGGAGCATGGGAATGGTGATCTCACCTTCGCCCAGTACAAGAAAATCAGCTTTGCTGTATAAGTCAGGCTGGGATGTTGGATCTGGCCCTCCGACTATGATCTTTCGATCCAGGCCGTGAACCCTGTCAATCAATTCCAGCATGCTCTTTTGCTGGGGCAGCATGCCTCCGGTACAAACGATATCGGCCCAAAGTATTTGTTCGTCGAGCAGGGTTTCAACATTTTCGTCTATCAGCCTGAACGTCCAGTGTTGCGGCAGCAGTGCGGCAACGGTTAAAAGCCCCAGCGGTGCTGCCGGGTACTTTGCCCCAACAATCTTGCAAACATCCTGGTAATTCCAAAAACTAAACGCTGAAAATTTGGTTTGAACGAACAGGCAATTGGTGGGCTCTTTGTGTAAATCCCTCATTTATATATATATCAGGATACTAACGGGTATATTCAAGTAAAATTGCCCGACCCTGAAGTTTTATATGTAGGTATGTTATTATATTGATTGTTTCCCCTTTGTAAAAAGATCCAGTATCATTTTTGGCCCGAGGGCCTCTGAAATTTCTTTAAATGCGAAAAAAGGAATAAAGGAAGCGAAAACGACCAGTGAACCGCTGAAATACTCATAGGTTCCAATATGAGATAAGGCATCGAGTGATCCCTGGAAAGTATAGTTGCTGAAAAAACCACGTACCATTAACTCAACGGCGTTGAAGAGGGCAAGCCAGATTGTAAAAAGAACCGACCTTGTGAGGGTCGACCAGATGAGTGGCTTGTTCTCCGACCTGCCGCCCAACCTCATCATGCTGCCGATTGACACCACCTTGCCCAGTATTAAAGCATTGATGAGGCCAAATCCCCAGTCAGTATATACAATGCCATGCTCGGCCAGGACAAGCCGCTTGTAACAAATGAATACAGCGAAAAAAAGAGCAAGATAAACCACATTCACCCAGTACTCGATAAATTCCTTAATGAACTTTTCTTTAAAGCTTTTTTTTGATGTTTTTTCAGTTTCCATAGTACTCATTGTTTATCGTCTGTAATAAGTCTTGAACGACACTTCAAGTTCCTTAGATTTGAAGGAAAGTTCAGGGCAGGATAAAGTTAGTTCGGAATAAAATAGCGTGCAAGAAAATACATCAATTCTGATGAATTTTACTTATTGATAAGTACATAACCTGGTACTTCCATGAACAGCTGTCTGTTCTGAACTTACTCCAACCTTCCGGCAAAACTAAACCTGGAAAAACTATAGTAATCCTTTCCCTTTTAAATCATAGATGAGATCGGAGATCTGGGGTTTCCTGGCTTTTTTCAGTACGTTCCTCCGGTGAGTGTTAACAGTGTGAACACTGAGAAACAATTTCTCAGCTATCTCCTTACTGCTAAGGCCTGATTCAATCAGCCTGATGATCTCATACTCCCGTTGGGACATATCAGGACCAATACTTAATAGTTCCTGATCGGGAAATTTAAATAACGAAAGATCCTTTCCTACGTAATAATGAAAACTATTCTTGGAGAACCTGAACCAATCAATGTTGGTGACTACCTGAATCAAAAAGACAGCCTTATAAGGGACAGGACTGAAAAACATATAATCCTGGACAAATAAGCTTAGTAATTTATGTTCCTGATTGTATAATCTTAGGTTATATGAGGTCAAAGCACTTCCCTTTTTTAACTGGAAAATTTCTTTCTCCATTCTGTATACCTGTGATCTGGCTTGCCCGAGCCTCTCCTCGTCTTCAGGGTGAATCATTTGTGTATAATGGCCGGGGTTAATCTCTTCAGGTGTGACACCAATTAATCTGGTAATCCCTTTGCTTGTATATAAGAATCGCATTTGCCCCATGTCGAATACCTGGAAATACTGATCATTCCTCTCCAGAAGGGCTTCAAGTTTAAGTATGATCGGATCATCAGGTTTTATTCTAAGAAACCCTGAAGGCAGGTAGGATTCGATAAAATCGAAAAATATATTGTAGCTGTAAGGATTAACCATTGTTATGCATATTCCAGAATATGTTTAAAGAATATCGTCTCCAAATTTAACAAAAATACCAATACGTCAGTATTGTTTTAGGGTTCAGCTACATGGACCTTTGATCTGTAGAAAACCGTAATTATCGGACACAGTATTCAAATCGGATCAAAGTGATTAATACGTTGGATGATGTCTGAATTAAAAGCAAAAGTATTTCGTGACTTTTTTGGGGGAAGTTGGACTGCAAAAATTACCAAAAATGGAGAGTTTCAGCGTGAGGTTGTTTTCAACTGGCCGAAAACACTGGGACCATTTTCATCCCTGGGAACTGAACAGGGATGGATCGTGCCTCTGGGGGATGGCGGTATTGACGACACCAACCAGATAGTCATTTCAGGCTGGCGTTGCGATATCCGCAGGTGGGTCCAGTTATGGCACAATGAATTCGGAGGTTATGGAGAGATCGAATGGACATCACAGGCGGTGACAGATGATAAAACAACTCTTTATGGTGTTTGCCATGAATGTAAGCAGGAAGGCGATGATCCAACCGATCACATTGTAATGTGCGAAATCTTCGATCAAAATAACTTCAAATACACCATCACGAGTTTCAGAAAAGGGGTAACCGAAATAGTTGCCTGGCGAATCCGGACGGCCAAAGAATTAAAAGCACTAATGGAAAAACAGACCGAAAAAGTGCAAAGTTTTTCAGAAACGACTTTTAAATAAAACCTTATCAAACATTTGTAAACTTAATAATTCATTAAAATGGAAAAATCAGAAACAGGTATCCCGTATTACACAATACCAGGACGTAAATTAGGTGGTGAGCCTTATGCAGGTACCGCGAAAGTTAAAGCCGATAAAGAACGGATCGACCGGTTGAAAGAACAACTCAGAAGCACACCTGCAGAAGTTGATTTTGAGCGGGTCAGAATTATGAAAGAGGTTTATGAGGACACCGCCGGCTACCAGCAAATCATACGGAGAGCCAAATTTATGGCCACGCTGCTTGAGCGGAAAAAATTGTATATCGACGAAAACCTCTTTGTAGGTAGCATGGCCAGCACCGTGAATGGCATTTACACTTATCCGGAATGGAACATTGATTGGATGAAGGAAGAGAACACCGTTGAAAAGTCAAAGACTCCGGAGGACCGGGCGGCAAACGAATGGGCGCTCAATTATTGGGAAAAACGTTCGTTAAAGCCCCGCGTGCTGGAGATATTTGAAAAGCGCTATGGTTTTGATCCACGCCCTTGCTATGATTCCGGATTCGTGATTAGTTTCTTTGACTGGCCCGGTGGCGGAGGTAACCTTAACTATCCAAGGGTATACAACCTTGGACTTGCAAGCATGATCAAAGAGGTTGAAGAAAGACAAATGGAACTCGAAATGCGATTGCCCAATTCCGAGAAGTTTTACTTCTACGAAGCCAGTCTCATCTTAATGAAGTCCATTATCCGCCTTTCTCATCGCTATGCCGAACTAGCCAGGGAAATGGCAGCTAAAGAGAAAAACGAAACACGGAAAGCGGAGCTGATTGCCATTGCCGAAACCTGCGAAAGAGTGCCTGAACATCCGGCCCGTACCCTGAGAGAAGCCATTCAGTGCCATTTTTTGTGTCACGTCCTCGCAGAAATCGAGCAGGTGGGTTGCGGCTATTCTGAAGCTTACCTGGCTCAGAACTTTGATCCGTTCTACCAGCGAGACAAGGCAGCAGGTTTGTTGGATTATGAACAAGCCACATTTATGTTCGAAAACCTGGTCATCAAACTGAACGAAATTGGTTATTACTATGGTGAGAAGGTTGCCATTCAGAACTCTGCCGACCTTGGTCAGAGTATCTCTCTGGGGGGCTTTACCCCAGATGGAGAAGACGCCACCACAGAAATGGATTATATTGTTTTAGATGCATGCAACTACCTTCATTTACCACAACCTCCGCTGTCATGTATTTATACAGAGAAGATGAGCGGCAAATTCCTGGAAAAGGTACTTGATGTAATAGGCACAGGAATAGGTATGCCACAATTTGTAAATGGAGATGTAATGTTAAAACGGGCACTTCACCTGTTTGGCGACTCTAAAAAAGGTATCACCCTTGAAAAAGCCAGGCGTAATGCAATTGGTGCGTGCGTGGGTTCATACATTCCTTACGAAACCGGCCACCCGGTGGAAGGCCAGCCCAACCTTGGAAAGATTCTTGAACTAACTATGAATGATGGCTTCGATCCCCGCACCAAGCAACAGGTTGGATTGAAAACCGGGGATCCCGATACATTCCAGAATTTCGAACAACTGTACGAGGCATTTGAGAAGCAGCTTGAGTACAATGAGCAGGTACTCCGAAGGGGTGCATGGATCGCCAGCATGTTGTGTGCTGAATTCCTTCCGGTTACATGGCGTTCGCTCCTTACCGGTGGCTGCATTGAAAGCGGTAAGGAAGTTTGGAACGGAGGAGCCACATATTACACCACGGCACAAATTGTTGTTGGTGGTATTGATGCAGCCAACGGGCTGATGGCAGTGAAAAAGCTTGTCTTTGATGAGAAGAAGCTCACCATGACTGAACTCAAAAAAGCCCTCGCCGCTAACTTCGAGGGGGAATACGAGAAAGTACACAAGTTGTGTTATGAAGCGCCTAAACATGGCAACGATATCCCGGAAATGAATAAGCTGACGCATAGAGTGTATGAAAGTATCCTGACCGCCTTCAATAGTGTTGACGGAGGTGGAAACTACATCAGCAAGGACCTCAAATCGGTGCCAGATGCTTATACCAAGAGCATTCATAACCTGATGGGTTTGGTAACCGGAGCTCTTCCTACGGGTAAAAAAGCCGGGGTTGCACTCACCGATGGAAGTCTGTCAGCCATGCCTGGCACAGATACCAACGGACCTACCGCACTGGTGATGTCAGCTGCTAAAAGCCAGGATGCTGTTAAGTACAGTGCAACGCACATGAACGTAAAACTTCCTCCTGATCAGTTGAAAACACGCAAGGGAAGAGAAAATGTGCTGAATCTGGTCAAAACACTTTTTGATAATGATGGCTATCACATTCAGTTCAATGTACTTGACACTGCCATCCTGAGAGATGCGCAAAAACATCCTGAAAACTATCGCGACCTCGTTGTTCGGGTAGCCGGTTTCAGCGCCTTCTTCACCAAATTGAATGTAGGTGTGCAGAATGAAGTTATCGAACGGACCCTGCAGACTTTCGAGCAACACTAAAATCTGACAAGTCACAAGTAAGGCATGGCCATGTGTCATGCCTTACTTTTATAAGAACAAAAAATAATTAATAATAAATAATTATGAGTACAGATACAGGACAAAAACGCATTGCCATTATGGTAGGCGCCGGTTACATTCCCGGAATAAATGCCGTTGTTGCTGGGGCCTCCCTTGCTGCTGGAAAATTAGGATGGGAACTTGTGGGGATCCGCGATGGATTTGAAGGCTTGCTTCATCCCGAAAAATACCCCAATGGCGGATTATTTCCAATCGATCCGCGGGTATTGAATATGGATCCTAACACAAGCAGTGTTCTCGGCCAGTCGTCCCGCATAGATCCGTTCAATGTCCGCACTGTCAATGAACTGGAAATGGTGGAGGAAGTGGACCTGTCGGATGAATTGCTGAAAACATTGAAGGCAGAACATTTTGATGCTGTTATTTCGATAGTTGGCGGAAGAGGACTGAGTATTCTTTACCAGCTTCACAAAAAAGGATTGAATGCGGTGTGCGTACCACGCTCTATCGAAAATGAAATTGCATCCACTTCGGTGTCATTCGGGTTCAACACGGCGCTTACTTTTACCATCGACATGCTCGACCGTGCGCGTTTGGCTGCCAAGGCAGCCCATAAAATTGCAGTGGTCGAAGTACAGGGAGAGGAAGCCGGATGGATTGCATTGCAAGCGGGAATTGCAGTTGCTGCCGATGCGGTTCTTATTCCTGAGATCCCGGTGGATCTGCAACAGGTGGCATCACACCTGAAAAATAAAATGGCGGGTAAAAAATCCTGGGGTTTGGTAGTCGTGGCACAGGGGGCAAGAATTATCAGTCAGCCCAAAAACGACGAACCCGTTTCCTCACTAAAAGCTTCCTTATCGCCTTTGGCAACCGGCGATTCCAATAGTGAATTTGTGATTCATAAGTCAGGCCAGGCAGCACAGGCAGTGGCTGAAGGTTTACAACTCAGGATAGCCGAAGAAACATTTCCAATGGTAATAGGCCCCTGGGTCAGGGGTGGTACACCAACAGCAGTCGATCGCCAATTGGGTGTCGCTTACGGTGCAGGAGCAATTCGGGCAATTGAAGCCGGTAAAAACGGGGTAATGGTGTCGTTCGTACCTCCGGATATTAAGTTCATTCCGCTTGCAGAGGCCATCAACAAAGTAAGAACTATACCTGATGAAAGCATGTTTTTTCAGTTAGCGGATTCACTGGATATCTATGTTGGAAAATAAGGAGGGAAGAATCATGACAAATCAGACAAATAACATATTGGATATAACGGGAAAAGTACTGAATATCCAGCGGTATTGCAGCCACGATGGCCCTGGTATCCGCACAAATGTTTTCATCAAAGGTTGTTCCCTGCGCTGCAAATGGTGCGGCAATCCCGAAAGTATCAGGTTGAAGCCGGAAGTATCATACGACCCAAAAAAATGTGAAGGGAAGAAGTGCGGCATTTGCCTCAAAGGGCCCTTCCCCGAAGGTGGTTATTATTTTGTGGAGGGAGATGATTCAAAGGTGAAAGTGAACTGGCAATTGGCTGCCGGCACAACTGAAGAGATGGTCTCACTTTGCCCCAACGGCGCTCTCGAAATGTTTGGCAAAATAATGACAGTTCGTGAAGTAATGGATGAAGTGGAGAAAGACGCGTCCATCTATCGCAGTTCCAGCGGAGGATTGACCATCAGTGGCGGCGAAGTGATGCTGCAGCCCGACTTCGCGGCAGCCTTGCTGCAGGAAGCCCACAACAGTGGCATTAATACAGCAATAGAAACTGCCTGCAATGCGCCCTGGTCTTTCCTGGAGAAAGTACTTCCACATGTTGATATCATGCTTCACGACCTTAAGCTGATGAATTCGGAACGCCACAAAAAATGGACAGGCGTAGGTAACGAACGGATTCTGGCCAACTTCAAAAAAGCATATGAAACTTTTCCTCACATCGATTTTATTGCCCGCACCCCACTCATACCCGGCGTGAATGCCGATGATGAACATATCCTGGGAGTACTGGAATTTATCAAGCAACACAAGAATGTGATTGATTATGAATTGCTGCCCTATCACCGTTTTGGACTTGGCAAGTATGAATCTCTCGGTGTAGTTTACGAACTTGACGATTATAAAACACCTTCGGATGAGGTGGTTAAACGCTTTCAGTCCATGATTGACGAAGCATTCGGGCGAACTGGGAAGGATGGACATGAATAACATTGAATTAGCGCAGCGGATCGCACAGGGCAATGTGCCGTTTGTGATCGATGCGCGCAGCACGTTCGAATTCCAGGGCGGCCACATCCCGCAGGCCATACATGCACCATTTCTGAAGATTTTGCTGAAGAGGGTAAGCTTGCCCAAGGATAAGAGTTCAGAACTGGTCATCACCTGTGAGCATGGTCCACGCGCCATGATGGTAAAGGCACTGCTGGCAAAATATGGCTATCATAATACAACACTGCTCGATGGGCATATGCTCGGTTGGCGAAGAGCCGGCCTTCCACAGGAAAAGTAGATCAGCAAAAACTCAATAGGTTGTTTTTATTGTTTTAGTTGAAATAATTGAAAATAATTTATCATAGATAAAGGAAATAATATGATTAAATCACTAGGTCATGCCGGTACGCACAGGCGCGTCGCAATCAATGTAGGATCGGGCTTTGTGCCCGGCACAAATGCAGTTGTCATGGGTGCAGCCATTGCCGGAGGCAAACTGGGATGGGAAATGATTGGCATCCGCGACGGCTTCGGGGGACTTTTATACCCGGAACGTTATCCCAATGGCGGGATGATTAACCTCAGTCCCGAACTAATTGAGAACCTCGATCCTTCAACGGGAGGAATTCTTGGTCAGTCCCCCAGGATCGATCCTTTTCATGCTTCTTCTGCAAAGGGAGGAGAAGTTGATCTTTCGGATCAAATATTAAAGAGACTGAAGGAAGAAGACATCGATGCGTTGATCTCCATTGTGAGCGGCCAGGGGCTTGGCATTCTGCAAAAGCTCCATATCAAAGGACTTCATACAGTGTGTATTCCCCGCTCAATCGAGAACGACATTGCTACTACTGCCGTATCGTTTGGATTCAACAGCGCACTCAGCGTCACCATCGAAATGCTTAACAAGGCTTACCAGGCGGCCAGATCGGCCCGAAAGATTGCTGTGGTGGAAGTACCGGGTGAGCAGGCTGGTTGGATTGCCCTGCAGGCAGGTATTGCAGTACGTGCGGATGCGGTGCTGATGCCTGAAATTCCTTGTGACCTCAAGAATCTGGCAAAGAGGTTAAAAGATAAAATATCAGTCCGCAGACCTTATGGGCTTGTCGTGGTTGCCGAAGGGGTAAAGTTGGTTGATTACCCTGATGTCGGGAATAATCAGTCATCCGTTACTTCCCCGGAAACTATAGCAGCAGGCCAGGTAGCTGGTACTGTTGCAACCAGGCTTCAAAAACTGATTACTGCAGAAACCTATCCTTTGGTAATTGGTTCCTGGGCCAGGGGTGGGAATCCCACCGCAACCGACCATCAACTGGGGATGGCATATGGCGCCGGTTCCGTTCAGGTGCTAAAAGCAGGGCAAAACGGGGTGATGGTATCTTTTATGCCACCCGATATCAGGTTTGTGCCGCTGGCAGATGCGGTCAACAAAGTAAGAACCGTGCCGGCTGACAGCGAATTCATGAGAATTGCGCAGTCTCTGGGCATCTACCTGGGACAGGGTTTATAGTCGTGAAATTTACAAAACAACAATCTAAAACAACAATAAATGAGCAATATCAAAATATCCGAGGATGTATATGAAAAACTGGCGGATGCGCTTGATGCCCTTCCTGCCGGTTTTACCAGGACTCCTTCCAAATCGGAAATAACATTGATCAAAATGGTCTTCTCTCCTGAGGAGGCCTTGATTGCCGGCACTTTGAGCCGAAAACTCGAAACCGCAGACGAGATAGCTGAACGGCTTGGTCTTCCTGTAGATAAAGTTTCTGTGTTGCTCGAGGGGATGATATCCCGCCGCATGGTTAAAGCCGATACACTTGCCCTTGAAACTGGAGTTAAAGGACTTGGAAAAGTGGAAGCAAAACCCGGTGAGTCTAAAGAAGAGAGCGTAAAGAAATACCGGCTCTTCCCTTTCCTTGTCGGCTGGTATGAATCGTACCTGCAGGATGTTAAACCTGAAGCTCCTGAGTTTTCCAAGGTCTTCGAACAATATGTGATAGAGGGCGGAGGCGAAAAAATCTTTGCGCCAAGGCCTGGTCCCCAAGGTGTAATTCCAATACGGGGCTCTCTCAAACCCGAATGGATCAAGCGGGAACCACATAATGATGTAGATGCTCATTTTCAGCGGCACGACCGTTTCCTGGTGCTCGATTGTGTGTGCAAGAAGGAAAAAGTTGCTGCTCACGGCCATAGCTGCGACATGCCCAACAAGCGTTGCGGTTTTGTAGGTATGCCTCCCGTGGTTCCTCTATCCGAAAACGTAATTAGCAGGGATGAAGCCATAAAACTCTGGAATGAGCTGGATGCTATAGGAACCATGGTTGTTGAAGGATTCTATGGGTTCACCATGGGAGCCGAGGAACCTCAGTTCGTTGGCGGCTGTCACTGCTGTGGCTGCTGCTGCACAATTTTGCAGGGAGGGCGCATGGGCAAACTGACTGAAACTGTGGAGAGATCGAACTACCGCATTGTAAAGGATTATGACAAATGCACCAGCTGCGGCGAGTGCATCAGGCGTTGCCAGTTTTTTGCTCATACCTGGAAAAAAACCGAAGATGGAAGAATGTCGGTTTACAACAGGGACAAGTGTGTGGGATGTGGTGCCTGTGATATGGGATGCCCGTCGGGTGCGCTTCACCTGGAGCCGGTTTCGGAAGAAGAATGGGTTCAGGTAGCGTCCAGTTTTATTGGATGGGAAGAAGCTCGGATTAAGAATATGGAAATGGGGAAGTAGGAAATAGTGGGAAGTCGAAAGTCGGAAGACCGAAATTGTTGAGCAGTCAATCTTCGGACTTCAAGCCAAAAATGTCCCAACAATACCTTATCAGGATTTTTAAACGAGGATTGTGAAAAATATGAACCTTTGCGGGAAATACCCATTAATAAGTATTGTCCATGATTTCCTATGGAAGTATATTTGATAATATCTATTCAAGCATTTGTTGAACCGGCAAGGTGTTTTAATATTCACAGAAATGGCCGGAAATAGCGCATATATCATTGTTAATATTTGTTAAACGCAGGGAAATATAATGTTACATCTAAATTAAAAAACTATGAAAAAAGTCATTACATTATTTGCATTGTCGTACCTGTTCTTAGGTATGATCCAGGCCCAGGAAAAAATAACACTGAGTTTAAAGGATCTGAACTCAGGAGTTGAGAAATATATTAAGAAAAATTTTGAAGGTTATAAAGCAGTTGAAGCCTTCAGGCATTCAGCCTTTTATGAAATGAAAACCCAGAAGGGAGACGCTGTCGAATGGCTGCTTTTTGATCAGAAAGGTAAGTTCCTGAAAAAGGAAACAGAAGCTGATAAGGCAAAGAAGCCCTTGCAAATCAGGACGACAATGGCATTGAAGGATGTCGAAAATGACATTACGAAATACGTTAAAAAGTCGGAATATAAGCTTACCGAAGCCTATGTATATGAAGAAGCATATGAAGTGAAGATCATGAAAGGCAATGATAATCAAACACTCCTTTTTGATAAGGACGGAAAATTTCAGATGAAAGTTGTTGCCGCAGCACCTGCTGCACAACCAAAGAAGGCCGACACTGTTCCTGCAAAGAAGGAGGAACCAAAAAAAGCTGACACCACAAAGAAGAAATAAGTATACCATAATACTGCGCATTCATTTTGAGTCCAGGCAGATATAAGAGAAATGGTTATATTCTCTTATATCTGTATTACTAAAGCCTGTGAAAAAGAATTACCATGGAAAAGACCAGATTAAAAGAAACCCGGGAGAATAAGCTCCCCTGGAAAAAATGGGGACCTTACTTAAGCGAACGCCAATGGGGGACCGTACGTGAGGATTATAGCGAAGGCGGTGACGCCTGGAATTTCTTTACCCACGATCACGCACGTTCACGAGCCTACCGCTGGGGTGAAGACGGTATTGCCGGCATTTCCGACGACAAACAGCGGCTTTGCTTTGCCCTGGCGCTTTGGAACGGCAGGGATCCCATTCTCAAGGAGCGGCTTTTCGGATTGACCAACAGCCAGGGTAACCATGGCGAGGATGTGAAAGAATACTATTTCTACCTCGATTCCACGCCCACCCACTCGTACATGAAATACCTTTACAAATACCCGCAGGCGGCTTATCCCTATGAGGATCTCGTGCGGACAAACGGTCAGCGTTCCCGAGAGGAGATGGAGTATGAACTGCTCGACACCGGGGTCTTCAATGAGGACCGGTATTTCGATGTCTTCATCGAGTATGCCAAAGACGGTCCGGAAGACATCCTTATAAAGATCACTGCATTCAACCGTGGACCTGAGGAGGCCGGGTTGCATATACTGCCAACCCTCTGGTTCAGGAATGATTGGTCGGCCTGGATCGATGAATCGAACAGGGCTTCAGTAAAACCGAACCTTAAACAGGTCAAGGCAGGGGCAGGGATCAGTGTTGCTTCTGCTTCCCATACCTTGCTTGGTGAATTCACTTTTTCCTGCGAAGGAGATGTGCCCCTGCTCTTCACAGAGAACGAGACAAACCATGAACGGCTTTTCCCCGGTACAAAAAATGAGAGTCCACATGTCAAAGACGGCATCAATGATTTCATTGTACAGGGTAATCCGCAGTCAATAAATCCTGAAAAAACAGGCACCAAAGTCTCTGCGCATTATAAAGTAAGTATCGGAGCGGGTGAGTCCGCAGTGGTCCGTCTTAGATTAACCAAAAAGTCTGAGGGCATTAAGGCTAAGCCCTTTGGTAAAACATTTGAAGAAGTATTTGCCGACAGGTTGCGTGAAGCCGATGAATTTTATAAATCGGTCACTCCTCCTTCAGTAAGTGAAGATGCAGCCAACGTGATGCGGCAGGCCATTGCCGGCATGCTATGGAGCAAGCAGTTCTTTTTCTTCGATGGTGACAACTGGCTTGACGAGCATAAATCCAACCCCCTGCATAAAGGATTCCGTCAGAGCAGGAACTTCGAATGGTACCATATGCTTAACGAGGATATCATTTCCATGCCTGATAAATGGGAATATCCATGGTATGCGGCCTGGGACCTGGCTTTTCACACTCTCCCCATCGCCATTGTGGATCCTGATTTCGCCAAGAACCAGATGCAGCTTATGCTCAGCGGCTTATACCTTCACCCCAACGGACAGATGCCCGCTTATGAATGGAACTTCAGCGATGTGAACCCGCCTGTGCATGCATGGGCCACGCTTTTCCTGCACTTCTCGCAAAAGGCATTGACAGGGGAAACGGATGTGGATTTCCTGAAAACTACTTTTAATAAACTTCTGCTGAATTTCACCTGGTGGGTGAACCGGAAGGACCGCTTTGGCAAGAATGTTTTTGAAGGCGGATTTCTTGGTCTCGATAATATCGGGGTTTTCGACCGCTCTGCGCCCCTTCCTACAGGCGGCCACCTGGAACAGGCCGATGGAACAGCCTGGATGGCTCTTTTCAGCCAGAACATGTTAGAGCTGGCTGCGGAACTTTCAGTTCATGATCCCAACTACGAGGGCATGGTCATAAAATTCATGGAGCATTTCTATTATATTGCAGCCTCCATGAACCATCCTGGCGAAGACAGCATGTGGGACGAGGAGGACGGCTTTTATTATGACCTGCTAAGGCTTCCCGATGGCAGGGCAACAAGGCTCAAGGTCCGTTCAATGGTAGGGCTGCTGCCTTTATGCGCCACCACCGTGATAGAGGAAGCGCAAAGGAATCAGGTACCCCAGGCGATGGCAAGTCTCAGGGAACGTTTGCGAAGGATGCCCGAACTGCTCCAAACCATCCATCCAACGGGACCTGGACATTTTGGTGTGGCAGAACGGGGGATCATTGCTCTTGTAAACCCTGAACGGCTCCGCAGAATTCTTACAAAGATGCTCGACGAGAACGAATTCCTTGGCCCTCACGGTATTCGCTCCCTTTCAAAGTTCCATGAACAGCACCCTTACATCCTCAATTTCGGAGGCCAGGAGTACAGGGTCGATTATCTGCCCGCCGAGTCGAATAACGGCATGTTCGGAGGCAACTCAAACTGGAGGGGACCTGTTTGGATGCCTGTGAATACGATGATAATAAGGGCTCTGCAGCAATTCTTTCTCTATTATGGAGACAATTTCAAGATCGAATGTCCTACCGGATCTGGTAAACTGATGAACCTTTTCGAAGTAAGCAGGGAGATTGCCAACCGTATTGCAAGTACCTTCCTTCGTGACGAAAATGGCCGGAGGCCGGTATATGGCGGTACTGAGAAGTTCCAGGCCGATCCTCTATGGAAAGACTACCTCTTGTTTTATGAGTACTTCCATGGCGACAATGGAGCAGGGCTTGGGGCCAGCCACCAGACAGGTTGGACCGGGGTAGTTGCAAAGATCATAGAACTTTATGGGTTTATAGATCCCGGGAAAGCTCTCGAAGTTGGCAGAAATGCGGCATTCGTAGAGGGTATCGGAAAAAAGAAGAAGCAATAACATGGAGATATGATGAAAGCGATAACAGTTGAACCGAAAAAGCCGGGAACCTCAAGGCTTATGGATATGCCGGAGCCGGATATTCATGATGGATCCATACTCGTGGAAGCCGTTGCTGTTGGAGTATGTGGCACCGATGTCGAAATTGTTGAAGGCAAATATGGATGGGCCCCTCCGGGCCAGCAGCATCTTATCCTGGGGCATGAATCCCTTGGCAGGGTAATAGATCCCGGCACTGCAGGCGGTTTCAAGAAAGGTGACCTGGTTGTAGGGATCGTGCGCCGTCCCGATCCTGTCCCTTGTCCGAACTGCGCTGTTGGGGAATGGGACATGTGCCGTAACGGCCTGTATACCGAGAGGGGGATCAAAGAGATCCACGGATTCATGTCGGAACGATGGAGGATAGAGCCTGAATACGCTATAAAAGTTGATTCTTCATTAGGTATCCTTGGTGTTCTGCTTGAACCCACTACGGTTGTAACGAAAGCGCTGGAACAGATAGGCATGATAAGCCGCCGTTCATTCTGGGAGCCTTCCAGGGTGCTGGTTACAGGTGCAGGTCCTATAGGGCTGCTGGCAGCCTTGAGTCTGAAAATCTGGGGTGTGGAAGAAATACATGTCCTCGACAGAATGGAGTCGGGCTCCAAACCTGACCTGGTTAGAGAACTGGGCGCTATTTATCACTCAGGTAATGTTGCTGATATAGGTTTTGAACCTGACGCAATTGTTGAATGTACGGGAGTAGGACCAGTGATTGAAGCTTGTATCCAACAATTAGCTGCAAATGGAATTTTATGTCTGACTGGTGTTGGTCATGGAGGTCACATGACAAAGGCCGGGACTGCCGATATGGCTGCTTCCGCAGTCTTAAGAAATACTGTGATTGTTGGCAGTGTGAACGCAAATAAACGCCAATGGTACAGGGCAGGACAAACTTTGGCCAAGGCCGACCGTGGCTGGCTGGCAAAACTCATCAGCAGGCGGGAAAAACCTGAGGATTTCAGGCTTGCTCTTCAACGGCAGCCTGAGGATATCAAGGTTGTCATCCAGTTTTCTGAAGTATAAGGCAAGATGTTGTTAAGTTCTTCTGAAGATTATTAAGACTATTTTCATAAAGAATTACCAGATGCGGTTTTTGAAGCTTATTGTTTTACCATTTATTATTCTGCTCGTTATTTCATGCTCAACACGCGTTCATGAATACCTGGTATATGTTGGAACTTATACAGGGAAAGGAAGCGAGGGCATTTATGCGTACCGATTCAATCCTGTTAACGGGGACTTAAGGCCGATAGGGCTTGTTGCAAAAACAGAAAACCCTTCATTTATCACAATTGGCCCCGGTGGAAGATTCCTGTATGCGGTCAATGAAATTGATTCTTTTCAGAATAAACCTGGCGGGGCGGTAAGCGTCTTTGCCATCAACAGGGAGTCTGGTAAATTAACATTGCTTCAGCAGGTTCCTTCGCTGGGCGCCTCTCCTGCACATTTGTCCCTGGATAAATCGGGCCGCTACCTAATGGTTGCAAATTACAACGGTGGCAATGCAGTTGTATTCCCGGTTGAAAGGGATGGTAAACTTGGTCAGCATTCAGCATTCATACAAAATGCAGGGTCCGGCCCCAATGCAAGACGTCAGGCCGGTCCACATGCTCATTTTATCAGGGTATCCAACGACAACCGGTATGTCATGGTTGCAGATCTTGGAATTGACAAAGTCCTGGAATACAGGTTCAATGTCGATAATGGTTCTCTGATACCTGTAGATTCCGGGTTTGTAAAGCTGGATCCCGGTTCCGGACCGAGACATATTGCCTTTCCCCCTCCCGGTAAATTTGTTTATGTATTGAATGAGTTAAAATCAACCATTACTTGCTTTTCATATGAACCGAAAAGCGGTATGATGCATAAGATGCAGACCATCTCAACACTTCCGGCAAGCTTTGCAGGGGAAAATACAGCGGCGGAAATAACTGCAGATGCAAACGGCAGATTTCTATATGTATCGAACAGGGGAGATAACAGTATTGTTCTTTTCAGGATTAATCCGGATGATGGAAGATTAATCCCGGTTGAGTGGGTTTCGAGCGGAGGTAAAATACCACGGAACTTTGAGCTCGATCCGACTGGGAAATGGCTCTTTGTCGCAAACCAGGACTCGGATAACATCGTACTCTTCCAAGTTGATCAGTCCAGCGGCCAACTAAACCAAACATCTCAAACACTCAGGTTAATTTCACCCGTATGCATAAATTTCTTGAAGAATGAATGATGCTTCTGATCTGAAATACCGCGTTCAGTTTTTTCTTGCCGAATTCTTTGGGACGGCTCTGTTATTGCTGGGTGGCCTGTCAATTGTCATTATTATGTTCGGAACCGGCAGTCCTTTAGGGCCGCTGATTCCAAATGTAAAGCTGAGACAAGTGATCACAGGTTTCCTGTTTGGATCTATCGGTGCATCAATTGCATTTTCCCCGATAGGAAAAGTGAGCGGAGCACATATCAATCCTGCAGTTACAATGGTATTCCTCTTGTTCCGCAAGATAGAACCTCGCCTGGCAATCACGTACATACTGGCACAATTGACCGGTGCGGTTGTTGGTTGCCTTCCCCTCCTCCTTTGGGGCGATATGGGGAGAAGTGTTTTCTTCGGTGCAACGGTCCCTGGTGAAGGATACCCCATTTATACCGTTTTGTTTGGCGAGGTTATTACAACTTTTGCCCTGGTCTCACTTCTTGTAATTTTCATCGGGTTCAGAAACCTCAGGCAGTTCACTCCGTTCATGATTCCGTTTCTTTATGCCATAATGGTTCCCCTCGAAGCAGCAATCTCAGGAACCAGCACGAATCCTGCCAGGACTCTTGGCCCGTCAGTTATTTCCGGTGAATGGACAGGATGGTGGATCTATTGGATTGGTCCGTTGGCGGGAGCTTTCCTGGCAAGCCTGGCCTGCAGTTTGCTTGCAAAACGTATCACCATAGCCAAGCTGTATTATTTCGACAGCCATAATGAAGGTGATAAATTACTGAGAAGGATTAATCCTGATGGATAATGTTTTTATAAGGGAAAAATGAGATTTTGGGTGATGCTATGTGTTTTGATTTTTGTTCTGAACGAATCCCCTGTTCAGTCCCAGGATCTTGAACCCCGCGCCTACTCCAACACCCCTGTCGGAATGAATTTTCTGATAGCTGGTTATGTTTACCAGGCAGGTGGAGTTTTATTTGACCCGGCCATTCCGCTTGAAAATGCCCATATTCAGGTTCAGGGCCCTGTAATAGCCTATGCCCGTTCCATTGATTTCGGGGGTATATCGGGCAAGATCGACATGGTCATACCCTTTGCATGGCTTTCAGGTTCTGCTGATTTCAATGGACAACAGCTTACCCGATATGTTGCAGGATTTGCTGACCCCCGTGTCCGCATATCGGTCAATTTCATTGGATCTCCGGCCTTACCGCTGTCGGGCTTTAAAGAATATAAACAGAACCTTATCGTTGGTGCAAGTCTGCAAATTTATCTGCCTTTCAGTCAATATGATCCTGAAAGACTTGTTAATATCGGGACGAACCGGTTTACCTTTAAACCGGAAATCGGCGCTTCCAAGAAATTCGGCCCCCTTTACCTGGAACTTGCTGCCGGCGCTGCATTGTACACTGTTGACCATAATTTTTACCAGGGCAGTTCATTGTCCTTATCTCCGATAGGATATATCCAGGCACATGTTATTTATAGTTTCCGCATCGGCATCTGGGCAGCATTGGATGGCACTTATTACTGGGGCGGACGTCCAGAGGTAAATGGTGTCGAGGGAAATGCTATGCAGGAGAATACCCGCCTTGGTTTTACATTAGCCCTGCCGGTAAACATCCGCAATTCCATTAAATTATACCTTAGCACCGGTGTTTCAACACGCACGGGGAGTGATTTCAATACGATTGGCCTGGCCTGGCAGTACCGCTGGGGCAGGGATCTGAAAAAGCTTAAGAAATAGTTTGAATGCAGAGAATTATAAAAGTAAAACAATAACAACTAAAACTTATAACAATGAAAGTAATTATCGTTGGTGGAGTAGCCGGTGGTGCATCGTGCGCTGCACGTCTTCGCAGGCTGGATGAAAAAGCCGAAATCCTGATGGTCGAACGCGGACCCTATGTTTCTTATGCGAACTGCGGATTACCTTATCATGTTGGCGGATCGATTGAAAAAGAATCCAGTCTCCTGGTGGCAACGGAACAACTGTTCCGTAACCAGTTTGCAATCGATTGCAGGACGAACTGCGAAGCTGTAAGCATCTCTACTGGGAAAAAGACCGTGGAACTTAAGAATCACCTTACGGGTGAAGTTACAACAGAGACTTACGACAAGCTCGTGCTTTCCCCGGGAGCAGCGCCAATTCGTCCTCCCCTTCCCGGTATTGATCTTCCCGGTGTATTCTCGGTAAGGACGGTGCCCGACGCAAGACATATCCGTGAGTGGCTTGACAGGGATACTGAACAGGCTTCCGTTCCCAATGCCAATACCGGAGTCGACACGATCTCAAAACCAAAGCGCGCGGTTGTTGTCGGCGGTGGCTTTATCGGCCTCGAGATGGTGGAAAATTTCATGCATCGCGGAATTGAAGTCACGCTTATCGAAAAGCTCAACCAGGTCATGCCTCCGCTCGATCCTGAAATGGCATGCCTCGTGGAGCGTTACATGACAAAGCATGGCGTCCATATTGAACTTAATGACGGCGTTGCCGGATTTCGTAAGTCTGGCTCCGGATCATTGGAAGTTCTCACTGAATCGGGGAACGTACATCCGGCCGATATCGTGATCCTCGCCATAGGTGTGCGTCCCGAAACCGCCCTTGCGAAAAATGCAGGGCTCGAGATAGGAAAGCGTGGAGGGATCCGTGTTGATGAGCATATGCGTACTTCAGATCCGAATATCTTCGCTGTTGGAGATGCAGTCGAAGTAAAGGATTTCGTTACCGGGCAATGGACGCTTATTCCCCTCGCAGGACCGGCAAACCGCCAGGGCCGGATCGTGGCCGATGTGATAGCAGGCCGCGATGCCCGGTTCAGGGGCACACAGGGCACTTCCATTTGCCAGATCTTCGAGGCCACAATCGCACAAACCGGTGCGAGCGAAAAACTTCTGAAGATGCTTGGTGATAATGATTACGAGAAAATATACCTCTATCCTAATTCGCATGCGGGTTACTATCCTGGCGCAAAGATGATGGTCATTAAATTCCTGTTCAGGAAATCAAACGGACTGGTTCTTGGAGCACAGATTCTCGGTGAGGATGGTGTTGCCAAGAGGATAGATTCCTTCGCGATGGCTATACAGATGGGATGTACGATTTACGACCTGGAAGAGTCTGAACTGAGCTACGCACCACCCTACGGAAGCGCAAAGGATCCCGTCAACTTTGCCGGGATGGTTGCAGCTGACGTACTTCGCGGCGATATGCCGCTCTGCCATTGGGACTCCCTGGGCAACGGCTTCCTTCTTGATGTTCGTAATCCCCAGGAACTCGAGGTTGAGTCAGTACCGGGTGCGTTCAACATCCCTCTGCCGCAGCTCCGTTCCAGGTTGGGTGAACTTCCCCGTGACAGGGAAATCCTCGTTATTTGCCGTTCCGCACAGCGGGCTTACTACGCAACGAGAATCCTTTTACAGAATGGATTCAGGGCAAAGAATATTTCGGGCGGAATGCTGTCACGCTCCCATTGTACCATCAAATGAAATTTTTAGCGTCAACGGATCCTGGCTTTCAGGATTCATGGACTGGTTTAATTGGAGATGAATTATGAAAGAAAAGTCAAGTCAAGAAACTCAGCAGGGAACAAGTTCCCTGCTGATCATACTGCGCAGGTATTTCCCAATCCTGGATTGGGGAGCTTCATACTCACGCAGGACGTTTTCAAGCGACCTGATCGCCTCGGTAATCGTTTCGATCATGCTGATACCACAGTCCCTAGCTTATGCGATGATGGTAGGGCTTCCGGCACAGGTCGGGCTTTATGCCTCGATGGTGCCTCTCCTGCTTTACGCTGTATTTGGCACCTCCCGCGCTCTGGCGGTAGGGCCGGTAGCGGTAGCCAGTCTCATGACAGCGGCTGCTGCCACACAGGTCGCTGCCCAGGGAAGTGCCGAATACCTGGGAGCGGTCATAGCGATCTCTTTGGTGACTGGCCTGTTACTGATCCTCATGGGAATCTTCAGGATGGGGTTTTTAGCAAACTTTCTTAGTCACCCGGTGATCTCGGGCTTTATAACTGCAGCAGCCATCCAGATAGGGACCAGCCAGTTCGCCCCTCTTCTTGGCATACGCGGGCACGGGGAAAATCTTCTGGATCTTCTGACCTCCATGGTTCCAAACCTTGCCAGTATAAATCTATATACAGCCGCTATAGGCCTCGCTTCACTGGCTTTTCTCTATTGGGTGCGCCTGGGACTTAAACCCTTCCTTCAGGGTATAGGGATAGGGGAACGGCTTGCCGACTTACTCGCAAAAGTTGGCCCGGCAATTGCCATTGTTGCAACCACAATAGCTGTATGGGGTTTTGGTCTTGCTGACCGGGGCGTGGCAATCGTTGGACTTATCCCTGAAGGACTGCCCCGGTTTTCCCTTCCACCAGTGCAGCCATCCCTCTGGACCACGATTCTCGTTCCTTCGCTGCTGATCTGTATCGTGGGCTATGTGGAGTCGATCTCGGTTGCACTGACTTTGGCAGCCAAACGCCGGCAGCGCGTCGATCCTAACCAGGAAATGATCGCATTGGGAATTTCAGATGTCGGCTCGGCAATATCAGGCGGATTTCCTGTCACCGGCGCCCTTTCGAGGTCGGTCGTGAACTTTGACGCAGGTGCCCAGACCCCTGCTGCAGGCGCTTACACAGCAGTCGGCGTAGCACTTGCCACTATGTTCCTGACACCTTTGCTGTTTTTCCTGCCAAAAGCCGTACTAGGCGCAACAATTATTGTTGCAGTACTTTCCCTGGTCGACATAAACGCCCTAAAGCGTACCTGGTTCTATTCAAAAGCCGATTTTGCAGCCATGGCAGCAACCATCCTTATGACCTGGGTGGAAGGAGTCGAAGTGGGGCTGGTAGTTGGTGTGGCGCTTTCGATTTTCCTCCACCTCTATAGCACTTCACGACCTCATATTGCGGTTGTTGGACAGATCCCGGGGACCTCGCATTTCAGGAACGTGACACGCCATACCGTCGTAACCGATCCAGAGATCCTGTCTCTCAGGGTAGACGAAAGTCTTTATTTCCCTAACGCCCGTTTTCTTGAAGACATCATCAACGATTCAGTAGCAGCCAACCCGGATATCCGTCACATTATCCTCGAATGTCCTGCTGTTAACACAATCGACAGTTCTGCACTCGAAAGCCTCGAAGCGATCAACCACCGGCTCAAAGACGGGGGGATCACCTTCCACCTTTCGGAGGTTAAAGGCCCGGTGATGGACCGCCTTAAACGCTCTCATTTCCTCAAAGAACTCACCGGCAAGGTATATCTCACCCAATATGAGGCCGTGTCAAGCATCAATCCGGAACTTGCACAACAAACCCGCGAAGCAAAATCCTGAAGTTAATATTAAGAAGTTTTCGAAAAAAATTGTTACTTTACACGTTGGCAGAATCTAAAAACCAGATTATATGAAAAGAAAGTTTACCCTTTTATCCGTATTGCTGATTGTCTTATCAATATCTGCATACGCTCAAAGCAAAAAAGATCTTGAAAAAGAGTTGGCTTCAGTGAAAGCTTCAAAAGATTCACTTCAGAAAGTACAAAACAGTCTTTCGCTGAAATATGACTCGGTCAGCAAAGTCAGCATTGCCTATGATAAAATGAAGCAAACCATTAAGGAAAAAGTCACCAAACATGATTTTAAACCTGATGGTATTGCTAAAATTATTGATTCCCTGCAAGCAAACCGGGATTCAGTATTGGCTAAAGCAAATGCGAAGCTGCCGGTTGTCAGGGATTCATTGAAAGCCATGAAACTTCTTTGCGACAGTTTGCAAAAGGAAATCGGCCACCTGGTCTATGTAGTCAATAAATATGTTGGTAAAGGAACTGTACCAGCAACTACAAAAGATTTTATTGGCTCATGGACGTTCAATACAAGGTGGTTTGAATTGGCAGACGACTCAATTCAGAGCGGAATAGTTTTAAAGTGGTTCTTTATCACTTTGAGTGGGTAACATAATGAGGATTGATTTTAGAAAAGTCGAGTTTTCCGGTAAGCAGATAGATAATTGCTTTGATGGTGTCAT
>Ga0316229_1000041_pt1 | contig 189415 bp, 168 predicted proteins | sample TBH18023metaG_FD_206011 | JGI IMG/M metagenome (GOLD analysis project Ga0316229, IMG submission 206011) | Freshwater microbial communities from Trout Bog Lake, Wisconsin, USA - TBH18023 | ecosystem: Environmental > Aquatic > Freshwater > Lake > Hypolimnion/Profundal zone | place: USA... | reverse complement strand
CGTACAGGCAGATGAATACCGGGCTCTTGCAAATAAGATTAATGACAACAAGATGTTCGTCATCCCTAAGCCGCTTGAAATCGAAGAGCTTGAAGCGCTTCTCATTGAATTTGGTATCGCTAACTAACGGCAAAGGGAAAATGGCATGACTCTGCAAATAACTGGTTACTCAGGTTTCAACGGTGTATCACATCACAAATCCGGACAAATCAATCTGCCTGTTGCACCAAAATGCAATATTCAGTGCAACTACTGCAACCGCAAATTTGACTGCCTGAACCAGAACCGCCTTGGCGTTACCAGCAAGGTGCTCTCGCCGCAGCAGGCACTGTCTTACCTCGAACAGGCCTTGACGCTTCAGCCGAACATTTCTGTTGTCGGTATTGCCGGCCCCGGAGATCCATTTGCCAATCCGGATGAGACCATGGAAACTCTTCGACTGGTACGGGAAAAATATCCGGAAATGCCGCTTTGCGTAGCAACCAACGGGCTTGATCTCTTCCCTTTCATTGATGATCTTGTTCGATTGCAGGTCAGCCAAGTCACCATAACGATTAACGCCATTGATCCAAAAATCGGCGCAGAAATCTATTCATGGGTCAGATACAACAAGAAAATGTACAGGGATGTCGAATCTGCCAGACTGCTGATCAAGAATCAGCTGAAGTCGCTGACGAAGCTGAAGGAGGCCGGGGTTGCCGCCAAGGTCAACTCAACTATCATTCCCGGTATTAATGACATCCACGTGATCACAGTAGCGTCGAAAGTTGCCGAACTTGGTGCCGACATCCTGCAATGTCTTCCCTTTTATAACACAAAAGAGACACTCTTTGAAAATCTCACAGAACCATCGGCAGATATGGTCCGGGAGATACAGGATGCAACCGGCAAATTTTTACCGCAGATGAAACACTATGTTTTGAGCAGGACTGATGCAGCCATGAGGCTAAAACTGGCGGAGTCGACAGCATTGCCTGAGAAAACTGTGGAATATCGGTCATACATTGCTGTCGGCAGTATGGAGGGTATTATGATCAACCAGCATCTCGGCGAAGCTGAGCGCTTCCTGATATATGGCATGAATGATTCAGGAAAGTGCATTCTTGTCAGTGCAAGAGAAGCACCTCATGCAGGCGGTGGGGAACAACGGTGGAAAGAGTTGGCTGAAACCTTGAAAGACTGCCGGACAGTATTGGTCAGCGGTGTGGGCATTTCACCCGAAAAAGTGCTTAATAGTCATGGGATTGAAGTGATTGTTCTTGAAGGAGTTATTAACCTCAATAATTCATGAGGGCTACCAAAACCGAAATTTCCAGTCAAAAATTGAGGTGATCGCGACTGTGGCAAGGTAAATAATATGGATAGCAAGAAATCTTTCACCTGTAGACGGTTACTATCCAACAAAAAGCAGGGTGAATAGCCTAAAAGAGCAGGTGATATTCCAAGGTTTCCATACCCTTCCCATGCAGCAAGTAAGTCGTGCTGCCCCGGTACATCAATGTCTGTTTTTTTCTGTTGCCGATTACCACATCACCTTACGTTATGGCTGGTGGTGGCCATGGCTGAGCACGCAAGTGTTCAAAGATTGCCAAGCATTTTGAAAGAATTCCCTTGTACGGATATGCCGTCGGTAAATGGACACTGATCTTTGTTTTCAGCTCGATGATTCTGGCGCCTGTTTTCAAGAGTTTCAAGCGTATGCTGTCAAAGGTCGCCGTGCCGAGACTGGTTCCCTGGAGTAAGTTGGCTCGGAAACTGTGCAGCAGGACATAAGCTGCCGAGTGCAAAAACAGCCGAAACTGATTGGCAAGAAAACGGTGACAGGAGGTTCGATCACTCTTGGTGTAGGTCTTGTGATCCTTTATGTACAACTCATCATTTCCTCGAGCGCAGTAGATTCCCTCGTAGAGTGCTTTGGGCTTTGCGTTATGCATATCGGTGCTGATAAAACGGACATTCAACTTTCCAATGTCGGTCATCTCGACTTTGGCGACAACGGTGCGAGGCTTGCTCCAGCTCTGTGCCTGGTACATGAAAGCGTGATAGCGTTTGAAGCCTGCTGGTTGCTGCTGTACGTGTTTAATCAGGATTTCGACATGTTTGAGCAAAACGTTATTGCCGGTCAGACCGGTCACACTATAGCAATCCGTTTGCTGGTCAAGGTAGGTAAAGACTTCCGGAACTGAATAATGGCTGTCACCACGGTAGACAATTACAGTGTCTGGCCACTGTTGGCGGATACGTTCCACAATCCGTTTAACGTACGAAACGATCTCCTTACCTCCAGGGCGCTTGCCCGGTCGCAGTATCGTGGTGATCAGTTTGCCACTGAACCCTTCATACACATGCAGAGGCTGATAGCAGGTCTCCTGATGATAACCGTTGAACAGAGCCAGTTGCTGATTGCCGTGAACGACATCATCAGTATCATCAAAATCCAGGACAATGACCTCGGGAGGCTCGGTATACAAAGCGAGAAAATGATCCACAAAGCACTGCGCCATCCGATAGAGTTCTTGACGGGTTATCATGTTTTCAAGCCTGCTGAACGTCGGTTGACTGGCTAAATCATGATCACTCTCAGGCAAAAGGCCAAGGGCCATTTTCAGTGCAGGATCTTTGCGCAAACTGTTGCTGTCATTGGCGTCTTCGTATCCACAGGCAATTTGCAAAATACGCTGAGTGAGCAGTTCTGTTTTCTGGTGAGTAATCGAAGAAGAACGTCGAGTATCATTGATGCACTTGGCCAGCATGGTGATGAGCCCAAGCTTTAATTCGGTTTCTCTCAGGAGTAACACACCGGCATCGCTTGTGATATTGCCTCCTTGGAAATCAAGAGCAACTTTTTTGCCCTTTACTGAGGCAACGGCTGAAGCAGCATTATATGAAAATAATGTTTGTTGTGTACTCTCCGGAGTGACTATATTCTGATGAAGGGGTTGCATAAATATCGCGTCTTATTAGCTGACTTTAACTACCAGTAATATAACGATTTGCGATATTTTTTGCCCCCTTTTTTTGTTTACTGATGAATAATTCAGGCTAAAGAGATCGTCGGTGGCATTTTTTCAGGACAGAATCTGCAGGAGCTGATGAAAAGAAGCCGGATTCACACCGGCAGTTCACACTGCAGTGGCACGGGGAAAAAATGCGGATGAGACTACACATAACGACATTTTTTTTATCATCCGTTATAACATCGAAAATATATCGTGCTATCCTTTTAAATTATACCTTCCCGGCGCTCTCCTGCGCCGGGTTTTTTAAGCATTATCCACAGGGTATTAAGCTGGACAATGCAGCTATCATCCACAACTGCCCTTCGGCTCCGGAGCGGTGAACTTGCTGCAGCTTGGCCCGCAGGCATTGGAGGGATTGATTTTTATGCTGTCACTCAGCTCCTCTTTGACAAAACAAGCGTTCACGGCTTTCTCGATTGACCCATCAAGAACCATCACATCAATGCCGTGAGCATTCATCACTTTAATGGGCGAGCCACCGGCGCCATTGACCAGCACAGCCCTGCAGTCAATCAACGTGGCGGCCAGCAATTCCCATCGCTCCTTGCCTCCGCCGGCCTCAGGAGCTTTCCTTGAGTCAACAAGGACGTACTCACCGTTGTTTCTTCCTGTTCCGTATATCAGAAAACGTTCAGCCTCCCCGAGGTGCTGGTTGATCAAGACGCCTTCAAGGCTGGCGACGGCAATATAGGGACGGTTCTCTTCCGGATTTTTAGTCAGCGCGGCAGACTCGGCAAGTTTCTTCATCATCTCCGGAGAGTTTATTTCCCCGATTATCCCGACTGCATCAGCTCGGCAGCGGCTGCAGTGCATCATCTGCGGCAGATAAGCCCCAGTGGCTTTCTGGATCTCTGCTACCAGTTCTGGAGATGGTTCGGGAATGTTTTCAAAAAAAGTCTCTGTGGTGCGGTAATAGGGCATGCAGTTCAGGATATCGGCCCCAAGTTCAGCCGCTTTTCTGGCAACTTCAATCACATGAGTATCGTTGATACCCGGAATAATTATGGAGTTCACTTTTGCAGTAACACCAGCCTTCTTGAGCTTTTTAAGCGAATCAAGCTGGTTCGCGATAAGCAACATTGCGGCATGAATACCGCGATACATTTTCTTGTTATATCGGGCCCACGAATAGATCTCTGCGCCGATCTCAGGGTCGATGGCATTGATGGTAAGCGTGACATGACTGACCTGCAGTGCGGCAAGTTCATCAATATAGGAAGGCAGGTCAAGGCCGTTGGTCGCAACGCAGAGCAGCATTTCAGGATACTTCGCACGAACCAGCCGGAGTGTTTCCATAGTCTCATCCGGGTTTGCGAACGGATCGCCAGGTCCGGCAATTCCAACAACAGCGATATTCGGAGAAAGAGCCATAGCCTGATCAAGATAGTGCATCGCCTGCTTCGGCGACAGTATTTTGCTGGTAACGCCGGGGCGGTTTTCGTTCATGCAGTCAAACTTCCGGTTGCAGTAGTTGCACTGGATGTTGCATTTCGGTGCAATAGGGAGATGAATACGCCCGGACGTATGCCGTGACGCATCATTGAAACAGGGATGGTTTTCTATTTTCAGTGACATATTTGCTAACCTTAAGCAGGCCCATATTTAAACATTTACTCTATCGGAGAGACTATGGCATGAAATAAATCATCCTTTGACTCTTCGATTCTGAACTGGAGTTTTAATGACTCCAACTCTTTTTCAAACCATTTCGGCAGATGTTCACAAACAACTTCCAGCTTCTGAAACACCTGCTTCTGTAAAAAGGGCAGCAGCACATCCTTTGAATTAAACCCTGCAGCTTTCGCCTGCACATGCACAAGATCAATGGTATAGATTCCGTGCTTTGTATCGCCAACCGGCAGAGGTTCCGGCAAAACAGGTTTTATGCTCTTCTGATGTTCGAGCCTGATCTTCTCTTCCTCTTCTCTGATATGTTCAAAAAAGGCCATTGGCGAGCCGTCGACTTTCCATACCGATATGCCTGATTCCTTGAGAATCGAGAGCGGCACTCCCTTTATGAATTTCACCATAAGTATCCTGCACTCATCCAGTCGGGAAAGCATGCTCTGGATGCAACTCTGTATTCCAGCAAGGCCCTTCTCCTCATTGAGCTCAAAACGAAACTCCTCAATACAGTTCCAAGTACCCTTTTCGTTGGAAAAAAGTTTCACAAACCCTGATTCGTAAAAGGAAAGCGTGTTGCCATCCTTATCGGTCATTACAGCAATTATCATGCCCACTCCTCTTCATTATCTGTAACAGTTTAATAGCCGTGTGTTTTTCCCTTGATCGAATCAATATCGATGCGGATAACGGCCGTATGAACCAGATTCGCCTTCGGGTACTCAAATTTTTTATCAGAAAACCTTCCGACAATCAAATCGAGCACATTGATCTTTTCAGCTTCATCTTCTATAAATGACGCCTTGCCTAACCCGATGACGGTGCGGTGCCTGGCTTCAAAGTCGCAGGCCAGATCGTTTTCGATAAAACCCTGGTCAACCGAAATCTCGAAGCAGACAGTATTGTTCCGCTTTAAGATTTCAATTTTGCTGCCGACCTGCGCTGAATGAAAATATAGGACGGAACCGTCGTACGCATAGAACACAGGAACGAGAAAGGGGATATTGTTGTCAGCAAGACCGAGATGCATGACTGTTGCCGAGCGGATGATCGTATCGATATCCTGGCGGCTGGTAATCTCGCGCTCTTTGCGTCGCATTGATCCATGAGATTGATTTTCAGATGTTGAATGCATTTTTTTCCCTGGTGCTAATTTGTTTGATACTGCCGGACACCACACTGTGATAATCCGGCAGAAAGAATTTTGATATAAGCATATGCCTGTCAGCGGAAAAGTGAAAACCAGTTACCAGACATTGAGAATCCATTCCTTGTTATGCTTGTGCTCCATATCGGTAAAAAGCGTGTTTGCTATCTCTTCAGCCAGCCATATTGCGCCTGCGTAGCCGACGACCGGGTGACGGTAGAGTCCGGCACGGTCGTAGGTCGGAAAGCCTACTCGCACCATTGGAATATTGTTATCGATGGCAATAAAGCGACCCTTGGAGTGACCCAGAATAAGATCAAGTTCAAGACCCTCGTTCTTGATCCTGTTTTCCAGCTCCCAGAAGTCAGCATTCGTAATGATCTCCATCTCGTAATCGACCTTTTCCTTCAATGCCTGGATACGTGGATCGTTGGGGTAGGCAAGGTTGTCATCGCCAAGAAGAAGCAGTACGGGCTTCATTTCCAGATCAAGACAGAACTCCGCAAGACCGATAACAAGATCCGGGTTGCCGTAAATTGCAACTTTTTTGTCAGCAAAGAACAAATGCGTGAGATCGGTCAATGCATCAATGGCAATTCCCCGTTCACGGACGAGCGATTCAGGAATCGGTTTCCCTGTCATTCTTGTCAGATTCTGCAAAAAGGTATCCGTGTTCCGTATGCCGATAGGAGTCGGTCCTATAATGGCAGGGATATCAAACTCCTTTTCAAGGAATGCGGCAGCCTTTCCACCTTCATACCGGTTCAGTGCAATCGTTCCAAGAGCATTTCCTGTTTGCGTCAGATCATCGATCGTTGTATTTCCATAAGAGACCGAGTTTCCATCCGGCATGAGAGGAGAGTCAAAGCTTTCGATTTCAAACAGCACATTCGCCTCAATCTGCATCTCCGATAACAGGTGCTTCAGGGCCGTAACGTCACCGGGGTTGACCCAACCGGTAATAAGGTTGATCTTCTCGCTTGTCTTGTCTTTTTTAGCGAAGTAACGGATAAAATCCCTGACAGCGACATCGTAGCCACTCACCATGCTTCCAACAAAGCTTGGTGTGTGAATAGGAATAAGATGCACTTCCCGTCCTGCATATTTTTCCTGCAACAATCCTTCATTAAGCTTGATGACCACGCCATCGACATCATCACCGATAACCTCTGTTGAGCAGGTGGTGATGATTGGTATGATTTTCACATGCGGATAGCGCATCAAAAGCACATCGACCGCCTCTTCCACACGATTCAGCGCTCCGAATACCGCACCGTCCTCATGGAGCGATGAAGAAGCAATTTCAAAACTCTCCTTCAAGTGCTGGGAAATCAGCAGGCGGACAAACATGACGCATCCCTGTCCGCCATGAACAATGCCGATACAATCTTTTACCCCTATGCTCACATACTGGGCGCCGGCAGGCTGACAGGTGAATATCGGGTTGATCGTGCCGACGCGCTCCTTTTGTTTTATTTCACAACTCATAATCTTTACATTTTTGGGTTATACATCGGATGAAACGGTTCAGTAATCAATAGCGCGGATCCGTAAGCTCGGCATTGAGAGAACCCGTAATGGTCACGAAATCTATCCTCTCCTTCAGACCCTCCATCAGCTCTTTAATCTCCTCTTTACTCAGTGCAGCCAGCCACTCGAAACGGCTCTGAAAGCCCTCTGTTAAACTTAAGGCATCCGCCCAGTAACAGCGATCCAGCGGAGTTTCAAGCCCAACAGGTTCATCGCATAACAGCTGAGTTGCTTTCATAAGGATATTGTCATTTTGAGTCTTTCTGTCCCAGGCCCGGGAATGAAACTGCCAGAGACATTTTTTCATGATGTAATCCTCGAGCAGGGCAATCCTCTCTTTTAAATCTTCCATACTATTTGCTCCTCTCTTACTGTTTAAATTCCGGATATGTTTTCTGGCGCAAATCTGAAACACTGTCATATTTGCCCGTATACTGTCTCAGAATGCTTGAAGAAACTACCTCTTCGCTTAAATTCACGTCAGAAAGCATTTTTGCCGTTTGAAATCCTGCGCCTGTAGGTATTTCATCCTTACTGATATCCAGGTGAGCAAGTTGATGGATCGGTGAATAGATCGCGTTGTAAATGTCACGCGCAAACCTTACCCATCCCTCATACCCTTTGTAGGGGCCATTGTGATATGCATGGGCATTGAGATAAGGAACCCTGATCTTTTTAGCGACTTCACCGGGTCGTTTGCCGGTAAAGATGACATCCGGTTTCAAGGTCATCATAGCTTCCAGCCCTTCAAGCTCGTTCGGATCATCAACGGCCAGCGCACCCTCCTCACAACGGGCAATGCCTTTCTCCATATCACCCTGATGACCGAATTTCGTATAGACCGAAACAACCTCGACTCCCATCTCTTCATGGATGACATGCGCCCAGTGCCACAGCTTCGATCCACCCGGCCAGAGGCAGACCTTTTTCCCTTTCAGGCGCTCCTTGTACCAGTCGAGTTCCGGTTTCCATCGTGCAGTCTCTTCATCGATGATAGCCTGGGCCCTCTCTTCGATGCCGAAAAACAAGCCGATTTTCCTGAGCGATGACGACAGCGGTTCAAAACCAAACCCTTCGATGTCCAGACGAGGTATCCCGTATTTCACTTTCAGTTCGTTGCAGATATACTCGGCAGATCGGGCGCATTCAAGAACGTTAAGATGTGCACGGTGCATGCCCTTCAATTCGTCGTAGGAGCCGTTGCCGGTAAAGGTCGAAAGAACCTGAACCCCCATTCGCTTGAAATAGTCGAGCATGACCTCCTGATCGCCCTGTATGTTATACTCCCCGACATAGTTGATGACATAGTCACTGGTGATCTTCGGCTCAACTGTTCCAACCTTTTTCTTGATCCAGGCGATATTTATTTTATGATGTCCCCCCGACTGGCTTGGCCCTGCAAATCCAGGAGAGTTGCAGACAAAGATGTCGACCTCAGGCATCTCTTCCATGACCTCATCGGCAATCGCGTCAACGTCATCTCCGATCAGCGCTGTTGCACAGGTCTGGTAGATTGTCATCCGTTTAATGTCAGGGAACGCCTTGAACGCCTCAATGATGTTCTGTTTGAGCACTTTTTCGGCGCCGAAAACGATATGCTTCTCCTTTACATCCGAGGCAAAGGTATACTTGAGCTGAAAGTTATCGTTATCACTGATATAGCGCTTCGTCTGCCAGGTGTCGTAAGTGCATCCCGTTGGTCCATGACTGAGATGGATAACATCCTTCATCGGCGTACCGATAACATGCTTGGCTCCGCAGTAGGCACAACCGCGCTCTGAAATTGATCCTGGAATGGTGTTGAGGTATCCAAGGGGAAGAGCATGGGTCAAATCCTCACCTGGTCCTTTTACTACTGCATGTTTTTTCCTTTCTGGAATACATTTGCTGCATTCAAACTCATGATAGGGCATAATTTCCTCCTCTCTATTTATAGTTGATTCTCTTACGCGATGGCTTGATCACCCTCTTCATTGGTTCTTACCCTCACGACATTATCTACCGGACAGACAAAAATCCTGCCGTCTCCTATCTGCTTGCTCTGATTAACCTTGATGATTGCCTTCACAATCAGGTCAACATCATCATCGTGCACGGTTAATGAAATAAGCCGCTTCGGGATGTATTTCATTCCTCCGTTTTTCTTCAGAACCTCCGCTGGCAGTTCGCAATTGACCTCGCCGGCAATTCCCCGCTGTTTTCCCCGCCCCATGACGGATACTGCAGTGAAAGCGGGATATCCCAGTTTATCGAGCACATCCTTTGTCTTGCTTACTTTTTTGGGACGGATGATTGCCATTATTTCCTTCATTGTTCGGGGTCTCCTTATATGCCTTTTTCGCCTGTACGTACGGTGTACGTGGCATCAACTGGCGTTACGAAAATTTTTCCGTCTCCAAAATTACCGGTATAAGCATTTACTTTGATGAGATCGACCACTTCATCCACAGCATCTTCCTTTACTATCAGCATAAGCATGACTTTAGGCAGTTCATCGTAATGAACATCTCCAATTTTGATTCCTTTCTGTTTGCCTCTTCCGAAAACATGCATTTTAGTCAGTGAAAAAAAACCACCTTCAGCCAGTCCCTCTGTTATTATGTCGGCAGCCTCAGGGCGTACCATTGCTCTTATCATTTTCATGAGTAGTGTTCCTTTGTTTTTGTATTAATCAACAAGACCGTATTTAAGGACCATCTCTTCCAGTTCAGGCATTATAAGAGGCTTGGGGATCACAAACATTTCATTCTCAATAATCTTGCGAGCCAACTCGCCGTACTCTTTTGCCTGTTCAGAATCCGGTGCAAATTCAATCACGGTTTTCCTGTTGAATTCAGCTTTCTGAACGACGTTGTCACGGGGAACAAAGTGAATCATCTGCGTGCCGATTGCCGCCGCAAATTCTTCAATAAATTCCCTCTCCTTATCAACCTTGCGACTGTTGCAGATGATGCCGCCCAAACGAACCCCGCTCTGTTTGGCATATTTCACCAGCCCTTTGCAGATGTTGTTGGCCGCATAAACCGCCATCATTTCACCGGAAGCCACGATGTAAACCTCCTGTGCCTTACCATCCCGTATCGGCATGGCAAACCCGCCGCATACAACGTCACCCAGAACATCATAAAACACATAGTCCAGTTCGGGCGTGTACGACCCGTTTTCTTCCATAAGATCAATTGCAGTGATGACACCGCGGCCTGCACAGCCAACACCAGGCTCAGGGCCGCCCGACTCGACACAACGGATGCCTTTGAAACCAGCCTTGACCATGGACGATGTTATTTTCTCTGCACCTTCATCACGAAGCACGTCCATGATGGTAGCCTGGTTCATACCGCCAAGAATCATGCGGGTGGAATCAGCCTTCGGGTCGCAGCCGTGAATGAAAACCTTCTGATCGTAAAAGTAAGCCATTGCCGCAGCGGTGTTTTGCTGAGTGGTGGATTTGCCGATTCCACCTTTTCCGTAAAAAGCAATTTTTTTCATATAGTAATAAGTTTAATGAGAGTGAATGCGCCGGTTAAGAGCTTGCTGTTAATTGTCTTTGTCCTGATCCTCACCACTCTTACAAAGGCAAACCGTGTGCCACACTTTGTAACAGTTCTTCAACTCTTCACTTTTTCTAACTGTTTTTCTCTCGCCATAACCGTAAAAAAAATATAACTACCTGTTATTAAATCATTTAGGCGCGAAATAATCTTCTGTATTTTTAGTTGTTTCAGCTCATCAAAATCTGGGTTCGAGTCATCATTGGAGTGAATAACGGGGCGCGCATTGTGCGGTTATGCACAAAATCTTATTATTTTGTACTTTGTTGCACAAAAGCATTATCTTATTAGGATTTATAGTTTATAATCCTAAAATTTTTAGATATACGGACGATAGAGAAGAAAGTTTATTGATATTTTTTTGTAGTGCGTTATAATATTATGTATATAACGTTCTTTTGACGGAAAACTTTACAAACCGGCTTAAAGTCTTCTTGAATGTTATGTTCTGAATGTTTTGGAATGTAATTCTTGTATATATCGTTATATATATAAGACTATGGCGATCCTTTTGGGCCACATGAAAATATCTGCTTTTCCTGATTCTGAAATAGCGTCGGCTGCCTGAGTGCCGTCGGATGCAATTGTGGCTGTTTAACAAAGAGTGATAATGAAAAGTCTTTCACTGATTCTGATTTGTCTGCTGATTCTCTCGCTGGTAAGTCTCTTTTCCATCGGCATAGGGAGATATCCGGTTTCGCCAGGAGACTTGTTTTCATGGCTGAGCACAGGTCATTGCAGTGATGGCAATCTTCCTGTTATCCTCTTCAATATTCGTTTACCCTAAGCGCCAGAAATATCATGACCGGCATAATCAGTCAAATCATCGAAGGCCCTGTAAGCAGTGAGATCGATGTTGCAGTAAACGGAGGCAATGTCATTTCTGCCACCATCACCCATGGAAGTTCAGAAAAACTTCATCTGAAAAAAGGAGAACAGGTTTCTGCTATTTTCAAGGCATCCAGTGTCATTATTGGCATAAGCTGAGTCAAACTGACTTTCAGCTTTTCAGAAGTGAATATCGCTATGCGGTAACCAAGCCGCAAGGTTTTACACGGCTCTTCCTCATTTTTTTTATCAGTCCCATTTGTCCAATAACTCCTGCTTCTCACTTTTCCAATAGTTCAGTGAAAAGTCGCTTCGGTTCAAAACGTGCCCTTGGAGATTATAATTTTGTCCGGCACCTGATGATATTTAACTTGTCGGGGAGCAGCAGGTTGTTGGATCCAGTTCTTGAATCAGATTATGCAAACATACCATGCATGACAATGATGACCGTCAAGCAATCCTGCGTTAAAATAACAGCCATTATCCATTCAGAGTTTGCCTCAAGCTGAGACCGGTTCCCATGAAATATATAGACGAATATCGTGATCCGCAGCTTGCCCGAAAGCTTCTTGACGAGATCAGGAGAAAAACCACTCGCCACTGGACGATCATGGAGATTTGCGGCGGGCAGACCCACTCCATTCTTCGAAACGGCATAGATCAGCTTCTGCCCGACACAATCGAGTTGGTCCATGGTCCTGGGTGTCCTGTTTGCGTAACACCGCTTGAGTCAATTGAACGTGCGCTTGAAATCGCCGCCAAACAAGAGGTTATTTTTACCAGTTTTGGCGATATGCTGCGTGTTCCCGGCAGCTCGAAGGATCTTTTTATGGTGCGCAGTGAAGGCGGGGACGTGCGGATTGTCTTTTCACCGCTTGATGCCTTGCAGATAGCCCGCGTTAATCCCGGGAAAGAGGTTGTTTTTTTTGCTGTAGGTTTTGAGACAACTGCGCCTGCAAATGCCATGGCAGTCTATCAGGCAGCACGCGAAGGAATTGAAAACTTCAGCGTCATCGTGAGCCAGGTTATGGTGCCGCCAGCCATGCGCGCTATTCTCTTATCACCCGATAACCGGGTTCAGGGATTTCTTGCCGCAGGCCATGTCTGTGCAGTCATGGGCTATGCTGAGTACGAACCGGTCACCCGTGAGTTTAATCTGCCGATTGTGCCTGCCGGGTTCGAACCGGTCGATCTGCTCGCCGGTATTCTGAAAACAGTAGAACTGCTTGAAGAGGGCAGGGCAGAAGTCGTGAACCTCTACGGACGGGTGGTAAGCCGCGAAGGCAACCGTGTGGCACAGGATACTATTGCGAAGGTTTTTGAGGTTACAGACCGCCAGTGGCGCGGTATCGGCCTTATTCCCGGAAGTGGTCTCACTCTCAAGGCAGCATACTCCAGTTACGATGCCGAAAAAAAGTTCAATGTTACTCATATCTGTACTGGCGAATCACCACTTTGCAAAAGCGGCAGTGTTCTTCAGGGTATGCTGAAACCCGACGCCTGTCCGGCATTTGCCAAAGAGTGTACGCCGGGGCACCCTCTCGGCGCTACAATGGTCTCTTCCGAAGGGGCATGCGCCGCCTATTATAACTATCACCGAACTGGATTTCCCATATGACGATTACCCCTCTCTGCCCCTCCCCGATCTTACAGCACGAAACGGTTCAGATGGCGCATGGCGCCGGTGGACGGTTATCGCAGACGCTTATGCAGCGGGTATTTATGCCGCATCTGCACAATGTCTTTCTCGACATTCTTGACGATCAGGCAAAGCTTGATCTTCCGGCTGGACGAACTGCCTATTCCACCGATACTTATGTAGTGAGTCCGGTTTTTTTCCCAGGTGGCAATATCGGGGAACTTGCCGTCAACGGGACCGTCAACGATCTTGCAGTCGGTGGAGCAAAACCGATGTATCTGAGTGCCGGATTTGTGCTTGAAGAGGGGTTTTCTCTTGTCGAGCTTGAAACCATTGTTATAAGTATGGCGGAGGCTGCCCGAAAAGCAGGAGTCATGATTGTGACTGGCGATACCAAAGTGGTAGGGAAGGGGCAATGCGACAAAATTTTTATCAATACTTCGGGAATAGGCTCTGTCATGGATGGGGTCAATCTCTCCTGTCGTAACCTTCAGCCGGGGGACACTATGATTCTTTCAGGGACGGTGGGAGATCATGGCATGGCAATCATGACATCTCGAGAAGGGCTTTCCTTTCAGTCCAAGATAACGAGTGACTGTGCTGCCCTGAACTCAATGATTGCCGCCGTGCTTGAGGTCGTGCCTGCAATTCATGCCATGCGTGACCCGACCAGGGGCGGGGTGGCTGCTGCATTGAATGAACTCGCAGCTTCTTCTTCTGTGGGTATTGAAATCAATGAGCCATCGATTCCTGTGAAACCTGATGTCCGGGGCGCCTGCGAATTGCTCGGCATCGATCCGCTTCATGTTGCAAATGAGGGCAAGCTGGTTCTCGCCGTCTCAAGCGAGTATACCGAAACGGTTCTCGAAGTGCTGCGCTCCTTTGAACATGGCAGGGATGCCGTAACCATCGGGGAGGTTGTTGACGATCATCCCGGAATGGTTGTGATGCGGACTGCATTCGGCAGCCGACGAATTATTGACCTGCCCCTTGGCGAACAGTTGCCGCGCATCTGCTGAATGATTTACCGGCTTGTCCGTAAGCCTCAGAAAGTGATCGCCTGTAATGGCAACAATAAGCTCTATTTAATTCAGTCGTCCTGACTCCGCCTGACGTTTGAGGTCATCATTTGCATAAATAACAACTTCAACGCGTCGGTTCTGCCTGCGACCCCATTCGGTATTGTTTGTCTCAACAGGTCTGGTTTCACCGTATCCTATCGGGGATAACCTTTGACGTGCTACGCCGTATGCTTTTAGAAGATTAGCTACCGAATCCGCCCTTTTTTCGGAAAGTATCTGGTTTGCATCTCTGTTACCGGTAGTATCGGTATGTCCCTCGATCACAAGACTCGTGTCATGATAGTGGTTGAGAATATGAGCAAGTTTTTCAATCTCATACCTGCTTGTCGAGGTTAAGGTTGCTGAACCGGTTGAAAAAAGAATACCGGAATCAAAGATTACCCTTATTCCTTCGCCTTCTCGCACAACTCTTGCGCCCTTGATATCCTGACCTATTTCAGCAGCCTGTTTGTCCATATAATCACCAATAAGAGCTCCCCCCGCACCGCCTATAACGGCACCAATAAGTGCACCCTGAACGAAATCACCGTGTCTGCTCCCGATAATCCCTCCGATAATGCCACCTCCGGCAGCACCAATACCTGCTCCCCGTCCAGCGTTGGAAGATGACTCGCATCCCCAGGTCAAAGATGTCACAGCCAGAATGAGGAGGAATACTAACGGTTTGGTAAGTTTTTGCATGTGTATCATAACGTTAACATCTTATGAATTAAGGAGATTGTATAAATCAGTATCATCCATTTGAATAAAAAAAACAGACAGGATCAAGTAAACCTCTTATGAGAAAACAACAAGAATCTTTCTCATAAAGTTTAACGTATAAGAAGTGATACATTTGGACTTTACATGAATGTGAGCATGCGAAACTACACCATCCGTTTGCAAGTTCATCCTGGGTATTGCTCGAAATAAAACCACTGCAAACAAAACCTCCGCATCAACGGTAAATACATAAAGGCATGATCATAAATTACAATCATGCCTTTATTATACATCAGATTAGCAGAACTATTCGTGGTGGGTAAAAAGATTAAACGATTTTTGCTGTTTATCTCATCAACATTCCTGTCAATATTCCGTTTATTCCCATATAAACTGCTGTTGCGCGTTCAGGTGCAGGGGTTGAGGCTGGATCACCTGATTTGATTTGTACAGCGTTGACTACTGCATCTGGAGATACTGTAAGAGCGGAATAGTTGACTGCGATCCTGCCATATTTATCCGCATTAGTTGTTATGGTTAAATAATTTCCATTATTGACATATCCTGTTGTTGAAGTGTTGGTTGTCAATATGCCGGCAGGACGATGTGTGTCAGCACCATTACCGCTATAGTTTATTTCTGTCTTAGCACCGTTCATTGAACTTTGGCTATAAACGTAAATCGTGTATTTACTATTTGCAGCCAACCCTGTAAACCACAGATTGTTACCGCCGGTTCCCTCCCCACCAAAGGCTCTGCTTGTTAATAGATAACCTTCTGATACGTTATGAGAAGCAGTTTCATCAGCTGTGCCGGAAGAATTCCAATGCACAGCTGAGCTATCGGTTGCGCCAACCATATCAGAGATGGAACTTGTTCCCGAAACGGAATTAACATTGATCAACCTGTTGCTTAACTCAGGAGTTATTGCTCCAGAAATGTCACTTGGAGTTAATGTATTACTGAAACGGATAGTGATAACATCTGTGGCGGCAAATGCTCGCTGAGGGCTGTTGAACAGAGCATATATAAAAACAACAAATGGAAATATGATTGTATTAAATCGCGTTTTCATTGACGTATAATTTATGTTAACTGCTTGTCTTTATTCATATTCACCGGAGATGAATTGTGTTGAGCACCTTTTGAATGAATGGTAAAAGAAAGAATTTGTTTTTAAGTTATTGAGACTCCTGGAGCTGTTATTGATCCATGGTAATATATATCAATTATCGTGCCGGAATATTTTGAATAAGGATCCTATAAGAAATGATAAACTGAATCGATTGCGGATCGCAGTTATAACTTGCTTTATTTAAATCTGTTATATTTCTTAAGTCATTCTTGAATCTCTTGTTACTATTTTCGATGATATTACAGTTCTTAGACCAGTTATCTTTTGTTGTCTCATAGTAAACCAAAAAAAAATACTCGCTATTGTGTCAAATTGTGTCAGTATTCGGGAAATTCGAAAAGCCGAACTGGAGCAATAAAAGCCTAATCAGGAGCGGCTTTCGCCCGCCACACCACGCAGTGGAGCGATATTATTGAGGTGAGGGTGTGATATATAGGAATGTTGGAAGAATCATTATCATGAGACAGTGTCTTTTGAATATGATATTGAAATCAGGGAGGCTTCTATGAGACTTGCGAAACTTGTTGAAAAGTATATCGCTGATCAGGAATGGTACAAAGAACAAATACAAGCGGATGTGAATGCAGGCAAAGCTAAGTTCGGAACAAACCTCTCCATCAGTAACCAGTCTTTTCGGCTTTTGATTGAAAGTAATGATGAGAGTGAGTCACTGATCCTTAACCTCTGCACACCATTCTGTGTCATCGAGAGCAAGTTGCCGGATGCCTTCCTGCTTTTAAACTATCTCAACGACCAAAAAATTTATCGTGGTAGGTTGATAGTAAATGAAAACGGAAATGTCTGCTTCAAGGATAGCATTGACATGCAAAATATTGAAGGCAACATAGCTTTGATAGATACCATGCTGCAAAGCGGTATAAGAGTGTTTGACGACAATATGGATGCTATTGCTTCAGTAGCACTGACCAGGAAAACATATAAATCTATCAGGAAAGAGTACGATAACCATTTTGATATAGAGAACCCCCCTCATGCAACCAATTCATTAAGGTCATATTCAGGAGAAATATGCGTGGACTCTCTCATAATGTTCTGCACTTTAGTCTTGCTGGAGGGTGTGGGATATTCACAGGATGAAGCCCAAGCGAGATTGGAGGGCTTAAAGAAAATCAAGGATGCTTTAGATGATTGCAGGATGTCGGATGAAACGGAGGGATTGCGTTTACAGATGGCAATGGACAGGATGAGTAAAATGATGCAGGCGTTATCGAATATTGAGAAAAAAATCTCGGATGTGAGCCAAACGATCATTGAAAATATGAAATAGCCGCATCAAATGACCATAACACTGGAGTGTGAAACTCATTTGACTGTATAATTTTCACCCATTACCACCATCTCCTTCGCAAATTCATACTCCTTCGCAAACGGCAGTTGAAGCTGCTCCTGGTACTCCGGAAACGCCTTTGTCCAGCTCACCAGGCATTGAAACGAACTGGTAAGGCATAAGGTCAGGATAGTTCACAAACCCCGCTTTTTTTGTTTTCGGAAAAAGCTCAAACAGAAAGTCGTTTATCGGATGGATAAATTGCATAAAAAGGGTTTTACAAGTCAGGGAACCGGACAGTCTTTAAAGATAGTCAACCTCAAACACCTGCACAATCTTTCAGGCAATCTGCTTATGAGAGTGTGGTTCACGGCTGTTCCATGCTGTTTGCTATGGCACCTGAAAATAATTGCAGCGGCGACCGATTTATTGAAAGAAAAGCAGAAGAGCTGCGTAGTAACTTATAGGAAGCAGGATAAACCTGTTTCCAACGAACTATCAAACAAAAACTTACAGACAAATGAAAAAGAATTTTATCGCTGGCGTGATCGTATCACTTGCTATCTCTGGAATCTTTGGTGGCGTTTCTTTTGCAGCTGACAAAGCAGCAGCAAAAGACGCAAAAGCTCCTGCAGCTGCCGCAGCTCCTGCAGCACCAGCAGCCGATGCAAAAGCTGAAGCCAAGACGGAAGTAAAGGCAGAGAAGAAAGCAAAGAAAGTGAAGAAAGCCAAGAAGGCAAAGAAAGCTTCTAAGAAAGCAGCTAAGAAAATGGAAGCAGCAGCTCCTGAAGCTAAGTAAGATTTTCGCTGCTCTTACGATTTTTGCTAAAGAGCCCCGTTGCAAGTCGGGGCTCTTTTTAAGTGCTCTTTTTCCCCTGCCTGCAGGCAACAGAACGGTTTAAATAATTTCAAATTTCAGGCAGAAAGAATTTTTGAAAGAAAACCCAGCGACCTGCGCACTAATAATAAGAAGCAGAATGATCTGTCTTCCAGGTAACTTAAAAAACTCAATCTACAGACAAATGAAAAAGAATTTTATTGCGGGACTTATCATTTCACTTGCAATGACTGGTGTTTTTGGCGGTGTTTCTTTTGCATCTGACAAAAAGGCAGAAACCAGGAAAGAAGCAAAAGTAGAGGGAAAAGCTGAAGCAAAAGCCGAAAAGAAAGCTGAGATAAAAGAAGAGGTAAAAGCCGAATTAAAGGCTGAAAGAAAGGCTCATAAGAAAGCTCACAGGAAATCCAGAAGAGCAAGACACGCAGAAAGAAGAGCAGAGAGAAAGGCTGAAGCTAAAGCGGAAGCCGGCAAGTAAGATTACTGATATTTCCGTCATTGATAGGATTGACAAGAAAAGCTCCATTGTAAGATGGGGCTTTTCTTGTTATCGGGCTTTGGGTGTGGAGAAGAAAGTCTCAACTGTAAAGTTGTAACTTCCTGCCGTATTTTTTAGCTATAGAGCATCAAGAATACGCTCAAGCTTTTGTGTGACTTGTATGCCGAACTCCTCCAGTTCAGGGTTTCCTATCGTGGAAAACCTTGCAATCGGGTCCATGAACATGACAGCAGTTTTCCCGTCATCCCTGGTATAAATCACGACATTGCAGGGGAGAAGTACCCCGAGATTGATTTCCCCGCTTATTGCGTCATAGGCGAAAGCAGGATTACAGGCTCCGAGAATGACGTAATCCCTGAATTCCTTCTGCAGCTTCTCAGCAAATTTTTTGCTCAAATCTATTTCAGTAAGCACACCGAATCCTTCCTTTGCCAGTTCATCACGCACCTTCTGTTGAGCTTCAGCGAAGGGCATATCCACTGTTTTTCCAAACGCATAGGGTGTTGTCAGCTCCATCGGTCATCTCCTGTTTTAATGCATTGATGTTGAATTTGATGGGTCAAAGCTTCTTCCTTAAAAAGTTTTAAGTTAGCAGGTTCATTTTATTATGTGAACTATCCGAACTCAAAGGTATGTCAAGGGTTGGAGGTGTCGCTGCCGAGGATATATTGAAACTGTTATTACATGTTGAGAGAGCGTTTTTCTATTGCGAGGGCAGCTTCACGAACCACTTCGGAGAGGCTTGGATGTGGATGGCAGGTTCGGGCGATATCTTCGGATGAGGCTTTAAACTCCATGGCGAGGGCTCCTTCGGCGATGAGGTCTGAAGCACATGCTCCGATGATATGGATACCCAGGATTTCGTCGGTTGTTGCGTCGGCGAGCATTTTGACGAAACCTTCCGTGTCGCCGAGGCCGAGTGCGCGTCCGTTGGCTGCAAAGGGGAACTGACCGGTTTTGTAGTCGCGACCTTCGGCACGGAGCTGCTGCTCGGTTTTGCCTACCCAGGCAATTTCAGGGGTGGTGTAGATAACCCATGGCATGCTGTTGTAGTCAAGGTGGGGTTTCTGGCCGGCGATGAGTTCGGCTACCATGACGCCTTCGTCTTCAGCTTTGTGGGCGAGCATGGGACCGCGGACGACGTCGCCTATGGCGTAGACGCCGGGTGCAGCTGTAGCGCAGTGGTCGTTGACGGGAATGAAGCCGCGTTCGTCCACCTGCAGGCCTATGGTTTCGAGGTTGAGGTTTTCGGCGTTGGGTGTGCGGCCTACGGAGACGATGAGTTTATCGCATTCGAGGATGTGGCTTGATCCCTGGTCGTCGGTGTACTCAATGCTGATGCCCTCTGCATTTTGTTTTGCCTGTCCGATCCTGACGCCAAGCTTGATGTGGAGACCCTGCTTCTGGAAAAGCTTTGAGGCTTCTCGTGCAATGCTTTCGTCGGCAGCACTGAGGAAGGAGGGCATGACTTCGAGGACGGTGACTTCAGCGCCGAGCCTGCGCCAGACAGATCCAACTTCGAGGCCGATGACGCCTGCGCCGATGACGCCGAGTTTTTTTGGCGCTTCACTGAATTTGAGGGCTCCTTCGTTGTCGCAGATGGAGAGGTTGTCAACCTTGACGTTGGGGATATGGCGTGCTTTTGAACCGGTGGCGATAATGACTTTTTGTGCCTGCACCTCTTCGTCCCCCTCTTTGCCGGTGATGATGATGCGGTATCCGGCGTCGGTTTTTCCGGCAAATGAGCCTCGTCCCTTGAGAAGCGTGATCTTGTTTTTTCGGAAGAGGAACTGGATGCCGGCGGTCATTCTGGTGACGATATTTTCTTTGCGTTTTTGCATTTGCGCAATATCAATGCTGACTCCGCTGACGCTGATGCCATGACTTTCGAGGTGGTGTGCTGTTTTTTCGTATGCCTCCGATGACGCGACGAGCGCTTTAAGGGGGATGCAGCCGGCGTTGAGGCAGGTGCCGCCGAGGCGGGGCTGGCCTGTTGGGTCATCATAGGGGCTGAATTCGCAGCAGGCTACTGAAAAGCCGAGTTGTGCGGCACGGATTGCGGCAATGTATCCTCCAGGGCCTGCGCCTATGACGAGTATGTCGAATTGTCTGTTCATGGTGTGGGTTCTTTTTGCTTTAAAGGTCGAGTAAGAGTCGTGCCGGATCTTCCAGTGCATCCTTGATGGCGACGAGACCCTGTACCGCTTCTTTTCCGTCGATGATCCGGTGGTCGTAGGACATGGCCAGATAGTTCATCGGTCGTATGACGATCTGGCTGTTTTCGACTACTGCCCTTTCGGTTGTGGCATGGATGCCGAGTATAGCCGATTGGGGAGGATTGATGATTGGTGTTGAAAGCATCGATCCGAAAACTCCGCCGTTGGAAATTGAAAACGTGCCGCCGGTCAGCTCTTCGAGGGAGAGGGTGCCGAGTTTTGCCTTGGTGGTGTAATCGGCGATTTTGCGTTCGATTTCAGCAATGCTCATCTGGTCGGCATTGCGGAGGATGGGGACAACAAGCCCTCGTGGTGAGCTGACGGCAATACCGATATCGAAGTAGCCGTGATAAATGATATCCTTGCCTTCAACGGAAGCATTCAGAACGGGATATTTGCGCAGTGCGTGAACCGCCGCCTTGACAAAGAAGGAGACGATGCCGAGCCTGACGCCGTGCTCTTTTTCAAAGGTTGCCTTGTAACGCGTTCGCAGGTCGATGACGGCCTGCATGTTTACCTCGTTGAAGGTGGTGAGGATGGCGTTTGTGGCTTGAGACTCCAGAAGCCTTTCGGCGATGCGTGCCCGGAGGCGGGTCATGGGGACACGCTGTTCGGGGCGTTCGGTTATCAGGGGAGTTTCCAGGTGCGCCTCCACCGGCCTGAGCTTCGGTGCTGGAGGGGCTTGCGGAGAGGCAGGCTCGGCTCCGTCTGCGATTGCGGCAAGAACGTCACCTTTAGTGATTCTGCCCTCTCTGCCGGAACCCACTATCTGGGAAGCGTTTAATCCTGTTTCGGCCATGAGCTTTGCTGCTGCAGGCATGGCACTGCCGCCTTTGTTCAATAGTGAGACCGGTTGAGGTGATTCATTGACCGATTCTTTCTCAATGGTCGGTGATGCAGACTGCAGAGCGGCTGGTTTGCCTTCAGTGTCGATGCGTGCGAGCACCTGGTTGGCGACTACTGTTCCTCCGTCTCCGACAAGTATTTCAAACAATATACCGTCTGCGGGTGATGGAACGTCAAGGACTACCTTGTCGGTTTCGATTTCGAAAAGGATTTCATCTTCAGCAACGTCTTCCCCCGGCTTCTTTTTCCAGTTGAGCAGTGTTGCTTCGGCAACGGACTCTGACAGCTGAGATATGGTGACATCGATGATGGCCATTGGTGGTTGTTATTTGTTGAAAAAAACGCTGAACTCGCCGAATGCCTGGTCGAGCAGTGCTTTTTGCTCTATGGCATGGGTTGCGGCATACCCGCAGGCGGTTGAGGCTGAGGCGAGGCGTCCTGCATAGCCGAACTGCTGGCCGGGTGTCATGGCTTTCATGATATAATGCTGGAGGAAACGCCAGTAACCCTGGTTTTTGGGTTCGTCTTGGCACCAGACAATCTCTTTCAGTGCGGGATAGTGAGCAAGCTGGGCAGCAAACTCTGCAGCCGGGAAAGGGTAAAGCTGTTCGATGCGGATGATGGCCACATTTTCGGCGGTGTTTTCATGTCTCCGGTTTATGAGATCGTAATAGACCTTGCCGGAGCATGCGACAAGCCGCCTGGTTTTGTCAGGGTTGGCCGTTGTATCGCTGATGATGTTCTGGAAATTTCCCAGAGAGAGATCGTCCAGCTGAGAGACCGCCTCCTTGTTGCGGAGCAGCGATTTCGGTGTGAGAATGATCAGTGGCTTACGGATCATTGAGGTTATCTGGCGCCGCAGAAGGTGGAAAATCTGGGCGGGATTGGTCGGCTGGCAGACCTGGATGTTGTTTTCGGCACAGAGCTGCAGAAAGCGCTCGGGTCGGGCGGAGGAGTGTTCCGGTCCCTGGCCTTCATAGCCATGGGGCAGCATAAGGGTAAGAGCGGATGCAAGGCCCCATTTGACCTCCCCTGAAGTGATGAACTGATCAATGAGCACCTGCGCTCCGTTGGCGAAGTCGCCGAACTGTGCTTCCCAGATGACGAGAGTGTCTGGTGCTGAGATGGAGTAGCCGTATTCGAAGCCAAGGATAGCCTCTTCGGAGAGTACTGAATCGATAACGGTAAAGAGTGCCTGGTTGTCCGTGACGTTCTGAAGTGGAATGTAGATGCCGGAGTCCCATTTTTCACGGTTCTGGTCGTGCAGCACAGAGTGGCGGTGTGAAAAGGTTCCCCTGGCGCTGTCCTGACCGGTGATGCGGATAGGGTAACCGCCTGCGACGAGGGAGGCGAAGGCCAGGTGCTCTCCCATGCCCCAGTCGAGAGGCTGCTCTCCCTCTCCCATACGGGCGCGGTCGTTGATGACTTTTTCAACCAGCGGGTGAAGCTTGAACTGGTCAGGAACTTTGGTAATCCGTTCCGCAAGACGTTTGAGTTCGGCCAGGGGCACGCCGGTTTCCGTGGTCTCGGTGCGGTGAATGGAAGGGTCAGAAGTAAAGATGGTTTTATTGACAAGGATCGGATTGGTGCTGTATCGGCCTTCATCAAGATCCTTGCGGAACTGCTTGCTGAGCGTGTCGGCGTACTCTTTAGGGATGACGCTCTGAGATTCAAGCCTGGAGGCATAGAGTCTGCGCGTGCCGGGGTGCTTATCGATTTTTTTGTACATGAGCGGCTGGGTCATGGCAGGTGTATCCTGCTCATTATGGCCGAGCTTGCGGAAACAGATGATATCGATGACGACATCGCGTTTGAACGCCTGCCGGTAGTCGAGCGCCATCTGTGTTGCCAGCACAACCGCTTCAGGGTCGTCACCGTTGATGTGGAGTACCGGTGCCTCAATCATTTTGACAACATCGGTGCAGTAGGTGGTTGAACGGCTGTCGCGGGGGTCGGAGGTGGTGAAGCCTATCTGGTTGTTGATGACGATGTGAACCGTGCCACCGGTACCGTAACCGCGTGTCAGGGCAAGGTTGAGAGTTTCCATGATGACTCCCTGCCCCGAGAATGCTGCATCGCCGTGCACGAGTATGGGAAGCACCTGTGAGCCATCCCTGTCGTTGCGCCGGACCTGACGTGCCTTGACTGCACCCTCGACCACCGGATTGACAATTTCAAGGTGTGAGGGGTTGAAGGCAAGAGATAGGTTGACCGGGCCGCCCGGCGTGGCAAGGTCGCTGGTGAATCCCTGGTGATACTTGACGTCGCCGGAAGGGAGATCACCCGGATGCCTGCCTTCAAATTCGGCAAAAAGGTCGAGCGGATTTTTCCCCATGATGTTGACCAGCACGTTGAGTCGACCACGGTGCGCCATGCCGATGACGATCTCCTGGACGCCTGCTTTTCCGGCACGCTGGATCAGCTCATCCATTGCTGCGATAAAGCTCTCACCGCCTTCAAGCGAAAAGCGCTTCTGACCGATAAAACGGGTGTGGAGATAGCGTTCAAATCCTTCTGCAGCAGTGAGACGTTCGAGTATATGTTTTTTCTTGTCGGCAGTGAAATCCGGCTTCGAGCGTCTTGTTTCAAGCTTTGCCTGCCACCAGCGCTTTTCGGTCTGGTCAGTGATGTACATGAACTCTATGCCAAGGGTGCCGCAGTAGGTTTCGCGCAGGTTCTGAAGCAACTCGCGGAGCGGCATGGTTTCACGTCCGAAATAGGTATTGCTGGTGTTGAAGACGATATCCATGTCGGTGTCGGAGAAGCCGTAAAAAGAGGGCTCAAGATCGGGCAGTGCCGGGCGCTCCTGACGCTTCAGAGGATCGAGATCAGCCCTGCGGGAACCGATATTTCGGTAGGCGGCGATGAGCTTCTGAACCGAGACCCGTTTACGCCCGAGTTCGGCATCGGGACTGGCTACAACTCGGCAGATGGGTCCCAGGCGCGCTCTTTCGGCAAACGATGCCTGGACGGGTGAGTGTGCAATATCGCGGCTGTCGGTGCCGTTCGTTCCAGGCACATTCTGCATGGCGTCAAAGTATGACCGCCAGTGATCAGGGACGGAGCCTGGATTGTCGAGATACTCTTCGTAAAGGTCTTCAAGGTAGGGGGCATTGCCGCCGAAAAGATAGGAAGTGCTGCTGGAGTGCTGCGTCATGGTAAGTCCGTTTCTTCAGTAAGGTTGCGGGACTGGGTGAAGGCGTGGGATGTTAATCTGTTTTCCCTTTGTGTTTTACGACAGCAAGGGGAGATTGTTTGATCCATTCTCTTGTAAGTACTGTTCACCGTGACAATGAATAAACACAAGTATAAGACATATCAGTGCTTATTTCGAATAAATTTCAAAAATAAATATATGCCTTTTGTCTCTAAATGTTGTCATCCGGCATCATTATGAATATTGTTCATGATGATGCACTGGAGAGTAAAAAATTCTTGCTATTTACTCCCGGTATGTCGATTATGACATAACGATCACAGATTAAATTGAAGAATTTTAAAGGAGCACAGAACAGTAAATTACTATTCTCAAATACTGAATGCCATGGAGAGTTGTTGATGAGATGCAGTTAACACAGGAAGATATAACAGCAATCTGGCTGTCTCTGAAAATTGCACTTACGGCCACAGCCCTTGCATTGCCTTTCGGCTTTGCTATGGCATGGCTGATTGTATTTAAATCATTCCGGGGCAAAATAGTGCTGGAGGTTCTAATCAACCTTCCGCTGACACTGCCACCGGTGGTCATCGGTTATTTTCTGCTTCTGCTGCTTGGTAAAAACAGCTGGCTTGGGCAACTCCTTAAAGCATCAGGGCTTTCTGTCATTTTTACATGGAAAGCTGCTGTTATTGCTTCTGCAACTGTCGGATTTCCTTTGCTGGTTCGTTCGATCCGCCTTGGAATGGAGGCCATTGATCTGCAGCTTATCGAGGCATCCAGAAGCCTCGGGGCATCGTGGTTTGACAGTTTGTTAACGGTTATTTTGCCTCTTTCGCTCAGAGGAATCATAGCTGGATCGTCACTTATGTTTGCAAGAAGTCTTGGGGAGTTCGGAGCAACCATTATTGTTGCCGGAAATATTCCAGGCGTGACACAAACCATTCCTTTGGCCATCTATGATTATGCAAGTTCTCCTTCAAGTGGCACAATGGCTTTGTCGCTCTGTGTGGTCTCAGTTATCATTTCAGTTGCTGTGCTTTTGCTGCATGAACTTCTTGGCAGACAGCTCGACAGGAGGGGCGAACAATAAAGTTCCAAATCTTTCAGCTCCTGAATCGCGGTTATCTCCACCCTCCGGGCTATACAATTTCACTTCCGGTTCATTCAGCCAGTGGATATCAACTTTTTTCTTGGGCATAGTTACTTATCCTCATCTGTTTTGTTGTCAGGGGTTCTTTGCTGGTTTTTTTTAAATAAGTGTTTTGATGGCCTTTTTTTCCGGTTCACCTGCTATTGACCATTTGATTGAGTCTTCATGCAGCGAAGCGTAAAACGCATGAAATTGAGCATACGAAATCAAAGCGGTAATAGCCACAGAGCCTATAAGTTTTTCAAAAATTGTGAATAACCACATTTGTGCCTGGTTGCCCGGATCTCTGAATGGCCATGGATAAGTTACTATCAGAAGGACAACGAAGACTGATAAACCAATAACCCCAATACTATACTCAACCTTTTTCTGTTTCCTGGCATAGGAAAGACGGTCTTTTTTAGAAGCCAGTATTTTTCCTTCAATTATAGGATCTTTACGATTCCGTTCAACAAGCTGCACAGGCCGGTCATAAAAATTGATTGTTTGTTGCATTTGAGTGGCGTGTTTGATGCACTTATGAACAAAAACCTGGCAGTCAAGCTGAAGAAGAGAGAGGTTCGGGTTAAGAAGCCGGAGAACCCAGGTGTTATTCTCAAACGATAAGGTTCCGTGAGTTTCTGTTACCGCACTTAAAAGGACAAATTTTTTACTTTCCAGAAAGAGAGGAATGTCACTCTCTTTCACAGAATCTTTCATCTCCGTAACAATTTTTTCTGCATCCTTTGATTTCTGGTCAAATACAGGCCACCACTGATTTCCTTTAAGAATTATGATGAGAGACTCATCTTCAAAATTACTGGTAAACATGATTTTGGCGTGCATTGCTGTTCCTCATAAAATTTACAATACATGGCAGTCTTCCCTCACCATATCAAGAACGTAACGTGAAATATACATCACTATGCACTATCTTCAAGTCATGCTTCCCCTTCATATGTCATCCTTATCAAGAACTTCCAATCTACTATTCCCGCCCACGTTATAACGATTAACAGCCTCTCTCTTCTTAGAGTAGTATTCTATGATATTTTGCACTGAGAAAACTCATTGAGTATGTTATTCCTTTTACAGTGGAGAAAAAGACCGGTGCATTTTGCTGTTGGGTTTATACTACCTTAAAATCTATTCTTATGTATTCTTTATAACACATGTACGACCGTTTTTGCGCATGGGATTTACTGTTCCTTGAAAAATTCTCAACCTCTCTTTTTCTCACTGATCATTACAATACTTGACCGGAGCGATACTGCCTTGACGTTTAATGTTATCCGACAAACCTCGAAAGTGTCCATTTTCTGCCTCCTTATGATGGCACACTCTCTTTTATTTGGCCCGGTTGGGCATGCTGCCAGTAAACAAACCGTACCATCCGATTTGCTTTCTGGATCAGGAAGTCTCAAAAGCACGGTATTCTTTACTGCTAAGGATTCGGTGATCTACAATCTCGACAGGCGGAACATGGAGTTGTGGGGGAAAGCCCGAATCGACAGTGAAGATGCCAATGTAAAAGCTCCGAAAATCGTTATAGATCTCGAAACCTCACTGTTTCAGGCTTTCGGCACTGCCGACTCCTCGAAAAGGCCGGTAGAACCTGCTGTTTATACTGATCATCAAGGCAGTTTCAATGCCGAAACAATCATTTATCATTTAAATACTAGAAGGGGAGAGACGACGAATGTCTTCTCATCTTCCAATAAGATCATTTTTAGCGGAGAGCATGTAACGAGGCTTGAAAATGGTGAGATGAATATTAAAGATGGTACGTTCACGACGTGCGAGGATCATCCTCCTCATTGGTGGATTTCATCCTCAGGGATGACCATTATTCCCGACAACAGGATCATTGCAAGTCCGTTGGTCATGTATATCAGGCCGGAGCTTTTTTCTGTGCGTATGCCTCCCATACCTATTCTGGCTTTGCCCTATATGGCTTTTCCGTTAAAGGAAAGCCGGTCGTCCGGTTTTCTTATGCCCAGTATTGGCAATAACAGCGATATGGGTTTTACGTTGTCGAATCTTGGTTACTTCTGGGTCGTTAATGATTATATGGATTTCAAGGTTGATAGTGAGCTGTCAGTAAATGGCAGTTGGGGGCTTGGTGAAAGGTTTCGTTATAAGGAGAGCAATATTTTATCAGGAGAGATTTCAGGGGAGTATTTAAAGTATCCCACTTACAGTGACTGGGATGCGAAATTTATCCATAACCAGGTTTTTGATTCGTCAACCCGGCTTGATGTCAATATACAGCTCCAGAGTCCACCGCAGGGCTACGATCTGAATGCAAATAATTCAATCACCATGGTGACTCAGCAATCAAATGCCCGGGCATCTCTGGCAAAAACCTTTAACGAAGACAACAGCATAGCAGCCATTACTTACAATCGTTCTGAAGATTTGCGTACTCTCATTGCTACACAGATTATTGATGCTTCATTCTATCAGAATCGGATGTATCCATTTCAATCCAGTTCTTTTAGAGATGACTGGAGATCGGATGTGTCACTCTCCACCGGAGCTTCCTATAGCGGTTCATATACATTCCCGAGCACAACTCAGTCTTCTGGCTATTCAGCTAATGCCAATGCTGAGTTGGGTTACATTCATGAATTTGCCGAGGGGTACAAGGTTCTGTTTACACAAGGGGTCTGCCTTCAATCGACCCAATCGATACCTGGACTTTACGATGCCTATGCTGGTACAAGCCTGGTTTTCCCGCTTCAAATGCAATCAACCTTGTTTCATTATTTCAATGTTAATCCAAGCCTGACTTTTATCCATTCGCTCTACCAGGATAGTGCGAACAGGGATGTTTCCACCACCGTTATTGCTATTGATGCAGACACCAGACTTTATGGTACTCTTGAGACAGGGTTTCTTGATAATTTTTTTGGGTTCAATGCCCTTCGCCATGTCTTTATTCCCACATTAAGCTACATATGGAATCCACCTTTTTCCGGTTCCGCATATAACTATTATGGAAATGTTTATGACTGGACCGATCCACAGCTCTTCAACAAACAGTCAAACACAAGATACGGTGGTGTCCCTGAAGGGCAGAGTACAATTGGCATAACCCTGAAAAATCTTCTTCAAGCTAAATTCCGGGGTTCTTCCTCCCCATTGGAAGATGATTCTGTTCAGGGAGAGCAGACAGTTCAACTTCTCTCTTTAAAAGCATCGACGGCTTACAATTTTAATGCCGATGTTCCTCACTTGGCTCCGCTGACCTTTACAGCATCAAGTACTGCCCTGTCACCGAACCTTCTTTTCAGCGCAGGTGCCATGTATGATATTTACAGTTACGATCCGTTGACCGGTGACAGGATTGGTCGTCTGAACAGCGATGATGGTAACGGATTATTTCGTTTTATTAAAGGATTTATGAACATGAGTCTGAGTATTGAGGGTAACAGCACAGCTGGATTTTCTGGTTTTCCATTGTCATCACCACCACCTCCACTCTTTAGGACTGATGTTGCACAGCCGAATTCGGCACAGTCTATATTTCTTGAGCGCTTTAATACCGAATATTTCAGAACAATTGATTTTCATCAGCCCTGGGAGTTCCAGTTTTCCCTCTTTTTGCAATCCGACAAAAGCAATCCTCTTGCACCGGTTACAACGTCGCTGATCAACGCATCGGCAAAAGAGTCATTATCAAAAGAGTGGCAGATCGTGTTGAATACAGGATATGATATTCAAAACAATCAGATGGTATTTCCCATGGTGCGTCTTAATCGTGATCTTGATTGCTGGCAGGTGGGCTTTTTGTTGATTCCTTTCGGACCGTTCAGGAGCTATGCTTTCCAGATCGGCTTGAAACCTCCCTTTAGCGATTTCCATGTCAAAACAGGAACGGGATCAGCGTATTAACTCTTTTCAAGCAGTTTCCTCAATTAAGTTCAGGATTTTTTTTACCCGGTTGTTAAACTCTTCATGGGCATCGTGGTGGATACAATGCGCAGCTTTCGGGATTATATATGCTCCTGCCTGCGGGAGAAGCTGCTGAAATTCAGGTATGATTTTATGAGGAGGGAGAGCTGTATCTTCTGCACCCCAGACAAGATAGGCAGGCCCTTTGTAATTGCATGGTTTAGAAAGGTGATCGAGCCTGAAATCAAGCGGTCTTTTTGAAGGAGAGAGATAAGACCACAGCGCTCCTTTGTCTTGCAGCGGAAGGGAAAATTGATTGATGAGCTTACCATCAACCTTGCTCTGATTATAGTAAGTTGGCATAAGGCTCTGGCTTACTCCCACAGGATTTGCAAAAGCCGAAAAAAGCACCTCACCAATCAAAGGAGAGCCTACAAGCCCGAAAAAAACACGGGTCATACCCTCCATAGTGTCTCCAAAAAGCCCGGAAGGGTTAGCGAGGATAAGGGCTTTAACTTTTTCCGGTTTGTGGTGTGCAAAAAAGATGCCGCTTGCAGCACCCATCGAATGACCGATAATAATGACCTTATCCAGTTTTTTCAGATACAGAAAAGCTTCAATCTGTGCGGCGAACAATTCAAGACTGTAGCGGACATTCGGTTTTTGTGATTTCCCGAATCCAACCAGATCCATTGCATAAATCTTATGTTCATGAGCAAATTCAGGAATATTCAGGTTCCAGTGCTCAATCATGGCGCCGTAACCGTGAATAAAAAGCAGTGGAGTTTTGTCAGGGTTATGTTGACCGAATTCCTGATATCTGATTTTCGCTTCATCTTCAGGGGAAAATTGCCATAAAAAATACCGATCTTTTGCCGTGTTGCTCATAGGGAAAAAAGGAAAATTCTTGGACGATTAACATTAATAAAACAATATATCCGTTACTCGGTAATAATAAAGATATTGAAAAATATAAGGAATAGGGTTAAATTTATCCTATTTAACAGAATGCAATCCTATGCTTCAGGTTTCCAGAAAATTTGAATATGGACTTCACGCAGTTACTTACCTGGCAACCAAAGGTCAGAACAGGGTGGTTACCGTTAAGGAAATGGCCGACGACATCGGGTTTTCGCAGGAGTTCCTTTCAAAAGCCATGCAGAGTCTCAAAAGGGCTGGTCTTGCCATCTCTGTTCAGGGGGTGAAGGGTGGCTATATGCTTTGCAGGGCGACCGCTGAAATCACTATTGCTGATATTGCGATTGCTATCGAGGGCCAGCCGCATATTGTGCATTGTGGAGTTGAACCCGGCAGTTGTGAAATATTTTCCTCATGCACCCACAGGGGCTATATGAACAAGCTCCAGGGAAAAATTCAGGATCTATTGGCGCAAACCACGATTCACTCTTTAGTGCAGCAGATAGTCCAGTGAGTAATGAAACGCCAAAAAGGTTTTTTCCTTTTCCCACCCGAACACTTCATCCACAAGAATATTTTGAATCATGAACAATCTTAGACTCAGCAATTCAGCAGTGGCTGAAACGAGTCTGCCGGATATTGTCCTCAAAGGCATAAATACTCATAATCTTGCAGATATTTCGGTTTGTATTCCCCGCAACAGGTTTGTTGTGCTGACTGGTGTCAGTGGATCGGGCAAATCAAGTCTTGCGTTTGATACTCTCTATGCTGAAGGTCACCGCCGCTATGTGGAATCGCTGTCCGCTTACGTGCGGCAGTTTCTTGAACGAATGCCGCGGCCTGACGTTGAAAGTGTTGAAGGAATTGCCCCTGCGATTGCTATCGAGCAGAAACCTATACCGAAAAACCCGCGTTCCACGGTTGGTACGGTGTCGGAAATTTATGACTATCTACGCCTGCTTTATGCCCGGATTGGCAAAATATATTCTCGCGATACCGACGAGCTTGTTCTGAAGCATACCCCTGATGATGTCAGCTTGCAAGCCGGTTTTTTTGACGAGGGAACAAAATTTTACGTAGGATTTCTTTTTCCTGCTCATCTTGATGCAGGACACCATAGTTGTTCGGTTCAGGATGAAATAGCAAATCTTTTGAAAAAAGGTTTTTTCAGAGTGGTTGCAGGGGATGAAGTGCTTGACCTGAACAATGAGCTTATCTGCAGAAGGGTGCTTGAAATGCCTGCATCTGAACGCTCTTCTTTGCTTGTTCTTGTTGACCGTTTTGTGTCAAAGAATGATGAAAAGGTTTTCAGCCGGGTGTCACAGGCAGCGGAAAGCTGTTTCAATGAATCCGGAGGGTATGCTGCCTTGAAGGTTGTCGGAGGAAAAACCTATTTGTTCAGCGACCGGCTTGAATTGAATGGTATTGAATATCAGGATCTTTCTCCTCAGCTTTTTGCTTTTAACTCGCCGATAGGTGCCTGCACAACCTGTCAGGGGTTTGGACGGATAGCAGGAATTGATGAGGATGCTGTTGTGCCTGACAAATCACTCACATTGGCAGAAGGTGCCATTGCTTGCTGGAACTCTGAAAAGTACCGTTGGAATTTAAGGCAGCTTCTTGCTGTTGCCCCGACTCTTGGCATTCCCCTTGATGTTCCCTATGAAAAAATCTCCTATGCCCATAAGGAGATTATCTGGAAAGGGCTTTCGGATGAACGCTATAAGGGGGTCAGGCCTTTTTTTGCTGAAATAGAGAAGGATGCCGGTTACAAGATGCACTACAGGGTGTTTTTAAGCCGTTATCGTGGTTATGCGACCTGTCCTGATTGCGAGGGTATCCGTCTTAATCCTGATGCCCGACTCGTGAGGGTTTCGGGGCGGCATATCGGCGAGGTTTCGCGCATGAATATTTCTGAGGCTGACGATTTTTTTCGAAATCTCGACATTTCGCCTTTCGACCGCAAAGTGGCTGATGTTATTTTGCAGGAAATTATAAAACGGCTTGGTTATCTGCTCGATGTTGGATTGAACTATCTCACTCTTGACCGTCTGACTCATACTTTGAGCGGAGGTGAATTTCAGCGCATTAATCTCTCAACATCTCTTGGTTCTCCGCTTGTCGGAGCCATCTATATTCTTGATGAACCGAGCATCGGGCTGCACCAGAGTGATTCTGCGCGTCTGATCACTCTGCTCCGCAGGCTGCGTGACCTAGGTAATACGGTTGTTGTTGTTGAGCATGACCGAGAAATTATCGAAGCAGCCGATGAAGTAATCGACCTTGGTCCTTATGCAGGTCGTCTTGGCGGAGAAGTGGTTTTTCATGGTTCGGTCATGGCAATGAAGGAGCATGGCATCTCACTTACAGCGCAGTACCTCAACGGCACAAAACGGATTGCAGTGCCGAAGGTTCGCAGAACACCGGATTTCAATAACTGCATTGAAATTATCGGCGCCATGCAGAACAATCTGAAAAATATCGATGTGCGCTTTCCTGTAGGCGTCATGACCTGTGTGACCGGTGTGAGTGGTTCAGGCAAGTCAACTCTGGTCAACGATATTCTCAACAAGGGGATTATGAAGGTAAAGGTTGGGTTGAAGGAAAAGGTTGGAACCCATCGCTCGATTTTTGGAACAAGGTTTGTTGATCGTGTTGAGCATGTCGATCAGTCTCCCATTGGAAAATCGAGTCGCAGTAATCCTGTAACCTATCTCAAGATATTTGATGATATCCGTACTCTTTTTGCTCAGACCAGAGATGCAAGACAGAGAGGCTTGAAAGCCGGATATTTTTCTTTCAACATTCCCGGAGGTCGTTGTGAAACCTGTGCCGGAGAGGGTAGTGTTCATATTGAGATGCAGTTTCTTGCAGATATAGAAGCAGTTTGTGAGGATTGCAAAGGTTTGCGTTACAAATCCGATACCCTTGAGGTGAAGTACCAGGGGCTTTCCATCGCTGAGGTGCTTGATATGACCGTCGAAGAAGCGCTAGCGCTTTTCCGGAACGAGAAGGGGATTGAACGAAAACTTATGGTGCTTGACGAGGTAGGTCTCGGTTATATCAGGCTTGGTCAATCGTCAAGTACCCTTTCCGGCGGGGAAGCCCAGCGCCTGAAACTTGCAAGTTTCATTGCCCGGGCTGATGTGGAACATACCCTCTTTATTTTTGATGAGCCCACAACGGGTCTTCATTTCGAGGATATCAACAAATTGATCAGGTGTTTTGAAAAACTTCTTGAACAGAAGAATACCCTGGTCATTATTGAACACAATCCGGATATTATCACTCAGGCTGACTGGATTATCGATCTTGGACCGGGAGCAGGGGATCAAGGCGGCTCTATTGTTGCGGAAGGCACTCCCGAAGAGATTGCAGCCATGGATCACTCTCTGACCGGTCTTTATCTCAAGCCGTCCCTTGATCGTTGAAAGGGCTATTTCACCATGTGTTTTTTACCGGATCGTCTTCAAGCGCACCGCCGTGCGTTCCACCCACACTTGGCTGCCTTTGCTGAACTCGATTTCGTTTGCATCTGCCGAAAGCCGGTTTTTGGCAACAGCGGCGATTTCCCCCAGAAGTGCTGCGAACCGCCAGTCTTCGGCAGTAGCTGTATCATCCTGCATTTTCGAAAGGGTGCTTGTCAGTTTTTCCATGGCAACTTTCCCTATAGTGTAAAAAAGGGCATTGTCCACTATGTTGTTTAATTCCAATGGAATAGGCATATCGTTGATAAGAGTGAAAAATATAATCCCTGAAATAAAAAATCTTTTGGAAACGACAATAATTTTTTTATTATTCAATGTTCTTTTAGCACTCGTCAAGCTTGAGTGCTAAAAGCATAAAAAATCAATTGACAAGGCTATAGTATCTTACTATTAATCTAAAAACCCAAACAAGAGAAGACAATGAACTTGAAACCCTTAGCTGATCGAGTTATTGTTAAACCTGCACCGGCAGAGGAAAAAACCAAAGGTGGCCTTTTTATTCCCGATACAGGGAAGGAAAAACCGCAGTATGGTGAAGTCGTCGCAGTAGGAGCAGGTAAGATTGCCGATAATGGCCAGCTGCTTCAAATAGAGGTCAAAGTAGGTCAGAAAGTGCTGTATGGCAAATATTCCGGTACTGAAGTCAGTGTGGAAGGTGAGGATTACCTCATCATGCGCGAGTCTGACATTTTTGCTATTCTCGGCTGATCCATTCCTAAAATTTTAAACAAACCTTACAGGAGGAATCTGTTACAATGACTGCTAAAGACATTCTATTTGATGCTGAAGCCAGGGCTAAACTTAAAGTTGGCGTTGACAAATTGGCAAATGCTGTGAAAGTTACACTCGGACCTGCCGGACGTAATGTACTTATTGATAAAAAATTTGGTGCACCGACCTCAACCAAAGACGGCGTGACCGTTGCAAAAGAGATCGAACTTTCTGATGCTTTTGAGAACATGGGTGCTCAGATGGTGCGCGAAGTAGCATCGAAAACCAGCGATGTAGCCGGTGACGGTACAACCACAGCTACTGTTCTTGCACAGGCCATTTATCGTGAAGGCCTGAAGAACGTTACTGCAGGTGCCCGTCCGATTGATCTGAAGAGAGGCATCGACCGTGCTGTTAAAGAGGTTGTCCAGGAGCTGAGAAACATCAGCCGTACTATTACCGGTAAAAAAGAGATCGCTCAGGTTGGTACTATTTCCGCCAACAACGATCCTGAAATCGGTGAACTTATTGCTGAAGCGATGGACAAGGTCGGCAAAGACGGTGTTATCACCGTTGAAGAAGCAAAAGGTATGGATACCGAACTTAAGGTCGTTGAAGGTATGCAGTTTGACCGCGGCTACCTTTCCCCTTACTTCGTGACCAATCCTGAAACTATGGATGCTGAACTCGAAGATCCGCTGATTCTTATTTATGACAAAAAAATCAGCAACATGAAGGAGCTTCTCCCGATTCTTGAAAAATCTGCACAGACTGGCCGTCCCCTGGTTATTATTTCAGAGGATATCGAAGGCGAGGCTCTTGCAACGATTGTCGTGAACAAGCTTAGAGGTACTTTGAAGGTCTGTGCAGTCAAGGCTCCTGGCTTTGGCGATCGCCGTAAGGCTATGCTTGAGGATATTGCTATTCTTACCGGTGGTACTGTTATTTCCGAAGAGAAGGGCTACAAGCTTGAAAATGCAACAATTTCATACCTCGGTCAGGCTGGTCGCGTTACCGTTGACAAAGACAACACCACAATTGTTGAAGGTAAAGGTACAGCTGATGAAATCAAGGCCCGCATCAACGAGATCAAGGGTCAGATTGAAAAATCAACCTCTGATTACGATACTGAAAAGCTGCAGGAACGTCTTGCAAAACTTTCAGGCGGTGTAGCCGTTCTTAACATCGGAGCTTCAACCGAAGTTGAGATGAAAGAGAAGAAAGCACGTGTTGAAGATGCTCTTCATGCTACTCGCGCTGCTGTTCAGGAAGGTATTGTTGTCGGTGGTGGTGTAGCACTTATCCGTGCCATCAAAGGTCTTGACAGGGCTGTTGCTGACAATGAAGATCAGAAAACCGGTATTGAAATTGTCCGCCGCGCTCTTGAAGAACCGCTCCGCCAGATTGTGGCAAACACCGGTACCACTGATGGTGCTGTTGTTCTGGAAAAGGTTAAGGCAGGAACCGGTGATTTTGGTTTCAATGCAAGAACCGAGCAGTACGAGAACCTTGTTGAAGCAGGTGTAGTTGATCCTACCAAGGTAACCAGAAGCGCTCTTGAGAACGCAGCATCGGTTGCCAGTATTCTTCTGACTACTGAGGCTGCTATTACCGATATCAAGGAAGAAAAATCAGACATGCCCGCAATGCCTCCGGGCGGAATGGGTGGTATGGGCGGCATGTACTAAGAGTTGCCCTGTTTGTTTTAAAAAAGCCAGCCTTCGGGCTGGCTTTTTTTTTGATTGACGGTTACTATTGACTATTATAAGGTCTTTATTATAGTCAATCAGGGGGGAGTGCTCTCATGAAATACAGTACTTCGATCAAGCCCATCAGCTTTTTGAAAACCCACGCTTCGGAAGTTATTCGGGAAGTTTCAGCCAATCGAGGAACCATGATTATCACGCATAACGGTGAAGCAAAGGTGATTGTGCAGGATGTTCATCTCTATGAAGAGACTCAGGAAAGCCTTGCTTTGTTGAAAATAGTTGCACAAAGTTCGCAGAGTATTGAGCAGGGAAGGTATAAGCCTGCCAGCCAGTCGTTTGAGTTGATTCGCCAGCAGATTGCAAAGCAGCAGGAATGATGAGGTGTGATGTTTTCCTGACTGACGAAGCTGAGGCAGATATTGTTGGTATCTGGAAGTATGTTGCTCATCACGATTCAGTTGAACGGGCAAATAGCCTTATCGATGCGCTGCAGGAAGCTTGTCTGACTCTTGATAGTTTTTCTGATCGGGGGCATTACCCTCCCGAACTTCAGAGAGTACATGTTCTGGAGTATCGTGAACTCCATTATAAGCCATATCGGATCATTTACCGGATTCTTGATTGCAGGGTTTTTATTCACTGTATTCTGGATGGCAGAAGAAATCTCCAGGAGCTTCTTCTTGAGCGATTGCTACGAGGATAAAGGTTGGTATGTCGAGCAGATTCTGCGTAGGGTGATTAATGAAGAGGTCATCAACATTTCAGATAGTCGACAGCGTTGCGTACTTTGCCATGCGTAGTTCAGATGATATACAGATTGACCCTGACAAAATAGATTTTTATGGTAAAAGAAAAGGGTAAAGCCGTCGTTCTTCTCAGCGGCGGTATGGACAGCCTTGTTACTACAGCAATCGCTCATGATGAGGGCTTTGCTTTGGCGGCTATGCATGTCAATTATGGACAGCGCACTTGGCTGAAGGAGCTGGACTCCTTTCGAGCTATCTGCAAATTTTACAATATTGAGCAGCGTCTTGAGGTCAATGCGGATTTTCTCGGTCAGATTGGCGGTTCTTCGCTGACTGACTATTCAATGCCGGTGAGTGGGGCAGACTTTCAGGATTCATCGATTCCAACCAGTTATGTACCGTTCCGAAATGCCGGTTTTCTCTCTATGGCGGTAAGCTGGTCAGAAGTGATTGGAGCCGGCAGGATCTTTATAGGGGCGGTCGAAGAGGACTCTTCCGGCTATCCCGACTGCCGCAAGGTTTTTTATGATGCCTTCAATACCGTTATCGCGCTCGGTACAAAACCTGAGACAAAGATTGAGATTCTTACCCCTCTTATTGAGATGCAGAAATCAGATATTGTCCGTAAAGGTATGGAGCTTGAAGTCCCTTTCAGCTTGAGCTGGTCATGCTATAAAAGTGAGGGGAAGGCCTGCGGTGTATGCGACAGCTGTGCCCGCAGACTCAGAGCGTTTGAGCTTGCTGGCCTGCGCGATCCGATTGAATATGAAGAGCGTCCTCACTATATTTAGGCAATGTATTAATGTATAGTGCCAAAATTTATAGTGACTGAAATTCCTTATGATAGTCGCTGTGATGCGTGTTCGATAATGTCATCTCGAACGTTAGTGAAAGATCTCTTTGTCATCATCCATAAATAAGTTCAGTCATGAAATCTGTCAAAGCACACTCTTTTGAACACGATTCCTCTACAGCAAGATTCAACCTTTCGTTTGGTCTGATGGCAGCCATCTGGTTGCTTGGTCTTGCTGGTCATTTCACAGTCCTGCAGGAATGGCCGGCCCTCGCTCTTTATGTTCTCGGTTCTATTGCTCTTGTGCTTTACCGGGGGAAAAACAATGGCGAATGGCAGGAAATGTACCTTGCTGGTGGAAATCTCCGTAAATCCCTTCTGTGGGGCCTCATTGGCGGTACGCTTCTGTTGCTTATGGCTATGATAAATACGGTGAACATGATGAAGAATCAAAACGGTGCTGCAATGATGTCCGGGATGCAGTATCTCCTTGTGAATCGTTCGCTCCTTTATCTTTATCCGATCCTTGTTATTGCCGAAGAGTTTCTCTGGAGAGGAATCATGTTTTCCGCCATGATTGAAAAGGGGTTCAATAAACATCTGACTGTATTGTTGACGACCCTGTTATTTCTTCTCAACCATTTTGCAGTTGCTCCTGTCAATATGATGGAGCGGGCGTTGATGGCAATGATGGCATTTCCATTAGGTATAATTGGCGGTTACATTGTTGCTAATACCAGGAGTGTCTGGGGGAGTGTTCTCGTGCACATGATTGTCATGACTTCCATGATAGCTGCCATTCAGATTATTTTCTAGAAATTGTATGTGCTGACAAATATCAAAGTGTCGTATGACCAAAAATAGAATTACCAGCCTTTTGCAGCAGGATAAAAAACTGCTGATAGCCTATTACATGCCGGAGTTCCCTGTTGCTGGTGCAACGCTGCCAGTGCTTGAGGCGCTTGAGGAGAGCGGTGCCGATATCATCGAACTCGGTATGCCTTATTCCGATCCGATTGGCGATGGTCCGGTGATTCAGGAGGCAGCTCATACCGCAATCCGCAATGGGGTAACCATACGCTATCTCTTTGGGCTGGTGCGGAAGGCGCGCCGGGGCATAGGGTGCAGACAAATTACAGCTCCCATAATACTCATGGGCTACTGCAACCCGATGATTGCCTATGGCGTTGACTGTTTTCTGCATGAAGCTGTTGAAGCGGGTGTTGACGGTCTGCTTATTCCTGACCTTCCGCCCGAGGAGGCAGCTGATTTTCTTGAACGGGCCAAAGGATTGGGTCTTACGGTTGTGTTTCTTGTCTCACCGGCAACTCCGCCTGAAAGGATAGAGCTCATTGACTCTCTTTCGACTGATTTTTCCTACTGTCTTGCAGTCAATGCTACAACCGGCACAGCCAAACTTTCCGATGCATCAAACGACACATCAGTCGATGACTACCTGAAAAGGGTACGCAGGCACACCAGGAAAAAATTTGTTGTCGGGTTTGGGATAAAGGACAGGGATCGGGTGAACTATATGTGGAGTCTTGCCGATGGAGCAGTTGTGGGTACGGCACTGCTTCAGCATATTGCCGGTTCTGCAACGCCTGAAGAAAGTGCCCGACTTGCCGGAGAGTTCTGGAAAACACTGAAGTAAGACCATACAAGGCAATTATGAATTTTCAACTGTCATTCCGAACGTTAGAGAGGGATCTAATGCCAATATATAGACTCATGACCTCACCTCCCGGACTGGAGAGATTTCTCACCCGAGTTCCTCGTGATACGAAATGACACAACATCCATCATCATGAGAATTGAATAATGAGTGTCGCAGAACAGAACTATCCTGCCGTCGATATCATTATTCCTTATTACAAGCGGCGCGACATGCTTGAGCGCTGTCTTGATTCGCTTGAAAACACCCTCTACCCGTCCATGGGCATTGTCGTGGTTGATAACGGCGGCAAAGAGGCTGGACTGGTTTTTCTTGTCAAACGCTACAGAAATGCGCGACTGGTCAGGCTGCCGGAAAACAGGGGCTATGCCGGAGGGTGCAATGCAGGGCTCAAAAACTCTTCAGCTGATTATGTTGTATTTATGAATGACGATACTGTTCATGATCCACTGTGGCTTGAACAGCTTGTCCTGGCTGCGCTTGATGATGAACGCATTGGTGCCCTGCAGCCGAAAATTCTTTCGCTTAAGGCCAATGGCAGAGGCAAAAAGGTTTTTGATTATGCTGGTGCTGCTGGTGGCATGATTGACCGGCTTGGTTATCCCTGGTGTCTTGGCCGAACGTTTTCCACGCTTGAAAGTGACAGGGGGCAATATAATACCGGGCAGGATATTTTCTGGGCATCGGGTGTCGCCATGTTTGTAAAAAGAGCAGTAGTCGAAGAACTCGGCGGGTTTGACGAAGATTTTTTTATGCAGATGGAAGAGATTGATCTCTCCTGGCGTATGAAGCTTTCAGGCTACGATGTGCGTTCAGTTCCAGCGTCCGTCATTCTGCATGAGGGAGGAGCATCTCTGCCGGTTGGCTCAGCAGAAAAAATTTATTTCAATCACCGCAATAATATTATCATGCTGCTGAAGAACCTTGACATCTCAACCCTGCTGTGGTTGGCTCCATTACGGCTTCTGCTTGACGGAGCGGCGGCCATATCTTACCTTTTCCAGGGTACAGGCAGCATAAAAAAATCTGCAGCGGTTTTCCGTGCGATTATGTATAATGTTCAGCAGATTTCAGCTACACTCAAAAAGCGCGATTCGATCCAGGCATCAAGGGTAGTTGACGATCGAACCATCTTTCATCGCTTTCCGATATCTCAACTTTCCCGCCGATAGCTCACTCTTTCTTGAGTTGTAACGATAACAATGACTCCGCTTGTTTTTTCATTGCAGACATCATTAATGGGCAATCGCGTTTCTGGACATTTTTTACCGCAAATCGTGGTGCAAAAAAATCAGGTTTTACATCTGCTTTATAGGTTAAAAATGTTCCTGCTCCTTGCTGGTTTTCTACAAGGATCCACTCCCCATGATAGACTTTGAATTCGCCGGTGATTTGCTCAAAAAAAAGATGCCTCGGTACCTCTCCCCATACTTTCATTTTGATATTGACCGTCTTTTTAAAAAAGAGCATTCCCGATTTCCCTTTCTCGAATATCACTTTTTCGATTCCATTATCCGAAATAGTGCCGCTATCCATAACATTCGGGACAAATTTCTTGTGATTGTCATAATCAGTGACAACCTCCCATACTTTTTTCGGAGGTGCGGCAATATAGATATGTCCCTCAACTCCTGTAACTCCATCCGGAAGATCCGAAAGGACAACAAGCACCTCTCCGTTCAACAGCTTCACCCTCTCCGACGATAAGGAGTCAGAAGTGGTGGATTCAGTCGGCTGTGCCAATGAGGGATAAGATACAAATGAGATCAGTACGACTATGATAGGAAGCATTGAGTGGAAGATCCTTCGAATGGAGCAATGCATAGAGAAATCTGAAAGTTGATTATTTGTTATTTTTTTGCGGTGGTAGATGACCCCACTGTACCATATCCTTGACGGCGTCAATAATGCTCTCCTTGACCGGTTTAAAAGATATACCTAATTCCCGCTTGATTTTTGCATTGTCATAGCGCATTGTCCGGCCAATGTTTGTACGGATATAGACGCCGGTATTTCTCGGTTGTGTGAAAGAGAGTACTTTCATCAGCAGCGAGCCAATCTTTCCAGAGAGATCAAGCTTTGGTAATGAGTATGCATCAAAACCTGATGATGAAAGAAGTGCGACCAGTGTTTTCATGTCCATTGCCTCTCCCGAGCAAAGGTAACGCCCGCTTGCCGTCTCGGTTTCCATGGCAAGAATATGCGATTGTGCTGCATCCTGTACAGCAACAAAACCCCAGTTGATATCCATGATGCAAGGGTAGACCCCGATCAGAATGTCGCGGAGAATCTGGTTGCTTGTATTGAGCGACGGACCGAGCGAAGGGCCGACAACCATAAAGGGATTGATTGCAACCAGATCAAACGTTGGGCGTTTTCGCATGATGAAATCCCATGCATCGCGTTCAGCAAGTGTTTTAGAGTAATGGTATGGGTTACGCTCAAGGGAGGACATGGTATTCCAGTCTTTTTCATTGAATACTTTTGTACTATCCGGTTCATCGGTAATGGCTGCAATCGAAGAGGTAAAAATCACCCTTTTAATACTGTGCGATTTCAGGCAGCTTTCCAATACAGTTTCTGTTCCGTTAACTGCCGGATCAACAAGATCAGTTTGCGGGTTTTTAACGTTTATCTGATAAGGGCTTGCAGTATGCATGACATACTCACACCCATCAACGGCCCTGTCGTAGGCGCCATTACTCAGGAGATCGGCCTCAACAAGTTCTAAACGTTCGGAAGCACCAGGAAGTCCAAGAAGAAAGGGATAGTTCTTCGGGCTTTTACGTACTGTACCTCTGACGCTATATCCTTGTTCAAGGAGTTGTCGGACGATGTGTGCGGCAATAAACCCCGAAGCTCCGGTGACGCACACAGGTTTATCAGTAATCATAGTGTTTCGATAATAAATGGTTGCAGGTAAAAACGTCCGGTTGATGCGATTTTAACCGCTTCATTATGTTGTAATAAGCTGTTGCCCTTTCAGTCTAAAGCGTTTCAGCTCTTTGTTTGTGTGCCTTGAGTATTCCCGGCAAATCCTGTCGCTGAACAAAACTGACCAGGATTGGCGGTGCAAAAAAAAGCGGTTTCATTTCTGCATTATAAGAGAGTATGGTGCCTTCTATTGTCTGACTGGAATCGAGTACCCATTCTCCCAGGTAAACTGCAAAATCTCCTTCTATCTGCCCGAAGCTGATTTTGCTTGGGTACTCTTCCGTGATTTTTAAACGAAAATGAACAATTTTCTCGAAGATAAAAATACCGGTTTTTCCGATCTGGTCAAGAATGATCTCATTTCCATGACGTTCAACTACCTTGCTCGACAAGACTTTCGGCAGATAACTGCTCAGGTTATCGTAATCGGTAAGTGTCTTCCATACTTGTGCTGGCGGGGCGTCAATATGTATTTTGCTGTTGACACTGACCACGTCATCGGGCAAATATGCAAGGCAGATAAGAATATCACCCTTTTGCAGCTCTTTTAATTCTTTTTCATTCATGCAGGTACAGTGGAACAGTATGGACGTCAATAGTGAAATATCTCTGAATCGGTAGCAATAATGTACATTTGGCAGGAAGACTCTCCAATAATTTCAAGGGAGTGATGATAAAGAGATAAAAAAGAGAGTATCCGGATTTTTTATTTATGAACTTCCTTTTTTTGCAAACACAGAGGTTAATTGTTACAATAAAGGAAATAAGCTTGTAAAAAGCATTGATATCGGTAACTGTTTTTCAGCTCAAGGGTAATCATTAACCTGTCAGTCGATGATAGCATCCTTCGAAGATCGCCTGTTAAGTACGCTACGTGCGTTTAATCATATCCTGCATGCTTTTCTTGCCATAGCGCTCGTTTTGGCAAGCATCATGGTGTTGTGGGAGTTTATCATGGCTGTTGTTCATTCATTTGAAATAAATAATCTTGCTCATGGTTTTTTGCAGGCATTGGGAACTCTCTTTATTGTGTGGACACTGTCAAGCCTGATTTCTGCAGAAATCAATTATGTCCAGACCGGGGTGTTTCATGTTGTCGTGTTCATTGAAGTAGCCATGATAACTCTTCTTCGGCAGCTGATCGTTGAACCTGTCCGTACCGTCACTGCCGGTCAGACTTTGGAACAGGCTACCAATACATGGCATTATGGTCTGTTGCTTGCATCCCTTCTCGTTATAGGCATTCTGCACAAACTGGTGACCAGTTCAGAAAAAAAAGGTTCGGATCATGAATCCTCAACATCCAGTTCCAATCTGTCTGATCATAAAAAAATGTTATAAGTCGTATTCGTCCTATATGACCTATCATCCTAACTCTTCAACTTATGATTACCGCCACGACACTCGAATTTCTCACAGACCTGAAAGCCAATAATACCAAGGCGTGGTTCGATGAGCACAAAAAAGAGTATCAGAAGGCGCAGGGTGATGTGTTGGATACCGTTGTAAAACTGCTTGTTGAAATAGCAGGATTTGATGTGGATATTGCAACCTCACATCTTGATCCGAAAGCATGTATCATGCGCATCAACCGCGACATACGCTTTTCAAAAGATAAAACACCCTATAAAACAAACTTCTTTGCATTTATCAGCAAGGGAGGCAGGAAAAGTCCCTATGCCGGATATTATCTCCATGTTGAACCCGGAGCATCATTTATCGGCGGCGGTATCTATATGCCCGAAACCGCCATTCTTGATCAGATAAGGCGCGAAATTGATGCCTCTTTCAAAGAGTGGGAATCGATTGTTCGCGACAATGATCTTCTACGCTGTTTCCCTGAAAGCGTCAAAGCTTCAGGCAAATTGGTCAGGCCCCCAAAAGGTTATGACAGCACAAACCCGGCAATAGACTATCTCAAATGCAAAGACTACTATACCCAACGTTTTCTCAGCGATGAAGAAGTAACCGATCCCGCATTTATTGCATCGCTTTCCAGGACTTTCAAATCAGTGAACCCATTGATTAATTTTCTCAATCGATCCCTTTAATTTCAACGCTTTACGTTTGGAGAGTTCAGGGTATGTTCTCATTGCAGGTTTGATAGTTTCCGGCATCAATGCTGCATTCCTTGCCTCCGATGGTTATGCAAACAGCGGTTCTGCGTGGATGATGACGCGGTAAGCGTCAGGCAGCGACTGGTAAATTGCTCCTTCAAGGCGGCTTGTGAGTGAATGAACCTCCTCCAGAAGCACTTCATCGTTAAATGAGCAGTGCAGGGTAATGAAGAGTTTCTGCTTATCATTTTTCCTGATCTGGATGTCGTGGACGTCCTGAACATTCTCGATATGTCGTGCGACACTGACAATGATATTGCGCACAAGCTTTTCTTCTTCAGAGGAGAGGGAACTGGTATTATGCCCATCATTGCGGAGTGGATCAATATGGATACAGATATCAAGGTCTCCATCGAACTCCCTGTGCAGCTCCTCTTCAAGAGCGGTCACGGTATCGTGAGCCTGCTTGATGGTAAGATGCTGGTCAATTTCAACATCGAAAGTAATGTGCTTGTTTTTATCGGTCAGGTTTGTCGAAATGTTATGGGCGTGAAGGTTGTGATTCAAGCCAATCACGTGCACCCTTTCGGCTATTGTTTCGTTGTTGAGTGCAATAGGTTTGGTATTGATGGTAAAATCGGCTACGGGAAAATCTTCGCGAACTTTTTTCTCAATATTCCTGCAGATTTGCTGAACTTTTTCAACCGACAAGGTCCTGTTGACACAGATGACCATTTCAACAAATACTTGCGGGCCGGTTGGTTTTACCCTGAGTTTATCAATAGCAATAACTCCGTCGATGGTCATTGCTATCTCTTCAATCCGCTCAGAAAGACCTTCCGGCGCCGCATCGATCAAGATATCGATTGTTTTTTTTCCGAGCTTGAAAGCGGCCCATCCTACTAAAAGGGCGACAGCAATACCCGCTGCAGCATCCGCCCAGGCAAAACCCATTCGAACAAAAATAAGGCCGGCAAGGACGACAGCCGAGCTGAGAATATCTGAACTGAAGTGGAGGGCATCAGCTTCAAGTGCCTGGCTGTTGGTCTCTTTTGCAACTTTTTTCAGCGCTCTCGATCGCGAAAAATCAACAATGATGGAAATGATCATAATAGCAAACGCGTACCATGTGACCTCTAATTCGACGGTTCCTCCTTTCAGGCGGTCGATTGCGGCATAGATGATCCAAGCGCTTGTTACAATAAGCAGTCCGGTTTCGATAAGTGCCGAGACACTTTCCACTTTGGCATGCCCATAGTGATGTTTACTGTCGGCAGGTTTGTCGCTCATTCTGACGGCAAACAGGGTAAGACCTGCAGCACCGAAATCAAGGGCTGAATGCGCAGCCTCAGAAATAATGCCGATGCTGCCTGTTATAATGCCGACCACAAGTTTCATGGTGGTAAGCAGGAGGCTTGCTGCTACCGAGCTTAGAGCAACCTTTTGTTTTTTCAGACTGTTTTCCATCCCTCTCGTTATGCGTCCATAATGTTTCTTTCGTTACATCGTCTTGATGTTGAATGTACCGACCTGCATGTTGACCTGCAAATTCCGAGCAGTGTAAAGGCAACTATTGCCTGCTTATATTGTTATATTAAACGAAAAAAAACAACCACGCTCTATGAAGATAGGTATAATCTGTCATCCCACTTATGGCGGAAGCGGGGCCGTTGCCACTGAGCTTGGCAAGGCGCTTGCCGCCAAAGGACATACGGTTCATTTTTTCAGCCAGTCGGTACCTTTCCGGCTTGGTACTTTTTCAAAAAATATTTTCTACCATGAGGTCGAACTCAAACATTACCCTCTTTTTGAGTGTTCATTTTATTCCCTTGCTCTTGCTTCTAAAATAGCTGAGGTCGCTTATTATGAAAAGCTCGATGTCGTGCATGCACATTATGCTATTCCACATGCTCTCAGTGCTATGCTTGCCCGACAGATGCTCGATGACAAGTGTTCACATGCGAAGTGTTTCAAGATTGCAACGACATTGCATGGCACTGATATCACAGTTGTTGGTGCCGACCGGGGTATGCAGGATGTTGTCCGTCTTGCTATCAACAAGTCTGATGGGGTGACATCTGTCTCTGAGTACCTGAAGGATGAAACCGTCAGGATGTTCAGTCCGAAAAAAGAGATCACGGTGATTTCCAATTTTGTCGATACCTCGTTTTTTTTTCGCTCTCCAAAACAGGAGATCCGCGAACAGCTTGGTATTGGGGATGAAAAAATAGTTATTCATATCTCCAATTTCAGGCCGGTGAAATGCATTGGTGATATTATCCGGATTTTTCATGCTTTAGACCAGCATATTAATGCCACACTGCTTCTTGTCGGTGACGGTCCCGAACGCAGTGAAGCAGAGATTCTGGTGCGGGAGTTGGGGATTGCCGATCGGGTAAGGTTTCTCGGCAAACTTGAGGTTATTGTCCCGCTGCTTTCTATTGCCGATCTTATGCTCATGCCGAGCAATATGGAGTCATTCGGACTTGCAGCTCTTGAGGCTATGGCCTGTGGGGTGCCGGTTGTGGCCACCTTGGCTGGCGGGTTTCCCGAATTTATTGTTCCCGGTGTTCATGGTTATCTTCTTGCTCCTGGAGACATTGCTGGCATGACAGAGAAAGCCCTTCTTCTGCTTACAGATCACACTCACTGGCTTGAGTGCTCCGAAGCCTGTATCCTGCAAGCGAAGCAGTTCGAGACAGCTTCGCTTGTTGAACAGTATGAAGAGTATTATACAAGGCTTATCGAAGAGGAATAAGGTGCCGTACTCTTTTCAGTAGCGTTTGGTCGCAAGGAGTACGCTGCGGTATTTTTCAAGGTTTTCGAGAACCTCTCCTGTTCCTCTTGCAACCGCAGTCAGTGGATCTTCGCTGATGTGTACAGCAAGTCTGGTCTCCTCATTGATTTTTTTGTCAAGTCCTTTGATCAGTGCTCCGCCTCCGGCAAGGAAAAGACCGCGGTCGAGAATATCGGCTGATAATTCCGGTTTGGTCACCTCAAGACTTTTTTTAATCGATGTGATGATCTGGCTGATCGGGGTGGCAATAGCTTCCCTGATGGTGGCTGAGTTGACTTCCCGCTCTTCGGGAAGTGCGGTCACAAGGTTTCTGCCCCTGACCATCATGGTCATTTCCTTTTCAAGCTTGTAGGCCGATGCAATTTTTATTTTGACATCTTCTGCTGTGCGTTCACCGATGGCCAGACTGTATGCCTTGCGGAAGTGACGCATAATGGCATTGGTGATATCAGTTCCCGCAACCCTCAGGGATTCGCCGGACGCTATGCCGCCGAGTGAAATAACGGCAATTTCTGTAGTGCCGCCACCGATATCGACAATCATATTGCCCATCGGTTCCTTAACGTCCAGTCCTATACCGATTGCCGCAGCCATTGGCTCAGTAACCAGATAAACCTCTCTGGCACCCACATGTTCTGCAGAGTCGCGTACAGCGCGTTTTTCTACCTCGGTGATGCCCGAAGGGATACCGATAACCATACGACGGATACCGAATGAAAATTGAGTTTTTGTTTTATTGATCAATCCTCTGATCAGCTCTTCCGTTGCTTCATAGTCAGCAATAACTCCACTTGCGAGAGGACGGATTGTAATAATGCCAGGATGGGTTTTTTCATGCATGAGAAGTGCTTCATGGCCGATCGCAACAATTTTTCCTGTATTGCGTTCGCGGGCGACAATCGAGGGTTCATTTAAAACAACTCCCTGGCCCCGTATAAAAATCAATGTATTTGCTGTTCCAAGATCTATGGCGATATCTCTGAACAGTTTACTGAAAAAGCTCATCTTAGCATGGTTCGATGTGTAACTCATAGTGGCTTGGAAAGAAGCTTATTCAGGCTATATTCCAAGGTTTGAACTGAACCCCTAAGGTAGTTAATGGATTTTTTTTTTCAAATGAAAAGAGTGTTTTGATGGTTCTTTTTTTAGATTTTTTTCCCCTGTACTCTGTACAAAGGCCGGTGTTCCGATTAATAGAGCTAATGAGTACATTATTGCAATCGAATCATTGAATTCAGATAACCAAAACATCCGTTAGACGTGCTGCCTCTCTATCGTTTTGCTGAAAAACGTTCAGCCTTGAAAGAACAACTGAGTCGAAGTGTTACTTACGACATTTCGGTTCAGTCTGCCGTTGATGAGATTCTGAAAGATGTACGGCAGAAAGGTGACAGTGCTGTTCTGAACTACACGGAGAGGTTCCAGGGTGTACGATTGAAGACGATGATGGTTTCCCCTGATGAAATACAGCATGCGTATAAACATGCAGATCATGGATTTCTTGAGATACTTGAAGAAGCGTACCGCAATATTATCCGTTTTCATCAGCACGAAGTCGAGAAAAGTTTTTTTTATGAAACTGATGGAGGCGTGATTCTCGGTCAGCGGGTAACACCCATGGAAAAAGCTATGCTTTATGTCCCGGGCGGAAAGGCATCCTATCCTTCTTCACTTCTCATGAATGCGGCGCCTGCCAAAGTTGCCGGTGTAAAGGATATTTTCATCACCACTCCATGTGATGTCGCTGGTGAGATCAATCCAGATATTCTTACTGCGGCAACGGTTGCCGGCATTGGTTCTGTCTACAAAATCGGAGGCGCACAGGCAATAGGCGCTTTTGCCTATGGGACTGAAACTATTCCCAAGGTCGATATTATTACCGGCCCGGGTAACAAATACGTGGCACTGGCAAAAAAACAGGTGTTCGGCCATGTCTCTATCGACAGTATAGCCGGGCCATCTGAGGTCGTTATCATTGCTGATGAAACGGCCAATCCTGAATTTATCGTGCTTGATATGTTTGCCCAGGCAGAGCACGATCCGGATGCATCTGCGGTACTGATCACTACTTCTGAAAAATTGGCTGCATCAGTAAGAGAGTGCGCCGAAACGCGCCTTCCGACAATGCTTCGCAGAGAGATTATTGCTTCTTCTCTGCAGCAAAATGGTGCCATTATTCTTGTAGGATCGTTTGAAGAGGCTTGTGAGGTATCGGACATGATAGCCCCTGAACATCTGGAACTGCATGTTGAACATCCATGGGATATTCTTCCTGGAATACACCATGCAGGTGCCATTTTCATGGGGAGTTATTCCTGCGAAACGGTAGGGGATTACTTTGCAGGACCAAATCACACCTTACCGACCAGCGGCACGGCAAGGTTTTTTTCACCTCTTTCAGTTCGTGACTTTGTCAAGCATACATCGATTATTTCCTATTCGAAGCAGCAATTGCAATCGAGTGGAGAAAAAATCGCAGCTTTTGCAGATTATGAAGGGCTTCAGGCCCATGCCGAAGCTGTTCGGGCAAGATTGAAAGTGCTATGAGAGTCAGCGACTTTGATTACGAACTGCCTGAAGAAATGATTGCCAGATACCCTCCTGCGGAACGAGGCTCGACCCGTCTTTTGGTGCTCGATCGTCACTCAGGTGCGATAGAGCATGCCAGATATGCCGGTATGGATGCTTTTTTGAAGGCAGGCGATCTGCTTGTGCTTAATAACACCCGGGTAGTAAGGGCAAGGTTATTTGCCTGCAAACCATCAGGAGGAAGGATAGAACTGATGCTTCTTGAAAAACATCAGGATGAGCAGACTCTGGTTCTTTACCGTGGGAAGCTGAAAAAAGGTGATACGCTTATCGCGCACGATCGTGAACTGCTTGTTGCTGAAATTGTTGATCAGGGGATAGCCCGTATTTCTGTTTCCGGTGAGGGATCGTTAAGCGATCTATTCGATCATTTCGGAGCAGTGCCCATTCCTCCATATCTCAAACGGGATGCCGAGGAGGTGGATAAAGAGCGCTATCAGACGGTGTTTGCTGAACTCCCTGGTTCTGTTGCTGCCCCTACAGCCTCATTGAATATGACGCAAGAGCTGTTTGATAAGCTTAACTGCAAAGGTGTGGAGGTTGTCACCCTTGCTCTCCATGTCGGTCTTGGCACTTTTCTTCCCATCAGGGTCGATTCGTTTGAAGAGCATGTCATGCATCGTGAGTTTTTCTCTATTCCGCCCCGTACAGTTGATAAAATACGCCGTACAAAAACTTCGGGAGGCAGAGTTGTTGCTGTAGGAACTACCGTTGCCAGGGCACTTGAACATGCCGCTGAGAGCATGACGACTTATTCTGGTGACGAACCGCTTACCGGTGAGGCTGATATTTTTATTTATCCAGGGTATCGATTTCGTGTTATCGATTTTTTGCTTACCAATTTTCATGCCCCCCGTTCAACAGTTCTTATGCTCACAGCTGCATTGGCAGGTCAGGAGCATCTGCAGAAAGTTTACCATGAAGCCCTTAAAGCGGGGTATAACTTTCTCAGTTATGGTGACAGCATGCTGATTGTATAGTTATTTTTTCACCGGTTTCCTCCCGTTTTTCTTTTCCACATAAAGAAACAAGCATAACAAGGTTTTCTGCCTAAAGAACTTCGGTATCCGAAGGAAGAGGACGTTTGGTTGTTTTGGTTTTAAAAGTACGGGATGGTATTTTTATTTTTTATTATCGCAGCGTTTGCCCGCAGGTTTTCCCTGCCATTTATTTTTTACCGAACATTCGTTTCAAACATCCATAACACCGGAGATTGACCTTATGAGTCTTGTACAACAATATCGTGCGCATACCGAAGAGCGAGCAAAGCTTTGTATTCCCCCTTTACCGTTAACTGCCGAGCAGGCACGCGCTCTTGTTGAGCTGCTGAGGCAGGATGTCGTTCAGGAAAAGGAGTACCTGCTTGAGTTGTTTCGTGAGCATATCAGCCCTGGTGTTGACGATGCCGCCTTTGAAAAAGCGGCCTTTCTTGACGGTATTCTCAAAGGGGATATTTCCTGCAGTGTGATCAATACAATTGAAGCAGTCAGGATTTTAGGAACAATGCTTGGCGGTTATAATGTCAAGCCTCTTGTTGACGCCTTAAGCCATAAAGACCCTGCTATCTGTAGTGAAGCTGCTGTTGTATTAAAAAAGACACTGCTGGTCTATGACATGTTTGATGTGGTCGTAAGCCTTGCAAAAACCAATCGCTATGCAGAGGAGGTGCTTACATCCTGGGCAGAAGCCGAATGGTTTACCACAAAGCCTCTCCTGCCTGAAAAAATGACGCTTACGGTTTTCAAGGTCCCGGGTGAAACCAATACCGACGATCTTTCTCCCGCCAGCGAGGCTTTTACCCGCAGTGATATTCCCCTGCATGCTCTCTGTATGCTTGGCACAAAAATGACTGATCCGATCGGAACCATTGCAACACTGAAAGCAAAAGGTCATCCGCTTGCCTATGTCGGTGACGTTGTTGGTACCGGGTCAAGCCGCAAGTCCGGTATTAACTCGGTGCAGTGGCATATGGGCAATAATATTCCTGCAGTACCAAATAAACGAACCGGTGGTGTTGTCATTGGAGGCATTATAGCACCAATATTTTTCAATACCGCAGAGGATTCCGGAGCGTTGCCTATCCAGGCTGATGTTACGGCAATGGAGACAGGAGATGTCATTGATCTTTACCTTTTTGAGGGAAGGGTAGAGAAAAACGGTGAGGTCATAGCACGTTTCGAACTCTCGCCGAACACACTCTCCGACGAGGTGCGCGCAGGAGGACGCATTCCACTGATTATAGGCAGAACCCTGACAAGAAAAGCAAGAAAAGCTCTTGGGTTGGGTGAAGACACCTTGTTTATTCGACCGGAACAGCCTGTTGATAGCGGTAAGGGCTACACCCTTGCTCAAAAAATGATCGGCAGGGCATGCGGTTTACCAGGTGTACGTCCAGGCATGTATGTCGAACCTGAAACCTTGACGGTTGGCTCGCAGGATACCACAGGGGCTATGACCCGCGACGAAGTGAAAGAGTTTGCCGCGTTGAGTTTCAGTGCAGATCTGCTGATGCAGAGTTTTTGTCATACCTCAGCCTATCCGAAACCTTCCGATATAAAGATGCACCGCAGCCTGCCCTACTTTATCCAGAGCAGGGGAGGTGTTTCGCTTAAACCGGGTGACGGGGTTATTCATACATGGCTGAACCGTATGGTATTGCCCGATACCCTTGGAACCGGCGCAGATTCCCATACCAGATTTCCTATTGGCATATCATTTCCTGCCGGTTCCGGACTTGTAGCATTTGCCGGTGTAACAGGCACTATGCCTCTCAATGTTCCGGAATCGGTGCTTGTGCGTTTTTCAGGGAAGCTTCAACCAGGAATTACGTTACGTGATCTGGTCAATGCCATTCCTTATGAGGCGATCAAACGTGGCATGTTGACGGTTGAAAAGAAAGGAAAGAAGAATGTATTTGCAGGACGCATTCTGGAGATTGAGGGATTGCCGCAGCTCAAGGTTGAACAGGCATTTGAGCTCAGTGATGCCTCTGCTGAACGCAGTGCCGCAGCATGTACTGTACGCCTCGATAAAGAGCCCGTTATTGAATATCTCAGTTCGAACATCACCTTGCTTCAGCAGATGATTGAAGAGGGATACGGCGACGCTGATACCCTGAAACGTCGTATCGGCAAGATGCAGGCATGGCTGAAAGAGCCATCTCTTCTTGAGCCTGATGCTGATGCAGAGTATGCTGAAGTTATCGAAATTGATATGAGTAAAATCACTGAACCGATTCTTGCCTGCCCTAACGATCCTGACGATGTCATGACGCTTACTGAGGTTCTTCGTGATGAAAAGAGGCCCAAAGTGATAGATGAGGTCTTTGTTGGAAGCTGTATGACCAATATCGGACATTTCAGGGCTCTCGGGGAGGTTTTAAGAGATAAGGGAGCGGTGCCTGTGAAGCTCTGGATTGTGCCTCCTACAAAGATGGATATGAAAAAACTTATCGAGGAAGGCTATTATTCAGTATTCGGTGCATCAGGAGCCCGTATTGAGCCTCCAGGCTGTTCGCTCTGCATGGGCAACCAGGCAAGAGTTGCTGATAATGCTGTAGTATTTTCAACCAGTACCAGAAATTTTGATAACCGTATGGGCACTGGTGCACAGGTCTATCTTGGTTCGGCAGAGCTTGCCGCATTAAGTGCACTTCTCGGACATCTGCCGGACAAGGATGAATATATGGAGGTTTTTTCCAGACATCTCTCCGGTGAGAAGGAAGAAAACATCTATCGCTATCTGAACTTTGATGAGCTTGAAAAAGCGGAATTAGAGATGCTTGTAGAGTGAAAATAACATTTATTGTGGCGGGATATCGAAATATTTTGCATATTCCGCCATACAGTAGTCTTTTGAAAAGTCGCTGTTTTTTTTTAATATTCAGAAGCTGAAGAAGCTGTCAATTATCAAACAACAAAAAATATCCAGCAATGAAAAAATTTTTCGTATTCCTCTTTTTATTAAGCTCAGTTTCTTTCGTGGGCTGTGCAAAAAAAACTGAAGCTCCTGCAGAAGCTCCTGCAGCCGCACCAGCAGCAGAAGCACCAGCCGCCGCACCTGCAGCACCAGCCGCACCTGCAGCACCAGCAGCAGAAGCACCAGCCGCCGCACCTGCAGCACCAGCCGCACCTGCAGCAGAAGCACCTGCCGCACCTGCAGCACCAGCAAAATAAGTTTCCGTTTATTCAGGTTCTTATGCTAAAGAGACAGAGCGAAAGTTCTGTCTCTTTTTTTTGCTCGAATTTTTAAGTAAGTAAAAAAAAAGACACAGTTTGTTGGACTGTGCCTTTTTTTTTTGCTGAGGAGGCAGGACTCGAACCTGCAATTGTCTGATCCAGAATCAGGTGCCTTACCAATTTGGCCACTCCTCAATATCACTTCAACAAGTTGTGCACCCGAGAGGAGTCGAACCTCTAACCGTCTGATTCGTAGTCAGATACTCTATCCAGTTGAGCTACGGGTGCTTCTATGTAGCGTGTACGGGATTCGAACCCGTGATCTTCGCCTTGAGAGGGCGATGTCCTGGGCCACTAGACGAACACGCCAGGTACTTATTATTTTCACTACCTGTGGGCCCTGTAGGACTTGAACCTACGACCCAGCGATTATGAGTCGCTTGCTCTGACCAACTGAGCTAAGGGCCCTCAATGCTTGGCTTTAGAGGCAGATAATATAACGTTTCGTTGATAATATGCAAAACAATAATCTTTTTTCGGTGGTTGTTAAAATTCGATATATTTTTCACGGGTGATGTCAGCGCCCAGGCTGTTCAGTTTCGTTTCAATCTTCTCATACCCTCTGTCAAGGTGATAGACTCTCAATACCTCTGAAGTGCCTTCAGCAACAAGCCCTGCAAGCACAAGGCTGGCAGATGCTCTCAGATCGGTCGACATGACTGTAGTACCGGAAAGTTTTTGAGGCCCGTGAACAACTGCCTGGTTTTTGCGGATGTCAATATGAGCCCCCAGTCTGTTCAGTTCAGGTATATGATTGAATCTTTCATGATAGACTTTGTCAATAATATGGCTTATTCCCTCTGCCTGGGTCATCAGCGCTATCCATTGAGCCTGCATGTCGGTCGGAAAGGCAGGATAGGGTTTTGCGGTGACATCAGTCGATAAAAGCTTTTCAGGGCTTTTCAGGGTAACGCTGCTGACGGTTGTTTCAACACTGCAGCCTGCATGGATAAATTTTTTAAGAACAGCTTTCAATTGTTCGGGATCAACACCGTTTACCGTAATGTCGCCACCGGTTATGGCTGCTGCTGCAAGCAGTGTTCCTGTTTCGATACGGTCAAAAACGTTATGAAATTCAATTGCATTGAGCGAATCGGTGCCTTCTATTTGAAGCTCAGTGCTTCCTGTACCCCTGATTGTTGCACCCATGGCTGTGAGAAATTTGCAAAGGGTCTCAATTTCCGGTTCCATTGCGGCATTGCTGATGGTAGTTGTGCCCTCAGCAAGCACAGCTGCCATTAAGGCGTTTCCTGTTGCCCCGACAGAAGAGATGGGGAAATCAATATGGGCTCCCTGCAGCTTGCCTCCCTTGACCGTTGCATCGATAAACCCTGTTTCAATCGTGATGGTGGCTCCAAGCTTTTCCATAGCCATTAAATGAAGGTCTATCGGACGTGGACCGAATGCACATCCCCCGGGAAGAGACACCCTTGCGTGGCCGAACCTTGCAAGCAACGGTCCGAGCACATAGATTGAGGCTCTCATTTTTTTAACCAGTTCATAGGGAGCCTGAAGACTTTTCACATTTCGGGACGAAACCGTCAAGGTGTTCCCGGAAAAGGAAGTTTCAGCTCCAAGATGATGAAGCAGTTGGGTAAAGGTCAGAATATCCTTCAGATCCGGGATATTATGTAGAGAAAAGGTACCGTTTCCGGTTAGAAGTGTAGCAGCAATAATTGGTAAGGAAGTGTTTTTAGAACCTGAGGCAGTTATGCAGCCGGAGATCCGGCGTCCGCCTCTTATGACAAGTTTGTCCATGAAATGGTGCTCTTATGAAAAAACCGATATTTACAATTATTTCGGGTCATGAAAAACAAATTATTTTTTTTCGAACCGTTTGCGAAGAAAAGGTTTTTATCCTTTACCTTGAACTGAAGTTATTATAACGTTTGTCTATGTTTTATGCGGCGCCGCTTTCTGGCAAAGCGGCTGAATATAAGATCGAGGATTTTCAATGATTGTTATCGTTTCACCCGGCCGGTTCCATCTTTTCTTTCGGAGGTCGTTATTGGTGTTACTCTTTCTGTTGCTGCCGTTTCTGTTATGTAATCATTTCATCGTCATTGCTGCTCCCCGGATAAACAGTGAGATATCAAGAATCAAGAAAGAGCGGACAGCGATAGAGCAGAATCTCGCTGTACTCAAACAACAGCTTAATGAGTACCAGTCAAAACTGAACTTGACAACGCGTAAAGAATCGCAGTCTTTTAAGGCACTTGAGAATATTCGTACACAGATTCTCATGCTTGAAAAAATTATCAGCGAAAATCAGCACTATCTCGAAAAACTTGACAGGGATATCGATCGGCAGCAGCATGAACTTGAGGGTAATCGCCAGATTTACGGCAGGGTTTCCGAAGACTTCCGGAGAACGGCTGTTTCAGTCTATAAATATGGAGGAACTCGAGATATTGAGCATGTTTTTGCATCCGGTTCTGTAAATAAAGCCATTATGCGTATACAATATATGGGTTTTTTTACCAGGGCTGTGCGTCACAATGTTGATGAATTGCAGAAGGCGGCCCGGAAGCTCGAAAACAACCGTCTTGCACTAGAGCAAACCTATCAGCAAAAAGCTGAAATGGTCAAGGAGCAGGAACAGCAGTTGAAAAGCTGGTCGACCAGTAAAAAAGAAAAAGAAGTGGTGCTTGATCGCCTGAAGAAAAACAAACAGGAATACGCTGCACAACTTGCTGGCGTCCAGAAAAAACGTGTACAACTGCAATCACGGATAGAGTCTCTTATTCTTGCTGAACAGCGGGCAGTGGAAGTTGAAAAGATTCGGCAGCAGAAAAAAGTTGAGGCAAAGCGCCGTGAAGCACAGAGAGCTGAAGCAAGGCAACGAGAGGCGCAGCGGCAGGAAGAAAAGCAGCGTGAAGCGAGACGCAGTAAAACACAATACGAAAAACCTGGCTTCCAGGAACCCGTAACAGCTAAAAAAGAAACGAAACAGCCGGTAACAACTGAGACCAGAATATCTGAAAAAGAGAGTGTTGCCACTGTGCAGGAAGAGGGGTTAAGTGAGCTGGAAAAGGTTTCTGCGGATTTTGACAATGCTCTTGGTTCGCTTCCCTGGCCTGTACGGAACGGTATTGTCGCACGCAAATTTGGATCTGTAGAGGATAAGGATCTGAAAATTGTTACAAACAATAACGGTATTGATATAACCGTTCCTGCCAATACTCAGGTCAGAGCTGTTTCTGGGGGTAGAGTCGTTCAGATTGCATTTCTTCCGACCTTCGGCAATGTTGTGATTATACGGCATCCTAAATCATACCTTACCGTTTACGCTAATCTGGGCCAATTATATGTGGTCAAGGACGATCTTATTAAATCTCAGCAGCTTGTAGGACTTTCTGGAAAATTGGCGGAAGGCTCAGTTGTTCATTTTGAGATATGGAAAGGCCGTGTCAAGCTGAATCCTGAAAAATGGCTTAGGCAATAATTATTATGGGAGTGAAAGAACTTTTTTCAGCGATTTTTTCGCTGTTGTTTCAATATCCGAAATTTTGGAAAGATCTTAAAGAAGGAGCAGCAGGCGATGAGTTTAATGTGCTCAGGGATTATGCCGTTCCCGTTATTGCTCTCGTGCAGCTCGCAAAGTTTCCTTTGATAGGTCTGCCCCGTCAGGCTATGATTTTTGCCATAGCGAACTTTTTGATCGATATTGCCGCGCTCTATCTTATGATGGGAGGGTCGGCTTATTTACTCGCGCGGGAACGTTCTGAGCATATAAAAGACGGAATATTAACGGTTTTCTGTTATTCTATGACTCCTGTATGGCTCTTCGAGCTTCTCTACTTTACCGGCAGCTGGAGCTGGCTTTTTGCCTTTTTTGCTCTTGTCTATGCTCTTGTGATCGGTAAAACCGGTTTGGCGGTTATGCTTGATTTCGCTTCCGGCGTTACCGACAACGCATTGCGAAATACAGCGTTTTTTGTAGTGACGGTCAATACTTCGGTTTTTCTGCTGATCAGGGCTGTCATGCGGTTGTTCAACTTTTAGATGGCCTCACATTATGAAGGTTCAGGATCTCCATCTCGATTACGGTATTGTTGAAGATATTCTCAAGGCCTTTCTTGTCAATGAGATACGTAAGTTCGGGTTCAACTCGATTGTGCTTGGCCTTTCAGGTGGAATAGATTCAGCGGTGGTGTGTGAACTTTCCGTTCGTGCGCTTGGTGCAGGCAATGTCCTCGCTCTCATGATGCCCTATGCAACCAGCAGTCCTGAAAGCATCGAGCATGCTGATCTGATGATACGGAAGCATGGCATACGGGCTGAAGAGATTTCCATAACTCCGGTGGTGGACGCTTTTTTCTCGACAATACCGTCTGATCAGCTGCTGAGAAGGGGGAACATCATGGCCCGTACAAGAATGGTTTTTCTCTATGATGTTTCAGCAAGAGACGGCCGGCTTGTTGCCGGAACAAGCAATAAAACAGAGTTACTCCTCGGTTATGGTACCATGTTCGGTGATATGGCCTCTGCAGTCAATCCAATAGGCGATCTCTATAAAACCCAGATAAGGGGTCTTGCTCGTCATCTTGGCATACCTGAAGAACTGATTGTCAAAGCTCCTTCAGCTGATCTCTGGGAAGGACAGAGTGATGAGGATGACCTCGGTTTCAGCTATGAAGCCGTTGATCTGCTGCTCTATATGATGCTCGAAAAGAGAATGGATAAACAGACTGTGCTCAATAAAGGTGTTCCTGAATCCTTCTATGACAGAGTCAGGAAGTTGGTTGTCCGAAACCAGTACAAAAGAATGATGCCGGTCATTGCCAAAATTTCAGGCCGAACCCCAGGTATAGATTTCCGCTACGCCAGAGACTGGCAGGAGGTTAAGTAGCCCAAAATATGAGTCCTATAGGTACCATAGGCCCTATAAGACCTATGCTTCTCTTTTTTCAAAACGACCTCAAAACCGTGTCAATCAAAAAATGTTTGTCATCTTTCACCGGATAATCGGTTGTGAAGTGCAATCCTCTTGATTCGCGGCGTTTTATGGCGCTCTCGATGATAAGGTTTGCCACCTTGATAATGTTTCTCAGTTCGAGGATCTGTGTCGTGATTTTAGTCTTTTTAAAGTAGGACTCAGTTTCCTCTTTAAGGAAGTCAATTCTTCTTTTCGCCCGCTGGAGTCTGAGGTCGCTTCGCACTATACCGACATAATCGTTCATGACCTGCTGTGCTTCCCGCTTGTTGTGTGAGACAAGAATCCACTCCTCGGGATTGACCGTTCCTGTATCGTCCCAATCAGGAAAATCGACGGTATTGTTTAATTTGTAAAGTTGTTCGCGGATATCGCCGCATGCTCTCCAGGCAAAAACAAGAGCTTCAAGCAGAGAGTTACTTGCAAGACGGTTTGCCCCGTGAACCCCGGTACAACTGGTCTCTCCGCAGGCATAGAGACGGTTGATGGTGGTTCGTCCCATATCGTCTGTACGTAAGCCTCCGCAGGAATAATGTGCGGCAGGGACAACGGGGATCATCTCTCTGGTCATATCAATGCCGAAGCTGAGACAGGTCTCGTAGATATTGGGAAAATGTTCCTTTGTTTTTTCCGGATCGATAAGCGTTACATCAAGGAAAACACAATCCTCACCGCTTTTTTTGATTTCCGAGTCAATGGCACGGGCGACAATATCCCTAGGTGCAAGATTCTGACGTTTGTCATATTTGTGCATGAATTCCTGACCGTTTTTCAGTTTCAATACTCCTCCGAATCCCCTGACAGCCTCGGAAATCAGAAATGATTTGGCTTTCGGATGGTAGAGGGAGGTTGGATGAAACTGGATAAACTCCATATTGGCAATCTCAGCTCCGGCCCGATACCCCATAGCCACACCATCTCCGGTCGCAATTTCAGGGTTGGTTGTGTAAGGATAGACATGTCCCAGGCCGCCGGATGCCAGCATGGTGATTTTTGCGAGAATTTTTTTCGGACGGCGCTGCATTGAGTCAAGAACGTAGGCCCCGTAACAGCTGATATCGTTTGTTTTGATTCCCAGGTGATGCTCTGTAAGCAGCTCAATAGCAAAATGGTGCTCAAGCAGGGTGATATTGGGATGGTTGTTGATACGATTGAGCAGTGCAGATTCAACCTCTTTTCCGGTCAAGTCATGTGCGTGGACAATTCTGCTCCTGGAGTGGCCGCCCTCTTTGCCGAGGTGCAGATTGTTGTGGTCTGAGGTTGTAAAGTTGACACCCAGTTCTGTAAGTCGCTTTATGTGCTGAGGGCCTTCCCTGACCATAAGCGAGACCATTTCCTCATTGCATAGCCCGGCACCGGCTTCGAGGGTATCAGCAATATGAAGTTCGGCGCTGTCGTTGTCATCAATGGTAGCAGCGATACCTCCCTGGGCCCAGTTGGTATTGGATGTGGAACTTTCCTTTTTAGTGATGATTGTGACTTTGGCGTGGTCGGCCATGTGAATAGCGAAATAAAGTCCGCCAATACCGCTGCCGATGACCAGAACATCTGTTTTTATTGATTCAGTCATAACCGTGGTGCATCGTTTATTAAAGGTTATTCTGTGGTATCTTGAACCTCTTTAACTGCAAACGGGGAATAGGGCAATAGTCTGCCTCTTCCCCGTTTAGCAAGCTTTCTTATGCGGAATGCGATTGTGTAACCTCATCACGGCAGGAGAACGGCGCACGAAATGACCGTTGTCCAAAGGCCGTTTTCACCTTCGGCAGTCTGGGTGATGTTGTAGGAGTTAATAATTTTGCCGCTCATTTTATAAATACCCTCACGCTCATCCCAGTCCTTGTTTGGATCAAACTCTATTCCAAGGGTAGTGGCCAGCATTGTTGCTGCCAGATCTTCTGCATACTCTCCGGAATGCTCTGCAGATTCCCCGAACGGATGGTGTTCCGACAGATAGCCATACTGCGTTTCATCAGCGGGAATGGCAACGCCGACTGAAGCCGCAATAAGCCGATTGTATTCATTGGTTGAATTACGAGCCATGACCGCAAAGGTGATCTGACCTGGAGCGAGATGTTTCAGGCCTTCTTCGACCGTGATGCGTTCACAGTGAGGAGGGTAAATACTTGATACTGTAACCAGATTGCATTTTTCAATTTTGGCCTCTCTCAGGGCAAGCTCAAATGATGAGAGATATTCTTTGTGCCTTCCCACACCTTTGGTGAAAAAAACTTTTGATGGGACAAATGACAATGCAGTGCCTCCGGATTTAGGTGTTGCTCAAATCGTTTACAGGTTCGAAATTGACGAATTATAGGAAAAAGAGGTGGTATTCAAAATGTTTTTCTTATAGCCACTTTAAAAAATTTTCTTTTTCCGACTCTGATGATTTTTGGTTCAATTTCAAGATCAATTGCCTCATTGATCTCTTCAACTTTTCTATCGCCCACAAGCACCGATTTCTGATCAATCATTCTTCGTGCCTCACTTTTTGAGACTGCAGCTCCAAGGGTGATCAGAAGGTTGATGATCGGCATTGATGGTTCGTCAAATTCAAGAAGTTCAAGCGTATCCGGAGCTTTCTTGTGAATAAAAACCTGATCGAAGTGGGTTTCAGCCCCTTCTGCATCCTCTTCTGAATAGTAAAGCGCTGCAATTTTTTTTGCCAGAGCCCGTTTGGCAGCTCTCGGTTCTGCTTCCATCTGTTCAAGGATTTCAGCTGCACCTGCCTCGTTCCGTGGTATCAGAAGTTTGCAGTAGGTCTCAATGAGCGTATCAGGAATTGAAAGCGATTTGCCATACATATCGGCAGGTGAGTCATTGAAACAGATGGCATTGCCGAGCGATTTTGACATCTTCTCCTTACCGTCAGTGCCGACAAGCAGCGGCATGGTAATGCATACCTGAGGAGCTATTCCATACTCCCTCTGGAGATCTCTGCCGACAAGGAGGTTGAATTTCTGATCGGTTCCGCCGAGTTCAACATCGTTTTTCAGGTGTACTGAATCCATGCCCTGGGCAAGGGGATAGAGAAACTCGTGAATAGAAATAGGTTCCTGGGCACGATACCGCTTTTCGAAGTCATCACGCTCAAGCATCCGAGCAACAGTGTAGTGGCTTGAAAGTTTTATGACATCGGCAAAACTCATTTTCCCGAGCCAGTCGGCATTATAGCAGATGGTTGTTTTTTCTGGGTCAAGAATTTTCGAGGCCTGGTCGAAGTAGCTTAAACCGTTTTCCCTCGCCTCTTCAGCTGAGAGCTGCGGTCTTGTTTTGCTTTTTCCCGAGGGGTCGCCGATCATGGCGGTAAAGTCGCCTATAATCAGAATGGCTTCATGCCCAAGATCCTGAAACTCCCTGAGTTTCCTCAGAACAACCGAGTGCCCCAGATGCAAATCAGGTCGCGAAGGATCTGCACCGAGTTTAATCTTAAGCGGTTTGCAGGTTTTCAGGCTCTGGAGAAGTTTTTGTTCAAGTTCATCGACGCTGATAATTTCAACCACATTGCCGACAATAATATCAAGCTGTTCCTGTACAGTCGGAAAACGCATGGATTCCAGGTTTTTGGTTTAGTATTGTTTTTTGATCTGCTCCATCTGCCGCTGGTTTTCCCTATTTTTAATTGTTTCCCGCTTGTCGTAGAGCTTTTTGCCTTTGGCTATGGCAAGGTCAATCTTGAGCAGCCCTTTCGAATTGAAAAAAGCTTTCAAAGGCACCAGTGTCAATCCCTTTTCATTGATCTTTGTAAGAATTTTCCGGATTTCATCTTTGTGCAGCAGCAGTTTCCGGCTCCGTTTCGGTTCAAGCATTTCAATATGGTTATGCTCGTAGGGAGTGATCTGCATGTTTTCAAGCCACACCTCGTTATGATGGATAATGGCAAAGCTGTCGCTGAGGCTGGCCTTTCCAAGGCGCACTGATTTCACCTCGCTGCCGAAAAGCTGGATGCCGGCAACAATGGTATCGAGAATCTCAAATTCAAAACGGGCCTTTCTGTTCTGAATGGCCTGTACGTATTGCTGAACATGTTGTTTTTTCGCCACCTTGACCTTCAATGATTTTCCGTTTCCAATCCGAACAGTGTTGCTTGTTATTACATAATATCTTCTTTTATTGGAAGTTAGCAATAGAGTAACTGTGCTTGTTTTCAGTTATTCTCAGCCCGCCTGAGACTGCGGAAGTCGACCTGTACAGTGAAGATCAGTCTTTATCATGAGTTTTACAAGGACATGACCAAAACGCAACCCTGATGTGGCAGCCTCCTCTTCTCATCAAAAATTTCAAACCTTGTCATCCCGACACGCAGTGAGGGATCTATTTTCTCTTTCCCCCCCAAGCCCCGTCTTATATAAGTCCTATAGGTCTCATCAGCCCCATCAGTCTCATCTGTCCCATAACACTATCCCACTATATCTCAAGTGTTGCCCCATATACCTTCAACCAGGCCACCTGTTTTTGATAATCGGGATAGTATTTATCAACCTCATTCCAGAATTCTGCGTTATGCCTTTTGTGTTTAAAGTGACACAATTCATGAACGATCAGGTAATTAATGACGCTTGCAGGAGCCATCATGACTTTCCAGTGAAAATTGACTTTCCGTTTTTTATCGGAGCAGGAAGCCCATCTGGTCTTTAAATCCAGAATCGAAATCTCATCAATGTTCAATCCCATCTGTTCAGCGCGCTTCTGAACCCGAGGGCGGATAAATTTGTGGCCACGTTTCCGATAAAACTCTTTGAACAAGCCATTCAGCGTTTCACGTGATCCTTCTGGTGCATAAAAATAACGCCCTTTGAATTCAATCTCTTTTGCCTCGCCATTGTATTGCAGGTAATAATTCCTGCCCAGATAGAGAAACGATTGTCCGTTTACCGGCTCACGTTTTGTTGCATTTTCGTTCAGCAGTTCCCGTTTTGCCTGGTATTTATGGATTTTATACTCATTCGCTTTCAGGATAGCATCGACCTCCTGATCAGGAGTGTTTTCAGGCACAAGAACAGAGAGTGAGCCGTCGCGCTCTATGTAGATGCTGGTGGTCTTCCTCCTGCTGCGTTTGACCGCTATCGTATAGTCCTCAATCATGAGTTGCGAATCTCTGATTGTCTTTTTTCGGCAAGGCTGATTAATTCTGCTGTAAGTTTTGCGGCTTTCGTTTTTATTGAATCAATCCCGCAATAGTCAAGCTCGTCTCTTATCGCACTCTCCAGTTGCCGTTCCTCATTATGCTTTTGCCAGCAATTTGGAATCAGGATAAACTCTTTGATACGTGCATAGATCAGTCCTGCGATTCTACCGGTGTTGCCCATGGTATCGACATCTGTTTTGTCGATACCGGCCTCCAGGACAATCAAATCAAAAAATGGAACAACTTGCACTTCAACTATACTGGCTTCATCTTTTCGGCCTTTGCCGATATCATCGCGTAAATTGGTAAGCTCTGATACAATAATATCCCAATGCTCTTTATGAGCATCAAGTATTCGCTGCAGCCGTTCATTGAACTTGGTATAGAGCGCAGGGTCTTTGTCCATGTTGACTTTTATATGCCAGCGGATCGCATGTTCCATCTCTGATGCCTTGGCTTTACCTGATTTGTTGTGTGTATCAAGCGCTTTCGGGAAATCGTCAGACAAGAGCATTACCGGCGGAATCTTCGGGTTTATCCCTTGTGATTCCAGATATTTGTCAATCAGTTTCCTTACCTTTGCCCCTGCCCATTTCAAATCAAGGGTTTCATCTTTGTACCGGTCGCGCATTCGCATCAAAAGGTATCCCAAACGTTTGGCGGGCACATAGTAATCTTTTGCCATTGAAGCATTGAAGAGCAGGTCAAGGCTATCAAAAAAAGCTTTGATATAGGTGTCAAACTGCGCCCGAAACTTTACATCGGCACCAAGTGCCACGCAGTTCTCAACAAGCTCCCACTCCTCTTGTTCATCAACCATTTTCTGGTTTACATATTGTCCAATCTGCTTTACGCCATAGTCCTGAAATAACTGAAGCAAGCGATTGAATCGCGATTCAAGAATCGGTATCTCCTTATCCAGACCCCTGAAATAGACACTTAAATCAGCAAATTCCTTTTCGTCAGTTGTTGTGTAGATAGCGAGTGCGGTTTTCAAATGAGACGCAACACCGAAATAATCAACAACAATGCCATGCTCCTTTACATAGCCGCTTTTCATGACCTTGGTGCGATTGACACGCGCAATCGCCTGCATCAGATCATGTTCGCGCAGGTTTTTATCAAGATACATGACCTGCTCAACCGGAGCATCAAAGCCGGTCAACAAGCGGTCGCAGACACAGAGTATCGCAACGCCGGATTCAGGCTTTTCGAAGTTAAAGTCTTTTTTGAAACTATCTATCGCATCCATTTCAGAGGCATGTCTCCGCGCCTGGGTTATGTAACCAAGTTCATTGTTATCTGACATGGTTACTACAGCACATACTTTGAGGAACTGCATTTGTTTGAGCAGCTCTTCGTCGCGCTCGGTCGCAGGCTTTAACAATTCATTTTCAATTCTTCCCTTGATTGCCTCATCAAGTTCATATTTATAGCGACATGCCGCCACAATCGAAGTAGCCACAACCTGTGCTTTTAACCCGTTAGGCAAGACCTCCTGAGTGTAGTGCTCAATAATATCTTCGGCAATTTTCTTGATGCGGTCTTTTGATTCAAGGTACGCCGTCATGGTGCCATAGCGTTTTTGAATCTCCTGCCGCTCTTCTTCTGAACGGTCGCGGAACATATCCTCAAACTCCTGTTTGAACAGCTCTTTGTTGAGAATCTGGTCTTTACTGGTACGACCAATATAGAGGATATCAACGGTAGCCCGGTCTGCTACCGATTCATTCATCTTATAGGTGTCAATTGGCGTACCAAAACGTTCATAGGTCGTTTGCTTATGCCGTTCGGTCATAAGTGGCGTACCGGTAAAGGCAATTTTAACGGCATTGGGAAAGCCGTTAAAGAGGTTGTCGCCCATATCGCCGCCTTGTGTGCGATGCGCTTCGTCTATCAACAAGAGTATGCGTTCGCTGGCATTGATCGTCTTGAATTCTTCAAACCTGGGCACAACGCCGCTGGCAATAAGCGACTGAGCTGAAACGCCATTCTGGGCGAGAAATTTATGCAGCATGACCATGTTCAGGTTCGACGTCGTTGTTTTCAGCTTGTCAAGGTCACTGCGATGCTCGATTATGGTAACGCTTTCTCCGGTATTGCCTGCGGTTTCGGAGAGCTGGTCTTCCAGATCGTTCCGGTCATTGACCATAATGATCTTGTAATCTTTAAGGTCATCGCAATCTCGGAGCTTTTTAACCAGAAAAACCATGGTAAGTGATTTCCCTGACCCTTGGGTATGCCATACAACACCGCTTTTTTCAAAAGGGGTTTTGCCGGTTCGGAGGCGATCAACAATTTTTCCCACTGCACGGTACTGAGGGTAGCGACTGACGATTTTTACCAGTTCACCCTTTTTGATTTCCATGAACACGGTAAAGTTCTTGAGAATATCGAGCAGAATTGATTTGTTGAGCATCCCGAGAATCAGGACTTCCTGCCGCTCTTCATTGGGTTTTACTTGAATCGTCCGATAAACTTCCGGGAAAATGTCTTTCCAGTTCAGATAATGGTCAAATTCGCCGGTAACGGTACCGAATCGCGCCTCAGTGCCATGAGTGATAATGCTGAAGAGGTTCGCATGAAAAAGCTTCTCTTCACCCTCTTTAACGCCATAATCATCATCACGGGTGTTGGCGTAGCGGCTGATCTGAATAAACGCCTCGCTCAAGGGTTCTGCCACATCCTTGTCCTTGCACTCGATGACCACAAAAGGGAGGCCATTAACTAAAAGCACTATATCGGGAATGATGGAGTTGCGGCTCGCACCGGGGGTATCGATGCGGAACTGATTAATTGCGATAAAGCTGTTTCGCTCAGGATTGCGAAAATCTATCAAGCGCACCAAAGGGCTCTGTTCACCGGTCAGTTCATTGAAGTTCGTTGTGGTGTTTTTTGTAAGAAGCTCGTGTATGGTTTTGTTGGCTTGGAGAAGCCCGACACCAGGCTGGGTTATAACCTCCCGCACTACATCGTCAATCTGTTTTTCAGTAAGCCAGGATCGTCCGTCATCGGTAAGGTTGATGCGCTTGAGAGAGTCGCGGAACTCATTGGTGAGAATGGTCTCCTTGAAATGCTCGCGTTTGCTTATTGCCGGGTCTTGGGGGATACCATGTAACGATGCGATGTTCTTTCCATAGACACCTTTTTCCTCGGCGGCGATGGGATATTCTTGACCGTAAAGTTTAAAGCCATAATGTGATTGCTCATTATGGTTTATCACTTCCCAGCCCAACTCACTGAGTTTATCAAGAAATGGGCGTTCGACATTGGTGTATTCGGACATTATTGTGCCACCTTTAGATCACACAATAAATTTATCTGGCTTAGTAATTCTTGAGTTCTTAAGTGAATAAACCCTTCAAAATCATCGACCTTAAGTTTATCGACCATATCCTTGGTAATAAATTGTGACTCAAGTATTAAATAAAACTCTTCAAGCTTTCCCTGCCGTGTATATTCAGTCTCAAATGCTTCGATGTATTCGCTTGGGTTTTTTGCTTTGATTCTGTTATTATTTGTCTCTTTTGTCAGCAATGCAATATTTGCGATATTATTTATGATGTCGTTGTATAGATGGTTGGAATATTGTTGTTTTATCTGCTTTCCGATAACTGAATTGTCAGGAAATATGTGGTGCTCTTCCAAAGTATATTGGATGGTTGCATTTTTTGCAGGTACAAGCCCATTATAAAAGTCCCTAGCATTTTTACTTTTCAGCAAGAGCAGCATTGCTCGATAAATTTGCTGTGAACTTGCCGATTTATAAGCTTCAAAATATTCAGGAGTTTCTGGTTTTGCCGCTTGTATACTTCCGAAAGTACGGGTATTATCGGGCATCATCTTTTCCAGAGCTGTAGCGAGAGTATTTTCTGTAGCATATTTCAAATCTCTGGCAATTCGCTGATTCTGGGCACCAGGATAACGGTTTTTAAGCAATGTATTCCAAAACCATCTGCTTAAGAAAATTTGTTTTTCAAGGTCAATATTGGCGAAATACCCGTAAAAACCAGCAAGAAATTTTAGCATTGGCTGATACTTAAAAAGCTCTGTCTCTTCAATAAATAATTGCTGTTTCATCATTGATAGTATCTGATGAAAAAGGTCATGCACATACTTTACCTTGTCTATCAGTTCATCTGTCCTCAATTTAAGTATGGCAGTTTGCAAATATTCTTTTTTCAGCAGAATAGTGATAATCGCGAGCATATCGCCATCTTCAAGCTTCGCTTTGATGCCATCAAGCGTCAAGCCATTATCGCTAAGATTAGAGAAATAATCTTTATTTACATTTCCTTCATAATTTAATACTGAAAGATATGTTCGCAGATCAAAGAAATTATCTCCAATTTTCCTGTAAGTCTTTGCCACCATAATATCAAATATGCTTAATCGCGTATTCATGGTATTGATCCGTTCAAATACTTCGAGTACTTGCTCGAGTTTGCCCTTTTGCTCAATATCAAAGACACGACGATATAGTATGTTCTTCTGAATTTCTTGAACTTTGTTATTGTAAGCAACGAAAAGATTTGCATCATAGCCCATAATAGGAAGCATTGATGCGGATACTTTAGACCAATTGTATACGTGTTTTATTTTTACAAAACGGGCTTTGTATTTGAGGAATATTTCTTCTTGCGTTAACTTACCAAGTAGTAGAGGGGTGTCTCCGTTTTCTGAATCGAGAACTGTTTCATCACCCAGCACCCAACGCAGTTCGGAATCTTCACCAGTATAATCTGTATCCCAGTAAATATCGATCTTTGTTTGCTTTTTGATATTGCTCCCTTGATAAACAGGCTTATCCGTAAAAGAAAGCAGTAGTGCAGTAGTCCTCTGCTGTCCATCAAGTAAATAAATGGCAGTTTCTGCAGTGTTATCTTCTGGAATTTTAATCTCCTTAATGCTGCCTCCGACTCGTCGACGTGCAAGATCTGCTACACCTTCCCAAAGAAGAATGCTACTAATTGTATAGTTGTGAAAAAGACTATCAATCAATAAACGGATTTGATTTTTATCCCAGACAAAGGGGCGCTGAAATTCCGGAATCCAAAGCTTTTCCGTTTCAGCATATTCTATCAAGCGCTCAATATTTATCTCTTGTTCAAATACTTTCATTATATCGCCTCCAGTTTTATATGTTCATTGTATTTCACCCGGACTTTGCCATTGAGCAGGTCGGACATTAGTGCAAATTTAAGTTGTTGGTATTTGTATAAGATTTTGTTTTCTATCTGTGCTTTTGAATCTATGCTTAATAGATGTTTCGAAATTTCATTTTGTTCGTCAAACTGTGGTTTCTTCACCATAAGTCTCAGAATTTTTGAGACAGCTAAACCTGGTTGAGCTGAAGCTTCTGAATATTGGTTCATATTCATCTCATCAAGCAATTGTGATAGCCAGCCAAGTGAAATTTGATTAAAAACTGAGACAACCACAGCATGTTCAGAGGCATAAAACTTACCCCTCACTCGATTAACATTTCCACATAAGGCACCTTGTCGTCCAATTAAAATATAGTTACCATCATGCGTATACATTGTTGTGAAACCTCTGAGACCATTTCCTCCATATACAGGGTATTGGGCAAAGTCGAAGATTGACTTTGAGGTAATTCCTTCACCACTTTTCATCGATGCTAATTCATCAATCCTCACAACTTCCCACTCCTTCGGAACCCACCCCAACTCACTCTGCTTATACAACTCGGGCGCATCCTCATAGCTCGGTCTAAGTTTTCCTGTTTTCAGGTCAATGCCGCGGGTAAATAGGTCGCGCAGCATGCCGGACTTGATCGCCTTGTACTTGGCAATGACCGCCTCGGTCTTTTCGATCACCGCATCAACGGTGGAGAGAATACGGGCTATTTTGCGTTGTTCGGAGAGTGCAAATGTTTCAAAGGTTACCCGGTATAAATAATCACGGCTAATACTTGGGACGCCTGTTGACTCATTAAGCTTTTTAAGATCAAATTTCAGTAAATTATAATAGAGCCATTTCGCATCAACGTTTGCATTTGGTAAAACTGCATAGGCTGTATCAATAACCCAACAGTCACCATTTATATAAAGCGGTTTATCTAAAGTTCCTTTTCTTGCAACCACCACCAACGGGCCATGAAATAACGGCTTTGTTGCCGAACCGACTAATCCACCAGTACCATAAATACCAATAGGTGTATAATCATTCGATCGAATTTCTTTAGGACTTGCGCCGTATTCAATCGTTGAGAGGTCTTTTAAAGACTCACTCATCTCTCACCCCCCTGATTCCAACTCATCACCCTGAATCGGACGGGTAAATCCCTAATTTTTTCAATAAATAAGCGGAGATGACCCAAGAGAATACCTGCAAGCAAGGCCTGCTCGGGTAATTTTGCCATAGCCTGTTGCAAAATTGAGGTCCCGTATTCTTTGGCATAACGAATCATATACCCGATATCCCAATACATGGAAATCATTTCCGCATTGGCAGTCATGAATGCTTTTGTTTGCGCTTGCCGTATACGCTGCTTAATGTCGATCAGCAGCGTATTGTAAAAAGTCAGTTCACAGTTTATAAATCCGGAAGGGTTGTACGGTGACGTTACCATTTCACTTCTTGCTACTGTTCTGGCTGCGGTTTAGAATAGCTTTTTTCACCGCCCTTTTTGCGGTTGCACGAGAAACTGAACCTGTCTTGGGCGCTTCATGGACTTTTCGTTTTGTAACTGACTGTTCGGCGATTGTTTTTGCGGTAGTGGAATTTGCATGAGCACTTGATGGCGTGTCAAGCGATTTACCGGTCTTGCTTGCCTCCGCTTTCGTCACAACTTTAACAATAGGCATGTAAGCTCCTTAAATCAATGTTTATAATGAGATTAATCCGTCTGTGCAATGGCTGATGATATTTTTCCCATTATGCACGGTTGTGCTGACCGGAGACAAAACAAAACTACTCGAGTCGGCTTGAGCGGATTGTTCTACCGTTCCCTTCCTTCACGGATACAATCTACGATCTCTTTTGTAGAAATGTGAGCTTTAATGGTTGGGACATCTAATGGAGAAACCGCAATATTTTCAGGAATCAAGGCAAATATGCGCCCATCTTGTCTCCTTATCAGAACTTTACCTGAATTTTCTGCCTGATCGAGAACAATAGCAAGTTTTTGCCTGGCCTCTGCATCTGTGTAGGTTTGCATTTTATAACTCCAGAGTTGATATTTCAAGATCCTTGGCCACTGCATGTAACTTTGAATCCATTGTCAGTAACGGTGCTCCCTGCCTTAAAGCACAATCCAGAAAATAGGCATCATAAGCGTACATATTGTTTTGTTGAGATATTGATATAGCATTTGCAAAATCAGGCTCAATATACCGAATTGGTATACTATTGAAGATTTCAATGCCTTTTTTGGCTTCTTCAAGACTCAGCCGGTTTCTCTTAAACATTGCCGAAAATGCATTACCTATTTCCCAAGGAATAGAACCAGGGCCGATCAGTGTATTTCCTCTTGTTAATTCAATAATTCTTTTTCGTTCAGGCTCATCTATAATGACCGCGATTATTGCCGAAGTATCAATGACAATGTCCATCATTAGCTCCTATATGTGTATTATTGACAATTCCACAATAGCATTGGAGCTTGTCAAGTGAAATAGGTTGCACAGTTTTTTAGCTTGTGAAGCGCGAATGCGCTGAATTAAGTTGAAGCAGTTGTTGGGTATCTTTATTATTCTTTAATAGTTACCGTAATTCCTTGGTTGCCATTTAAAACATTTTTAACCAAATCCTTAATCTCCTGTTGTTCTTCTTGTAGCTTCTCAAAAAGAACAGGCTGATATACATTTCGTTTAATAGCTATTTTATCAAAATTGTAACGAAGTGAAAGACTCATTTGATAAAGCAAATCTGTATGTAATTCAACTTTGTTGATATTCCATTGTGTTTGTGCTGATTCACCTGTTGCTGATATACACAAATGATCAAAATATGTTTTCCATGAATCTATTACTTTTACAAACCTTTTTTGATTACCAAACTCTATTTCTATTCGGTTGAGAGCTTCAACATGCTCTTTTGACAAAGGATTCCCACGTGTTGCCATTAATATTTTAAATACTTCTTCTTTGTGATTAAATGCAGATCTATTACGTTCAAGGAATTTTTGTACTTGGACAGCAACTATTGGTCCAATAATTATTGCAATAATTGATACAATCCAATATGCAATTTCAACAGTTGTAGGTGAATTGTTCATTTAATCATCTCTTTTTTTGCGCCGAAGGCGTCTACACAACATTGTTTAGACTGATATATATAATCTTGATAAAACAGAAAATTCTTTCTGGATAACATGCCTTCAATGTATTCAGAATAATCCAATCAATACCGTATTAAAAAAAGAGATACAAGATTCCCTTCGTATCTTTCATAACTTCCCAAAAACCTTCTTTTGCAGTATAACAAACAAGTTTTGCCCATCAAAACACACCGACCCTAAAAAGACGTCACTTCCGAACCTGCACTTCCATCCCCCCTTTATTGCCGGAAATTCGTCCACGATGAAAATTGTTCACTCATACCCCCACTCTTTCAAATGCTCTGCCAGTTCAACACTCGCGGCATCCTGTTCTTTGAGAACGATGATTGCGTGACGAAGCTAATCTGAAAAATTTCCTTGCATGTGCCATCCTTAAACGCTATACTTTTTGTGAAGTCCTCGGAGAAATCCTCTCCCGACCTTGAGTCGGTGACGATCCCGGGGTTTTTTATTATAAGTCGCCAGCCACAATGCATTGTTCATGTTGAGAGTAATGAGGAGATATTTCTCAAGACAATTATTCCCAGAAGAAAAGCTACCAACAAATACGTGAGTGAAGAAAGATGAAAAAGAGCGTTCAATATGACGAAGAAAAGGATATCCTTGAATCCTATGAAGATGGTGAATGGGTATCGGTCAAGGATTCAAAAAAAGAAAATAACAAGCTCCAGCAGTGCGCAAAGAACACGCTGAATCAAAACAAGAGAATCAGTATTCGAATGACTTCAAAGGATTTAGACTGTTCCTCACTCATACCCTAACTCCTTCAAATACCCTGCAAGCTCAACACTCGCAGCATCGCGTTCTTTCAGAATACTGTGCAATGGCTGATGGTATTTTTCCCATAGGTTTTCGAGGCTTGTGCGGAGCGTACGGCTGTACTGCGCAAGGTACTCTTCTACTGTCGCGTAAAGCGTTCGTTCCCACCGCGCCAGAATGAGCTGCCTGGCTTCAGCACTGTCAATTTTATTGCGGGCCTCTTCGACCAGCTTATCTTTGCGCTCTTTAATCTCTTTGATGATCTTCTTGCAGGCCTTAAGCTCAGCCTCCAGTTCCGTATGACGGGCAATACGCGTTTCCTGTTCGGCAATATGTTTGGCTAATTCTTCTGCCAGGTTTCCCATCTCGGCAATCACGTGTTCAATCGGGATAAAAGATTCACCAGCTTTTTTCAGTGCTTTAACCTGCTTCCCTTTGTTTTTTATATCACGGGTAATCTCTTTGAGTTCTCCACCAAATACCTTGATTTGTGACTTAACTTCAGCAAGTTCATCTTTTGGGAAAACTTCGTAATCATCTTCACTCCATATACCCTCTTCCAGTTCATTCACCTCTTTGAACAAGGCATCCAGCTCATCACGCCGGGCCTCATTGTCCTGCATCTCCTTGAGCACTTCGGGAAACTGGCTTTGCAGAATTTCCTCATCAGGAATAAGGTCAGCATTCCATCCGCTGGCCGATACACTGCGAAGGTCGGTAAAAAGAGCATTCCAGTAACTGGCAAAGGCACCACGACTCTTAAATTCATCAAGAATACCAAGCTTGCTGATGCGCTCGGTTATGGTCGCAGAAAAAGCATGGTAGAGGTCATAGACGTTCTTCTTTCTGGGCAAATCTTCCAGGGCCGGCAGGTTTTCATTCCACCAGGCAGTAAGGCTTTTCGCAAATTCCTGATGCTTGCTTTTCAGTTCGGTGCTTGCATCAAGAAATGCTTTTAAACTCTCCTTGCTTTCAATAGCCGGCACGAATTGCGAATAGGTATTCTTGACCGGCACAAACAGTTTTTCGCGAATACCGATATAGTTTTTCCAGTAATCGGCAAGGTTTTCAACTTCCGTACCCGGAATACCCCCATTGAGGTGCGCATGAACATCGTGGGGTTCGGCAGGCGGGCTGTTATCGACATAGCGTCGGATATTGCAGTTGAACTCCTCTTTTTCCAGTTCTGCAACAGTGACCACATTACTGTATTTGTCCAGTGCCCGTTTGTTCCGGTATACATAAGCTATTTTTTCAATATCTTCGGAGCGCAGGGTGTTCTGAACCTTTCCCTCTTTGTACTCGTGGTCGGCATTGATAAAGAGCACCTCCTTCCGGGTAGCTGCACCGGCACGATTGATAATCAGAATGGAAGCAGGAATGCCGGTACCGTAAAATAGTGCAGGAGGCAGACCGATAACCGCCTCAAGATAGCCACGCGTTATCATCCACTCTCGCATTTTGCGTTCTTCACCGCCACGGAAAAGAACCCCGTGAGGCATAATTACAGCCATGCGCCCGGTTGATTTGAGTGTACTGATCATGTGCTGAACAAACATGAAATCCGCTTTCCCCTTGGTGGGCATCCAGAATTGATAGCGATCTTTGAACTTCATGCTGTCGGTGGAATAGTTCTGCGAAAAGGGCGGATTGGCAATAACAATGTCGAACCGCTTCAGTTCAGCACCTTCGATATGCTTTGGGTCATTCAGCGTATCGCCGTTTTCAATCTGTGCATCCAGAATGTCATGAAAGAGCATGTTAAGCTTGCACAAGCTCCAGGTGGTTCCGTTCTTTTCCTGACCGTACAGCGTCAGTTTTCTGGCACTGCCATATTTGCTTTCGACATGGTTGAACGATTCAATCAGCAAACCGCCCGAACCGACAGTAGGGTCGCAGATTTCGGCATCCTGCGCCGGGTCGAGAATGTTTACCAGCAGCGTTACAACGGTACGAGGCGTATAGAATTCGCCGCCTTTTTTTCCTGCACTATCGGCAAAATATTTGATCAGGTATTCATACGCTGAACCAAGCAGATCGGGAAATTCAAGATTGTCATCAGTAAGAACCACCTTATCGAAATGGCCGATGAGTTCAACCATGTCTGAATCAGTAATCCGCTTGTTGTTTTTGCCAAAGGTTTTATTGAAATCGATCGGCTTAAGAACACCTTCAAGGCTGCCGAGATTCTTCTCTTCCAGTTCGGCAAATGCTTTCATCAGCTCAGAGCCTACTTCCTGCTTCTGGTGCTTGATTATTTCCCATCGGGCACGCTGAGGAACAAAGAACTTGTAAGCGTCTTCACGCTCCAGGCCAGCTTCGAGCTCTTTGCCTTGCACACCGCGTTTTTCAAGCTGCCCTTTCCTTAACAGGCGTTCAATATCAAACTGGTCATTGACTCTTTTCAAAAAGAGCATGGCAATGACATACTCTTTATACTCGGAAGCATCCATGTTCCCGCGAAGCGATTCGCAGGCTTCTTCAAGGAAGTTTTCTAACCACGACAACGAAAGTTTATGAGCCATGTATTTCTCTACATAGATGTGATATGTTCTTAAGCCCGCCACCAACGTCCATACAATAATCATGAAACTATTCCGCCAAAACAGCAGATTTCTGATTTGTAACCCATATAATACGTAAAATTCAAACCATTTATAATCTGGTTAATCTTCTGAAGTTCAATCACTTATACGGGTTATGGGGTGGTGACGTTATTCATAACGTACACTTCTCCAACAACTTCTCCCCCCAACTCAAACTCCCTTTGCACTGACAACTTGGTACTGCCCTGCAGGCTCTGAGCGTATTGTTATAGAAACGCCGGATTATCTCGTGAATAGTTAAAAACTATGTCCAAAGCAGGAAGTAAACTTATCAAGTCCGCAAACCAGGCGCTGGCCTATGCACGTGGCGAATCGAGTGACGGCTTTACTGTTCATGTTCCAGAGGAAATTGACGTTAAGTCTATCCGCAAAAGTTTGGGGTTGACGCAACCTGAATTTTCTTCGCGGTTTGGCTTTGATGTTCGGGCGGTACAAGATTGGGAACAAAAACGCCGTCAACCTGATAGGGCAGCACGGATTCTTTTAACCGTCATTGCCCATGAACCTGAAGCAGTCAGCAGGGCTTTAGCGCATCAGCGGCCATACAAAAATGGTACACGCAATTTTCCTGTCTGGTTGGATTATGGGAGGTGGTTGAATAGCGTTAGTGGACAACTCTCGACTGAAATAAATAAGATTGTGACGCAGTGTTTGGTGGATTCTGTTCTATTTTTGTTTTTGGCTGATAGGTTGCTGATCTTTTAAAAAAACACTCACGATGGCCATATTAAATTTCCCTGAATTCACGCGAGATTCTGATGAATTTTGGGCAGCGATCCCTATGCAATACAGAGAGCAGATACTTTCCAATGTTTTCTGTTCGCGCTGTCGAGAAGCAGTTGAGATTGTTGATTATTCCGATGCAATTATTAAGGGTGACCTGCTCTTGAAAGGAAAGTGCGCAACATGCGGCCATGATGTGGCTCGCCTTGTCGAAGGTTCCTGAAGATTTCCTTTTCAATTATCGTATCAACAATACTTCTGTGAAAGGGGATAATTTCTTATTCCGTTTCCAGATATTCAACAGGAATAAGATTTCCTATGTTGAGGATCAGAAATGGATCCAGGCATTTTTTTATCCGTACCATTTCCTGTATGCCGTGTTCATGGTACATTTCGACAAGGTATTCCGACTTAAGCTTTCCTATGCCGTGTTCGGCGGAGAGTGTTCCGCCAAGTGAAAGAGCTTTAGCGATAAATTCCCTGTAGAGGGATTTGCCTTTTAAAAACTCTTCTCTGGTGCGGGGGAGGATGTTCAGGTGTACGTGGGCATTGCCGATATGGCCAAAAATAATATAGACAAATCCGTGTTCTTCGCAGGAATTGCGATAGAAATCGAAAAGCTCACGGAACGCTCCATCCGGTACAGCCATGTCAGTGCTGATTTTACTCTCTTGTTGCCTGCTGAGCCAGTCGTTGACAATGAGAGGTAATGCATGGCGGAACTCACGTAATCGTGCCTGTTCATCACGGTCAAGTGCTATCCATGATTCGTCGGTCATGGCGTTGCAGGACTCCATTCGTTCAAATAGGGCGTCAAGGTCGTTTTCTTCTGTTGCAGGTGTAGTTTCCTGCTCTAATAAAACCGCTCCGCAGCTGTCGGAAGGCACTTCAGAATATTTTGTAGCTAAAAACCCGAGTGAATGTTGATCAAAAAACTCTATTGCCCTTGGCATGACATGGTTTTGGGGATTTTTCAGCAGGCTGACAAATTTGAAGAGATCATCGAAGTTTCTGAAGTAGACAACGCAGGAGATGACTGCCGCCGGCAGGGGAATAAGCATGAGGTCAGCCTCAACAATAATACCGAGTGTGCCTTCAGAGCCGATAAAGAGGTCGATGAGATCCATGCTCTCCTCTGAAAAGAACCCTGCATTATGCTTCGATGTATCAGGCATTCGGTATTGCGGCCTCTGGAATGCAAGAGAACCTGCTAGAGGCAGGCTTAGGTGAAACATTCCGTGTTCATCCGCCAGACATGCCCCGCGTGTAAGGTCAAGCCGATCGCCCTGGGGGAGGACAAGAAGAATTCTTGCAATATGTTTTCTTGTTGATCCGTATTTGAAGGATCGTGCTCCTGAAGAGTTGTTCGCGATGGTGCTGCCGATGAAACAGAGCTTTTCAGTTGGATCCGGCGGATACAACCAGCCGTTCTGTTCGACTTTTTTCTGGATATCATCAAGGAGCGCACCGCCCTGAACGGTAATAAAGGCCTTGTCAGAGGAGAGTTCAACCAGCTCTCCGATCCTGTCGAGCTTCTGCATGGAAATGACATAGTCACCCAGAGGGATTCTGCCGCCGGTTGTCCCTGTTCCGTTTCCGGCAATGGTGAAACGGCGGTGTTCTTTCGGCGCGCTTTTAAGCAGATCGGAAAGTTCATCGATTGTTTCCGGAAAAAACACTCCCGGAGTATGCCCCGTTTTTAGATTACTTGTATCCTCAAGGAATCCCAGGATGGATGCTGGGTCATGCTTATAAATCATTGTTCTGCTGCTTTCCGCTTTTATTCTCAAGAGTTGCCCCTGATGCAGGTACTGTGGTATTCAGCGGTTGTTCAGGCTCAATCACCGGCAGATCGTTATCCGTACTCTCGGGTGTCGGTAATGGCGTATTGGAGGCTTTAATCCCTTTTTGAGGAGATGCACCGGGCATTACCCTTCCCTGTAAATAATACTTTATCAGCTCACGGGCAATCGGGGCAGAAATGGAACCGCCGAAACCGGCATTTTCGACAAGTACCGCCAAAGCGATTTTCGGATTTTCAACAGGGGCAAAAGCGATAAACCATGCATGATCCTTGCCATGGGGATTTTGTGCAGTTCCGGTTTTCCCTGCAATGGTGATACCGGGGACTTTCGCCAGCGTTCCTGTACCCCGCTGCACAACACCAGTCATGCCGTCCTTAATCAGACTGAAGGTTGACGCTGAAATTGGCAGCTGTTTTTTTGCAAAGGGAAAGGGAAAATATTGACCGGTTTCTGAATCCCGATATCCCTTGAGGATATGAGGCTGATAGAGTGTTCCGTTGTTTGCGATAGCTGCAGCGTAGGCGGCAAGCTGCACCGGTGTCGTACCAAGTTCCCCCTGGCCAATGGCTAGGCTGACCATATATCCTTTTGTCCACTTGTTTTTCCCGTACCGTTTATCGTAATATGTTGCAGATGGCAGAAGGCCTGACCTCTCTCCGGGGAGGTCAATGCCGGATTTTTCTCCGAAACCGAACATGCTCCCATATTTTGTCCAATTTTCAAATCCGACATTAAAAATCAGATTATAAAAATAAACATTCGATGAAACGGTAATGGCATTTCTCATATCGACCCATCCGTGCCCTTTGCCTTCATTACTGAGAAATCGTCTATTGCCAAACCTGAAGACCCCTGTGTCAAGTATTTTCTTTTGAGGATCGATTTTTTTTTCTTCAAGCGCAGCCATGGCAAGAATCATCTTATAGACGGATCCTGGAGGATAGACTGCCTGAATTGTTCGGTTAAACAGCGGCTTCTGAGGAGAGGTAATAATATCGTTCCATCCTTTACGGTCGGTAGAGCCGTTGAACGTATCAAGATCGTAGTCAGGAGCACTGGCAAGGGCAAGGATTCCACCGGTAGAGGGGTCCATCGCTACAACAGCACCCGATTTTCCGGTTTTTGTCAGGAGTTGTTCGGCAAGCTCCTGGAGGCCTCCGTCAAGAGCGAGGTAAAGATCATCGCCCATTACGGATGGAATATCATTTTTTCCGTTATTGTATTTTCCTGCAGATTTTCCCAAAGGAGTAATCATTTCAAAACGAGCTCCTTTTTCACCTCTCAGCCACTCTTCATAATACTTTTCGAGTCCGCTGAATCCGATCTTGTCATCCGGCGCATAACTTTCATCGTCCAGTTCCTCAATCTGTTCTTTTGATATGGGACGTGTATAACCGAAAATATGGGCTCCGTGAAAGGAATCAGGATACTTTCGCTTGTTGTCAGTATCAATAATTACGCCGGGAAGCTGCCAGAGATTTTCGCTCAGCCGAGCTATCCGTATAGCGTTCAGATTGCGGCTGACGGTTATTGCAGAAAATCGGTTAAGTTCAGAAGCTTTATTGATTTTTTCGGTCAGTTCGCTTTTGTCTATTTCCAAAAGCCATGCGAGTAAATTTGTTTTGGCTTTTCCGAATTCAGAAGGAATGACCTTGACTGTATAGAGCGCCTGATTGTCGACCACGATAAGCCCGTTTTTGTCAATCATCCGCCCCCTTGGTGGCTGAGTACGGATTCGGCGAATGCTGTTAGAGGTTGAAATCGATCCGAGCTCCTGAAAATTAAGGACCTGAAGATAAAAAAGCCGACCGAACAGAACGGAAAAAACAATTATTACAAAAAGCGATACGACCCCGATGCTTCGCTGAAGTTGATCCATTGTTCAGCCTGCAAATGATTTTCTCAAAAATAACCGGTTTAAGATAACGGCAAGGATGAGGGTGAATAAAGATTCAAGGAATCCAAGAACAAATATTCGGTAAGCTGGAGAAAGTGCGAGAGGGTTGTATCCTGCGACCATGACTGCATTGGCACAAAAACCAGCCGTCACGATGGCTCCATAGATGCGTTTTGTTATTTGTTTAGCGGTCGCATGGCTGTCTTCCGGGATATTGAAAAAACCTGCAATAAAACCTTCAATTGTTCTTGCAAGCATATTCAGACCCATGTTTCCCGAAAGAATGCCAGTAAGCAAACCGGCAGCGAACCCGAAACTCGTGCCGGCTTTTTGGCCAATGGTTATTGAAATGAAAGCAAGAAAAATGGTGACAATATCGGGGGATACGTTATAAAGGGTAAGGTGGGATAACCCGAGTTCCTGCACCAGTGCGACAATAACAAGGATGCCGATATAAAGAGGATATTTTTTGGTCACAACTCAATGTCTGAAATTAAGGAAATGTTTCACCTGAGGCATTCTCTCCGATCATCTCTGTTTTTTCGGGTTGACTTTTCAGTGGCGCAATCAGTACATAGGTCAATGACGAAAAATCAACGGCAAGCCTTATTTCCACTGTCAAAAAAAGTTTATCGGGTTTTATGCTTACCACTTTACCCACAGGAATGCCGCGGATCGAAAATGTACTGAAGTCTGAAGTGAGGAACTGTTCATGTATCTTGAGACTGCTGCTTATGGGGATGTTTTCAATTTGGGCGATGAACTCCCTGCCGCCGTTCCAGCTGAGAAGACCCATGCTGTTGCTTTTGTCAGACACCACGCTGACCTTGAAGTCTGTGTTGATGACCGGCATCACCTTTGCAAAATGCTCGGAAACAGTTGTTACTCTTCCAACAAGTCCCTCTGGTGTCAAAACGGTCATGTCTTTTTTAATTCCATTCATTCTTCCCGCATTGATAAGCAGCATGTTCTCCCGATCACTGAATTTACGGTTCACCACCCTTGCCATAATAAACTTTGAAGCGTTTAATGTGGTATCGGCAAGAATTTTCTTGCGGTTTCGGTTATCCAAAGCTGCAGTTTCAATGTTCAGCACCCTTGAAAGAAGATTAGTGTTGATGCGCATCAGCCGATCATTTTCTTCTCTCAGATGAAGCACATAACTATAGCTCATCATTTTGTCGGTAATGAAGGCGCTGAACTCAATTCCGTTAGTACGCAGTCTGGTGAGCAGGTCCTTATCCTGAAACTTTATAAAAAGAAATGAAATACCGCAGTAAACAACAAAAAGCAGATAATTGTTATACCTGACAAAAAGAGTGAAAAACTTCTGCACGTTTCAGGTTCCGATTTTTAAGAAGTGACCAGCCGTTTCCAGCCATGAGTGCTTGCTCATGAAACCGGATAGGTATACTGTATCACGTTGTGAATGTTCTTTCAGTTATTTTGGTGTTCCTGCTGGAGTTGCCCCTGTTGTTATTGCATGTCTCAGCTCTCCGGATTTGCCCGATACATAATTTTTGTTACCTTTTCTTCATAAAATGCAAGTTACGTATGGTCAACAGGTCAAGAGAAAATACATGACTCATAATATAAATATAACAGATAAATTTGTTGTTGTCGGTGATAGAGTATTAATCAAACCAAAATCTCTTGACGAAAGAACAAAATCCGGAATTTACCTCCCTCCAGGTGTTCAGGAAAAAGAGAAAATCCAGAGTGGTTATGTTATAAAAACCGGGCCGGGCTACCCTATTGGTCCACCCCCTGAGTCGGACGAACCCTGGAAAGAACGCGTTACCACCGCTCAGTATATCCCATTGCAGGCGCAAGTCGGTGATATGGCTATTTTTATCCAGAACAGTTCCTATGAGATTGAGTATGAAGGGGAGAGATATATCATTGTCCCGAATTCAGCTATACTGCTTTTGATCAGGGAAGATGACGATCTCGACTACTATTTGAAGTAATCCAGGTCAATGATTTCCGCAATCCCGCACTCCTTTGTTTGCAACCGAATGTTAATCAGATTATGACCGGAAATATTGCTCATGAGGAGCTTTTTGGGCGAATAAGAGTCCTTAAAACAAAGATGAATGCCCTTATTCTTGCTCACTACTATACGGTTCCTGAAATACAGCAAATCGCTGATATTGTCGGCGATAGTCTGGCCCTTGCAAGAGCGGCTGAAAAAAATGATGCTGATGTGATTGTTTTTGCCGGGGTCTATTTTATGGCTGAAACCGCGAAAATCCTTAATCCCGGAAAGCTTGTTCTGATGCCTGATGCCTATGCAGGGTGTCCTCTTGCCGACAGTTGCCCGGCTGAAGAGTTCAAAAAATTCAAAGAGCACTATCCGGAAGCCATTGTCATTACCTATATCAACTCTACGGCCGATATCAAAGCACTTTCCGATATAACCTGCACATCGTCCAATGCCGAACAGATCATCCGTCAGATTCCCGCAGAAAAGCAGATTATTTTTGGTCCCGACAGAAACCTTGGCGGCTATATTTCAAGGAAACTCCAGAGGGAGATGATTCTCTGGCAGGGGTATTGCTATGTTCATGATGCGTTTTCCGAAAATTATATTCTTAAGGCATGTCATGAGCACCCGGATGCTGAACTAATAGCCCATCCCGAATGCCGGGAGGAGGTTCTTCGTCATGCTGCTTTTACAGGTTCAACGAAGGCCCTTCTGGACTATACCGTTTCAAGTTCTGCAGAACAGTTTATTGTGGCCACAGAGCCCGGTATTCTATATGAAATGCAGAAGCGTTCTCCGCAAAAAACTTTCATCCCTGCACCCAAGGATCCTGACAATCCATTCAGTGTCTGCACGCAGATGAAGCAGAATACCCTTGAAAAGCTCTATCAGTGCATGCTGAACCGCAAGCCCGAGATTGTCATCGACGAAACTCTTCGTCTTGCATCCCTGGGCTCCATCAGAAAAATGCTTGAAATGACACCAGCGCCATCGGGCGTCTAACCAAATCGCTAAAACGTAAGAGGCATTCATGTACACCCTATCCAGGGGAGTTGCTTTTCTCTCCATGATGTTTTCCTTGATGCTGTCGTCAGTACAGGCCTACGCCTGGCACGACAAGACCCATTTGTCTATTGCCGAGGCAGCTGGTTTTGAGCTTTGGTACAGTGCTGCGGCCCCTGATGTCGCCAAGTCGAAAAGTGAATTCAGGCCTGCAGAAGAAAAGAACCACTACTATAACAACAATGCGCAGAAAGAAGTTGATGAAGCTATGGTTCTTGAACAGGCAGCCCGGTACAATAAAACCGGCGATGCAGAGGGGCATCTCTACGGAGCCATTATTGGTGCGGTGAGAGCGTATAAAGAAGAGAGTGCTTCCGGCAAATATGCTGAATATCCACTGGTTTTCTGTGCGCATTACATCGGTGATCTGTCGATGCCTCTGCATAACACAGAGTATGACGATTTCAACAAAAAACGTCACGCTGTCAATGACGGTATAATTGAAGGCAGTGTCAGAAACAGCATTGGTTATATTCAGCGGAACATGAGTGAAATCACCATTGAGAACGAATCCGATCTTGCCCGTGAAATTGCAAAAGTTGCCAACACTGCCCGCAGACTTGGGATAAAAATGAGGAAAGAAAACAGGAATATGACCCAGGAAGAGGCCTATATTCAGGTCATCCAGAGTTCCTCACTGCTTAAGGCCGTGCTGAACTATGTTCGAAAAAAATCCTGATCATGACTGATTCTGAACACCTGAAGCTTCTTAAACAGGGGGTTATTCTATGGAACCAATGGCGCACGGAGCATGCGGATATCCTTCCTGATCTGCACGACCTCTCCCTTGCAGCTCTCGATCTGCGGGGAGTAAACCTTTCCGGAGCCAATCTCAGTGGCGCGAACCTTTCAAAAGCTAACCTCGTTGAGGCAAATTTCGCTGAAGCGGATTTACGGGGAGCAGATCTGCGCGGAGCAGACCTCAGCAGATCAAATCTCAGTGGTGTTAATTTCAGTAAAAGCACTATAGATATTTTTACAATTTATCGTGACGTTCAAGGCTGCGATATCGGCGTCAATGGCCTCTACTCGCCTCTCACCGATTCTGCAGCTCTCCTGAGGATAGATCCTCCGGGGAATTCGATGCAGGGAGCGAACGCTGATGCCGTTATCGAAAGTCTTCGTCATGCGCGCAAACTCCACACCTTTTCTCTTCTGCTCGCAGGGATTGCCATGCTTTTTATTGTCATTAAACCGAAAACCATTACGCTCCCGTACCTTGCCGGATCGTTCAAGTTCGACGATCTCAGTTATTCTTTTCTTGCCACTATTCTCTCCACCGTGCTTTTAAGCCAGGTCTCCTCCTTTATTGATTCAGCACTTCAGGGGGCACATTATCTCAATGATCGCAGGGCGGCCATGCTTGTAGGCCATTTTCCCTGGCTGCTCTCCAAATATGAAAGCGAACCCGCAAACCGGCGGCAATCGAAAGTCATGCGTTTCTTTCTTGTTTTTCATCCGGTCGTCTACATCTATTTTTTTTTGAAATGGGATGTGCTTTTCAGCGGTGACTGGCAAGGCCTGATGCAGCATTATCAGGAGATGCCTGTCATCTTCGGAGAGTATCTGCTACCAGTTCTTTATGTTATCCTGATCAGGCTCTGTATTCATATTTTCAAGCTCTCCGAAGGTTTCCAGAAACCGATACTCTTTGATACGGAAACTGAACGTGGTCGTCATAGTGACATGGAACGACTTGCCGAAGCCGTCGAAAAACAAGCTTCACGAACGGCAGAGCTTGTAGAACTCATGCGTAACAGGGAAGGATAACAACATGAGGAAGTCAACTTCCCCCTCAAAATTCTCGGCCGTGGCTGATGCTATCAGAGGAGGCAAATATCATTCACACCCTCGAATGGTCTGGCAACTGTTAGGCAGCCTCCATACCTGCAACATTATACACGGCTGTCTTGGATTGCACTCTTCAGCTGGGGAAAAAAGCATTGGATTGCATCATGATATCAAGCGTATAGTCCAATCCTGTTCCAATGCCCACCAGAGATAGTGGTGTTGAGCCTTGATAGTGAGCACCATCTCTATGCCATTTATCACTGCGCAGGGGGTGTCGATGAATTGTGTTGGCATAGTTCTGAACGAATTTGAGTGTCCAATGGCTGATGATCTTGGTTGGATACCGATGGTCCGACGGCTCCAATTATTCCATCAGCTATTGTATGTTACCCAATGGTGTTTGTAGAGTTCAAAGCCGGTCGATAAGTGATGTAATTATCAGGTCGCTTTTTACTCTTGATTTAAGCCAATTTTCTTGTATTTGTAATATAAAGGCTTGAAAGCCTTTATACATAAGGTGTGTAATGAACAACAGCATTTTACACATCTGCCCCCGTGAGGTATGGCACAATTTTCATCTCCTGACTCAAATCCCCCGTGTGTCCGGGAATGAGGAAAAAATAAGGGAGTTTATTTCTGATTTTGGCAAGAACCTTGGATTGGAGAGCATTGTTGACGAGGTTGGCAATGTCATCATTTGTAAACCTGCTACACCGGGCATGGAACATCGTAAAGGGGTTATTTTACAAAGCCATCCCGCGTGAATCGGTTGCTCATGTGGCTTTTCCAGACGATAAAGCGCTGGAGTTACTTGACAGCTTCACCATCATCACTGGCACCATAAAAGATGAGCTGTCGGCCGTTGAACCAACCCTGAAAATCGAGGCAGTTCCTGCAGGTGTGCCCGAGTCGGTTATTGAGGAGAGTATTTTTGTTCAATTTCTGAACGCTCTCTATGCCTGTCCGAATGACGTGTTGCGCATGAGCAACGACATGGCAGGACTGGTTGAAACGTCAAATAATCTTGCCATTGTAACATCCGGAAAAGGCACTATTTCTATTGAGATGTTGCTCAGGAGTTCGGTTGATTCTGCGAAAGTCGATCTGGAGATCATGATTAAAAGTCTTTTTGATCTTGCTGGAGCCAACGCGGTTTTTGATGGCCGCTATCCCGGCTGGAAGCCCGATCACATATCCCCGATCCTGAAAATCATGCAGGAGATCTATCAAAAGAAATTCGGGCAAATTCCAAAAGTCAGCGCTGTTCATGCCGGCCTCGAATGCGGGATTTTAGGGAGCACCTATCCTGATTTTAAGATGATCTCTTTCGGTCCGACCAATTGCTTCCCTCACTCTCCCGATGAAAAGGTCAGCATTCCATCTGTCCAGAAATTCTGGGATTTTCTTCTCGAAACACTCAGGCAGATACCGGCCAAGTAAACAAAGAGATTTGCCCGTAAGGTTTGATCAACAGGTATAAGTGCAAATCAACGGAAATTTTCTATACTCATGCAAACGTCGTAATATTTTGTTACAGGAACATGAACAGATACTCAGCCTGAAATTGAAGACTCATCACACTGTGCTCGATCCCTTGATGGGAAGTGGGACAACCTCACTTGCGGCAAAGAATCTTGGACGAAACTAATCCGGAGTTTATCGAGATTGCCAAACAGAAACTCATTAAGAGTAGGAGACTATCGAGTGTTGTTTGGAGTTGAAGGTCAAAAAGTGATCGTTTATCGAATAAAACATAGAAAAGAGGCGTACCGATGATTACCACTAAAAAAGCCATGCGACTTAATCCTCAGATTATATAAAAAAAGGGGGGAAAAAAGAGTTTGTAGTTTTGTCCTATGAAGAATATCAGGCAATAGAAGAGCTGATGGAAGATTATATGGATCTGATTGATCTACGCGAAGCAAAAGCGGAAGGGCAGGGTCAACCATCTGTACCCCTCGATGATGTGATCAAGGAGCTGAAGAAAGGTTGATATGCTTGTCAGTGGAGAGTGTCAATTTCTTTACGCAGTAAAGCACTCTTCGGGGGCTATGCCGTAGTTGCGCATGACGTTGGGGTTTTACCATGCCGCAGCCCATGATTTCGAGCCAGCTGATTTTTACAGATGCGGCACCTTTTGCCGCTGGTGACGAAAAAGGTATGGACTTACAATTTCCTTCATGATGTCGAACAATAAACATGCTCATTTTGGAGCAAAAAAATTCTTTTTTCTTCATTGCTGGATATCCTCATGAGGTTATATTGTTGCATATATCAACGGATAACCAATAATAAATCTTAAGGTTTTTTGAAAGGGTAACTCTATAATAAAAAAAGGGTTGCCCTTTCTTTTCCATATTTGACTCCGGAGAGCTTCAATGAAAATTTCCCGTCTGTTCACCAGTGCCGGTGAAAATGTCTACGATCGTTTCGAATACACAACCCGCACTTCAGTATTGCGCAATCCTGACGGCTCGAAGGTCTTTGAAATGACCGATATCGAAGTGCCGAAACAGTGGTCGCAGGTTGCTGCCGATATTCTTGCCCAGAAGTATTTCCGGAAAACAGGGATTCCACAGCGCGACGAAAACGGCAATGTTGTTACCGATAGCGAGGGCAATCCGGTGACCGGCAGCGAACACTCAATTAAAGAGGTTGTCCATCGTATGGCTGGCTGCTGGAAAGATTGGGGCGAAAAAAACAAATATTTCGATACTCCGGATGATGCCGAGGCATTTTACGACGAGGTGGCGTTCATGATTCTCAAGCAGATGGGTGCTCCCAACTCTCCGCAATGGTTTAATACAGGGCTGAATTTTGCCTATGGTACTACCGGGCCTGCCCAGGGGCATTTTTATGTTGATCCGAAAAGCGGGGAGGTAAAAGAGTCGGAAGATGCTTATGGCCGGCCTCAGGCCCACGCCTGTTTTATCCAGTCTGTCAGTGACGACCTTGTCAACGAAGGCGGTATTTTTGATCTGGCAATCCGCGAGGCCAGGGTATTTAAGTTCGGCAGCGGTTCGGGCACGAACTACTCGAACCTTCGTGCGGGTGGGGAAAAGTTGAGTGGCGGAGGCAGTTCTTCAGGTCTGATGAGTTTTCTGAAGATTTTCGATTCAGCGGCGGGGGCTATAAAATCCGGCGGCACAACACGTCGGGCTGCAAAAATGGTGATCGTCGATATCGACCACCCGGATGTGGAGAAATTTATCGAATGGAAAGCGAAGGAAGAGGATAAGGTGGCTTCGCTGGTTGCCGGTTCGAGAATCTGTTCCAGTTTTCTCCAGGCGATTGTTGAAGAGGCTCTTGCCAATGGTGTTGACCGCAAGGCAAACCCCCGGCTTAATCGCCTGATACAGAATGCGCTCAGCAGGGCAGTGCCGATGAGTTATATCATTCGTGTTCTTGCTTTGGTCGAACAGGGATACACTTCACTTGATTTTGAAGAGTATACCTCTAATTACGAGTCGGAAGCCTATCACACCGTTGGAGGTCAGAACTCCAATAATACTGTCAGGGTGACCAACGAGTTCATGAAGGCTGTTGAAAATGACGACCTCTGGTCGTTCCATGAACGCACAACCGGCAAGAATGTCCGAAGTGTCAAAGCGCGCGACCTGTGGGAAAAAATCCTGCTCAGTGCCTGGAAATGCGCAGATCCTGGTCTGCAGTTCGATACCACCATCAACGAATGGCATACCTGCGCCAGGAGCGGACGCATCAATGCAAGCAATCCCTGTTCGGAATACATGTTTCTTGACGATACGGCATGCAATCTGGCCAGCCTGAACCTGATGCATTTTATCGACGAGGCTTCCGGCAGAATAAAAGTCAGGGAACTGCAGCATGCATCCCATCTATGGACAATTGTGCTTGAAATTTCAGTGCTTATGGCGCATTTCCCTTCAAAGGATATCGCCCGTCTGAGCTATGAGTTCAGAACGCTTGGTCTCGGATTTGCAAATCTTGGTACAGTTCTGATGGTGCTTGGTATTCCATACGATTCACCCAGGGCGCTTGCAATTGCCGGTGCCATATCAGCGGTTATGACCGGTCAGGCCTATGTGACTTCGGCGGAGATGGCTCATGATCTCGGCACATTTGCCGGTTACAGTGCAAATTCCAGTGATATGCTGCGCGTTATCCGCAACCATCGCAGGGCTGCCCGGAACATGTCTGAAGAGGAGTACGAAGGACTTTCGGTAAAGCCTCGTGGCATTGATTCAGAGTATTGTCCCAAGGAGCTATTTGAAACGGCAGGAAAGGTCTGGGATGAAGCGCTTCAAAAAGGGAAAAAATACGGATACCGTAATGCACAGGTCAGTGTGATAGCGCCTACCGGCACGATCGGCCTGGTTATGGATTGCGATACAACCGGCATTGAGCCTGAGTTTGCCATTGTTAAATTCAAAAAACTTGCAGGCGGAGGTTATTTCAAAATTGTCAACCAGTCGGTGCATAAAGCCCTGGAACGGCTCGGCTACACCGATGCACAGATTGACGATATCGAACACTACTGCAAGGGTCATGGAACACTTGCCGGATCACCCTCCATCAATCGCCAATGGCTGAAAAGCCGGGGTTTTACTGACGACAAGATTGAAATGGTGGAGTCTCAGCTTGAAACTGTATTTGATATTCGCTTTGCTTTCAACAAATGGATTCTCGGCGATGATTTCTGTGCAGCACTTGGATTTACAGACGAGCAGCTTAACGATCCCGATTTTGACATGCTTCAGGCCCTTGGTGCGACGTTTGAGGATACTGAAGTCGCAAATGACTATATCTGCGGCACCATGACCATCGAGGGGGCGCCTCATCTGAAGCTGGAACATCTGCCGGTCTTCGATTGTGCCAGCAAGTGCGGTAAAAACGGCGTTCGCTATATCAAGTACATGGCACACATCCGCATGATGTCAGCAGTACAGCCGTTTATTTCAGGTGCGATTTCCAAAACAGTCAATATGCCAGGAACCGCTACGACCGCTGAAATCGGTGAAGTCTATCTCTCAGCCTGGCAGCATATGGTCAAGGCTGTAACAGTCTATCGCGATGGCTCGAAACTTTCCCAGCCGCTCAATATATCGAGCTTTCAGGATCTCGACGAAGTTATCATGCTTGGAACGGAAGAGAGCCTTGACGAAACCAAGGGCCCTAAAGAGGTACAGGAAAGGATTGTCGAGCGGGTTTATCACCGTTCAGAACGCCGATACCTGCCGAAACGGAGGAAAGGCTATATCCGTGAAGCCTATGTAGGCGGCCACAAGGTTTTTCTCAGAACAGGGGAATATGAAGATGGTGCTCTCGGTGAGATTTTTATCGATATGTACAAAGAGGGAGCTTCATTCAAAGGCCTTTTGAACTGCTTTGCCGTGCTTGCCTCCAAGGCTCTGCAATACGGTATGCCGCTTGAGGAACTTGTCGACAGCTTTACCTTTACCCGATTTGAACCTGCTGGAACGGTGCAGGGGCACAACGCCATAAAAAACTCCACATCCATCCTTGATTATGTCTTTCGTTCAATCGGATACGACTACCTTGGTCGCAAGGATTTTGTGCATGTCAAAGCGGTTGACGAGCTGCTTGATGGAGATGTTGAAGGAAAGCAGAAAAGCAATGGCGCAGCAGATCATACCAGGGTTGTAGAGCCCTCACTGGCCGTTCACGCCCAATCCACGCACACATCAGCCCGCCAAAGCCAGGCCTATCAGGCTAAAGTTCAGGGGTATACTGGTGAACAGTGTGAAAACTGCGGTTCCATGCGAGTCAAACAGAATGGAACCTGCAAAGTCTGCGAAGATTGCGGCATGACAACTGGCTGCTCATAAAGAGTTGCTGGCGGGTTGTAAGAAAAAGGGGAGGTTTTGCAGTGACAGGGTGAGGTGTAGTTCAATCCATGAACAAGTGCACTATTCTAGGGGGAATTGTTCATAATGGAAGAACAGGAAGAGTGTGAATAGTGTTCATCTTCTCCCGATTCCGTGAAGCTTATTCTACCCATGAAAATATGTCAACACCGCTTACCCCTGGTAATACGATCGTACCCGGAACGATGCACCCAGTGAAAGAGCCAAAGCTTTACATGCATCCACATCAAGAGAGGGGACACGAACCACACTTGCAATGACTTCCGGTATTTCTGCTGCTGCCAGACGGATGAAGTCGCAGACAGCAGTAAAGCCGGCCTCCCCGAAAGGGCTATGACATAAGCGCATGTATGTTTCTGCATCAGCTGCATTCAGGCTGACGGAAAGGCAATCAACAATTCCTGCCAACTCAGGTATGATGTTCCGGCCATGCACCAGATTCGCCTGTCCGTCGGTATTGATACGCACGCGAGTGAAATAATTCCGCTTGACCGCTGCTGCCACCTGCTTGACAATTTCAAGCCGTATCAACGATTCACCATAACCGCAGAAAACAACCTCTTCGAAATCCCTGAATGCATCAATGGCACCCATGATCTCATCGAACGATGGTTCTGTGCTGAGAAACAGGTCGTTGTCATGAAATGTTCTGCTGTTGATTTTAATGCAGAACGAGCAGCTGTTTGAACATCGGTTGGTAATATTCAGGTAGAGCGAGTTTCCGATACTGTATGCAATAGTGGGCATTATTCATGAGTAATGGAAGAAAAACAACAGGCATCATTGATGCACTTGGCCAACATGGTGATAATATAGAAGAAAAACAAACATCAGGTTGCCTTCGCTGATCTGCCGGCAGCAAGTTTGTGACCAAGTTTATGCGCCTTATGGATTGTTCTTTTGCTCAGCTCCTGATGCTTTTGTTGTGCAGCAAGCCCGATAAAGAGCGTCCCGACCGTTTCAGCACCAAGCATCGTTGCAGCAGATTTAAGTCGCTTTGTCACATCTCCCGTTAATCTTGCAAGAAAGCCCGGTGCAGCGGAAGAGGCCACGAGAAGTGCTCGTTTTGATTTTCCGGGGCGACGGGCTTTTGGCGCAGGAGCACCCCAAGGCCAGTAGGCAGTGCAGACAAGACGTTCAATAAATCTCTTCATTATTGCCGTGACTGTTCCGGCATTCATCGGCGAGGCGAGAACAAGAGCATCAGCCCGTTCAATCTCTTGCAGGAGACCCGCCATATCATCATCAAGGATACATACCCCATAGTTCTTCCCAGCAACCTGGGTGCAGCTGCGGCAGTTGGTGCAGAATTCAAGATGTTTATCCAGCAGAGAGATTTTCCGGGTTACAGCACCCTCTTTTCTTGCGGCAGCAAGGATCTCATCGACAGCCCTTTCGATCATCCCTCCTTTTCGGTAGCTGCCGACAATCGCAAGAATGTTTACTGGCCTATTCATGAGAGTGTTTCCCATTTAATATTCATTAAAGCGCAATTACAGGTGGCCTCGTATCCGAAAACCATGAAATATTAATCATGGACAAGTTTAAACAAAATGATAAAATTTGGCAAGTCCAGCGGGTTGTGCTGCACTCTGTCAATGAGCTGAAGGATAAGATGACGGTGCAGGTTCGGGAGTGATGTCGTTGTCGTTTGTTTTGAGATGATCTGTTTTGATGGCCCTAAATTGTTTGTTATACTTTGAAGAGTAGTTTTTTTGAGTATTCCGAGGAAACAGTACCACTCCGCTCAAACCTTTCCCAAAGCCTCAACCAGCCACTCAAACCCAATCTTCTCCTGCTCCAGCCGGATTTGACCACCCAGCTCATTGCTGCGCAGCTGATCGTAGAGCGCACTCTCCTCATCGGTCAAACGCGTGAGGATGCCGGTTTCGGGAGATGGTTCAAAGCCCCAAAGCGTTCGATGCTCCATTAGCGTAGGACGGTCCATCAGAAGGGAAGCAGTATGGGGAAAGAATCCCCGCAACTGGTTCAGGATAGCGAAACCATGGGTGTCGATGTCTCCCCAGTAATGGATCTTCCGGTCACGCAGCCACTCTACTGCCCCGAAGTTCTCAAAACCATAGCCAGCCCCGAAAATCACAATTCCCTGAGGAACCTGGGGGAAAGCCAGAAAGTTGATTTCATTCTCGGTGATAAACACCTTGTCAACTGGAATCTCCAGTCGGGCAAAGGTTGCCTGTGAAACCGTGATATCCTGGTCAGTCTCTGTCTGCAGTAGCGCCAGTTTCGGGTCAAGGATTCGGAAGCGCACCCGCAGGGGTTTGTCCCGAAAGCCGTAACGACGGCAGAATCCTCCGGCTCCTGAGGCAGTTACATCGATCTCCTCCGATGGAAGGACGAGATCGAACAGCTCACCCAGCACACCTCGTTGACCTTCGATAAACTTGCTGTGTACTCCGGGCAAGTCAATCTGTCGCAGATAGATGCCTGGTCGGGGATGCATCCGCAGCCAGTAGACGATTTCCAGCAGGCGTGGCCACTCTTCGGCCAGTTCGAGTGCGCGCAGGGGTCGTTTTGCCAGCCATGAGAGCAGTTCGGGTTGGTGGTCGCGGGTGAGTGCAACCATTGATGCAAACTGTTCGGCTCCCCGCCGCTTGCCAATCAACCCGAGAGCATCATCGAGTGAATCGATCCAGATATCCGCCGGAAAGTCATTGTTTCCCAGAATGCGATGATTGATGCTGCGCCATACAATCCGGTACTGTTTTGCGACGCCTGACAGTCGGGCAATCCAGTCACGGACATCGGTAAAAGAGTCGCTCAATTCCCTTGAGTCAGGCCCTTTCAGCGTCAAACGTCTGGGAAAAATCTCTTCACCGCTAATCAAAGATGAAAGCAGGATGCCACGATCCCAGAGTTTCTGTAACTGTGCCTTGAGATCGGCAGGAGTTGTCCAGCTCATACGAGTGCCTTCTCTTTTTCAGCGTAATACTCTTCGATGGTGAGGTTGCGCAACACCGAGCAGCGGCCCTCCTGATTGTGCACAAAACCGACACTGGAAACAAACGGCTCGATGATGTGGATTTTCTGTAACGGCGTAACAATCAGCAGTTGCAGGTTGAGCTGGGCGAAGAGTTGCAGGCCGTACTGGGCCGACTCATCGGAACCGCGACCAAAGGCCTCGTCGATGACAACGAAGCGGAAGGAGCGCGATCGAACCGCGCCCCATTCCAGACCGAATTGATAGGCAAGGCTGGCGGCAAGCACGGTATAGGCAAGCTTCTCCTTCTGCCCTCCCGATTTGCCCCCCGAATCGGCGTAATGTTCATGTTCGGTGTCGTCTTCGCGCCACCTTTCACTTGCAGCAAACACGAACCAGTTGCGCACATCGGTGACTTTGGCACTCCAACGCCGATCGAGGTCAGCGTGCTCATCACGGCCACGGAATCGATCGATGATCCGTCGTACCTGCAGAAATTTTGCTTCGGAATATTGCGCGTCATCCGAGCCGGTCAGACTCCCTTCGGTGCAGGCGCGAAGCTCCGCCTGAAATTCACGGATGTCGGCATCGAGGTTCATTTGGGCTTCGAGGGTGATGTATCGACCGGGATTGAAGTCTATTTGAATGAGTGATTCATTGAGTCGGGTAATGCGCTCCTTTATCGTCTCGCGCTCGCGGGCCAGTTGTGACTGAAAATTGGCAACCTCACGGATGGTATTTTCGTTGAGGAGATCCTTGAACCGTCCCTCAAAGCGTGGCAGATCATCGGCACGGAGTTGTTCAAACATCGAACGATATTCAAATCCTGCGGCAATGTTGACATCCACCTCACGAGTTTCAAGTTTCCACTCCTCCTTGTATTCGGTCATTGCCCTGATAATCTTTTCACTCAGTCGGGAGAGCTTCCTGTCCTCGACGTCGATCTTTGTCTGCAGCCAGTCACGCATCTTCCGCTCGTTATTGTCACAGGACTCAACCGTCAGCGTCTGATCGCCGAGAGCCTGAGTGCGCATGGCTTCAAGCATGGCAAAACGCCCGGCCGCTTCTGGCCCTGCTTCATCCAGCAGTGTACGTGTCTGTTGCTGCAACTCCCTGATGAGGCTGATTTTCTGCTCGATTTTCGATCGTTTATCCTTCCGATCGTCAAGTTGCCGCTCCGTTTCCTGCAGTTCCTTTTCCAATGCGGCAAGCTGTGCTACGAGGGTTTGCAGAATATTCGAGGTCGCCTCAAGGTCACGCTTTTCTGTTTCCAGCCTGGCGATCGCAAATGCTACCGGCTGCCAGTCGAGATCGCGGAAATCCGGATACTCATCAAGTTTGGAGAGGATTGTCAGGCGCTCCTTGAGCGTTGTCTGCTCTTGCTGCAACGTACTGATACGACCTGCGAGTTCGGCAAGCTCTTGTTTCTGTCGCTGGGCATTCACTTCAAGCGCTGCGATTTTGGCAGCATTGCTCCATCCGAGTACGTAGCGGCTGCGGTCGTCAAGCCGGTGGCGGTCATCCTTTTCGTGGCGTTCACCCGGTGACTTGATTTGCCCGCCCAGGGTTATGGCTTTTTTCTCCCTCCGGAACTCCTCCTGGTTCATGCAGCAAACAAGATCGAAACGCCAGGCGATTTCCCGTTCCATCCACTCGAAATAAGGGGAATCGGCTTTAATGGCGAGCTTGCGGGCCAGCGAAGCCGGTTGCTCCGGCAACTGTTCGCTGCGAGAGTGCTGGCGTACCCGAAAATAGACCAGACGACCTTTCAAATTGGTTCGCTCCACCCATTCCGCCACCTTCTGATAGTGATTGTCCGGTACCAGCAGCGAGAGGCCGAAGTTGCGGAGCACTCGTTCAATGGCGCCTTCCCATACCGCATCCTCCTCACGAACCTGGAGCAACTCGCCTGCAAACGGCATCTCATCTTCAGCAATATTCAGCGCCTTACAGAGCGAGCGCCGCATGGCAACCTGTTTTTCGTCGATATTGCTCATGCGGGCTTTCAACCCCTTGATCTCCGTGGTCAGTTGCTCATGCTCATGACGCCCCTGGGCAAAGAGTACACCCGTCTCATTGAGATCGTTTTGAACACGGGCTTCAGTTTCAGCCGTTGCCTCATGTATGGCTGAATGCCCGGTACGTTGAAGATGAAACTCCTCAGCATTCGTTGCAGGAAGCTCCCCAAGCTGGCGTGCAAGTTCTCCATATCGGGTTGCTTTCTGATTGCGCCGTTTAAGATCGTCCTGTTTCTGTCGAATCTCAGCGGCGATACTCTCAATCCGGTCACCGCCGTTTTCGGCGATGGTTCGGCGCAGCTCACGATCACGCCCTTGCTGGGTGCGGCGGTCACCTTCAAGTTGTTCGATGGCGATATGGTGACGGCTCAACTCTTCATCAAGCGAGGTTTGGCGTTTTTCCAGCAATGCAAGCTTGAGGGAGGCAAACCAGGGGCGCAGGGTATCGCGCGAAGCCCGCAATGCTTCCGCTGTTCGCGCCAGGGTTTGGTGATTGTCGCAATCAGCCACCAGAGGCCCCAGCATCTCTATTTGTCGCTTCGCTTTGAGGACAGCTTCGTGCGCGCGGTTGAGATCCTCGAAATGCTGGATAAGGGCGTCAATGCGCGGCTCAACATTGAACGGTTCGAGCATGTGGCTGCGTACGAAATCAGTCAGGTTTCCCACTGACTTGAGCGATACAGTTTGATGGAAGAGATCAAGTGCCTGCTCATTGTCAATGCCGAAGCGCCGACGGAACCAGGCGCCGTAAGGTGGAAAGCTTTCAAACAGGTCGATTCCAGACCCGCGCAGACGCCGGCGCAGTGTCGCTATTTCGGTACCAAATGCTGAAAAATCGGTGGCGATGGAGAGGTCGCGCTCACAGACGGCATAAAGACGGGCTGGCTGTGTGGCATCCTTCATCCAGAAAATTTGTGCCAGGGTTACGGTCTTGTCGTATCCTTCGTTATGAAAGACACCGAGAATGACTGAATAACTGTTGGGTTCACGCAGGGCGACTGGTTTGGCTCCACCTCCAAGAGTTTCCTGGCGTTCCGACTTGAAATAACCGAGCACGTAAGAGCGCAGGGTGCGTTCACGGTTATCTGCTCCAGCCGCCTTGTTGTAGGCAATGCGCTGGCTTGGCACCAGCAAGGTAGTTACGGCATCGACCAGCGTTGATTTTCCGGAACCGATATCCCCCGTGAGGAGTCCATTTTTTCCGCCCAGTCGTAACGTCCAGACTCGTCCATCAAAGGTGCCCCAGTTGAACACCTCAAGACGCTGCAGTCGAAAGCCAGCCAGGCTGTCATCACCAATAAATCCAAGTTCAAGTGCCTCACTCATCATTCCCCTCCATCGGTTGTGCAGGTCGCTGCAGGTATTCGTTGAGGCGTTGATCAAAATCGGCCAGCCACTGGGCGTCGATAAAGGCCTTGATAATCCGGCGCACCTCAATCATCTGCCGTTCTCCCCGCAAACGGCGGATAAAGCCAAGATCAGCGATTTTATTCAATGTGGCATCGACCTGGTCGATCAACTTGACCTCATTGCTGGCTGCGGGGAGAAAAATCCGGATCAGTTCGACCACCTCATCCCGCGAAAGAATCAGGCGTGTGTCACCTGCACCGGCATCAAATTCGGCAAGTTTTTTGCGCAGCAGTGCCAGCAGCAGGCTGACCGGGTAACTGAGTTGCCTTCTTGCTATCAGTCGGGGAGTAGTGTTCGTGCCCTCTGCGCCGATTTCAGAGTGAGATCGCAAAAAAGCGTACCCTTCTGCCTCATCAATAATCAATTCCAGGCCAAGCACCGCAACGTAATCCCGAACGCTTGCCAGCAGGTTGAGCAAAGCGGTCCATAACGCCGGGTTCTCCTCCTGGTAGATCACCCCTTTCAAAAGGGGAATCACAACGGAAGAGAGCTCCTGTATCGGATACATCGGACGGGAAGTTTCTATCTCTGTATGGTTCATCATCTGTTTCTTAATAAAATAATACGCGGCAAGGTTGCCAGCCGGGATATACCCGTTGCGCTTTCCCACCTTACCTCTTCCTGCACTCCTTCGTCCACCGCCGTTTTGGGCCAATCCCCGGCAAGCTGCAGATAAGCAACCAGTTCGGCAAGGCCGTTACGCAGGGGATGAAGCACAATAACCTCCCCGATGGTGATCTGGCTGCGCATCTGCAGTTCCTGGCGGATATTGCGCAACAGTTCGGCCCGGTCAACCACCACCTGGGCATAAAGCACTGTGGTATCGATCTCCGCATCACCCTCATCCAGGGCAATGCCGGAAATCAATGGCTTGAATGGGGGGCGATAGAGCGCTCTTTCAAGAGGCAGCTCAATGACCGCTGTGGAGCTGTCGAGAGGCATGAAGCCGCCTGTAGGGAAATCGTTGCGCAAATCAAGGGCATGAGTTTCAACCTCGTGCAGAATATCCATGATGCGCCGATTTTCAAGCCACGCCTTGTCATCCAGAAACCTGCGCAACTGTTCTGAAAGTCGGGCTACCGTGCGCTGGGTGTGTTCCCCCGCCTCAAGCCAGTCGTAGTGAACACGTCGCAGACGGGTATCGGGACGCATCGAGACAATCGGCGGCAAAGCCAGCACCTCTTCAAGGAGCAGGCTCAACTCCTCCTGGCGTGACTGCGACATGAGAAAATCCCAGAATGCCCGGAAACTTTTCCCCTGATCCGAATCGGCAATGGCATCACGTTCGCCCATGATCTCTTCAAGCAGCGCTCCCTTGGCTCCCTCCCAGAGGGCAATGCGCTCACGCACGCGGCGATCAAGTGTGCGAAAGTTATGCTCCACCTCGCGAAAATCAGTTAACAATTCACGAGCCAGTTGCAGAAACTGCTGAAACCGATCCTTCAGGGCTGTATCATCGAGCAGCGATATCTCACCGGCAAGGATGCGGGCAATTTCTGCATTAATGTCGTCACGGCGCTTTTGCAGCTCCGCAATCCGCACTTCAGGATCAGCCTGGCTACCCATGCTCATCTGACGCAACAATTCAAACAGGGTCAGAAGTCGCGACTCTGTTCCCACAAAAGCACGTTCAGTCAGGCTTTCCAGCCAGGCCAGCGCCTTTTCAGTTGCAGCTGTCAGATCAAAGTGAGGCTCATCCGTACCGTCGGGATAGAATTTGCGCAGCCATCCCTTCTCGTTATCAGCCCAGTCATTCAGATAGTTTTGCGCTGTACCGGGAAACTGGTCGGCTCCCTGTTGCTGCCGCAAGGCAAACAGTTCATCTTCCAGCGCCTCAACAAGATCAGCCTGCGAGAGGATCCGCACATTGGGTACAATAAAGACCCGATGCAGAAAACCAGCCACCAACGGCGCATGCTGAGCGCACAACAATCGCCAGGCAGGGTGGTTCTGACGGAGCAGGTTCAGTGTCGTGTAGTCGAGGGCCAAAAGTGCACTATTGATTTCTGGTGGAAAAAGTGCCGCCGGAAGCGGGCTGGATTTTAGGCTGAACTTAAAGCTTTTTCTCCGTTTTTTTCGATTGCTTTTTTTCCGTTCTCAATTCCATGGTGCTCCAACTTTTCCGCTGCGTTGAGCGTGATGTTAATGAGACCACGGCGCAAACCGAACTCGTTGCAGCAATCCGTCAGAGCACGGAGCTCCCGGTGTCGGGTTTTTGAATCGCTGATGGTCGCGCTTTTATGAAGGTTTTTTTCTTCGCCAGGAAGAAAGAATATCAGATTTCTTCTTTTTCCTGAAAAGAAAGGTCAAACAATTCGGTATAACTTTCGAGATGCCCTTCTGGTACAAATGGTGTTGAGTGCGACTTTCCCTCTGCCCTGGCAACCAGAAGATCCCGAACAAAATCAATTGGCAAATCTGGATTGTCCAGAGCTGCCCGTCCTATCTTCGCCCAAAACTCAATTTGTCCAGCAATGGTACGATGCTCGGCCTTAGCCTGAGCTCTTGCTTGTCCATATAAGATATCATCTATTCGTACTGGCATTCCCATAATTTTTCTCCATGAATAACTTTGCTACAAACGTAGCGAAAAGTAACACATAAACAAATCTCTCAATCACCCCACACCACTGGACAATGGCCGATGCGCAATTTCTTACCACTATAAGCAGCTCAAGCACCTCAGGTGTCAGGCCTGTGCTGCTGTGGCCGGCCTGAAGCCGGTAGCCGATGGCTCCATGGTGGTCTCCACCAGGTTCATCTCGCTGATCTGCAACGTTCTGAAAGGGGAGTGCCGAACCAGTTCATAATCATGAGTGCCGATAAGGACAGTGATGCCCTTCTGGTTGATTCTTTTCAGATACTCAAGGATTTCCAGAGAGGTATCTGGATCGAGATGTCCCGTAGGTTCATCAGCAAGAATAACCAGTGGTTCACGCACCAATGCCCTCGCTATTGCAATTCTCTGCTGTTCACCTCCCGACAGGCTAAGGGGCATTACCTTTGCCGCATCTTCAAGGCCGACACTCTCAAGCGCATGCATCACCTTATCCTTGATGAGCTTCTCCTTCGTGCCGGTTACCTGCAGTACAAAAGCCAGATTATCGTACACGTTGCGGTCTTCGAGCAATCGGAAGTCCTGGAAAACAATCCCCAGCTTTCTCCGCAAGTGTGGTATCTGGCGTTTTTTTATGGTGCGAGAGCTGTATCCGGCAATCCGGATCTCTCCTTTTTTCGGACGGATATTCATATAGAGCGATTTGAGCAGTGTCGACTTGCCGCTCCCGCTTTTACCGACAATATAGACAAGCTCTCCAGTCTGAATGGTAAGGTTAAGATTTTGGAAAACCGGTTTTTTATTCATTTCAAGGTCAACGTTGATAAATGAGATCATAATAGTTGCAGCGTTTGTTTTCTATTGTTGGCAATCGTTATGGCAAGCAGCGTAGCTTCATAAAAACTTTTTTCAGAGGCAACTCCTTTTCCGGCAATATCAAAACCTGTTCCGTGATCGGGCGATGTCCGCACAATCGGCAGCCCCAACGTGACGTTCACACCGGTTTCGAAAGCAAGTACCTTGAACGGCAGGAGACCCTGATCGTGATACATCGCCACAACAATATCATAGTGTTTATATCTTCCCGCTCCAAAAAAACCATCCGCAGGAAAAGGCCCTTCCACCTGGATGCGGGAAGAGAGTCTTTCGATTGAGGGACGGATAATCTCCTGCTCTTCACATCCCATCACCCCTCCGTCAGAAGCGTGCGGATTGAGGCCGAGCACCGCAATGCGGGGATGAGCAATTCCGAAATCGATTTGCAGTGATGCAGCAATGGCAGAGAGAAAAGCGTCAAGATCCATCTTCCGGATCAGTCCGGGAATCTTTTCAAGTGGTTCATGAATAGTGGCAAGGGCAACCATGAGGTTAAGAACAGGATCAAAAAACATCATAGTCGGAGAAGGTATCCCGAACATGCTGCCGAGAAAACCCGTATGGCCTGTTTCCTTATAGCCAGCCAATGCAATGGCTTCCTTGTTGATTGGTGCAGTAACGAGTGCATCGCAAACCCCTTCTCTGCAAAGTTCAGCAGCTGTATGAATGGACTCCATGGCAATCCTCCCGGCTTCAGCCGAAATTGTACCGGGTACAATGCATTCAGGTTCAGCAACACTCAGTACCGGCAGAACCCTGTACGCGGCACTCTCTCTCTTCTCAAAAGCCAGGGCATCTTCTGCCAACTCCAGCGTTACCGGCAGATCAAGCGCTTTTCTGTAATACTCCATCACACTATACGAACCGGCAACAAGAAATGAGTGACCGGTTTGCTCAAGTTTCAGAAAGCTTTTAAGAATAATTTCCGGCCCGATGCCGTGAGGATCACCGGCAGACCAGACTATGCGCATGGTTACAGTCTTTTATATGCGTTGGCAATCTTCTCATCCTTTTTCACCCCTTTCAGTGCCATCATAAAAAGAACTGGTTCAGGCAGAAGCATGAAAAAACCTGCCTCAGGTTTGTGCGTCACCGCAGTTCCGATGATCTGAAAATACTGGTTCAGGAAATGTGCCGCAGTAAGTCCCGAAAAAAGATCACCGAGAAATAGAAGAATTGCCAGCAGGATGAGCTTGCTTTGCAGAGTACGGTTTTTAAAGAGAAAAATTGAAGCAAGCGAAAGTATGGCGGTCAAAGGCGAAAATATTCCAGCGGCATAGCAGCTTTCTGTGACATACAGGATGCCGGGGGTGCTGAAAGATGCGAAATCAGCAATGAAATAAACCTTGCCGGCGCTGAAGCTCCAGAAAGGGAAAAACATACTCCCTGACGCAAGCAAACCGGCAAGGAAGAGGTAAAGATTCTGAATTCTGGCTACCATGGCTTCATGAAATTAAAAGTCATTAAAACAAGTAGCATCAATATACATAATCATCAGAAAAGAGTCCTCTTGGAAAAATGGGGTTCTTTTGAGTGTCTGAAAGCTTGAGCGTTTTGAGCGATCGAGTTTGGATGAAATGGTCTGATGCCATGTTCAGGATAACTTGTTTATGGTATGCAATATGCCGTTTAAACGGGATTTGCAGAGTTCTCTTTATTGGCGATTATTAGGGGCTTTAAATTTCTATGGGATATGTTCCCCGAAGCTTTGCTTCTTGACATTATTAATGATAAATGAAATTATACCCCGTATTTCAACTGCGGGGTATTTAATTTATTCCTCTGAAAAAAGAAGAAAAAGACTATGGTAAGCGTACAAGAAGAAATAAATATAGGAACAGAGATTGTACTGTCAAGTCAAGATGAAGTCAGGCAGCTTCTTCTTGACGAAGCCAAATTAAGTGTGAAAATTACTGAAAGGGGTATTTCATACAATGCTGCTGAGATCAAGAAGTTTCTGGATCCGATTGAATTGAACTCAGGATTTAATCGCGGTAAAGGTCTAACCGGCTTTTCTTTGCCCCATGGCTACAACGCCAGAGGGCATTATAGTCGATGGACTCCCTATTCATTACTTGTTGAAGATAATAAGCCGGTTTTATATGACGATGGGATTCGTATTGGTGAAATTACCTTTAACAAGGGTAATCCTGTATCAGAGCAATTGCTCACTACAGGAGAAAAAGTTCGCGATATAACACATATAAGTGCTCAGGGAGGTCTTCATGTCATGTACAGCAATGAGTGTTCCTTGAAGGATTTAGGGGAGGACTGCCTTTATTGTGCATTTAATGAGCGAGCAAAAGATGGTGCACTGCATAAGGTTCTTTTAAAATCACCTGGGCAGGTTGCCGAAGCCTATGATATAGCTCGCAGGGCTGGAGTGGCAAACCATTTTCGTATCACTGGCGGCTTCGTGCCCGAACGACGTGAGCTGGAATACTATCTTGATGTGGCTGATGCAATAAAAGAGAAGTACAGCACTTTTTATGGCTGTGCTGTTGTCGGTGCTCCAGCGGATTTATCTGTTCTTTCCAAGTATAAAGAGGCTGGGTTTGAAAATATCTCAACAAATATTGAAGTCTGGGACAGAAATATTTTTGCAGCCATGTGTCCCGGTAAAGAGAAGCGTAATGGGGGCTGGCAGCATTGGGTTGATGCCCTTGAATACTCGGTAGACCTGTTTGGCAAGGGGAATGTTCATTCGGCGATTGTTGCTGGTCTTGAACCACTTGAGTCAACTTTGGAAGGTATCGAGTATCTCGCATCAAAAGGGGTGGTTTGTCATTTCAGTGCGTTTCGTCCGGAAAAGGGGACACCTCTGGAAGGATATCGCAGTCCGGATGCTGAGTGGCATTGGGAGCTGCTTGATAAAGCGACCGACATTTTTCACCGTTACGGGTTTACGACACTTCAAATGTATAGCGGAAACGCTTCTGGTCCTCATAGTGCTCAGGTATTTCAGATTAAGGCTGGAGAATTTGAGGGCGAACAACTTACTCAATGGAAATTTCCGTTACTGGATTAAACATTAAATATCTCACGAGGAGAGAAGACGTTATGGTTATTGCAGAGCAGGACATAATCAGTAAAACGAAGATTGCGAAACAAGACAAAAATGCGGCAAAGCAGATTCTGCTTGATGAAGCGAAACTTGGGTTGCTGCTCACGGAAAAAGGAATCAATTACAATATTGAAGAGATAAGGAAGTTTCAGGATCAGTTTGAACAGACTTCCGCTTATCATCGCCATAAAGGGGTGACTAATTTAAGGCTTCCAAATGGCTTTACTGCAAGATATTTAAGCGGTTACAGCAGGTATACTCCCTATTCGCTTGTTGTTGAAGAAAGTGGAGTTGTATTATATGATGATGGTATACGTCTTGGATTTGTTACGTTTCCCGTGACTCATCCAATAACAGAGCAATTGCTCCGCAACGGAGAGAAGTTCCGTCATATTGCCAACGTCAGTGAGGAAGGCGGCATCAGTGTCGCTTACAGTTCTGAATGTTCGCTGAAAGACAGGGGTGAAGATTGCCTTTTCTGCTCAATCAATGAACGGGCAAAAGATGGTGTTCTGAACAAGGTGCTCATCAAATCTCCCAAACAGGTTGCCGAGGCATATCATCTTGCTCGTCAGGCCGGAGTGGGTAATTTCTTCCGTCTTACCGGAGGCTTTGTGCCTGAAAGGAGGGAACTCGAATATTACCTTGATGTTGCAGATGCAATCCATGAGTATTACAGTTCCTTTTATGGAGTAGGTATTATCGGAGCGCCTTCAGATTTTTCTGTGCTTCATAAATACAAGGAGGCTGGATTTACCAATATCTCTCACAATATGGAGGTCTGGGATAAAAATATTTTTGCAGCTATCTGCCCAGGCAAGGAAAAACGCAATTTCGGATGGAAGCATTGGGTGGATTCTCTTGAGTACGCTGTCGATGTTTTTGGTAAAGGAAATGTTCATTCCAACCTTGTTGGCGGACTTGCACCCCTGGAGTCAACCCTTGAAGGTATAGAGTATCTGGCATCAAAAGGCATAGTTTGCCATTTCAGTGTCTTTCATCCTGAAAAAGGGACACCTCTTGAAGGGTATCGCAGTCCCGAAGCGTCATGGCATTGGGAACTGCTCGATAAAGCAACCGATATTTTTATCCATTATGGTTTTACGACACTGCAGATGTATAGCGGTCCTGCTTCCGGCCCGCATAGTGGCCAGGTGTTTCAAATCAAAAAAGGTGAATTTGAAGGGAACAGACTTGCACAGTATAAATATCCATCTCTTGATTGAATCCTTATAAAATAATCCATTTACGGTATACAATATCCCTTATGGAGGGGATTTAGAGAGTTCATTTTATTGCAGATATTATCATCATTATAAAAGATCATTGAAGAACAATAATTTTTTTCCCACGAATACTCAAGTGTCGTCGTTATGAGTTTTACTCTTTTATCAAATATTTGTTGTTGCTGTCATTGGTAAGTGACTGATGCAGACATCAACATTTTCACCCTTATGTAAAACACTTGATTGCATAAACAAGTTTATAAGGAAGTCGATTCTTGCTGTCAGAGGATCGGCTTTTTGTTTTTAAGGATTTTGTAGTCATTCATTTCATATCTCACAAAGAAGATTTTTGGTATGGCTCATGCAGGACAAAATAATAAAGCCCTGAAAGAGGCGCTTTATAAAGAATTGGAACTTCAGCTTGATCTCTCGATTCAGGGAATTAATGTTGATGAGGATGAAATCAGCAAACTCAATAGTGATTACGGCCATACACTTTCAACATTATCGGATGCATTCCCATTGGCATATAACATTGTAGGTGTAAAAATAAAAGGTACAGGTTTTGATACAGGTTTTCGTCAGCAAAACAACTCGATCCATAATGTCAGTCCTACGGCAGGCCTTGCAGTTACCATTTTTCAGATTGATCAAGGGGATTTTGATGAAGATGAATTAAGGTCATGGCAATATCCCTGATTGCCACCCTTGTGCATGCCTATGGAAGCTGTCAGTCAATTTTATAGCAAAAAAAACATAAGCGGAGAAAAAATAATGAGCCATTCTGAGATCAAGACCGAAATCCTGAAATACATTCTGGATGCGAAATATGGACTGCTGAACTATGTGCGAAGTGATCAGAGCCCTATATCAAGGACTATAGGAAGCTTCGCGCCAGATGGAGAGAACCTCTTTTTCTCCACCGGCAAAGAGAGTTCAAAAGTGCGTGAAATTGAAAAAAACAATCGGGTATCATTTTTCTTTGAACATGACAATCAGGCCCCTGAAAGCTGGAAGAGCCTTCTTTTGATCGGTAATGCGGAGCTGGTGACCCTTGGCTCAACTGATTATGATCAAGCTGTAGAACGCCTTGGCACTAAAAGTCCCCGTTTCAGGGAAAGAATCGCAAAAGGTGATTTGGGGAGTGCGGCAATATACCGGATCAAGACAAGTGAATTCGAATATCTTGATCGAAGCAAAGGAATCGGTCCACTCCAGAAGATTGTCGTGAGTCAGTTATGAGGAACGGCATGACAGTAGATGCCCCTGAAACCACTACTCTACAGAGATTTGTACAGTCAGGAGTCGCCACTGCGGTAATGGGAGAATTGGACAATGTCATGAAGTCCCATAATGAGGCGAACCAAACGGTAAAATATCCGGATAACCGCCCGGTAAAGCTGTCCATCAAAAATCTTGTTGTAGGTTACCTCGACCATCAGAGCGGTCAAACCACTGTAGCAGTTGACAAAGTCTCACTTGATGTACGGGAAGGAGAATTTGTTTCGATTGTAGGGCTCTCCGGCTGCGGCAAGTCAACCTTTTTGAATGCGATAGCCGGTCTGGTCAAACACCAGTATGGTGAAATAAAGGTCAATGACCGTCTTGTGAATGGACCAGGGAAGGATAGAGCGGTTGTTTTTCAGAAAGCATCACTTTTTCCCTGGAAAAAGGTAGGCCGAAATATCACGTATGGACTTGAACTGAGCGGCATGAAACCGGCTGAGGCAAGAGAAAAGGCAAGCTACTTTGTGAACCTGATCCGTCTGACCGGATTTGAGCATCACTATCCGCACCAATTGTCGGGAGGAATGCAGCAGCGGGTTAATCTGGCGCGTGCCTTGGCATGTGATCCCGAAGTGCTTCTTTTGGATGAACCGTTTGCAGCTCTTGACGCGATTACTCGTGAGCTTATGCAGAATGAGCTGTTGGAGTTATGTGAAAAGGTCGGCAAGACTGTTGTTATGGTCACTCATCAGATTGATGAAGCGGTGTTGCTTTCAGATCGCGTTATCATTTTTTCCGCCCGTCCAGCCAACATTCTTGATGATATCCGAGTACCCTTTTCTCGTCCCCGTAAAGGACTTATCAAGGATTCCGAAGAGTTTCGGAGTCTGATGAGTCATGTTTGGAAAATCATTGAAGGTAACGCAAACATTGGGGGAGGGATATGAGCAAAGTGACGGTATTTCCGAAATCGAAGGCGGCAAAAAGGCAGAAAATTATCAGCCTTATGCTCGGATCAAGTGTCATTATCGTTTTTCTGATTGCTTGGGAGCTTCTTTTTCAATTCAAACTTGTCAATCCGCTTTTTATCAGTGCTCCTTCCCGGGTGGTCCTTGCCGAAATATCAATCATCAAAGACGGCACGTTACTTAAGCATTTTATTGTAAGCGCCAAAGAATTTGGGTTTGGGTATGTAGCGGCAATTATTTTCGGCTTTCCTTTTGGAATCATGTTGGGATGGTTCAAACTCCTTAAAGCTTCATTTGGCCCTTTTATTGCAGCATTGCAGGCAACCCCCCGTATTGCATTGATGCCACTCTTTATTATCTGGTTTGGACTCGGTATTACAGCCAAAATTGTTGTTGTACTGTTGAGTGCTATTTTCCCGCTGATCGTTAATCTTCAGGTCGCCATGAGTACGATTGATCCTGATCTGGTCCATGTTGCCCGAGCTTACGGCGCTGGTCGCTGGCAGATATTCCGGAGTATTGCGTTACCAACCTCTTTACCGTTTCTGATCACTGGACTTCGCCTTGCAGCAGGTCGTGGACTGCTAGGGGTAATTGTGGCCGAGGTGTTTGGCGGATCGGAAGGTATTGGTTACATGATTGAGTATGCAGGCTCCACATTCCAGACTGACAAGGTATTCGCTGGCGTGCTGGTTGTGGCAATAGTCGGAATTTCACTTGATGTTACGCTTGATCGTGTTGGCCGTCATTTCGACAGATGGCGTTCAGATACAGCTGTTCACTGAAAATTTAACAATAAAAACATGAGAAGGAGTGTTGTTGTAATGATGACAGGAAACAGAATAAAAATTCTTTCACTGCTTTTACTTTCCATGCTTGCAGGGGGCTGCGTCAAGAAAACTGAACAATCGACCGGAGCGGGCGCGAAGCCAGAAACTGTTGTCAGGTTTGCCACCAACGCAGGCAACCTTCCGATAAACTTTGGTATTTCGAAAGGTTATTTCGCAAAAGAGGGGATTGATCTGCAAGTAGTAACCATCACAGGCGGTGTTGAAGCTGTCACAGCTGCAGCTGCGGGTGAGGCGGATTTGGGCGGCATGGGTTCTCCCATCCTTGTAGGTGCCGTTGCCGGTGTACCTATTACCATTATTGGTTCGCCACCAGCCTCAGGTCAGCATTTTGTTTTGGTCTCAAAACCTCAATACAAGAGTTTTGCTGAACTGAAAGGTAAACCGGTCAGCCCTGGTTCACCAGGTCAAGGGACGATCCAGGCTTTCAATGTCATAGCGAAGGCCAAGGGATTCAAGCCTTCGGATTTCCAGTATGTTAATGCAGGAACCAGTGGCAATGCACTGGCCGCACTCCAGACAGGAAAAGTTGAAGCCGTCATCACCTCGGAAATTGTTGGGGTTAAAGCAGAACTTGAGGGATTTGGCAAGGTACTGGAGTCTGCTGCAGATTACTTTGGTCATTATCAGCACTCTTTCATATTTGCAACGAAGAGCTTTATAAATGAAAAACCAGAAACCGTCAGAGGCTTTTTGGCTGCTTATCGCAAGACCGTCGACTACCTTAAAGCCCATCCTGATGAAGCCATAGAGTTTGCCGTAAAAGAGTTGCATCAGGATGCGATACCCTATACAAAAGTTTATGCAAAAGAGATACCTGCCTGGGATACCAGTGGGCGAATAGATTTTGCAGGAACTGAGCACGCTCTTACGATTCTTAAAGATCTGGGCGATATAGATCCGAAATCTCAGGTTACTGCTCATCAGATAGTCGATGAGCAGTTTCTCCCCAAATAAGGTAGTAAAACAGATATCATGTCCGGATTACGGATTGTCGGCTCTCATATCAGGACTCACTGGTTCACCTATTTTGCAGGTATCAGCATGGTTGCTGCCGGCAGCCTTTTTGCCGCACAGATTCCTCGTCTGATTGGACGAGTTACAGACAGCCTGCGTGATGGAACTCTTGGGACTTCTGAAATGGCAGGTTATGTGGGCTTGATCGTATTGATTGGTGTCGTTCGGGTTGGTACAGGCTGGGGAGGACGCGTGATTGTCCATCATAAGGGGCGCGAACTGACCTATGACCTGCGAAAACAGTTATTTGAAAAATGGGGAACCCTTTCACCATCATACTATCATCGTCATAGTGTGGGTGATATGATTTCCCATGCGTTAAGCGATGTGGAGGTGGTGCGTGAGCTGGTTTCTCAGGGAATCAATCAGGCGGTAAGCGGGTTGGCCATGCTGCTCGGAGCAGCATATCTGATGGTCGTACATGTAGATTGGAGGTTGACGCTTGCGGGTCTTGGTCCGCTTCTGCTTATTCCTCTGCTTGTCAAGTGGCTTGGGCCTCAGATCAGAGTTCAATCTCAACGCTCTCAGGAGGCGCTTGGCGCTATGGCACAGACCACAGAGGAGGTCATCGGAGGTATTCGCGCTGTTAAGGCCTTTGGCACAGAGCATGTTGTTATCAGCCGTTTTGAAAACAGAGTTGATACGATAGTTGAGGAAAAGATGCGTTTTGTGCGTCTCTCCGCATTGTTTGCTGCACTGGTTCCGCTGATGGTTAACCTTGGATTTATTTTTGTGCTTGGATATGGCGGTTTTTTGCTGACCATGAAGACCATATCTCTTGGTGATTTCGTTGCTTTCACCCTTTATGTGACGTTGTTGCGCCAGCCGTTAGAGCAATTGGGTAATGTGCTTAACATCATTCAGCGCTCGATTGCCTCCTTGAACAGGATTGATGAACTCCTCCGTGTAGTTTCAGAGGTGCTCGACAGAAAAGGTCCGCTACTGGACCGTCCACTGCAGGGAACTCTTGAAGTTAAAGGTCTGACCTTTCACTATGCTGGCAGCAAAAATGATGTGCTGACCGATATATCGTTATCAGTCAAGCCGGGCCAGACGCTTGGTATCATTGGGGGTATGGGAAGTGGAAAATCCACCCTGGCTGATCTTCTTCTGCGTTTGTATGATCCCCCTGAAAGAACTGTTTTTATTGATGGCGAGGATATTCTGAACTATCCGCTTGCACGCCTTCGCGACGGCATCGCTTATGTGCCTCAGGATGGTTTCCTTTTTTCCACAACAGTGCTTGAAAATATTGGTTTTTCAGATGAATATCCAGATCGCGAAAAGGCAGAACACTGTGCGAAAATTACTGCGGTTCATGAAAATATCCAATGTTTTCCTGAAAAGTATGATACGGAGATTGGTGAACGGGGGGTACGGCTTTCCGGCGGCCAGAAACAGCGTATAGCAATTGCCCGTATGATTTACAAGAATGCGCCGTTCCAGATCATGGATGACTCTTTGAGTGCGGTTGATACACGTACAGAACGCCGTATTTTACTCAATCTTCGTGAGTTGTCAACCTCACTCACGGATTCTGAAGGGGGAAAGGCAAAGGCCACTATCATTATTTCGCACCGCTTGAGTGCTGTTCAGCATGCTGATGAAATAGTAGTGTTTGATGATGGCCGCATTGTTGAGCGGGGAAATCATGCCGAATTAATGTCCCTGAGCGGGATATATGCCGAGTTATGGTTTATGCAGGCTGGTCTGACTGAGGAAAGTGATGCACAGCGACAACGGGATACTTCGGAGCCTAACCTTGATGCAGAGATGGATGTCCTTGAAGCAGGCAGAATGGAGGAGGTTTTATGAGCGTGCAATCACAAACCAAGGGCGCTTTTAAGACATTGTTTCCCTATATCAGATCGCATCGAAAGAGGTTGGCGCTTGTCTGTACTCTGGTGGTTGCAGTGGTAATTATTGATCTGGCCCAGCCCTTGCTGGTCAAAGAGGCAATTGATCGTTATGTGACAGTTTACCGGCCTGATTCTGGAGCGATTTTGCTTATGGCATTGAGCTATCTGGGGTTAGTGCTTCTGGCTTTTGGACTGACCTATTATCAGGACATTGTTTTGCAACAGATAGGGCTGTCGATTGTTCGTTCCATACGAATTGACCTTTTCAAGCATATTCAGCGTCTTGCCCTGCGTTATTTCGATCAAAATAGTCCTGGTCGTATTATCACCAATGTGGTCAGCGATACCGAAGCGCTCAATAACTTTTTCACCCAGTTTCTGGCCAATACGCTTCGAGGTGTTTTTTCTCTTCTGCTGATCATGTTTTTTATGTTGCGGTTGAACGTTGTCATAGCACTCTATTGCTTTCTTCTGGTTCCGCCAGTTGTGTTTTTAGCCTTCTACTTTCAAAGTAAAATTCGGACAATCAACACCGAAGTTCGTCATAGGCTCGGCGTGCTGATCGGATTTTTAGCTGAGAATCTGAGCGGCATGGCCATTGTCCAGATATTTCATCAGGAGGAAAAGCAAAGAAAACTTTTGGAGGAGCGTAATAAAGCTCTGCTTGAATGGACTATTCGGGAAAATCGGTGGTTCCTGCTCTTTTTTAATATTACAGAGCTGTTGGGAGACCTGTCGATTGCGGCACTCATCTGGTTTGGTGGTAAAGGGGTGATTGGAGGAACAGTTTCCTTTGGTGTTTTATATGCCTTCGTAGGCTATATCCGCCGTTTTTTTCAGCCGATAAATACGGTATCGCAACAGATGAACACGCTTCAGTCTTCCATCGTCGCCTCAGATCGTATCAGTCGAACTCTCCTGGAAATCCCCGATATCCAGGAAGTTGCAGATGCAGAAGCACCGGAGGTAGCGGGCCTGATTACGCTCGACGGTGTTTCTCTTGCCTATCGTCAGGGTCATCCTGTGCTGAACGATATTCACATGACAATTCGACCCGGAGAGCGTGTTGGTTTTGTTGGCGCTACCGGAGCTGGTAAAACCTCTATTATGAATCTGGTTACCAGGTTTTATGATGTTACCGAAGGTGCTTTGATTATTGATGGAAAGGATATTCGTGAGTGGCCTTTGGACGTCCTTCGCCGTTCAATCGGAATTGTTCAGCAGGATGTAACACTTTTTTCCGGCACTATTATTGATAACATCCGTTTTTTCCAGACTGATATCTCTGAAGAGCGGGTTAAGGAGGCATGCAGGCTGGTGGGAGCTGAACCATTTATTCTTCGCCAGCCACTGGGGTATGAAACCATTCTTTCGGAACGAGCCAGCACCCTTTCCGCGGGCGAACGGCAACTGCTCTCTTTTGCTCGCGTCTTGATATTTGATCCCCGAATCCTGATTCTTGATGAAGCAACGGCAAGCCTTGATTCTCGCACCGAAGAGGTTCTTCAGAAAGCCATTCACCGCGTATCGGCTGGCCGCACACTGCTTGTTATTGCCCATCGTTTGTCCACAGTACAGCAGATGGATACTATTTGTGTCCTGGATAAAGGGAAAATTGTGGAGATAGGCTCTCCTGGTGAACTGATCAGTCAGCAGGGCCACTATTGGCGCCTGCATCAGGCCGGAATAATGCTTGAGGAAATAGCATAGAAATAAAAAAAGGCGGAGGAGTATAATATTAATTGCTTTGCTCTGTAGAGCAATGGTTGCCGAGTTAGCTTTTTTATGGTATGAGATATGCCGTTAAGAGGGGATTTATAAACTCGATTTTCTTCTTTATCTATTGTATACAAAGAAGAGCTGATTTTTTATAATGCATAAAATATTATGCAACACCCGGACATCATTGAGTCTCATGTCACAGAGTTGTTGTTTACACAGATCGAATCAATCGACATATAAATTTTCTTCTTGATGTAGTGGCTGATTAATACAGAACAATTAATAGAGAAGCCGTTTTTTTTGTCAGAAAATCGGCTTTTTGTTTTTCAGAAATATCATTGCACATATATCCGTACTTGGCAGGATCAGATATCAGTTGCACATGTTCATGATATTTATAAGATCGGGGATGAAATGCTTCCAATTGTCCAAAGTAAGGTGGCATAAAAAACGGAACTTCCCACAAGGTTCATAAGTGTTATTCGGAAGATGAGATATTGCCTGTTAATAGTCATAACGGAACAGCTATCAGAGGATTCATAAAGTATTGCTAACAAGGATCATTCAGATGAGTATAAAGCAAGGCAAGCATATTGCCATTTATGGTAAGGGTGGAATTGGAAAATCCACAACAACGTCAAACATCAGTGCAGCACTTGCCAATGCAGGCTATCGGGTTATCCAGATTGGTTGCGACCCCAAGAGCGATTCAACGACAATTCTGCGAGGGGGGAACGATCTTCCAACGGTGCTTGATACACTGCGTGAGCAGAGTAAGGTAAGACTTGAAGATATCTCTGCTGTCGGTTTTGGTGGTGTTCTTTGCATTGAAGCAGGTGGTCCGGTTCCAGGAGTCGGATGTGCCGGTCGAGGAATTAACGCTGCTGTTGAGCAGCTTCAGGAATTGCGCGTTTTTGATGAGTTCAAGCCTGATTTTGTGCTCTACGATGTCCTTGGTGATGTCGTTTGCGGGGGTTTTGCGGTACCTATTCGCGATGGCCTTGCTGATCGTGCTTATGTCGTAAGCTCCTCGGATTTCATGTCAATTTTTGCTGCCAACAACCTTTTTAAGGCAGTTAACAAATATGCCCCTTCTGGCGGAGCGCGTCTTGGCGGCATTATTGCGAACAGCATTCTTGCAGCTTATGCACCGGCGCTCATCGATGATTTTGCCGGTAAAACAGGTACCCATGTAATCGGTTATGTTCCTCGTTCTTTGGTTGTCGCACAGAGTGAATTGTATGGTAAAACTGTCATTGAGGCAGCACCGCAATCCGAACAGGCCCAGGTGTACAGGAACCTGGCTAAATACATCGACGAGAATGAAGACTCGGTGATTCCAAAACCACTCAATTCGCCTGAACTGAAGAAGTGGGCACGAGAGTGGGGTGACAGGATATTTGAGGTCGAAACTGGTGTGGTGCACGAAATGGCATCTATATGATTGATGCTTTAACAGAGTAAAACATCTGAACATAGTATGAGTCCATTACGTGCAAAAGCACCCCGCAGCCGCGAAAAGCGCCTCGATACTCTGGGTGCCTGGTTTGGCCCTGTTTCCGTTGCATCTCAAGAGTTTGCCGGTGATGAAATTGCCCAGCGCATCAGAACCTTTGCTCAAAGCAGCAATGATGATCTGCTTTATGCGTTGCGCATCCTTTCAGGGATACGAAACAGTGTCACTGTTATTCATGGCCCGCGCGGTTGTGCTGCCGCAGGCCTTTATCATACAGCAACCGGCAGCAATACCCGCTGGATTGTTACAGATCTTGATGAGCGCGATACGATCATGGGTGCAGATGGCAAGTTGCGTAAAAGTATTTTGGCATTGTATCATCGATATCAACCGTCTGTTGTATTCATTGTCGGTAATCCCGTGATTGCCATCAATAATGATGACATTCAGTCTGTTGTCGAAGAGTTGCATCAGGAGCTTGAACTTCCGATAGTACCTGTTTATGTGACAGGGTTTTCTTCACAAAATGCTGTTTCCGGTTATGATACGGTGTTACATTCCTTGCTGAAGTATCTCTCGGGAAAGAGTGCGCCAACGAAAAAAAATGAGACGTTCAATCTCCTTTCGGTTGCTGAACATCCGAACGACAGAAAAGAAGCTCTGAATCTTTTGGCTCTCTTTGGTCTCGAATTGAATATTGTTCCTGATGATTCCACGATTGAACTCTTCAGATCTGCAGTTGCCGCAAAAGCCTCTATTCCATTATGTCCTGATGCACCGGAGTACCTCGGTTTAATTTTACAGGAAAAATATGGGGTGCCGCTCATTAAGGTGTCACGGCCTGTAGGCATTGAGGGAACAGGTCGCTGGCTGAAGTCTATTGCGGCCTTTCTTGGAAAGGAGAGTGTCGCCGAAGAACTCCATACACGAAAAGCCGCTGAAACCGCTCGTAAACTGGGTGATTTTTCTCTACAGGGAATCAAGGTCTATATATCATTATCATCTTCAAATGCTTTCAGTGTGCTTGATCTTGTCGAAGAGCTGGGCGGGGAAGTTACAGGCCTTACCATTACACATCTTGACAGATTGCATGTCCGGCATCTTGATGAGCTGACCACAAGGAACCCCTCACTTCAGATTCATGTATCGGATGGTCAGGCATTTGAAGAAGTTTCAATCCTCCGCAAACTCTCCCCTGACCTTTATCTTGGTGATTCAACCCATCTTGGTCAGGTTGCCCGTCTCGGCATTCCAGTGGTCTCCTTAGAGTCGCTGGCTCTTGTCGGTTACAGCGGTGTTGTTCGTCTGGTTCGACGGATCAAAACTGCACTGGCAAACGGCTCTTATGAGCTTGCATTGGCAAAGGCTGCTTCGCCCTATCATGAGGCATGGTTTCGCCGCAGTCACAACTGGCATATCAAGCAGGAGGTCAAATAGTATGTCGCATCATTTGGAAGCATCCCGTAACTCATGCGCCTTGCACGGAGCCTTACAGCTTTTTGAAGCGATAGATGGCGTAGTTCCTGTTATTCACAGCACCTCTGGATGTGGTGTACAGCATTACCTTGGAGTAACACGTTTGTCAGGAGGAAACGATACTTTTGGCAGTCCGCCGGTTTCATCCAGCAATATCACTCAAAAACATGTAGTGTTTGGCGGAGGTTCCCGTTTGCGTGAACAGCTCAAAAACACCGTGAAGGTGGTTCAGGGTGAGCTATATGCTATCGTTACCGGGTGCTCAACTGAAATGGTTGGCGATGATATACCGGCGATGGCCCGGGAGGGGCGTGATCAGGAGTGGCCAGTCATATACACGAATACTCCTGGCTTTGGTGGCGATATCCATCATGGATACCATTTGGCTTTGAAAGCATTGATAGAACAACTGCCGGATATCTTGAAAAGCCGGGAAGAGATTCCTTCTGGACTGGTCAATATCTGGGGCATTATTCCGAATCAGGATCCCTTCTGGCGGGGCAACCTCCAGGAGCTGGGGCGTCTGTTGGAAGGAATTGGCTTAGTTCCAAATCTGCTTTTGGGAAATGGTCAGAATGTTGCTTCATGGCAACAGGTGCCCGGAGCACTCCTTAATCTGTTTATCTCTCCCTGGGGAGAGTTTCCTGCGCGACTGCTGGAAGAGCGCTATGCCACTCCTTCGATTATCTGCGAAGGAGTGCCGGTTGGCAATGCTGCATCGATATTGCTTCGTCGTCTGACTGATCGACTGGAGCTTGACCCGATTCGGACAGAGGAGTTTATCACCCGGGAGGAATCACGTCTGAATCAGCAGTTTGCCCGTTTGGCCGACAGCTATTACCGTGCAGGTTTTCAGCGTGAATTTGCGTTGGTTGGCGAAAGTGCGCAGGTGATTGGCATAGGGGAGTTTCTTGTCAATAGTTTCGGCATGTTGCCACGTACGCTGGTTATTACTGATAATCCTTCTGAATCGATACAGGAGGCGCTGGATAGTCGTCTTATGGCGATTCTTCCCGGGTACTGCACCGATGTGCTATTCAGTGAAGATCAATCCGAGATCCATGATGTTGTCAGGGCCGGGCAGCCTGGAATCATTTTGGGAAGCAGCCTCGAGCAGGAGGTGGCTGTTGAGTTGGGAGTTCCTTTTCTTGCACTCTCTTTTCCTCTGTTTGATCGTATCGTGCTTGAACGTGCTTATGCTGGCTACCGTGGAGCAGCTGCTCTGCTTGAGGATCTGGGAAGTGCCATGCTTGCCGGCAGTAAATACATAAATGAAGCCTCATAATGGAGTGGGTATGGATATCATAAAAGCAAAAGAGCTGCACAAGACATTCAAGCTTAAGCACGGTCAAGAGGTAAACAATAACGGCGTCATTGCAAATGAAATTGAGGTTCTGAGCGGTTTTGACCTGAATATAAAAAAATGTGAATTTCTGGTACTTGTAGGTCCGAGCGGAAGTGGAAAATCAGTATTTCTTGATTTGGTTGGCGGGTTAAGTACTCCTACGAGAGGGGTCGTCTATCTTGACGGCAAACCTGTAGAAGCGCCAAGTGCGAAAACAGGGTATGTGTTTCAGCAGTATGCGCTTTTTCCATGGCGAACCGCTCTGTCGAATATTGAATTCGGGCTTGAATCACGAGGGGTTGATAAAGAGGAGCGGGTTAAGGTTGCCCGAGAGTTGCTTTCCCTGTTTGGCCTTTCTGATTTTGAAGACAGATTTCCTTACCAGCTATCGGGTGGGATGCAGCAAAGGGTTGCCATAGCTCGGGCACTTGCCACCAGACCGGAAGTGTTGCTGATGGATGAGCCCTTTGCGGCTCTCGACGCCCAAACGAGGGAAATTCTCCAGAACGAACTCATTCGGATTTGGGAGGGTACCAAAACCACGGTAATCTTTGTAACCCACAGCATTGATGAGGCGGTATTTCTTGCAGACAGAGTTGCAGTTGTTACTGCACGTCCCGGCAGGATAAAAGAAATAATCGACATAGATCTTCCAAGACCAAGAAACGGTGATGTCAGGTCAAGCAGTGAGTTTGCGGCTAACCGACATAAGGTTTGGGGTGCGCTCAAGGCTGAAGTAAATAAAGCTCAACAGGACTGGAAACTTGCTCCGGTATTTGCCGAGTAACAGTGATTTTTTTAATTCAAGAATCAAGGAGAGATAGTATGTCGGAAGAACTGGTTGCACCTTCTGAGATCGCACTGAAAATCCGATCCTGGAATTTTGACGGTTATGTAAAAAAGGTTGAGCATCTCCTGAAAGGATTGAACAACTGGGCGCAGGGTATTCCTTTAGTGCTTGTTTTTTTCGCGATATGGGAAGCTTTGCCAAGACTTGGTATCATCGATCCGTTGTTTCTGCCAGCATTTTCAACAACAATCAAAACATTGTTCGACCTGACCGTAACGGGAAAACTGTTACTCCATGTAGTGGTCAGTCTGCAAAGAGTCTCTCTTGGATTCGGGTTGGCAATCATTGTCGCAGTACCCCTTGGCTTTTTGATGGGATGGTACAACAAATTTGAAAGATATACTGACCTGTTGGTACAGAGCCTGAGGAACATTTCAACCTTTGCCCTTTTACCCATTTTTCTTCTTGTATTAGGGCTGGGTGAACCGTCGAAGATCGCAATAATATTCTATGGAGCCAGCTGGCAGCTTTTGATGAACACGATGAGTGGAGTTAAGAGCGTTGATCCGATTTATATAAAAGCAGCAAAATCTATGGGTCTCTCAGATTGGGATCTTTTCAGGAAAGTCATTCTTCCAGCAAGCATACCCTCCATAATTATTGGCGCAAGACTTGGAGCGAAAATTGCGCTCATGGTTGTCATAGCCGCAGAGATGATTGGAGCCAAGTCCGGTCTTGGATTTTTCATCCAGAATGCTCAGTTCAATTTCATGGTGCCGGAAATGTATGCCGGTATATTGGCGCTTGCCTTACTGGGATTGCTCATCAATTACCTGCTTGTCTGGTTTGAAAAGAAAACAACCTCATGGAAGGGCGAAGCAGGTAACTCAATTCTTGGTTAACAAAGAGAGAAGTCCGGCTATGCATCATCGCACAAAATCTTTATTGCTGCTTTTCATCATCGCAGCTCTTATAGGAACAGGATATTTTTTCATTGCAAAAGGCAGGGAGGTAGGCGGTGGTGTTACGATCCGGGTGCTTGACTCATCAACTCCATCGGATTGGGAGATCGCAAGCAAATTGACAGGAAGGGATCTTCTGGCTGATGAAGGCGTTCATGTTGATAAAATATCCCTGGCGCAGGGTTCGGGGGGCACCATATCGATCCAGTCGCTTTTGGCAAATAATATTGATTACGCAAGTTCAGCATGGCCGGCATGGATCAATGCCATTGCCGGCGGAGGCAAAATAAAGGCAGTGACGACGGGTATGACCACATCCAAAAACTATCCAGGCAATGGTCTGGTGGTTCTGCAGAACAGCGCTATCAGGTCAGTAAAGGAGTTATCAGGGAAAAAAATTGCTGTTAATGTTCTTGGTGCATCGGCTGATTATGAGATTCGGCAGTATCTCAGGCAAAATGGTCTTTCCATTGATCATGTTGAGTTAGTGGTTGTGCCCTCTTCCCAGATTGAGCAGGTACTGAGAAGTGGACAGGTTGACGTAGCTGCCTGGACAATGGGTGGTGGGCTTGAATATGAAATTGCAATGCGTCAAGGAGGGCTGAGAGAACTGCCAGGCACAAAAAGATACGATATCAGGGGGCAGACCATAACCATGGGGAGCGGCTTCAGGGAGGAGTTTATTAACAAACATCCTGCTGCAGTCAGCCATTTTGTCAGTGTTGTTGAAAAATCAAAACGCATTATCTGGGATGAATTTCAAAAAAATCCCGAGAGGGTAAAGAAAGCCTATGCTGCAATTTCTGAAGCTAAAGGCGGTAACTCTCATCTTGCCAGCTATTTCAGACCAACATTTTCACCCGATTATCCCTTTCCTACTGACAAGGATATCCAGTGGTGGATCGATATTCTGACATCTGAAGGGAAGTTGAAGCGTGGGCAGATTTCACCTTCTGCTGTTTATACCAATGATTACAACCCCTATTTCACGAAATAAGTTATGAGAAAAGCGACGGTGTTCTCTTTTCTCATTTTCCTTTGGAAAGACTCAATGAATAAGACCCTGATTTTTATTTCAGTAGCTGTTATTACCGTGATTATCGCAGGGACTGGCTGGTTTGTTTTTAATAAGACAAATCAAAATGCCGAACCTGTTGCAATTCGGGTGCTTGAATCCTCAGTTCCCACACAGTGGGAGCTTGTAAAAAAATTGACGGGCAGAGACATTCTTGTTGAAGAAGGGGTAAAACTGAAACCGATATACAATGTGCAGAGTGGAGGTGGTACCGTTTCGCTTCAGGCACTCTTGGCAAATAACGTCGATACTGCTGGATCGGCCTGGCCAGCGTGGGTCAACATCATTGCCCATGGTGGCAAGATCAAAGCGTTGCTCGGAACTATTGTTTCAACCAAAGAGAACAAGAGTGGTACGAGTGGGCTCTTAGTTCTTGAAGAGAGCAGCATTCGAACAATCAAGGATCTGAAAGGCAAAAAAATTGCTGTCAACGTGTTGGGTGCCGAAGCGGATTATGTTATTCGGCAGTACCTCAAAAAGAACGGACTTTCAATTTCTGAAGTAGAACTTGTAGTAGTGCCTTCTGAAAATCAGGAGCAAATGCTGCGCAGCAGGCAGGTTGATGCTGTAGCATGGACAACCAGCGGTGGGCCTTATTTTGACAAGACTGTTGAAAATAGAGGGGTACGTGAAATTCCTGGCACCAGAAACTACGATGTCAAGGGAGAAACTGTGCTCTATGGTATTGGATTCAGGAATGACTTTATAGAGAAGCATCCTCTTGCTGTCAGAAAGTACATTCGTGCTTATGATATATCCCGACGCATCATTTATGATGAGTTTAAGAAAAATCCTGATCGGGTAAGAAAGGCTTATGCCGATATCTCAGTGGAGAAAGGCGGGAATCCTCGTTTGGCGAAGTACTATGAAGCATCCAGTTGGACACCGAAATTCCCGCTTATTGTTGCTGAGGATCTCCAATGGTGGATTGATCGATTTATTGAAGATGGATTACTGAAACCCGGACAGATACAGCCCTCAGACATTTATACGAATGAATTCAATCCGCAGTACAAAAAATAATAGAAGAGTGCACAAGCCTTACGAAGCCAGTATTCATGGTAAATGTATTCCTGAATCAAAAAAGAGTTTATGCAAGCCTTACTGAAATTATTACAATTCTTGAGGCCGCACTGGCGTTTTGCTGTAATGGCGCCAGTGTTGATGTTGTGCGAAGTTGTGCTCGACTTGATGCAGCCTCGCTTGATACAGCGCATTATTGATTATGGTGTTGCCCGTTCTGATACTCAAGTGATTCTGGGTACAGCCTCCTTGATGCTCTGTTTTATGGCTCTTGCAGGGCTTAGCGGTTTGGGTTGCGGATATTTTGCCGTTCGCGCAGCTTATGGGCTTGGTGGAGATCTGCGTGCAGCACTGTTTCGCAAGGTTCAGTCTCTTTCGTTTGGGAATCTCGACAAGCTTGAAACCGGAGCGCTCATTACCCGTTTGACCAGCGATGTCAACAAGATCCAGGAGATGGTTATGATGATGATGCGAGGCATGGTGCGAATGCCTCTTCTCATGCTTGGAAGTCTGGTGATGGCGGCTGTAATCAGCCCAAGGCTCGGGTTGATTTTTATTGTCATATTGCCCGCATTGACTATAGCGCTGATAATGATCATCCGTAAGACCTTTCCACTGTATCGCCAGGTGCAGGAAGGGTTGGATGGCGTAAATACCGTGATGCAGGAGAATCTCGCTGGTGTTCGTGTTGTCAAGGCCTTCGCTCGTACCGAGTACGAATCTCGCCGGTTTGCCCTCGCAAACAATATACTGGTTCAGCGTATGACGGATGCTGTTCGGATGAGTTCAAGGACTACGCCGATCATGATGCTGACCTTGAATGTTGGAGTTGTAACTGCTCTATGGATAGGCGCAGGAGAGGTTCAAATGGCAGGCATGCGTGTTGGTGAGCTGGTAGCATTCATCAATTATCTCGGACAGGCTGTTATTACCCTGATGATGTTCAGCACGTTGACAATACAGATTTCAACTGCCCAGGCATCGGCAAAGCGGGTTCTTGAACTCCTTGAAAGTGAACCGATCATCCAGAGCCCTGGTCAAGAGATGCAGTTTCATTCTCGGCCATCAGGAAAGGTTGTGTTTGATAACGTGAGCTTTAATTATTCTCCAGCCAATCCAGATCTGGTGTTGAAGAATATCAGCTTTGAGGCTGAGTCGGGTCAGACGGTTGCTATCCTTGGTGCGACGGGCTCTGGCAAGTCAACACTGGTGCAGCTGATTCCTCGTTTTTACGATGTTTGCCAGGGTAGTGTGACTCTGGACGGCGTGGATGTGCGCAAGATTCCAGAAGAAGAGCTTCGTCGTCATGTAGGCATTGCTCTGCAGGAGTCGATTCTTTTCAGTACTTCAATAAAAAATAATATCCGTCTGGGCGAGCCTGATGCATCGTTCGAAAAATTATCAACTGCCGCAAGAAATGCCCAGGCCGATGAGTTCATTCGCAAGCTTCCCGATGGCTACGAAGCGCTTGTAGGGCAACGCGGGGTGAATCTTTCAGGTGGTCAGAAGCAGCGTCTTGCTATTGCCCGGGCATTGCTTGTGCAGCCATCAGTGCTGATTCTTGATGACAGTACCAGTGCGGTCGATGTGCGTACTGAAGGGCTTATCCAGGACGCCCTTGAACGTAACAGTTACCGGCAGACAAGGTTCATTGTGGCTCAACGGATCAGTTCGGTGTTGCATGCCGACAAAATCCTTGTTCTTGATAACGGAGAAATCATTGCTCAGGGAACCCATTATGAGCTGCTTGATGCGTGTGAAGTATACCGGGAGATTTATGATTCACAGACCGAAAATGGAGTATTAACGTATAGTGGCAACTGATTTTCAGGAAAAACAGCAGTCGGCACCGGCACCACCCCTTATGGGGCGGATTGGAAACGCTCAAACCTATAGTGAAGTGCAGCGTCCTCAAAAAACGCTTGAAACGCTTCGTCGTGTCTGGTTTTACCTGCGTCGACAGAAAATCTCACTGATTTTAACCGCAATAATGGTTGTGGGTACGGTTTGCCTGGATCTCATAGGACCGTTTCTGCTCGGTAGAGTTATTGATGGTCACATTATTACCCGAAACTTGAGTGGTCTCTCACAAATTCTCATGTTGATGCTCCTTGTTTATCTCTCCAGTGGTGCGCTTTATCTGCTGCAAAGTTATGTGATGGCAGGCGCAGCTCAGCGTACAATGCGGGATCTGCGTGCTGATCTTTTCAGCAGGCTGCTGCATATGCCGCTCAATTTTTTTGACAGGCGTAGTCATGGTGAGCTGATGAGTCGCCTGACCTCTGATGTGGAAAATATCAACCAGGTTTTGAGCAATTGCGTAGCGCAGATTGTATCGGGTTCATTGAGTACAGTCGGAGTAGCAATTGCAATGTTTTATATTAATCCTCGCTTGGCAGCAGTGAGTGTTGTTACCATATCACTGTTGACGATCCTTTGTAATCGGTGGCTTGCCGCAAAAACGCGCGTCAGGTTTCGTGCCCAGCAAGCTGCTTTGGGGCGTCTTTACGGATTTATGGAAGAGACCATCGGGGTGCAGAAAGTCGTCAAGGCCTACGGTCAGGAAAAGGCATTTACCACTCAGTTTGATGTGGTCAATGAAGATTTTCGTCATGCCGGAATCAGGGCACAGAGCTATAGCGGTTTAACTGGTCCGATGATGAATACCATTCACAATACCGCCTATGCAATTGTGGCTGGTGTCGGAGGTTATATGGCTGTTTTTGGCATGACGACGGTTGGCGTCATTGCAATGTTTATCAGCTATACCCGTCAGTTTGGACGGCCTATGAATGAAATTGCGATTCTTTACAATATGCTTCAGTCAGCTATGGCAGGTGCAGAGCGTGTTTTTGAAATTATTGACGAAACTCCGGAGGTAGATGCACACCATGTTGATCTGGTTCAAAAGATTCAAGGAGATGTTCTTTTTGACTGCGTTTCATTCTCCTATCAGAAGAATGTTCCTGTTTTGAAAGAAGTTACTCTTCATGCTCGCCCGGGCCAGACGATAGCGTTGATTGGGCCGACCGGCGCAGGAAAAACCACCATTGTAAATCTGTTGACCCGCTTTTACGAAACCGACAGTGGCAGCATTCAGATTGATGGGCGAGATATCCGGGACATTCCTAAGGTTGAGCTGCGTCAGCAGCTTGGTATTGTACTTCAAGATACCTTTCTCTTTTCTGGTACGGTGAAAGAAAACATCCGCTATGGACGACTTGATGCTGCCGATGAGGAGATTGTTGAGGCGGCTCGTCTCTCGAACGCCGACACCTTTATTCATCTCTTGCCGAATGGATACGATACCCTCCTTACAGAACGCGGAAGTAATTTAAGTCATGGCCAGCGCCAAATGCTTGCTATAGCAAGGGCAATCCTGGCAGATCCGGCAATCCTTATTCTCGACGAGGCGACAAGCAGTGTGGATACCCGAACGGAGAGGCATATCCAGGAGGCTATGCACCGCTTGATGGAGGGACGTACCAGTTTTGTGATTGCACACCGGCTGAGTACGATTCGTGGTGCCGATAAGATTCTTGTCATCAATCATGGAAAAGTCGAAGAGCGGGGCACACATGCAGAGCTATTGGCGAAAAAAGGATTTTACTGGAAAATGTCTGCCGGCCATCAAGAGGAATCTCCGAAGCAGGAAAGAGTTTTGCTGGAGAACGATTCTGAGATGTGTGTCCTTGAAAATGAATTATAAAGTGGAGAAAAATTATGGCTTGTACTTGTAACTATAAGGAGTTTCTTGAAGTGGAATGGTCTGTTCCAACCATTAACTCCAAAGAGTGTGCTGAGAGAGTCGGTATGGCTCTGGAAGAGATAGCAGACGTTCGGGGCGTCAGGGTGAACCTGCTGTTAAAAACCGTAACGGTCTGTTTTGATGATGATCGCCTTGGTTTACAGCAGCTTAAAGATGCGATGGGTAATGTCGGGTTTCCAGCAGTTCTGGTTTAACGATGCCCATTTTTTCAAGAGTTGTCTCTCTAAGGATCCCCTCATGTCGGGACAGTAAAATATCGTCCCATTCGCAAAAAAATGTGGCAACTGTCGCATATAAAATCCGGAACGCTGTTTGGAGCTGATGGATTCAGAGGTGTTGATTATGGTTAACTCGTTTATGGTATGGAAGTTACCGTTTAATAGGGATTTATTTGTCATTATAATATGACTAAACTTACAATTGAGATAGAGTTGTAACAGCAGATCTTCTGATGAAACTATATCGATAGTATGCCTATGGTTTTGTTTTCAAAATAACCCTGATAAAAACGGAGTACCCTCGACATGGACAAGATTATCATTAAAAATGTCGATAGGGTCTATCGTGTTAAAAGGGGAGGGAATAGAACCAGGGAATTTACCGCAGTCAAAGGAGTCAGCCTCAATGTGAAAAAAGGTGAATTCCTTACCATTGTCGGCCCAAGTGGTTGTGGTAAATCAACATTACTTGACATGCTTGCCGGTCTTGCTCCGGTAAAGTCCGGGGAAATATTGATCGATGGCAAGCTCATGATCGGGCCGGATCTGGATCGTGGGATTATTCTGCAGGGATATGCCCTTTTCCCCTGGAGGAGCGTACGGCAAAACGTTGAGCTTGGTTTGGAAATCAAGTGTGTTCCCAAAAAAGACCGCGCTGCCATAAGCGATAAATATATCAATCTTGTTGGTTTACAGGGATTTGCCGACCGTTTTCCTTATGAGCTTTCAGGTGGTATGAAGCAACGGGTGGCTATTGCCAGAGCCTTGGCTTATGATCCTGAAGTGCTCTTGATGGACGAACCTTTTGCCGCTGTCGATGCACAGACCAGGGAGACATTGCAGGATGAGTTGCTGCTTATCTGGGAAAAAACAGGAAAAACTATTGTGTTTGTAACCCACAGTATTGACGAAGCTGTTTTTTTATCTGACCGTGTTGCGGTAATGACTGTTAACCCAGGGCGAATCAAGGAGGTCGTGACTATTCCATTACCTCGACCACGCCATGGTATCCGGACATCAGCTGAGTTTAACCGAATTCGTCACCAGGTATGGAAATTACTCCAGAATGGTGATACAGTGAATGAACAAAGCTATGCAGGCTGTCAAAATATAGCTGAGGTCATTTTTCCATCCGCAGTTCTCTGAGCACCGGGTTTATTTTTTTCTAATCACCTTGATGGTTGAATAATACTATTACAATGAACAGTAGAGCGATTCGCATCATTAGACAACGAATATCATTAGGTTTGTTGTTTTTGACAGCTATTACCATAGGCGGGTGCACCGAAAAAGCGGCTACCAGATTGCCGAATGGAGAGAGCAACGCCCATAACAACAAGGAGGTTACGATTCGCCTTCCTGAGACACTTTCAGAGCTTGCTTTTGTAGCTGAGGAAAAGGGCTTTTTTAAGCGGGAGGGGATCAACATACAGTGGACCGGTAAACAGGCTCACGGTCCAGCCAATATAGTTTCGATTGCGGCTGGTCAGAATGACGCGGGTGCCTCGATTAGTACCGCCATGATTCAGGCCAGAAAAGCTGGTAATAAAGTCAAGATTGTTATCCCTTCGGCAGTATCAACAGAACAGGTACCCCTTATACGTTATCTGGTGTTAGAGCATGGACCGTATAAAAAACCGGAAGACCTCATCGGTCATAAAGTAGTTGCAAGCCCGCAGACAATTACCTGGTATCCTCTGGTTGAATATCTGAAAAATAAAGGCATTGACCCTGATAAGGTTGAATTTATTGCTCTGCGGGATGCCGGGCAGCAGGAACAGGCATTGAGGCAGGGCGATGTAGCCGCCATAGCTATAACTGAACCCGCAACATCACTGATCCTGAAAAGAGGTGGTATCAAGGTTATTCTAACTGACTTCGATGCTCTAAGAATTAACCAGATAGGCGGGTGGGCTTTCAGTGATGATTTTATACAAAAAAATCCTGAAGCTGTCAGAAGTTTTGTCAAAGCAATGCTGTCAGCAGTTGATTTTATAAAGTCAGATGCGGCAGGGTCAAATGAGGCAGAAAAAATTATTGAAAAGCGGACGGGAATTGCTGCCCGGGTGCCGGAACTGTTACCAGCGAAGCAATTTACGGTCAGTGAGCAGGATATAAAAAAATGGATCAGTATTCTTGAAAGCAACGGGGCGATCAAGTCGGGTGAAGTTAAGCCGTCAGATGTGTTTACCAATGAGTTTAATCCGTATGCCAAAAAATGATCAGTTGTTGATTAACGCTAATCAGCAGCGGAAATTCAATTGCCAGGAATCAGTATTCAGGTTAAACAGGTAGAAATGTACATGAAGCAAATCGTGAAATGGGAATCAATTGTTTCCATAAGTTTGTTTTTGATGTTGTGGGAGATTATTCCCAGAATCGGTCTGATCAAGTCCACCTTTCTTCCTCCTTTATCGGAGGTGATGGGTACGTTTATCCAGTTGTCACTCTCTGGAGAGTTGTTAAAGCATACGTCGGTTAGTCTTCAACGCGCACTCTTAGGGTTTCTTGTTGCCTTTTTCGCAGGGACCACCCTGGGGCTTGGTATTGGATGGTATCCTGGGTTTGCAAAATTTGTTGATCCGGTTTTGCAACTCTTTCGCCAAACCTCGGCCTTTGCCCTTTTTCCAATATTTATTTTTGTGTTCGGGATCGGTGAATTTTCAAAGGTAGCTGTTATCAGTTACGCATGTGTCTGGCCAATTCTTTTGAACACCGTGAACGGAGTACGAAATGTTGATCCTTATTTGATTAAATGTGCCCGTTCTATGGCAGCAAGCGATTGGGTGATTTTCCAGAAAGTGGTCATCCCATCACTGATACCCTCCCTTGCGACTGGAGTCAGATTAGCCGGGGCGAGTGCGATTTTACTTCTTGTAGCAGCCGAAATGATTGGTGCTTCGGCTGGCCTGGGCTTTATGATTATTGATTCTCAGAACACATTTCAACCGGCAAGATTGTATTCGGCTATCATTACTATGGCTGCTATCGGACTGTGCACCAATTATTTTTTTGTTTACCTGGAAAAAAAAGCGACGGTTTGGCAGGAGGAACGTCATATCGCGTAACCCCTTGTTACACATGTCAGGTTCTAATTCAAAACAATTCATGGAGAAAGTATGAGCAAAAAGCTTTTCAGATATTCGGAGGCAAACAAGGATAGGTTTCTGACAAGTGACGACATAACGTTCAGTGATGGATCTGTCGCAACTCCCGAAGAAGTTTGGCACTATCTGACCGAAGAGGGTCCGGAAAAATATCCGCATGCGTTTGAAATCAACCTCAATCAGGGTTCTCGGGCAATCAGGGATGAGACGTTTCCGACAGTGCTCAAAACCCAGTATTTGAGTCTTACGCTGAGTGATCGAATGGAGAAGGCAAAGGATAACGGTAAAAGTATTGCTTTTATTCAGGGAGGACAGACGATTGACCCTTACACCGCAGCCGATACGATTGCCCTTAGGCCATTTAATGTTGGTAACTGGAACCACGGAAGATCTCATGGAAAAAATATCAACGAAAATGCTCAGCTCAGGAAGGAAAAGAAAGAAAAATCATACCATGATATGACTTTCGAGGCTTGCCAGACTGCAGGCTATGAGCATATACAGGAGGGTAACCTCCGCGTGGACATTGTAGCCCCGTATACCACTCTGCGCTGTTCTGATGTTTCTTACGGTGTTGAGGCACACCGCCATGGCCCCAATCAGAATGTCAAGCTGTTCAATGTGGACTTTCCCTTGCGCAATCAGGCCGACAAGCCGTGGGCGATTGACTATTTTTCAAAAAGCCTGCGCAAGCTGGTAGGGCTTCTTGATGAAACAACAGGAAGAACCACGACTGACGAGGATTTATTGAATGCTATAAAACTGCATAACGAAGGCAGGCGGTTATCTATCGAATTGTCTGATATCTGGTGGTCAGCCGATATTCCTCCGACGAACAGTGACGATCGACAGACACTTTCTTCTCTTGGTCATCTCGAATATGGAGATACGCAAGCCTCTCTGAGCGTTCTGAAAGAGGCAAAAAAGTTTCTGGTTGAGCGAGTTGAAAAAGGTGTAAAGGGACCCGGTCTTCATGATCATCCTAAGCGATTGTTTGTTCTTGGTTCCTGTGTCTGGGTAAATAATGCCAGAAGTGAAGCCGATGGAGCAATAGTTGTTGGCAAGGATGATGGATGGAGCACCGTTAACGCTCTTGTCGATGAAGAGGGCGATCCGTTTTATAATCTTGCCAAAGCCACACTGAACTATCCCTATGAACAGGGTATCGAAGAAAGGGCTCGCTGGACGATCGACCAAATCAAGAAGTCAAGGGCTGAAGGGGTTATTTTTATCCATAGATGGGGTTGCAATACTCAGGCTTCGATTTCAAGAGCGGTTGTCGATGTCATCAAACGCGAGACTGGAATACCGACCTACATTCACGAGAGCGAATTTGGGTTACAGCACGAACAGGAACACAATCGGGTCAGTGCCTTTATTGAAATGCTGTAAATCACTAATACACATACTATAAACTGAGGGTGAAACATTATGACTTCAACGCTGAGTGATGTAAATGTAGAGTTTTTAGAAGCTGAAACGGCAATAGATGCTGCCAGGGAAACGCTTTTGAAAGAGGTTGAATTAAAGATTGATCTTGGTATTGAAGGGGTAAGTTTTGATCCGGTTGATCTCAGGAAATTCGGGATTGGTACAGACTATCTGGAGCAACAGCATGTCGGGATGAATAAAATTCTTGATTCTGATTGCCTTCTTCCCCATGGGTTTTATCTTCCTCACGGTCTTTTTTTCCCCTTCCGATGGGATCCCAGGTCGCAGTATCGCTTGAAAGAGGAGAATGGCAAACCTGTTCTTTTTAAAAGCCAGGAAAGAGTGGGCGCGGTCAATTTTTTTGAGAGAACACCTCTGGTCGATTACAAATTGAGCACTGGTAATACCTTTAATCAAATTGCCACGCTTTTTACTGAGGGAAGTTTTTCTGTCTGCTACAGTGTGGAATGCTCATTACAAGAGAAGGGGGAAGACTGCCTCTTCTGTAATATCAATACCACTGCAGGCCTGAAGCACCGTGAAATATTTATCAAAACCCCTCAGCAAGTCGGTGAGGCTTATGTTCTTGCACGTTCAGCAGGTTTTGCCGGGCATCTTAATCTCACTGGCGGTTTTGTTCCTGAGCGTCGGGAAGTGGAATACTATCTGGATGTAGCCGATGAAATCAAAGAACGAACTGGTTTGGATAACATTGTTGGTACCGCAGTCATTGGCGCGCCGTTAGACCTGAAGGTGATCGACAAGTACAAAGAGGCTGGCTACTCCAGTGTTGCTATTGACATTGAAATATGGGACAAAAACATATTCAAGGCCATTTGCCCGGGCAAAGACAAACGCAACGGGGGTTGGGAACACTGGGTTGACGCCATTGTCTATGCCGCTGAAGTTTTTGGCAAAGGAAATGTTCGATCCAATATAGTGGGTGGGATTGAGCCGAAAAATTCAACGCTCGAAGGGATTGAATTTTTCGCATCCAAAGGAGCTGTCTGCTTTGCCAGTGTCTGGCAGCCAACGGTAGGTTCTGCACTTGAAGGGCATCGTACACCGGAAACCGGCTGGCACTTTGATCTTGCCAAAAAAATAGCCACCATATACAGGCAGTATGGATTCACCACCAGGGATCTCTTCAATACCATAAATCGGAGCGGGCCGATTCACGATATCTTCCGCATATTTGCTGGAGAAAACGAAGGGGATAGGTTGCCACGGTGGAGGTTTCCCCAGTGAGTGAGTTACTACATAGTTCCATGCAACGGATAATATCCGCTTTATTGCTTCTGACAGCAATAGCACTGGGAGCTTGCTCCAATAAGGCATCTACGCCGCTGGTTGATGAAAAAAGCAAACCCGGAACCTGAAAAACCTCTTTATGCCTGAAGAAAGGAAATTATTCGGGTTCAGCAGGAACGTTTTTTTTGCTGGCCTGGTCAGCTTTTTTATGGATGTCAGCTCGGAGATGATCTATCCGCTGGTGCCGATATTTCTTGCGAGCGTACTCGGAGTTAATAAATCCACAATTGGTCTCATCGAGGGAATTGCCGAATCAACTGCAAGCTTGCTTAAGGCATTTTCTGGTTGGATTTCAGACCGGATCGGCAAGCGTAAGGGCCTTATGCTGGCGGGCTATGCAATTTCAACCCTTAGCCGCCCGATAATGGTTCTGGCTGGTTCATGGCAGCAGATACTTGCATCTCGCTTTGTTGATCGCCTTGGTAAAGGAATCCGCACTGCGCCGCGGGATGCAATCATCGCTGAATCTTCTGAACAAAGCAATCTTGCCCGTTCTTTCAGCTTTCATAGATCGATGGACACTATGGGGGCCGTTATTGGTCCATCAATAGCGCTCATCCTTCTTCAGCGTTATAACAACGTTCAAGTGGTTTTTTTGAGTTCCATGATACCCGCCGTTATTGCCGTGTTGATCATTGTTGCCTTTATCAAAGAGAAAACAAAATCAGCCGGAACTTCAGTTGAGCCTCCACGCCTCACCTTCAAGCATTTCGATGGAAAGGTCAGGTTTTTTATTCTGATTGCCACTCTCTTCGCCCTGGGGAACTCCAGTGACGTCTTCCTGATCTTGCGGGCTTCTCAGCTTGGTATTCCGACAATGGTTATTCCTGTGGTATATCTGATGTTTAATCTGATTTACTCTCTCACAGCGATACCGGCGGGCATGGTTGCGGATAAATTCGGCAAAAAACGGCTTATTCTCCTTGGATTCATATTGTTTACAGCACTCTACTATGGTTTTGCAATTGCCCGAAGCAGTACTGAAATATGGATTTTATTTGCGTTATATGGATTGTTCATGGGATTGACCGAGGGTATACAGAAGGCGTTTCTTGCTACAATTATTCCACCGGATTTCAAGGCAACCGCTTTTGGTGTCTACGCAACTGCCATCGGCTTAGTTGCGCTGCCTGCCAGCTTGATCGGCGGTCTTCTCTGGGATAGGGTTTCTCCAGCAGCAACCTTTTATTTTGGTGCATCGACAGCTGCGTTATCCACATTTCTTTTCATTGGACTTACTGTATTTATCTCTTTCCGACGAGAAACCCCGACACTGTCTGAGTAACAGCAAATGGATAAAATTTTTGAACAATGAAGGCAACGATCCGCAAGAATAAACTGCTCTTACAGTTCATTCTGTTCTCTGTTGTCAGCGGTATGGGTATGGGTGTTGCCCAGATGGCGATAACTCTGTATGCAGTAAAGCTTGGTGCAACTGCCTCTCAAATTGGGTTGATCGGAGGAGTGCAGGGTGTTGGTTTGCTGCTCACTGTATTGCCTATTGGGTTTCTTGTTGATTATGTTGGTCCGCGAAAAGTATTTCTTTTTGGAACTGTTATAAGCGCAATCCTCTACCTTTTTTTCCCATTTGCACGCTCCACAAGTTCTCTGATAGTCACCGTAGCTTTTCTCAGTCTTTTTACAGCATTCAGATTTATTCCTATGACCAGCGTCTTTCTTGAGTTTGTGAGGAAGGTTGGGAGTGGCAGAGCAGGGTGGCAAAGGGGTTCGCATTCATTTGGACTGGTTTTTCTCGGACCATTGTTTGGAGCATCACTCAGTAAATACTGGGGGTTCGAAATTACCTTTTATGTCATAAGCGGTTTAGTTTTTCTTCTCATTTTTGGGATTACTGCAATATTTCCTGAAAGTGCACATTCAGAAAGAGTCCCCCTTAGCGAGAGGTTTTCACATTTCAAAGAGTTCTTTAAGAATCGGAACCTTATCGAGGCTTCTGGTGCAGAAGCGTTGGCATTGGCAACATTTTCCTGTTTCAATGCATTCATCGTTGTCATTGCCATACGCGTATTTCATTTCACGGCACCTGCTGCTTCGCTGTTTGTTACAGTCGAAGGGCTGATTTTTATTATAACACTGTTTACGCTTGGCAGGGTGTTGGAAAAACTTGGAGAGCACCGCTTCTACCTTGGAAGTATCACTATTGTGGTTACAGGGTTATCTCTTCTTTCATGTTTCTCGCATTCGTCATTTCTTGTCGCGGGGACAATACTTATCGGCATCGGCCTTGGTATGTTCAATCTGGTCAATGTTACCCGGGTAGCTCATGCAAATGCTGAGAAAGGGAAAACAGCTGCCGTCTTTTCATTGTTTACGATGTTGGGTGTTATAATTGGCCCTGTAATCGGTGGATTGGCAGGAGAATGTTTCGGGACGTGGTCTGTATTTCTGGTGTTTATACCAATGTATCTCGCATTTGGAGTCACGCTTTATTTTCGAAAGGACCATCAACCGCAATGTATTGCAGTTTGAATGGGATGTTATCGAGAAATCCACTATCTCGATACATAGAGTGATGATCTTTTACCGAAAAACTTTCATTCGGCGAAATCAGCAATATCGATGCACTGTCATAACCTATTTACGGGAGTCAATATACCTCTTAAACGGGATTTGAAACTCTCCGTTTATTCGTCATTTTAATCTTAATGAGTTTTTAATAATAAGCTCAATTGGTAGAGCTGAAAGTGAGTATTATCGCTGATTACAAGCTTCTTCTGTTCTACACATTACAGCCTTTAACAATTAAATAGGAACACACAACAGGCAAGAGTTGCTGTTGCTGGCGAAATGACCAAATCCCTCAAGTTTTAGCGCTCCAGTTAGAGTACTTTATAATCTTAATAGATCTATAAGGATGCTGATAGTGATGTTCAGAGTGGCAGTTTTATGTATTTCAGAATAATCCAATCCTTGTATCTGTCACAAGAGAAAGAAGAAGCAGGTATGTAAAAAATTTATTCAAAATCAGATTTAAATAATAAGAAAATTGGAGTAAGCGATGACGATAAGTGGGAATTATTTTGCTGGAGTTGATGTGGGATCGCTGGCAGCAAAATCAGTGATTCTGAAAGATGGGGAAATATTTGCTACCGGCCTGGTGCAGAGTGGAGTCAACTCTGTTGAAAGCGGGTTGAATGCCTTGAACCTTGCTTTGGAAACAGCCGGACTTAAAAAGGAAGATCTGACCTATATCGTAGGAACCGGTTACGGACGTGTCTCAGCCCCATATGCCAACAAGGCTGTAACAGAAATTACCTGCCACGCCAAAGGCACCAACTATCTTCACCCTACGGTTCGTACCATCATTGATATGGGCGGTCAGGATTGCAAAGCCATTCGGATAGATCCGGATGGAGCAGTCGTTGATTTCGCCATGAATGATAAGTGCGCGGCGGGAACCGGTCGTTTTCTTGAAGTGATGGCCGGGGTATTCAAAGTTAAACTTGAAGATCTTGGTTCAATAGCTCTTTCAGCGACAGATACTGTACCGATGAGCAGCACCTGCACAGTATTTGCGGAGTCCGAAACCATCTCTCTTGTAGCCAGAGGCGAAAAGCCCGAAAATATTCTGAACGGTATTCACCACTCTATAGCCAATCGTATAGCAGGATTGTTCTCAAGAGTAGGTATAGAAAGCGATGTCTTTTTTTCAGGAGGAGTGGCCAAGAACAGTGGTATGAAAACTGCGATTGAACAGGCTCTGAAGGTCAGCATTGTCAAACCGGAAATAGATCCACAGCTTATCGGCGCCCTCGGTGCTGCTGTTATTGCACGCAACTTCGCTAAAAAGGAAGGGCTATGGGTGTAATCAGGGAACTCTGCGTAGTTGTAAAGGGGCTGTTGACGAAAGTTAGCGGTATGATGTATGAACCGGATTTATAAACACACTCTTTAACGAGGGGTACATTCATGGGTAAGCAGTTATTCAGATATTCAGAAGCGAACAAGGAAGGGTTTCTTGATAGTGACAACATAACGTTTAATGATGGGAGCATTGTTACACCGGAAGAGATATGGCACTATTTGACTGTTGAAGGTCCGGTGAAATACCCGAGTGCCTTTGAAGTCAATCTCTATCAGGGTAACCGTGGCAGCAGGGATGAGACATTGCCTACCTCACTGAAGACCCGCTATCTTGGTCTGACTTTTAGTGCGCGGATGGAGAAGGCGAAAGACAATGGTAAAAGTATTGCCTTTATTCAAGGCGGACAAGCGGTTGATCCCTATACTGCAGCGGATACAATTGCTCTGCGGCCTGGGCTTGTTAACCAATGGAACAATGGCCTTGAGTACGGAAACGATATTAACAAGGAGAATTTAAGACGGAAAAAATCGAAAGAGAAAGCCTTTCATGATATGAGTTTTGAAGCCTGTCAAACAGGCGGGTATGAGCATGTTCAGGCCGGCAATTTACGAATTGATGTTATTGCTCCCTATACGGTTCTTCGCTGTTCAGATGTTTCCTATGGAGTTGAAGCTCACCGTCATGGCCCCAACAAAGATGTTAAACTGTTGAACGTTGACTTCCCCTTGCGGAATCAGGCCGACAAGCCTTGGGCTATAGAGTATTTTGCCGGGAATCTAAGGAGATTAGTTCATACGCTTGATGAAGTCACAGGAAGAAAAACCACAGAAGATGACTTGTTGAAGGCAATAAAGCTGCACAACGAAGGGCGAAGACTCGGCACTGAATTGGCGGAATTGTGGTGGTCTGCAGATATTCCGCCAACAAACAGCGATGACAGAGCTTCACTTGTTTCACTCGGAAATCTGGAGACTCATGGAGATGTTCAAGCCTCATTAAGCGTCCTCAAAGAGGCCAGAAAATTCATTGCCGAACGTGTAAAGAATGGAGTCAAAGGACATGCCGTTACCGATAATCCTAAAAGGCTGTTCATCCTTGGTTCATGTGTAGGCATAAACGGTTCAAGAAGTGAAGATGCCGGTGCGATTGTTGTTGGCCGTGACGATCAGTGGAGTCATTGTTCATCATTGGTTGAAGAAGAGGGTGATCCATATTACAACCTTGCCAAAACCACTCTTGAATATCCTTACGAGCAAGGTATAGAAAAAAGAGCGCAATGGACGATTGAGCAGATCAGAAAATCCAGGGCAGACGGCGTTATTTTTATCCATAACTGGGGTTGCAATACACAGGCCGCTATCTCCAGGCCGATTGTTGACATCATCAAACGGGAGACAGGTATACCGACCTATATACATGAACGCGATCTTCACGGATTGCGGGACGAGCAGGAGCAGAATCGCGTCAATGCATTCATTGAAATGCTGTAAGATTGGAATTTAAAATGAAAAAAACATTTATCAGGGAGGGGCGCGCAGATGGGTAAGCAACTGTTCAGATATTCAGAAGACAATAAGGCAAAGTTCCTGGAAAGTGACAACATTACTTTTAACGACGGAAGTGTTGTAACCCCCGAAGAGATTTGGGACTATTTGACCGTCGAAGGCCCCGTAAAATATCCCGGCACCTATGAAATTAATCTTTCTCAGGGGAATCGTGACAGCAGGGATGAAACATTGCCTACTTCTCTGAAGACCCACTATTTAAGTCTGACGTTCAGTGCTCGTATGGAAAAGGCAAAAAAGAATGGGAAAACCATTGCGTTTATTCAGGGCGGACAGGCAGTCGACCCTTATACGGCTGCGGACACAATTGCCCTCAGACCTTTTCTTGTTGGCCAATGGTACCATGGTCGGGAGCATGGTAATGATATCTATAAATCTGTTCTGAGGCGCAAGCAGTCGAAAGAAACTGCCTTTCACGACATGAGTTTTGAAGCCTGTCAAACAGGCGGGTATGAGCATGTCCAGGTCGGAGATTTACCTATCGACGTTGTTGCCCCATACACGGTGCTTCGCTGTTCAGATGTATCCTATGGAGTTGAAGCTCACCGGCATGGCCCGAATAAAGATGTTAAGCTGATTAACGTTGATTTCCCTATGCGCCATCAGGCCGATAAACCCTGGGCTATAGAGTATTTTGCCCGGAATCTGAAAAAATTAGTTAAAACATTGGACGAAGCGAGAGGGAAAAAAACCACTGAAGATGATTTATGGAGGGCAATACGGTTGCACAACGAAGGGCGAAGGCTCGGAACTGAACTGGCAGACTTGTGGTGGTCAACAGATATTCCTCCAACCAACAGTGATGATAGAAACTCTCTTGTTGCACTCGCCAATCTCGACATGCATGGCGACGTTCAGGCATCTTTAAGTGTTCTCAAAGAGGCAAAAAAAATTATTGCCGAGCGGGTGAAAAATGGAGTCAAAGGACATGCAGTGACTGATAATCCAAAAAGATTATTCATTCTTGGCTCTTGTGTCGGTATAAACGAATCCAGAAGCGAAGATGCGGGTGCCATTGTGGTAGGGAAAGATGATCAATGGAGCCATTGCACTTCACTTGTTGAAGAAGAGGGCGACCCATATTACAACCTAGCCAAAGCGACTCTTGAATATCCTTATGAACAAAGTATAGAAAAAAGGGCGCAATGGACGATTGAGCAGATCAGAAAATCCAGGGCAGACGGGGTTATTTTTATCCATAACTGGGGCTGCAATACACAGGCAGCTGTATCCCGGCCGATTGTTGACTTCATCAAACGAGAGACTGGGATACCGACCTATATCCATGAACGTGATCTTCATGGATTGCGGGACGAGCAGGAGCAGAACCGCGTCAATGCTTTCATTGAAATGCTGTAAGATTGAACATATCACTAATAATCAACATAGAGAGGAGCTGAATAATGTCGATACAGACACTGGAAATTATTAGAAAACGCCTTGAGGAACGTCCTGAAGAATTGAGGCAAGCTCGGAAAAATGGTCATAAAGTAGTGGGTTGGACGGGCTATAACGTTCCGGAGGAGATTGTCCACGCTCTGGGCTTCATACCGGTCAGAATAGCTCTTGGCGGAGATGACAGACTTGTAGAAGTCGGTGCAAGATACGCATCAAGCAAGACCTGTGTATTCATTCGCGAAATCGTTGGAGCTTTTTCAGAAAACAAGGATCCCTATATTCAGCAGACTGATATTCTGGCTTTCGATGCGACATGCCTTCAGAACTATCGGGCAGCAGAAGTTATCGAGTACTTCTTTAAAAAAGATGTAGTGGTTCTTGCAGTGCCTCGCAACTTTGCAGAGGACGATGCCAAAACATACTTCGTCCATGAGGCGAATGAATTTACACGTCTGCTTGAAGAACGTGCAGGGAGACTGCTTGATAATGCCACTCTTGGTGAGTCAGTGGCATTATACAACGACATCCGTAAAACCCTGAAAAGCATCTACACTTTTCAGGCTGCCAGGGATAATGTCATCTCATGGGAAGAAGTTTACGACCTTATCCAGGCCGGTGATCTTCTTGATAAGAAGGAGTACCTGTCACTGTTGCAGCAGACGCTGGCTGAGTTGACTGAGCTTCAGCACAATCCTGTTATTGAAGCAGACTGCGATAGCCGGATTTTTATATCAGGCAGCCTTATTCCTCGGGGCGATCGTAAGCTTATCAGCATAATCAACTTGGCAGGAGGGCGGATTGTTGGAGACGATCTATGGTCCGGGATTCTTCCGCATCTTGATCTTGACATCAAAGAAATCTCCCCTGCAGGAGTTGCCCTTGGCTACTTGAATCGGACGCCCCATGCCGCACTGCCATACCTTGACCTGGAAAGCGACCGCCGCTTGAAAAAGCTGCACGAGCTATTGAGCCAGTCCAGGGCACATGGCGTCATCTACCATACGCTTCGCTATTGTGACCCTTTTACGTTTAAGGCAAAGGAGACTAAAAACGTCTTGGCCAAGTCCGGTATTCCGCTGCTTGAGATTCATACGGAGTATGCCGGATCCGATTATGAAGCAATGAAAACCAGGGTTGAGGCATTTATAGAGATGATCAGGATCAAATCAGAACTTGTAGAAGAGGAAGCCGCATAAACAAAAGTAATCGGAAGACCCATTGATTGGGTTTTCCGATATCGGTTATAATCATTTCATCTCTCTTCGGCTGCGGCACAGACCCTTATAAATAGTTTCACTAGTTAACCCATTTACGGTATTTAATATGCCGTTAAAAAGGGATTTTAAAAGAGCCGGTTATTAATGATCTTAATGAGCCTGGAATTAAATAGTATTATGTGCAAAATAAGATTTCCAAAAAAATTAATGAGATTTTTTTGAATGCAATGTTCCGTTTATTGTCCATAAATATTTTGTTTTGATATAAAAATCATTTTTTTATTTCCTGAAAATTCAACATGGCTTAGTATGAAAACCGCCTTCACAATTAATAGATGTTGTTGTAGAATGCAAGAGCATTATTACATAAAATCATATGGCAAAACATAATCCTTGATTACATAAGCAGGGTGATAATTACGCCGATTTTTTATGTCAAAGAATCGGCTTTTTATTTTTCAAGTTCTTTAATGAGATCTATTAATTAGAAAAATGTGAAGGAAAGAATATGAGTAGAATAAAATTAACAATGCTTGTTCTCGGGAGCCTTCTGATGAGCAACGCAAATCTGTATGCAGCCCCGGCACCAGAGGTGGAAACGCAGGAAGTCAGCGCTTCTGGAGACGCCGTGGGAACTGACAAACCAGCACCGGCAGATGCAACGACGGAGGAAGCGCCTATAACGAGATCCGAGCTTCAGGGAGTCAGGTCAGAGATAGCGGTTTTGAGCGATCAGTTAAATCGCCAGCTTACCAGGACGATCGCCAATACCAACCGTGCACTTCTGATAGGAGGTACCCTGCAGAATCGCTTTACGGCCACGACATGGCAGAATACGACCCCATATACCAATACTCCTGGTTTTAGTTTCAATTCTGCGATTATTTCTCTGTCGGGAAATTTGAAAAAGGATTATGAAGAGGGTAAAAATATCGATTATGCCGTAGGTCTTTCTGCTCTTGGGACTGCCAAGACAACTGCAGCTGTTGCTACCACTGCTAATTTCCAGCCGACTGATGCATATCTTCGGTATTCCATTTTGCCCTCACTGGATATCGAAAAGCCTCTGCTGTATATACAGTTCGGACAGCAGAAAAGGCCGTTTGGTGTTGAGCCTCAGGCAACTGAAGACAAACAGCCGGCGATAAATCTTGCGACCTTCTCCGGTCCATCCGGGCTTAATCTGTCCCAGAGGGATGTCGGTCTGCAGATCAAGGGCGATCTTTTTCCTGTCGTTGATCTGGGGTACAATCTTCGTACTCCAACTATCGAATATGCGCTTGGCGTTTTTAACGGTTCAGGGCCAAATCAGCTTGATACCAATTCAGGTAAGGACTTTGCAGGCAGGATAAATGTCAATGCGCCGGTAGAATATAATTCTGACTTTCGCGGTTTGACCATTGGCAGTTCTTTCTCAACCGGCAAACAGGATCTTGCCGGGATAAACGGTGGTGCTGCAATTACTGGAGGCACAGGTAAAGCCTCAAAGGTCCGCTACGGCTCGGATATCTCCTATGTTGCCTCCCCAATCGGGTTTACTGCAGAATATGCTGTAGGCCGAGATGAACAGGCTGTTTCCGGCACCTCTATAGCCAACGCTGTGAAGACAACAATCCAAAGCGAAGGTTATACCCTGACTCTGTTCTATGAATGGGGTGAGCAGTTTCAAAAGGATTATCGTTCCCAGTCTCGTTCAGACGACTGGTGGCCCAAGACCTACCAGCCTTTTGTTCGTTATGACCATTGGGATCCTAATACTGCAGTGGCAGGGAATGACACCACGGTACTTACTTTGGGGTTCAACTTTTTCTTTGCCCAAACGACGAAACTGCAGCTGAACTATACGGTAAGTGACAATAAGAGCACAAAGATAAAAGAGAATGATTTCATTCTGCAATTCCAGTATGGATTCTAATTGACTGAAAAAAAATTTAAAAGGAGTAAAAAAATGAAACATTGGATAAAACTTTTACCAATAGTGAGCCTGTTGCTTATCTCCGTTGCCGCTCAGGCTGCTGATAAACCAAAAGTGATAAGGTTCGGCCTGGTGGGCAATGCTTATGGAAAGCCCTATACATCTGGTGCGTTAGGGTATATCAACGAGTACGGCCTGCTGGAAAGAGAGTTTGAGAAAGATGGTATACAGATTGAGCGGTCATATTTTATCGGTGCGGGACCGGCCGTTAATGAAGCGATTGCCTCAGGCCTGGATGATTTCGGCAGCGTTGGTGATCTGGTCGTTGTCGTTGGAAAGTCAGGTGGATTGAAGGTTAAATACATTCTTGCCTCTGGATCTGGAAGCAATACTTACATCCAGGTCAATCCGGCTTCAGGTATTAAAACGCTGAAAGATCTTAAAGGCAAGAGAATCGGCGTGAATAAAGGCACCTATATTCATCTCGGCCTCGACAGGATTCTTGACGGGGTTGGTTTGAAGGAGAAAGATGTAAAACTGGTGAATTTGAACTCTGGCGATGCCAATAATGCTCTGGCAACGAACGGTGTTGATGCTATTGCCAGCAGTGCTGATCGTCCTGTCGTTGATCAGGGGATAGCTAAATTACTCTACGATACTCGTAAAGACCCTCAATATCAATCCAGCGCCGGTGGGCTGCTTGTTTCAGAGAGTTTCGCAAAAAAGTACCCTGAGATTACCAAGAGAGTGGTAAAGATTTTTGTACAAGGGCAGTATTGGGCCTCTCATGAACAGAATCGTGAGAAGCAGCTGATTATAGGTCTTAAAACAGGCTCTTCATATAAAAATTCAAAGGAGGATATTGCCGATCAGGATCTGAAAAAGAAGTATAACCCGCAGATCACGGCTGCTTTAGAGAAAAAATATCTTGAAATCCAGGACTTTGCTTTGGCTCATGGTATAATCAGGAGGAAATTTAATCTTGATACCCTGTTTGATAAAACTTATGTCGACGCGGTATTGAAAGATCTTGGCCTGCAAAACTACTGGGAAAAATAAAGAGTTGGAGTGCGGCTCTTTTATACAAGTACAGCGAAAAAGGGCGATGTCAGTAATTATCGTCCTTTTTTCGTGACAGGATTTCTCTTGACACTTTAGTAACAATCTTTAATAATTGGAGTAAGCGATGACGATAAGTGGGAATTATTTTGCTGGAGTTGATGTGGGATCGCTGGCAGCAAAATCAGTGATTCTGAAAGATGGGGAAATATTTGCTACCGGCCTGGTGCAGAGTGGAGTCAACTCTGTTGAAAGCGGGTTGAATGCCTTGAACCTTGCTTTGGAAACAGCCGGACTTAAAAAGGAAGATCTGACCTATATCGTAGGAACCGGTTACGGACGTGTCTCAGCCCCATATGCCAACAAGGCTGTAACAGAAATTACCTGCCACGCCAAAGGCACCAACTATCTTCACCCTACGGTTCGTACCATCATTGATATGGGCGGTCAGGATTGCAAAGCCATTCGGATAGATCCGGATGGAGCAGTCGTTGATTTCGCCATGAATGATAAGTGCGCGGCGGGAACCGGTCGTTTTCTTGAAGTGATGGCCGGGGTATTCAAAGTTAAACTTGAAGATCTTGGTTCAATAGCTCTTTCAGCGACAGATACTGTACCGATGAGCAGCACCTGCACAGTATTTGCGGAGTCCGAAACCATCTCTCTTGTAGCCAGAGGCGAAAAGCCCGAAAATATTCTGAACGGTATTCACCACTCTATAGCCAATCGTATAGCAGGATTGTTCTCAAGAGTAGGTATAGAAAGCGATGTCTTTTTTTCAGGAGGAGTGGCCAAGAACAGTGGTATGAAAACTGCGATTGAACAGGCTCTGAAGGTCAGCATTGTCAAACCGGAAATAGATCCACAGCTTATCGGCGCCCTCGGTGCTGCTGTTATTGCACGCAACTTCGCTAAAAAGGAAGGGCTATGGGCTTGAAAACACTTGATAAAATCACGGCAGCCCTTGAAAGCCGTCCCGCAGAGCTTGAGCAGCTGCGCAAACAAGGTAAGAAGATCGTTGGCTGGCTGGCCTATAACATACCCGAAGAGATCATCTACGCGCTTGGTCTGATCCCGATCAGAATAGGTCAGGGAGGTGACGGTCGCCTGGTAGAGGTAGGAGCACGGCATATTTCCACAAAGAACTGTGTCTTTGTCCGTCAGGCACTTGGCCAATTTGCAGAGAAAACAGATCCGTACATAAAGCAGCTCGATCTGGTAGCAATTGATGCAACCTGCATTCAGCTCTATCGTCTGGAAGAACTCATCAACTTCTATTTTGACTATAAAACCATTGTTCTAGGCGTTCCTCGCAATTTTGCCACAACAGAAGGACACGAGTATTTCCGGAAGGAAGTTGAGTTTTTTACGAAAAAGCTCGAACTCTTTGCTGGAACTGCTCTGGAACAATCCAGGCTTGAGGAAGCGATCAGCATTTATGACAACATCAGGGAAGCAATAAAAACATTGTACCGATATCAAAGTCTGGATAATGCTCCTCTGAGTTGGCGCCAGGTCTCAAGTGTTATTAATGCGGGTTACAATCTTGACAGGTTGACCTATCTGGAATTGTTGCAGGAACTCATAAAGGAAATTGAAAAGAACCTTTCAGCGGGGACTGGAAGTCGGGAGATTGAAGCGAGGATATTTCTTTCCGGCAGTCTTATTCCTCCCGGCGATACCAAGCTTATTGATATCATTGAGCAATTAGGCGGCAGGATTGTCGGGGATGACTTGTGGTCAGGACTTAATTTCTTTCTCAACCTGAACATACAAGAGCCGACACCCTATAGTGTTGCAGATGCTTATCTCGATCGGGTACCGCATGGTTCTTTACCCTATCTCGATCTTGAGAGCGACGGCCGGCTCGCAAATTTGAAACATCAGATAAAAGAGTTTAATGCGGATGGAGTGGTTTACCACACTCTTCGTTATTGCGATGCATTTACCTTTAAAGCTGGTGAAACAAAGGATGTTCTGGGGAATGTGCCCTTTCTGGAGATTCATACAGAATATTCCGGGTCTGATTTTGAAGCCATTCGCACAAGGGTCGAAGCATTCATTGAAATGATCAAAAGCAAAAAAGAAATTGCTGAACTCGTATAAGTGTATAAGTAATAATAACTAAGAGAAATATTATGGCAATCACGGCACCATTCTCATATCCAGAATCGATAAAAGAAAAATTTACAGCAACACAGGGCCTGAAGTTCAAGGATGGCTCAACAGTCAGTTCTGCCGAGATCTGGGAGTTCATGACGAAAGAGGCGCCAACGCGCTTTCCGTACGCTTTTGATGCAGGAGCAAATAACATGGGGCGGTTTTCAGATGACGTCAATTTTCTTTCAGGTATTAAAAGGGGTTACTTGACGCTGACTTTGAAAGATCGTGTAATGAAAGAACATGCGGCCGGGACGCCGACGGTTCTTGTTCAGGGAGGTCAGGCCATGGACGCCTATTATGCAGCAGGGGGTCTCCCTGTGCGGCCGGGATTAGTCATGCAATGGGCTCGTAATATGCATGAAGGGCTGTCTCTTCGCCAGTCGGAAACACTTGGACTCAACATTCTGGAATCGGGGAGGCGCAAGATCAGTATTGATGCATGCAATCAGATTGCGGCGCACGCTGCCATTGATAACAAGGTAGTGCCGATCGATCTTATTGCTCCCTTTCTGTGCCTTCGCTGTTCAGATATGTCATTTCTGGTGGAAACGCATCGCAACAGGGAGCATGATATTCCTCGATATCTTGTTGATTATCCTGTTGATCACGAAAACAAGCCATGGGCGGCAGAGTACATTGCGACTGAATTGCGCGAACTTATTGCAAAGATCGCGGCTCTTTCTGGCAGAACTGTCACAGATGAGGTGATATTTGATGAAATCAGGCTGGAGAATCGAGGCCGCAGGATTGCTACCGAAATTGCCGATCTGTGGTGGGGTGCCGAAAATCCGCCCACGAACAGTACAGACTTTTTCGGAATTGCTTTTCTTGCCAACGATTTCCTTGGTGACCCTGTTGCATCAGTCGATCTGCTCGAGCAGAGCAAAATTGAGATCGAGGAGCGGATCCGCAATAACGTCAGAGGCTTTGGTGTTCCTGATCATGCTAAACGTCTCTATATCTGCGGCTCCTGCGTTGGGCCGAATGCTCATCATGCCCAGACTGCAGGAGCAATTTTTGTTGGACGTGATGACAGCTGGAGCTGCATTTCAGTTCCCGTTGAAGAAGAAGGAGATCCTTACCTCAATATTGCCAGGTCAATGCTTGCTTATCCTTATGAACAGCGCACCGAGAAACGGGCTGAATGGACAGCCGAACAGGTAAGACGTTCGCGTGCCGATGGTGTTATTTTTATGTACCAGTGGGGATGCAACTATCAGAGCGGAGTGGCACGAATGATTTCAGACATCGTCAAGGAGAAAGCTGGTGTAGTCACAACATTTGTTGAGGTTGGGGAATTAGGACGTTCAGAGGCTACTGAACAATCTACAAACCGCGTTGAGGCATTTATAGAAATGGTATAAGCTCTGCCGGCGCTGATATAACTCTTCCGCAGGACGCCTTTTACAGGGTTTTCCGGAAGAGAGATTCAAAAGTTGGATAACAAAGTTATTCGGAAATTAAAAATCCGGTTATTTAAGTCTTAAGGCAATGATCAAAAATCTTTTACACCGGTTTGCGTTGAGGGATAAACTTCTGGCATTTATTGTTCCTCTTCTGGTGCTTACCCTATGGCAGGGAGCACTCTCTTTGCATTTATTTTCAGAACTTATTCTGATTCCTCCGTTAACGTTGGTCAGCACCTTTTTTGAACTGGTCGGTTCGGGTGATTTGACCAACAACATTATTGCCAGTCTGCAAAGAGTCATGGAAGGTTTTTTGCTTGGAGGGTCCTTAGGGTTTATAATCGGGGTTGTAACGGGATTATCTCCCTTTATGAACAGAGTCCTGACGCCATTGATAAAGGCTCTTCAGCAGGTTCCTGAGTTTGCATGGATGCCTTTGATCATATTGTTGTTTGGCATTGATGAACTTGCCAAAATCGTGTTTGTCTCCATAGGGGCGTTTTACCCAATGCTCTTTAATACGTATCTGGGGGTAAGTGGTGTGCCGAAAAAATATCAGGAATTAGCATGGGTGTTTGATTATAGACGGTTTCGATATCTGACAAAGCTTATCATTCCGAGCGCCCTGCCTTCTATCATTACAGGTATTCGTCTCAGTCTCGGGTTGTCCTGGATGTTCGTTGTCGGAGCAGAGCTTTTTGGTGCTGATTCAGGGCTTGGTTATATGATGACATGGGGTCGTCAGCTTTTCCAGATCGATATTGTTATGGTTGGACTGTTTGTTATTGGGGCCATCGGTCTTGCCATGAATTCATTGCTTCTCTTCATTGAAAAACGCCTGTTAAGCTGGCGCGTTTCTTTTGACGGGAGGACATCATGAAGAAGAAGCTGATCACAAAGCAGACTAAAGCCAGACTCAGCAGTTTTATTTTTCCCATTCTGCTGCTTCTTTTATGGCAATTTATTTCTTCAGCCGGGTATGCCTCTTCAGCGGTTGTTCCCTCACCGCACAAGGTTCTGAAGACATTCCAGATTCTATTAACCCAACAGACCTTTTTTCGCAATATTACCGCCAGTTTAGAGCGGGTCATGATTGGTTTTTTGATTGGCTCATCGACTGGTTTTTTGTTTGGGCTGCTTATGGGATTGTCAAGAACTGCAGAAAAGATTTTTGCTCCTTCTTTTCATACTGTACGCCAGGTTCCGATGATAGGCTGGATTCCGTTAATTGTCATGTGGTTTGGAATGACTGAACTGCCGCGCATCCTTATTATCTCCATTGCTGCTTGTTATCCCATAACCCTCAATACGTTTGCTGGAGTACGGAGTGTGCCCAGAGAGTACCTTGAGCTTGCTTCCGTCTATGGGTTCAATCAGCTTAAACTGATCAGGCGGGTTATTCTGCCGGCGGCGTTGCCTTCCATCATAACGGGCTTGACTCTAAGCCTTGGAATGTCTTGGGCGATTTTGATGGCAGCTGAAATATTCATACAGACACAATACGGTATTGGTACGCAGATTCAGATGGGGCGTCAGGGATTTAATATGCCTTTGGTTGTTACCGGAATTTTAACGGTAGGACTGCTTGGGTTTGTCATGACGATGATGATAGAGAAAGTAGCCCGAATCGTTGATCGAGGAAGGGCGATCGGTAATGAAACTTAAATTCAAGGAAGATTACAATGTCCGTCGAGAAAGGTACTCTTGAGATCAAAAACCTCAGTAAAAGCTTTATAGTCGATAATAATCCTTTGCATATACTGAATAATATCAGCATAAAGTTTCCGGCAGGGGCGTTTATATCAATTATTGGCGGCAGCGGTTGCGGAAAGACAACTCTGCTTCGCATAATGTTAGGTCTTGATACGGATTATGAGGGTGAAGCCTTGATGGATGGGGAAAGGATAGAGGGGCCTGGATCAAACCGTGGAATAGTATTTCAGGATCACAGGCTTCTTCCCTGGCTTACAGTCGGCGAAAATGTGGCTTTTGGTCTTGACCGCCTAAACCGTAAGGCGAAGAAACTTATTGTGGACGAACATCTTAAACTTGTTGGTCTCAGCGGATTTGAGAGTGCTTATCCTTCTCAACTTTCAGGTGGAATGGCCCAGCGGGTTGCTATCGCCAGAGCTTTGGCGAACAAACCTGAAATACTTCTGCTGGACGAACCTCTCGGATCACTGGATGCTCTCACAAGAATACATATGCAGAAAGAACTTGAGCGGTTATGGCTTCTTGAAAAGATTACCATGGTCATGGTTACGCATGATGTAGATGAAGCGATATACCTGAGTGACAAAGTGGTTATAATGTCTTCCCGCCCGGGAGTCATCAAAAAAATAATCGACGTACCGTCTTCAAGGCCCCGCGACAGGGCAAGTTCTGAATTCATGCAGATAAAAGCCGAGATATTGAAAGAGTTCCATCTTGGAACGGAATATCCATTTGCCTATGCGATCTGACCTTTGAAGTTGCATATCCTTGTTAATGCTTGTTAATTGATAAACTTATGGAATAGGGGTATGGAGAATATTTTCAGACTGAGTTCTTATGTAAAACCGTATTGGAAACATTCGTTTGCCTCTCTTCTTTTGTTGACAGCAGTTGTTGCAATGGATTTAAGCATTCCCCGTTTAGTTCAGAAAATCATCGATCAGGGCATTCATCAGCATAACCAGCAGCTGGTTGTTAATACTGGCTTGCTTATGCTTGGCATTACGTTGATTAGTGTTCTTTTTGCTGTCAGTTCACATATTTTATCGGTTCGAGTCGGTGAAAGTGTGGCTCGTGATATTCGTGAAGCCCTGTTTTTAAAAATTCAATCATTTTCATTCGGAAATATTGACCGTCTTAATACCGGCCAGCTTATGGTTCGTCTTTCCAGCGATATTTCAGCTGTGCAGCGTGTTGCTCAGTTTTCGTTGCGGATTGGTACGCGCTCCTTTTTACTGTTGATCGGCAGTCTTGTTCTGATGATCAGAACAAGTATTCCTCTCTCACTCGCTATGCTTCCGTTACTTCTGATAACCTCTTTGGTTATAATATTTTTTGTGTTGAAAATGGAGCCCCTGTGGCGTTCTGTCCAGCAGCAGCTCGATCGCCTCAATACAGTGCTGCAGGAAAATATTGCAGGTATTCGCCTGATCAAGGCTTTTGTAAGGGGGGACTTTGAGTTCTTGCGGTTTAATAAGGCTAATCAGGCGTTTACAAGTGACTCTATCAGCGTTATGAAATTTATGGCCAGTATGCCGCCGATGTTGACGATGTGTATTAACACAGGTATGGTTCTCGTGATTTGGGTTGGCGGGTTCAATGCTGTTCGTGGAGAGCTTACGATTGGGCAGGTTGTTGCGTTTACGAATTATCTGCTCACAACAATGGCTCCGATGATCTTTATGGCAAATCTGACCAATGTCTGGGCCGCCGGTATTGCATCATCAAAGCGCGTTGTTGAAGTGCTTGATATTATCCCTGACATTCAGGACAATGTTGTTGCAAAAGAGATGCAGGAACATACGCAGGGAAGAATTGTTTTCGAAAATGTTTCTTTCCGTTATAGTAATGCAAGCGAAGCACCTCTTCTGGATGATATCAGTGTTGTCGTTGAACCGGGCAGAACTCTTGCTATTCTCGGTGCAACAGGAGCAGGTAAGTCCACGCTGGTTAATCTCATTCCAAGGTTTTATGATGTTTCTTCCGGCCGAATACTGATTGATGGGATTGATATCAGAGAGGTGACACAGGACTCCCTGCTTCGAAAAATTTCAATTGTTCCCCAGGAAACTATTCTGTTTTCGGGTACTGTCCTTGACAATATTAGATATGGCGTACCCAATGCAAGTCATGAACAAGTTATTGAATCGGCAAAAGCTGCACAGGCTCATGAGTTTATTCTCAATTTGCAGCATGGATATGATACAAGAGTTGAAGAACGTGGTGTTAATCTTTCCGGAGGTCAGAAACAGCGTATTGCAATTGCTCGGGCGTTGCTTGCATCCCGTCAGATTTTGATTTTTGATGACAGCACAAGCGCGGTTGATATTGACACTGAAACGAAAATACAGGATGCACTTCATTCCGATAGTAGAAAATGCACAATGATTGTTGTCGCTCAGCGCATAAGTTCTGTACTGAACGCCGACAAGATCATGGTGCTTGACAAAGGCCGCATTGTTGGAGAAGGTCGCCATGCGTTGCTTATCGAGAGCTGTAAAGTTTATCGCGAAATTTTCGATTCACAGTTGGGTTGTGATACGTCATCTGATAACGTCAATAGGTTATTGGCCAGAGGGGTGTTATCATGAGTCGATACCAGTATAATGGGCATGACAACCACAAACATATAGGTATTGGTAATCCTGTTCAACCCGGAAGAATTGAAAAGCCGAAAAACTCAGCTGCCGCTGTTCAGCGATTGGTTCGATATCTCTCTCCTTTCAGATCGAAATTGATCGGAGTTGCCTTGTTAGTGGTTCTCTATTCTCTGCTCGGCTTGACCGGACCTTACCTTATCGGGCTTGCAATAGATCGCTTCATGGTCAAAAAAGATATTGCAGGGCTTGAAAGAATAGCGTTGCTGATGCTTTTGGTGTATCTGATCTGTAACCTGTTTCAGTTGATTGCAGGCTGGATTATGGCAAAGGTCTCTCAAACTGCCCTGAAGCAGTTGAGCGGAGATCTCTTTACGCACATACAAACCCTGCCTGTCAGTTATTTTGATCATCATTCGTCAGGGAGTCTGATGAGCAGGCTGACGAACGATACTGATGCAATCAATCAGGCGATCTCTCAGAATGTTACCTCCCTGGTTGCCAGTGTTCTTTCTCTGGTTGGCATCATGGTGGCTATGTTTCTGCTGAACTTCTGGCTGGCTTTAAGCGCTCTGCTTGTTATTCCAGTCATGCTCTGGTTTACGCAGTTTGTTGCACGTAATACACGCAAAGGGTTCCGTGACCTTCAAAAACAGCTTGGTGAAATGTATGGTGTCATGGAAGAGTCTATCAGTGGACTCAAAGTAATCAAGGCATTCCGGCGTCATGCAGAGGTGATTGAGCGGTTTCAGAGTCAGAATGATAAGGTTTTTAAGGCTGCAGTCTATGCTAACAGTTACGCAATGATGCTCATGCCGTTAACGAACGTTCTTGGAAACCTTTTTGTCATTGTCATTGCATTTGTTGGTGGATGGATAGCACTCAAAGGCATGGTTACTGTCGGGGTTATTGCAACATTTATTATCTATGGACAGAATTTTATTCAGCCCCTTCGCCAGCTTGCGAATATGTATAACATCATTCAGGCAGCGCTTGCAGGGAGCGAAAGAATATTTGAAATTCTTGATCTCCCATCGGAGGTTGATGCAGCCGATGCAACTGTTCCATCAACTGTTCCCGGAACAATACGTTTCGATCATGTGAGGTTCGGCTATCAGAAGGGTATGTCCGTGGTCAAAGATATGACATTCGATGCTGCACCTGGCAAAACCATTGCTTTGGTTGGCCCGACAGGTGCCGGAAAAACCACGATCATCAATCTTCTGACCCGTTTTTATGAGGTAAGCAGTGGTGTTATCACTATAGCCGGAAAGGATATCCGTGATTACAGCAAAGCTGACTTGCGTCGGAAGATTGGACTGGTATTGCAGGATACATTTTTATTTTCCGGAACAGTGCTTGAAAATATCCGTTTTGGTCGACTCGATGCGACTGATAGTGAGTGTCATCAAGCAGCAAAACTTGCTGAAGCAGATGAGTTTATCCGCCAGCTTCCCGAGGGGTATACTACCATCCTGTCAGAACGCGCAGGCAATCTCAGCCAGGGGCAGCGTCAGTTGCTTGCAATAACCAGAGTTATTCTTGCAAACCCGGATATCTTGATACTCGACGAAGCAACCAGCAGCGTCGATACCCGCACCGAACTCAGGATTCAGAAGGCTTTATTGACACTGATGAAAGGAAGGACAAGCTTTGTTATCGCCCATCGTCTCAGTACCATCCGCGAAGCCGATCTTGTGCTTGTCATCGATAAAGGCACCATAGCTGAAAAGGGAACACATCACGAACTTCTTGATCAGCAGGGGATGTATTATGATCTCTACATGAGCCAGTTCAAAGGGTTGGCCATTTAGGCTTCTGCTCAATCCTTTTTCCAATGATATTTTTTAAATAAACTCACAAATAGATATATTGGATGTATTTTATTGCAAATAAAGCTGTATTATTTACTGAAAGTCCTTAATGATTCCTTAAGATGCTGGATGCATAGCACCGTACATGGAACCCCCGAACGATCATTACGACAGTCCGTGGAAAGAAGCCATTGAGCACTATTTTCAAGAGTTTATGACCTTTTATTTTCCTGATGCTTACCGCAGTGTCGACTGGTCAAAAGAACACATATTTCTCGACCAGGAGCTGCGGGCTGTAGTGCAGGATGCCGAGTTAGGCACCCGTTTTGTCGACAAGTTAGTCCGTGTAACAGAGTTCAGCGGCAGCGAAAGCTGGATATACATCCACGTCGAAGTGCAAGGCACAAAACAGGCGGAATTTTCCAAAAGGATGTTTGTCTACAACTACCGGATTTTCGACCGATACGAAAAACCAGTAGCAAGTCTGGCGGTGCTGGCCGATCAACACAAACACTGGAAACCGACCTCTTATGGTTACAACGTTCTGGGTTGCAGGCTCACCTTGGATTTTCCCGTAGCCAAACTGACCGATTACGACGAAAAACTCGATGAACTCTTTGCTTCGGACAATGCATTTGGCTTAATTACAGCAGCACATATCCTGACCAGGCAAACCCGAAAGAAACATCAGGAGCGCTATGAAGCCAAACTCCGTTTGATAAAAATACTCTATCAACGGCACTGGGATAAACAACGCGTCATCAACTTGCTTACCGTAGTTGATTGGTTAATGACACTTCCCGCTTGGCTGGACACAAAAGTCTGGCAAGAAATCGAAACAATTGAGAAGCATAAAAACATGAAATACATTACCAGCATAGAAAGAATCGGCATAGCCAAAGGCAGAGAAGAAGGTCGCGTAGAAGGTGAATCGAAGCTTCTGAAAAGACAACTTGAACGTCGCTTTGGCGCATTACCGGCCTGGGCAATAGAGTTGTTAAGCAATGCCAATGAACCGTCATTAGAAGCTTGGGGTGAGGCTATCCTCACTGCCCAGACCCTGGAAGCAGTTTTCAACTCTGAAGCCTCCCATTAAAAGCACAAACCTGATTACCCATTACCCTATCACGTTCCTTTCCATCTCTTATCTCAGCAATAAATAGAGGTTCCCATTATCTTTATGATGAAAGGGAAAAATAAAGTAATGGTAACTATATTAAGGCATTATCGATAGCGCCTGATTTCTGTATAGACTTACCGGTCGGAAAAGGTGCTTGGCATAGAACTGTTTATAATATTTATCTGCCAATCCTATGTCTTTCCAGGCCATCCTGACGAAATACAGAAAAGATTCATTCTCCGAGCGTGATAAAGGTGACCGCTTTGAGCGGTTGATGCAGGCCTATCTGAAAACCGACCCAAAGTATGCCTATCTCTTCAAAAAGGTGTGGCTGTGGAATGAATTCCCTGGGCGGGGCGATTTTGGTGGTGGTGATACCGGGATCGATTTGATTGCCTTGACCTTGGATGGCAACTATTGGGCAATTCAGTGTAAATGTTTTCAGGAAAGTGCTGCCATCGATAAACCGGCTGTTGATTCTTTTCTCTCAACATCAAGCAGGGAGTTCAAGGATGAAAACCTGCAGACAACAAGCTTTGCGCAACGGCTCTGGATTTCAACGACCAATAAATGGGGGCTGAATGCAACCGAAGCCATAAAAAATCAGAGCCCGCCTGTTATCCGGCTCAACCTCTTCGAGCTGCAGGAATCAGCGGTTGATTGGCAGAAATTAGATCAGGGTATACACGGCGAAGCATCACGAACGCCAAAAAAAACACTGAGGCCGCATCAGCAGGAGGCCTTGGATAAAACGCATGAGCATTTCAAAACGGCAGACAGGGGTAAGCTCATTATGGCTTGTGGTACAGGGAAAACGTTCAACTCCCTGCGCATAGCTGAACATGAAACCAATGGTAAGGGTCTTATCCTCTTTTTGGTTCCCTCAATTGCCTTGCTTGGTCAGACACTGCGAGAGTGGTCGTCCGATGCCAATGAGCCGATTAATGCTGTTTGTATCTGTTCGGACAGTGAAGTGTCGCGCAAAAAAAGCAGGAACGAAGATAGTGACTCATACAGCATCGTGGATTTGGCGTTACCTGCATCCACTGATGTCAGCTCAATTCTCCGCCAGTTCAAGCATATAGAGGCCAATGGACACGCTGGCTTGACCGTCGTTTTCTCTACCTACCAATCCATTGGAGTGATTGCCCGTGCGCAAGCTGAACTTCTGAAGTCAAATAAGAGCTACGGGGAGTTTGATCTTATTATATGCGATGAAGCTCATAGAACCACAGGAGTAACGTTGTCGGGTGAAGATGAATCTGCATTTACGAAAGTTCACGACAACAATTTCCTCAAAGGGAAAAAGCGGCTCTATATGACCGCAACCCCAAGGCTGTATAGTGATGACACCAAAAGCAAGGCTGCACAAGCCGATGCCATTCTTTGCTCAATGGATGATACCAGGTTATTTGGTGAGGAAATCTACCGTATTGGTTTTGGTGAGGCAGTAGAAAGGGATCTACTCAGTGATTACAAAGTGCTCATTCTGACGTTGAATGAAAACGATGTTCCGCCAGCGGTGCAGAAGATGATAACCGATAACGAAAGTGAAATCAACACTGACGATGCCTCCAAACTTATTGGCTGCATCAATGCCCTCTCGAAGCAAATCCTTGGGGATGCTGGTGTTATCAAAGCCAGCGATCCGGAACCTATGAAACGGGCTGTTGCCTTTTGCCAAAGCATTGCTGTATCAAAAAAAATAACAGCCACCTACAACACTGCTTCCGACGCTTACCTCAATTCATTGCCTGAAAAAAGCCAGGAGCGGATGGTTTCGCTCTCTTCGCGGCATATTGATGGCACTATGACGGCTCCCCAGCGGGATGAATTGCTCTCGTGGTTGAAGGCTGACACCGATTACAATGAGTGCCGCGTTCTCACCAATGTGAGGTGTTTAAGCGAAGGAGTTGATGTTCCCTCATTGGATGCTGTTATGTTCCTCTCTGCCCGGAACTCACAGGTCGATGTCGTTCAGTCGGTTGGTCGTGTCATGCGAAAAGCACCGGGTAAAAAATACGGCTACATCATCATCTCTGTTGTTGTTCCTTCTGATGTCGAGGCTGACAAAGCACTTGACGATAACGAACGCTACAAAGTGGTCTGGACAGTCTTGAACGCTCTCCGAGCTCATGACGACCGATTCAATGCCACCGTCAATAAAATAGAACTCAACCGCAAACGTCCTGAACAGATTTTAGTAGGCAGACCAGCCTGTTCATGGGAAGATGGGCAGCACATCGTAGCAGACCCTGGCGTTGCGTATGGAACTGATCAGGAGATCAGTCAACAGCTTGCTATGCAATTTGAACAATTGCAGCATGTCGTTTTTGCCCGTATGGTGCAGAAGGTTGGTGACCGTCGCTATTGGGAGCAGTGGGCCAACAATGTTGCGGAAATTGCTCAACGGCAGGGTGAAAGGATCAATCGCCTGATTCAAGCTGATGGAGAGCACAACAAGGCATTTCAGGAGTTTCTCTGCGGTCTGCAGAAAAACATCAACCCATCAATCACCCGGCAGGAAGCGGTTGAAATGTTGTCGCAGCACATCATTACCAAACCGGTCTTTGAAGCGCTTTTCAAGGGATACTCCTTTGTCCAGAACAATCCCATATCGGTCTCCATGCAGAAAATGCTCGACCTGCTGGAGGCACAAACCATCCAGGAGGATACCGACACCCTGAACAAGTTCTATGAATCCGTAAGGATGCGGGCAGCTGATATCGACAACGCCGCTGGCAAACAGCGCATTATTATTGAGCTGTATGACAAGTTCTTTAAAACGGCTTTCCCAAAAATGGTGGAAAAGCTTGGCATTGTCTATACACCGGTTGAATTGGTTGATTTCATCATCCACTCTGTTAATGATGTACTCAAACAGGAGTTTGACCGTACCCTTTCTGACGAGAACATCCACATCCTCGACCCCTTTACCGGCACTGGCACCTTCATTACCCGCCTCCTGCAAAGTGGTCTGATTGACCGGAAAGACCTCGAACGGAAATACCAGCAGGAGATTCATGCCAACGAGATTGTGCTGCTTGCCTATTACATCGCAGCAGTCAATATTGAGAACGCCTACCACGATATGTTGGGCGACACAACCACCTACAAAGCTTTTGAAGGCATCTGCCTGACCGACACCTTTCAGCTTGGTGAAACTGATGCAAGTGCTGTGCTCTTTTCAGATATGTTTCCGCAAAACTCCGAACGGGTATCGGCGCAGAAGAAAACGCCACTGCGAGTGATTATCGGTAATCCGCCTTACTCCGTCGGGCAGAAGTCGGCCAATGACAATGCCCAGAACCAGAGTTACCGGAAACTTGATGGCCGGATAGCTGCCACCTATGCCGATGCAACCGATGCAACAAATAAAAACTCTCTTTACAATTCGTACATCAAAGCTTTTCGATGGAGTGCTGATAGACTGGATGGTGAAAATGGAGGAATTGTTTGTTTTGTAACTGACGGTGGATGGATAGATAATAATTCTCATGAAGGTTTTCGCAAATGCCTGGAAAAGGAGTTTTCAAGCATCTATGTTTTCAATTTGAGGGGCAATGCAAGAACACAGGGAGAGCTGAGAAGAAAAGAGGCTGGAAACGTTTTTGGTGGTGGTTCCCGTACCCCTATTGCCATTACCCTGCTGGTGAAAAACCCTGAAAAAGCTGCAGATAAAGCCACCATCCATTATGTCGACATCGGGGATTACCTGAATCGGGAAGAGAAGCTTGGCATCATCAGCAAATACCATTCTGTTAGCAATCCAGCAATGCCCTGGCAGATATTACAACCTAACGAACATGGGGATTGGCTGAATCAGAGGAATGATTTGTTTGAGATGTTTATTCCGATAAACTCAGACAAGAAATTTGAGTTAAAAACGAAATCTTTCTTTGTACTCAATTCAAGAGGAAATGAAACAGGAAGAGATGCTTGGGTATATAATTCTTCAAAAAGGGAACTCGAAGCAAATATGCAGCGCAGTGTTGCATTTTTCAATAATCAGGTAGTGGAGTACATCGAAGCAAAAAAAGAAAATTTATACTTGAAAGCAGAAGATTTTATTGATACCGACGCTCAAAAAATAAGTTGGTCAAGCAGTCTGATTCCTAATGTCGAACGTGGCAATGTCGCCGATTTCCAGCCTGAAAAAATACTTTTGAGCACCTACCGGCCATTTTTCAAGCAATATCTGTACTTCGGCGATAAAATGATTCACAGACGAGGGCAGATGCAGGAATTTTTCCCCACTCCGGCAATTAAGAATTTAATCATTTGTATTTCTGGGATAGGCGCAAGTAAAAACTTTTCAATCCTTATTACTGATTGCATTCCAGATATACAGCTTCAATTTAATGGTCAATGCTTTCCCCTCTACTACTACGAAGAGAGCCAGAAATCAAGTCCGACACTCTTTGATGCAGGTAGTGAGAATGAGTTTATCCGCAGAGATGGTGTTTCAGACTTCATACTCGAAAGAGCACAGAAGATGTACGGCAATCGCGTCACAAAGGAAGATATCTTCTACTACGTCTACGGCATACTCCACAGCCCTGAATACCGCACCCGTTTTGCCAACGACCTGAAAAAGATGCTCCCACGCATCCCGCTTGTCGATGAATTACGGGAATTCTGGTTATTCAGCAAAGCTGGCCGAGAGCTGGCAGAACTGCACATCAACTATGAAACAGTTCCACCTTATGATGGTGTAACCGTCATAGGTACCGAAAAAGGGCTGTTCAATGTCGATAAAATGCGCTTTCCGAAGAAAGGCCAGAAGGATACTATTCTTTACAACGGCTACATCACCATATCGAACATTCCTGACAAGGCCTATGACTACGTTGTGAACGGCAAAAGCGCTATAGAATGGATCATGGAGCGCTATCAGATCACGACCCATAAAGAGAGCGGGATAACCAATGACCCGAACGACTGGGCCAAAGAGGTTGGTAATCCTCGTTATATTCTTGATCTGCTTCTGAGTGTGATTAATGTGAGTGTGAAGACTGTGGGGATTGTTGAGGCGTTGCCGGAGTTGAAGTTCCTTTAAGAAGTTGCTATAGGATAAGAACAATATGGTTAATGTTGCTTTTTTTATTGTCATAACGACACAAACCCCATTTATTCTATTTTGTGAGTAAGGTTTTGACAGAACAAAAACAACTATATGAATGAATAATATTTAAATATTATTATTTTTTTTGTAATATTAAGTAGCTATAAAAAGCATAGCGCTATAACTAAGATACCCATGTTGAAGCTGACGAGCTTTAACTTTCCAGTTATCATACCGGTGGGGCTTAGGATTTGGGTGCTAGTGCGCCCGAACGGTCCCTGACTTTGTCTTTCATCGGTCGGGGACCTGTATTTTTCTTCTTTAGTTCCGTAGCATTTTAAAAATACTACTATGAACTTTTCTATTCAATATCCTTTAGCTGATTTACGTCCAATTTCCGATTTGCAGAGTTTTCTTTTAAGAAAACCAAGTTGGTCTTCAGCAATGAGGAAGAACAGACATTTTGTTCATAAATTTGGAACTATAAAGAGAAGAAATAATGGCGGACTTCTTCTTCTTGGGGGAGGTGAAGATAAGATATGTGAGGCAAGGCGCGCAATCCGCTTCACTAAAAGTCCTTTATTTCAAGACAAACCATCTGGGTTATCAATCAATTTAAAATCATTTCGTCGTTTTTTTTATGATAATAAATTGTTGGCCAAATTTGAATTATTATTATGCAATGTTCTAGATAAACGTAAACCCACTTTCTTTCCGCCACTTCAACTCGATGAAGATAAAACAACAAAACTAATTAAACATTTTTTATCTTTACATTTATTTATACCAAATGTATATAATAAAGCATTAGGCACCTACCCTTTAAAAGAACACCCAATCCTTGAAATGGGATATCCTCTATCCTGTCTATATAATTATGCAACAATTAAAAAAGGAACAAGCCAAGAAAATACACAAACGCTATTAAGATGCATCAAATATGGTGATCCAATTATTATTTTAGAAATTGAAGCTAATGAAAATATTGACGTGCCTTTCCCTGCACATAGAGTTGAGATTTTAAATAGATTAAATATTCAGTTATCTTATTATAGATATTGTTACCCGCAAAAAGGACCTTCATACATTTTTTATATCATAAAAAGATTAGCTGGCGTTAATAATGAACATGCTCGATATCTTCGTCTGTATTTATGGCGACTCAATGCTATTTATTCTTGCTTTATTTATGCCTTAGAAAATGTATTAAATATACAAAATATGCCAAATGATAAATTAGAATACCTTAATGGTTATATAGATAATGTTAATGGAGAAGTTGCCAAAATAGTAAAAAATACGGATAAATACTGGCACACTAACTTAGTGTCTGCTGTTAAGAATGTAATAACTGATGCTAATGCAGGAAGTTTAAGTACTATATTACCTCAATTGGATACCATAAAAGAAATTCATTCTAAGCGTTCAAATAAAATTGATAACATATTAAATATGATTATATGATTGACAAAGAGCTTACTAGTTCTATAACTGGACTCATATCTGCGACGACAGCATTAGTTGCTGTTTTTGTTGGACCAATTATTAATGCTAAAATTCAGCACCGACAATCCGTTGCAACTATGCGCCATAATTGGATTCAGGAATTACGACAGCTTCTTTCTGAATTATTTTCAACTGCGGAGTTAGCCGCAACATCACCTAACCCACATAGAGAAGAGAACGAGAAATTTCAGGAGTTGTACGTCTCAATAACCAGGCTTAGAGCAAAAATTAAAATGATGCTTAATCCTGATAAAAATAATATTCACCTTCAACTCCAAGAAAAAATAGAAAAAATAGTTACTTTCTTAGACAATGATATTGAAAAATGTGATAACACAAGGAATAATATGGATAAGATGAGCGAATTGATAATTACTATAATTCCAACTATACAAAGGGTTATCAATCAAGAATGGGCTGATATATAAAAATTTAGCCCGTGTTTACAATTGTTATTTTGGAACTATTAAACCTGTCTCTTCGTTCCTGTAATAAGCGCTTAATAGGAACTCATTACGTAATCCACCCCGAAACCGTCCAGTATTTTGATGACATCTTCTTTGAACTTGCAACAAAAAAATGGACACATCAAGAAGCCTCCCTTGTTCACAGTTTTTGATGATTGATAACCTCGACAGGCGCTGTTGTTTATACACAAATTCGATAATCTTGGATTATATTACGATGTGATTTTTTTCAATAACCTATCTTATTCATTGTCATAGTACTATACTATTTTTTCAATATCTTGCCTGCTATTAAAGAGATAAACTAAATAAATCAAATGATCTGCTATCTCATAAAAAATGTTAGTTTGCTTGCTCAATACAGCTTTTCGTAATCTTGGATTATATTTTGATACTGGAAATATCTGCGGATTATTCCTTATTAATTCAATTTGCTTAACTAACTTTCTTTTGAAATTTTCTATCTCGCGTTCTGTCTATTTATATCCAAGATAATGCAAAATAGATTCAAGATTATTAATTGCTTCATCTGTCCAATAAACCTTAAAATCAGAGTCCATACTTAATTATTGTGTCATTATGTGTATGAACTCTTCCTTCATCAACATCTTTAAGGCCACGAGCTATTCCGGATTTTTGTTCATCTGTCAAATTATGCCACCAATCTTTTTGTGTTTCATTTGAATCTTTTACCACCTTGAGATAATGAATGGTTTCATCATCTTCAAGATTAGCCAACCATTGAATTAATTCCAGTTTGATTGCTTCCTGTCCCATAGTCTTGCTTTTTATCAGATTAATAAACTAACTTTATTCTGGCCTGACGCCTGGTGCATAACATCACCTTGTTTCTGCCTATCGAATGTTTGAAATATACGTTTTCCCTTGACTATAAAACAATAAAGTCCTGAATCCAGGACAGCTCAAAAAGTATTTGAACGCAGAGTGGTAAATGGAAACCGTATGAACTATCAACAGTTACTTGATCTCTTTAAAAAGACTCACCGTGAGTTGCAGCAGAGAGCAGCCAGGTCGGTCGATACCTCCCTTGTAATCCGGAACTGGCTTTTCGGGTGGTACATTGTGGAGTTTGAGCAGGGCGGCGCCGAACGAGCGGAACCCTACGGCAAGAATCTAATCAACCATATTGGACTACAGGAGATTCAACAGACACGGACTGTTACCACCTTGAAGGTTCCGTTCTGCTTGAAGCGATTTCCACGCGCGGTTCGCTTGCCGTACATCTTCCACAATTTTCCCTGCAAATTTTTTTCCCATTGCACCAATCAGCTATATCGGTACATTTCGGGAATAAGCCGTACAACATTAACAAGCTACTCATGAGCACAAATCTGAAGCAAAAAGGTGTAAAAGAGCCAGCAGGGACACGCCACAAAGTCAATCCTGCGACAAGAATCTCTTCGAAACAATTGATTGAGGAAAAGACACGCCTGGAGGCAAGAATAACCCGGAATGTTCATGCACAAATCAAACGAGCCGCTGAAATTCAAGGCCGAACGGTGACTGATTTTGTTGTCTATGCGGCTCTTGAGGCTGCAACGAAAGCAATTGAGGGAAATTCCGTTATTCAGTTGTCGATCGAAGGCCAGCATGCTTTTGCCGAAGCATTACTGAATCCGCCAGAGCCAAATGCCGCTTTGCGACGGGCATTCGAAAGTCACGCCAAATTGTTTGGGCAGGGTCAATAACACTTGTGTTATGAAGCAGCCCCTATTTTCAGTTGTGCCACTGAGCAAAAGCCATGTACGAGAGGGATTCTGCTGTGGATCTGAAGCTCTGGATCACTATTTTTCAGCACAGGTCGGTCAGGATATCAAGAGAAATATCACCAAATGCTTTGTTGCAATCGATAATGCCGATCAAAAAATCGCTGGCTACTACACACTTTCAGCCGCTCAAATTCCGTTACCAGAGCTACCCGAAAAGATCACCAGAAAAATGACCCGCTATGGTGCCGTACCAGACACCACATCCACTGTCGTGCTGGATCAGATGCCCGCATTCAACCAAGTTCCTGAAGTGCACCTTCAAGGTGTTGCGGCTGGCGCGAGTCAACTTTATAGCAGTACCAATCGTGGTGCGCCCATGTTCACGGGCAAACTCGACGATCTGCAGTGAAAGCTCCGGCAAGGAGGCCATGACAATCTTTTCGCGCTTTACCTTCTTCTTTCCATGAACAAGTATAGTAATTTCCTTTATTTTATACTGTTACAGGTATAGGCGAAACGGTTTGACCAAGCTCTCTGGCTAACCTACGAAGGCTTCTTTTCTTGCCTTCGAGGAACTTTGCTTCATAAGCGGCCAGTCCTTCCTCGACAAACTCCGTCCCTTTGACCATAACTCGCCAAAACAATGCCGCAAGCTTGCGAGCCAGGGCAATATTGGCAATCAACCCCCCACGTCGTGCCGCCAGACGACGGTAAAAGCCGCCCAACGCCATATCTTTGCTGCGAGCCAGTGATCGGGCCATGATGCAAAAATACCTTCCTACCTTGCTGCGACTGTGCTTGACGTTGCTCTTGCGCTTTCCGCTTTGGCTTGTTCCAGGAGCCAGCCCTAACCAAGCCGTGAAATGCTTTTCTGTTGACCATTTGCTCAGGTCAGTTCCCACCTCACTGATGATCTGCAGGACGCTGTAGTCGGTGTGTGCGGGCAGCATCGACAGATCCTTGCCCTGACACAGATCAATGAGCATACTGTGAAGTCCGGAGATTTGAGGCGCATTGGCGCTGGGGTGCTTGCCTGCCGTTGCTTTGGGTTTTTCGCCAATACCGCCACCCTGCGTGTCATTAAACGTGATCTCTTGCAGGAGCAACTGTATTTGCTGGTCACATTCGGCGATCTGGCGATGATAGTGTTCCCAGCTCTGCAGGGCTTGCCTGAGCGCAAACAGGTGCTCCGGCTCCCAGGTGCCGCGAAGTGCTTCAATGACATCTTTCGCCTTTTTGTGCCGAATCGTCGAGTAGCACAACTCCAGCAGTTTTGCCGGATCACGCTCTCCGTCCAGAATGGCATGCACTATGGCAAGGCCGCTGACTCCCATCAGTGAGCTGATGACATTGTGCAGCTTGATGTTCATGCGCTCAAGCGCCTTTTGCATGTGCTGCACATGGCTGGCAGCAGAAGTGATGTGATCTGTACGCAAGCGCTGGTAATCCTGAAGCTTGCGAATATGCTGGAGGCACGAACCCTGCCTTCAGCAGACCGTGCGCATGCAGGGTAGCACCCCATTGACAGTCCTTCATGTCAGTCTTACGCCCGGGCAGGTTGCGTGTTTGCCGTCCGTTGACCATCACCACTTCAAGACCAGCCGCTTCGAGTACACCATAGAGCGACAGCCAGTAGACCCCGGTAGCTTCCATTGCTATGGAGTGGACACCTTCTCCCAACAGCCAATCGCGCAATTCGTGCAACTGGCTGGTAAACGTCCCAAAAACCTTTGGCAGGCCTCCAGCGATGGAAACATGCATATGCTCGCTGCCCACATCACAGAAGGCTGCCCGAGAATCGAGAACCGGTAACTCCTTCATCACCAACCCCCTTTTGGATTTGCAAATTTCAAAAGACAACTGAATTCATCTGCAAGCCCGGCAACGCTTAGGGCATTGTAAATCTTTCCAGCGGGATGCAAATTTTGCTCACCAAAATGTGCGCAGGAACGTGGCCAGAACCATTCTCAAGACCGGGCTATTGGCACCAGAGTAAAAAGCGGCAACACTGCTTGCAGTGAATTCACCGCCAGCAATTTAACGCTTTTTTGTTCATGGTCCGTGTGCGGTAACCGGTCGGCTACGGAAGGCTCAAGACGACGAACCTGATCGGCCAGTGAACGCAGAACGAACACTAACCACGGGTTCCAGTTCGTGGTATCGGTACGGATTGTACCCTGAGTCTTTCGGTTCGAAGCATAACCCAATAATACACCCATTTACAAGTCACGATTCCATCTTGACTTGAATCCTCGCTATCTTTTCCTTTTACTAAAAGATCTGCGTCGGATTATTGAGGTTTAGCCCTGCCCTCGCATATCCATTTCCACTAATCATTCGTAACTCACTGAAAACATGTGGTGGACTTACGCGTTACTATCTGCTCTGTTTGCTGCCTTTACTGCCATACTTGCCAAAATCGGCATAAAAGGTGTTAACTCCGATCTGGCAACTGCCATACGAACGGTATTTATTTTATGTATTGCATGGGGGATTGTCTTTGCCCGCAAAGAGGTAGATGGCATCCATCTCCTTTCAAAAAATAACTGGCTGTTTCTCGGTCTGTCGGGTGTTGCAACCGGTTTATCCTGGATATGCTATTTCAAGGCGTTGCAGCTTGGAAAGGTTTCACAGGTTGCACCTGTCGATAAAATGAGTGTTGCCATTGCCATCATTTTATCAGCATTGCTCCTGCACGAGGTTCTGACGTGGAAAATCCTGATGGGAGCACTCCTTATTATTGGAGGTTCTGTGCTGATTATTTTGTAGTGGATATGAGGATCTCCTTCGGAGGCCTCAAAGTCGCTCAGGAACCAGTGAAAAAAAAGCTTTATCCTGCCAAAAGAGATTGCTGATGCTTTTGATATTTATGTAAAACTTGTACAAAGGGAATTTCCCGGAGTAACTGAGACAGAAGTTGCAACAGCTGAACATTATTGTTCAATTTTCTCGGAATTCTGAATCGACCCCAGTTCGTACCAGACGCCACGTCCACTGCCATGTTGAGTCAGATGGCCACGTTCAACCAGGTTTCGGAAGTGAACTTTCAAGGTGTTGCGGCTGATGCCAGTCAGCTTGATAGCATTGCCTATCGTTATGCGTCCATGTTCACGGACAAATTCAACGATATGCAGTGAGATTTCTGGCAAAGAAGTCATGACGATCTTCTCTCGCTCTACTTTCTTTTCAAGGCGTCGGACCTGATCGGCCAGCGAACGAAGAAAAAACACCAGCCACGGCTGCCAGTTTGGGGTATCAGTCCGGATTAAACCCTGAGTTTGCCGTAGAGCCAGGTAGTAGGCTTCTTTGTTGAGTTCGATGACGCTTTCCAGTGAACTGTATGGTACGTAAGCGTACCCCGACTGAAGTAACAGTAAGGTGGTTAAGACACGACTGAGCCGACCATTTCCATCCTGGAACGGGTGGATTTCGAGAAAGACCACCACAAAAAGAGCGATGATTAAAAGCGGGTGCAGTGTTTTTTGCTCACGTTCATCTTTTACCCAGGTAACCAGTTCGGCCATCAGGTGAGGGGTATTGAAGGGAGTTGCGGATTCGAACACGATACCGATCTGATTGCCGTTTTCATCAAAAGCTGCAACACTGTTTGAGTTGGTTTTGTACTGTCCTCTGTGTCGAGAATCCTTATCGCTATGGCGCAGGAGAATCTGATGTAACTGTTTGATGTGGTTCTCGTTGAAAGGGATGTTTGGCCACGATTCGAACACCAGGTCCATCAGCTCCGCATAACCTGCAACTTCCTGTTCATCACGTGTTTCGAAAGACTGAATAACCAGGTTGGAAAGGAGACGCTCAACCTCTCGATCGGACAGTTTACTTCCCTCAATGCGGGTTGATGATCCGATGCTCTCGATGGTGGCAACCCTGCGTAAGGCTGAAAGACGATCAGGGGCAAGAGTGCCCAGAGTACGCCAGACGCCTTTGAATTCATCGATCTGAGCAATCAGGCTCAGGATCTCCGGAGTGATATGAATCGTATCAGTTCGTAACATAAACCAATTATACACCCATTTACGCCCAATTACAAATTAGCTTTTGCAGATTCACTCCTGTCAATTTGACTGGCAGGAAGGGATGTACACCGAGAGCGGTTTATACTTGAAAAGTTTAAGCAAGCGAAACTCAGAGGAGAAAGGGGGAGGAAGATGACTCGTAGTCTCCTATAACATATTGTTGTAAAATAAGTTAATTTACATAATCAATATTATACAACAAATTCTGAAGACAGAAAAACCTTGCAACTTGAACATGGTGTTGTTATCTACCATTTTTGAACTCGTATAGCACTACAATCAGGATTGTCTGTTGAGCAAGATAATTACTGAATTGCTCCTCGGCCATGCGGTGGGACTTGCCGACAGTCACTCGGTCCAAGCCAGTATTTCGGCTGATTTGGCGAATGCTTAAGCCTTCTCGAGAAAGTTCCTTAAATTTGTTGTATATGGTTAGCTTTTTTAACTGTGTCCTCATAATAGCGCTGTGGTTTGATTTGGTTGGTCCCTTCAAACTACGAGCTATGGGTGTTTCACACGCTAACCTTGGGGATTCTTATTTTCCATTTTTGGCTTATTCTTGTTTTCCGATCAAAAAAAGGTTAGGTGGGCAGTTTGTACATGCTGCTGGCTGTCGCAGCATTCTTGACTCTTTACATGTCGGAGGTGTCGCTCTCCTCATTGATGCCTAAAATTATAGATTTGCGAATTGGTACGCCAGATTCGGAGCTGAGCCTCTGCTGGGTGCACAGCTTTCTATCATGCTACTACTCAAAACTATGTACACTGCACTCGATTCAGCCTGAAAGTTTTAAAACCGTATAGCCAACGGAGTTATTTTCGACACTGATCACCTTCTTTTCGAAATAGCCATGAAAGATTTTCATTCAATAGTGAGATATTTTGAGTACGAAACCATTACCCTACTCATCATGCGTAATAAAAGTATAGTTCATCACGGTGATGGATGATGATGACTTTCATAGAAGACTCCTTCTTTCTATGCTCTTGTCGTTATTAATAGATACTATCAGGATATCACTTAAGCAATGAAGCCTAAGAAAATATAAAATTGTGTTAAAATAAAGATTGTGGTATATGCTGCTTGATGACTATATTCAAAGAAAGGGGGTGCCTGTGTACCAAGTCATGTTTGCTGTCGTTAATCAACGGTAACATAATGATATGTGGTATTTATGTACCCCTTTTATATTTCCATGACGAATAATTCAGGATTAAATGTCAAATAAGAAATACAACTGAATTATGTTTTACTTTTAGAAAATGGTATGACAGGATATTGTTTGGCGAAAATACTTTGTAAGTATGAATACACTTTTTCCTTTATTGCTCAATGTATATAGAACTACCCATTGATACGCTTTTCGTTATGGCCATATTTCTGGTTATTGACATCCGAAAGTTGCTTTCATCAATAAATAATAAACGCTGAATGATGGAAGAAAGAAATTGCCTTATATTAACCCAGTACAGGAATGATAGTGAATACAATAATTTCATTGGTAAATTTTACCATTTCCCGGCAACAAGTCAGAAGAATTATCTTAATCAGTTCAAATACTTGCCGATTGAAGTTATTTATTATGAGCCAGATAAAAAAGGAGATGGGGTCTTTTACGGTTACGGGAAAATAACAAAGCAGCCTTTCATTGACAGGAAAACCCCTGATCATTTCTTTGTGGAAATATCAGACTTCAAGTTATTCTCAAAACCCGTTTCATTCAAAAATAATTCTGGTGAGATACTTGAAAAACTATACAATAGCGATTATTATAATTACAATAATGCAGTAAGAAAAATAAAACCTCAATTTTTGGATGAATTGTGTCTTGATGGAGGAATACTACTAAATTTCAAAGCTGATGCACACCTTGTTCAAGTTTTAGGAGAACAGCTTATTGCTTCCGAACGAATAGGAATTTTGGAATTAGTTAAAAACGCCTTTGATGCTGGTGCCTCATACTGCAAAGTAAAAATTGAGAAAATACCGAATCTTCCGAATATTCCTGATTCTATCTATGACTTTAATAAATTTGAAGGACCAGTCATCATTGTTGAAGATGATGGTTGTGGAATGACAAAAGATCAAATTGAGTTAGGTTGGCTACGACCAGCATCAACGCTCAAGACAAGTGTGAAAGAACGCTTGAAAAGAGAAAGAGAACAAGCTATCAGTGAAAATAAGTTGGAATTTTTAGAAAGCTATATTGAAATACTGAAATCAAAAAATAAAGGCAGAATCCCTTTGGGTGAAAAAGGTGTTGGACGATTTGCGTGCCATCGTTTGGGAAAAAATCTTGTCATTAAAACAAAAATTTTTGAAAATGATTATGAGTATGTTTTGAAAATAAATTGGGATGATTTTAACATTCATTACAATACTCATAAAGATTTAGACGAAGTAAAGGTTACACTGACAAGGCAACCTATTTCAAGAAATTACGGTTCTAAAGGAAGTGGAACTCAACTGATTATTTACGGAGGGAGAGAAGGTTTTGAACTTACAGAGGAAGAAATAAAAGAGATAAACCGTACGATTCTGAAACTTAATTCCCCTAATCCGCATCCAAAAGCATCCATACCTGCATTTCACGCAACATTTTCTTGCCCACAGATTAAAGAGTTAGACGAAGAGATTTCATATCGAAAATACAACCCTGTATTTAAAATTTACGGGATTGTTGATGAAAAGGGTATTTTTGAATACGACTATTTTTTTGATCCTCCATACAACATCCCCTTAGCGAGATTTAAAAATATACATCAAATATATGACTTAAAGGATATAAATAAAGACCATTGGGTAAGGTTTGAGAAAAACTGTAATCTATGGCGAAAACCAGCATGTGGTGCGTTTTATATCCATATTGATATTTGGTATCGTGATAAGCCCTGGATTGGGAATTCGAATGATGAAAAACAATTCAAACGCTACTTAGAGAGATATGGAGGTTTATCAATTTACCGCGATGGCATCAATGTTTTTTCTGCAGAGAACGGAACAGAAACAGATTGGTTGGGTTTGAGACAAAGACAAATTAAACAAAATTACCGAATGTCTTATTACCACATGATTGGTAATATTGAAATAGACCAATCTACAAACATTGATTTAGTTGACAAAACCGATAGGGAAGGAATGATTAAGAACCGTGCTTTTACGGATTTTACAGAATTGGTAAAAGCCATTACTTATTTCATTGAAGTAGATTATATAGGTAAGAGAGACGAATACAATCAACTCTCTGGTGATTTGATTAGAGACCCTAGAGCACTTAAAGGGTTTCCAAAACAATCTGCTAAAATTATTTCTAATATAAACGCCAACTATGATATCGCTTTAGATCAATACAAACTCTTTGAAGATATTAAAGAACTTGGTGATATCAGTGAAAGAAAATATAAACTTGTTGAACTCTCAAAATCACTCAACAATCTTGAAGATAATTTAAAGCAAATTCAAGAGGTTCAAGATATGCTGACGGAACAAGCCGGATTTGGCTTGGGAATTGCTGTTGCACTTCATGAAATCAGCAAAACAACTTCCAACTTCTATTTCGGTGTACTCGAAGTACTAAAAAGCGGGAAATTCGAAAAAGCAAAACTTGAGGAATTAAAAGATACTTCGCAAGCATTAGAATCGGAAATATTAAGGTTAAGTCCTTTGAGAGCATTGCGAAACGAAGACCCGATTCAATTCAATGTTTCAAAATCAATCAGCTATGTTCATTCGGTCTTCAAAAGAAGATTTAAAGCATTAAATATTGATTTTGAATACAACCATGACCAGGATTTTGAAATAATGTCAAGATTCGGTGCATTAAATCAGATTCTCACAAACCTTATTGATAACTCTTGTTATTGGCTGGATAAACCTGAAATAGTAAAAAGGAAAATCAGGTTAAATATTAATGCAATGGACAGAGTTATTGTTGTTGCCGATAATGGAGATGGAGTTCACGATTCCATAATGCCTTATCTTTTTCAACCGGGATACAGCTTGAAATTCCCACCAAGTGGACTTGGCCTATATGTATGCAAGCATTACATGAATTTAATGAAGAAACGAGGGGATATATATTTAGCAAAAGACAGTGATAAAATTCAAGGATTGAATGGTGCGCAATTTCTATTAGATTTTTCAAAAGTAATATTTTCCTAAAATGCAAACTAAAAACATATTTCTTATTGATGATGAGATCCCTAAAATAAAGGAATTCATAGAAAACAAAATTTATAATTCAGCAATCAAAGCTAATGACTTATATCATTTAGCACTAAATGAAAACTGGAAATCCTTAAATCATTTACAGCAGTTAATAAAAGATATAATTACAAGCGATGCGTTTAAGGTTGGCATGATAAATCTTAGTGGGTACTCGGAACCAGAACTTGCATTACAAGACATCGATGAAGGAATAAGGCCTGATGTCCTTATTTATGATTGGCAATATGGAATAGAAACTAATCATACTAATTCCCAAAACTGGTTACTTGAAATTTTAGAAAAGACAAATACTTTTGTTTTTATATATTCACAGATAGAACAAATGCTACCTACATTTCTAAACAACCAAATGTTTAGCAAACATTTCAATAGGTTTCAACTATTTTTGAAAGGGGGTAAGAGTCAACATTCGTTTTCATCGGAAGAATTTATATTTCAATACATAATTAGTTGTGCAACCAATACAGGAAGAATAAAAATTGATGGTATTGAAATATTATTTACATCCAATAATTACTTGACTAAAGCGAGTGACATACTGTATTTACAAAGAATACTAGGTAACCAATACCTTTTAGACCAACTTAATAAAATTGATTTTTCAATAGATACTGCAAGTGTTGAGAAGATACTGAATGATTCCAATGGCTTCTTATTTATGAATAAAGATAAAGGATATTTAATTTCACCTGAAAACAGATTGATTACAGATAGAAGTCTTGATTCACTTGTTAAAATTAGTTACTTGGATGTAGTTAAAAAATATTCATTAACTACTTTGGAGACAGTCTTGGAACGAGGTTTATTTTATATATAATCTTTTGTAATATGCCTCAGCTATCACAAATACATATAGATGGATTAAACCCTTTAATTGCTGCTTTTGAGGGTCATCCGCATAAGACAAAAGAGACTCATTTACTTGAAGGAGAAAATGATAATACTGAATTCTTACACCTTATTTACGACGGCAAGGATAATAATTTTCCAGATCAGTTCCACAATCATCTGTTAGTTACAGAAGAAGAAATTCATCATTATAAAATCGATCAAGGAAACCCATATCCATTAAAGTGTTTTCTCTGGGTTATAGATTTAAAGAGTATAAAAATACTTTGGGAAATGACCCCTAATATTTTGCGAAAAAAATCACGTGAGGATAAGCCGTATGTGTGTCATACAAACATTACCGGAGATGGCTTAGCTTATATAGGTGGTGAAATGTATTTCTGTAAAAATAGTAATATATATATCAATTTTAACTCAGATAGATTTGGCGTTGTTGCAACAGAAGAAAAAAAAGTTATGGCAATAAAATACATTGAGGATTGCAATTATAAAAATATAATTAGAACGGATAATAATTTATAAAATGCAACTCTATTCAATAGACATATTCAGCGGTTTAGGCGGACTGACAGAAGGCATGCACCAAGCCAATTTTAAAACGCAAATTGCTTTTGAAATTGACGAAATTGCATCAAAAGTGTATCGGATGAACCATCTCGGGACTACCATCATTACAAAAGACATTCGCAAAGTGTCTGTTGCAGAAATCAAACAAAAACTGAATGGAAATAAAATTCACTTGCTCGCCGGCTGCCCACCCTGCCAAGGGTTCAGTTCCATTAGGAGATTGAACAGGATGCAACCCGTCGAAGATGACCGTAATACCCTGATAATGGAATATGTGCGCCTTGTAAGGGCATTGAAACCATATACCATCATGATGGAAAACGTTCCCGGACTTGTTCAATATGATTTGTTTAAAGAAGCAAAACGGATTTTGGAAGAAGAGATGAAATACCATATTGACTTTACAGTGGTAAACGTAAAAGATTATGGCGTACCGCAAAGCCGGAGAAGGTTGGTTTTGGTAGGTTCGAGATTGGGTGAAATAAAAGTTGCCAAACCTACTTACGAAAAGAAAACCGTAAGACAAATAATCGGTAATATGCTTACGCCCGAAAAATCAATAGATCCGATACATAAGATTTTTCCGGTTCACACACCGGAAGTTCAGGAACGAATCGAAATGACCCCTCAGAACGGAGGAAGCCGTAAAGATTTACCGAAAAAATACCTACTTAAATGTCATCAGGGAGAGAATATCGGCTTTAATGATGTGTATGGCAGATTGCGGTGGGACGATTATTCCTCCACCATTACGGGGGGGTGCCTGAATCCGTCAAAAGGCAGATTTTTACACCCCGAACAAAACCGTTGTATTTCTGCAAGGGAAGCAGCACTGCTGCAATCCTTCCCGGCAGATTACAAATTCCCAACGGATATTCCGAAGAGAAATCTGGCTTTATTGATCGGAAACGCTTTGCCTCCAGTTTTCAGTTACATACAATCGGAGAATATTAAGCAACATATAATCGAGCATCTTGGCTGACATTTTCACAAAAAAGAAACGTAGCCAGATTATGGCTTCTATTTCTGGAAAAGAAACGAAGCAGGAAATTGCGGTGCGTAGTTTTTTATTCAGTCGGGGATTTCGTTTTCGAAAAAACGTAGAGACGCTTCCAGGCAAACCGGACATTGTGTTGCCGAAATATAAAGCGGTTATTTTTGTTAATGGCTGTTTTTGGCACGGTCATAATTGTAAAAAAGCCGCAAGACCTACTTCAAATACAGAATTTTGGAACACAAAAATTTCGGGTAATATGGAACGTGACAGTCGAGTAGAAAGCGAGCTGAAACAATCGGGATGGAAAGTGTTTACTGTATGGAATTGTGAACTGAATAACAAACAACGGTTTGATGACACGATTAATAATCTGATAGCAAATCTAAACTCATAAAAAGAGATCAAAACTCGCAAGGCTGTTCCAAAATCAAACATTAGGGGTGACCTGAACCCATCAAATGGAACCACATGTGTATTGGAAAATATAACCAAAACCACTTTTGTCTTAAAATGCTAAATATCTGTAATAACTCGCCCGTGAGATCTTCAGCGTACTGCAGATCTCACCGATACTGATGCTCATTTTTCTTCCCATCTGCAATTTCGGATCATCTTTCGAAATTTTTTGTCTTCCGCCTTTTCTACCTATAGCTCTTGCTGCCCTCCTGAATCAGTCGGCGCTCAAATTAAGCCAGAGGGGCCAAGTCTTATGAAATTCACATAACCCGGCAGGATAGGATCACAGCATTCTTCGTTTTCTAATTTAATGCTGATAATGGTCGGGTAGCAGCAGCGCATTGCTACGCCACCGCCCCCTAAGAACCGGACGTGAGAGTTTCCCCTCATACGGCTCAAGCCTCTACAAAGGCACCTTTCGGCACCCGGATACATAACCGAGAATGATTACCTCAGCAATGAGATTAAGACCATCAAAATAGTTGGCGATGCGTTCTCGATGACAGTTCATGAGGACAGTTTTGTCCCTCGGGCGTTGAAATACTGCATCCATTTCGGGTCATGCGGGTTCGCTTGAGATTTTATTTTGATGTGCCGCCGTATAAGCGTGTCGGACTCGAACAAGAGCCATATTCCTTTTTGCTCTTGGCACTCTTTTTTGGCAGTAAACACCCATCGTCGAGAGCCACGGGTTTTAAAGTATTTGCTTTTAACCCATTTGGCTCCTTTGTTCGGATGCCGTCGTCTTGCCCATTGCCAAAGCATTGACCAGATTTGAGCGTCTATCCAACTGAAGGTTTTCTTCGAGACCACATGGCGGTGATAGTTTGCCCATCCCCGCAGAACAGGGTTAAGCAAGTGAATAAGATTTGCCTGTGTGGCCGTTCGGTTTCCCTTAATGATTTCCCGTATTTTCTCAAGATGAGCCTTGATACTCGCTTTCGATGGTTTCATTAACAGCTTCCCATTATACTTGCGAATGTTCCAGCCAAGGAAATCAAATCCTCCCGTGATATGCGTTATGCGAGTTTTCTCTGGTGAGAGGGAGAGCCCCCGTTCTGCCAGAAAGTTGACAACTACCGGTATGACCTCCTGTTCGAGCCACTCTTTAGAGTTGCCGGTCACAATGAAATCATCGGCATAACGCACTATGTTCATTTTCAGGCGTTGTTGCAGTGCTTGCGGAAATGCTTCCGCAAGTGCTTTTTCCAGACCGTCAAGTACCATGTTTGCCAGTACCGGGCTGATAATACCGCCTTGCGGCGTACCGGCTTCTGTAGGAAAGAGTTCGTTTTGATACACAAATCCTGCCTTGAGCCACTTTTGAAGAACCGTTTTATCCGTTGGGATATTGGCGATCATCCAATCATGACTGATATTGTCAAAGCATCCTGCAATGTCAGCCTCTAACACCCACTCTGCACTCTTCTTTTTTGCCAGACAGAGGAAGCATTGAGCCCCTGCATCTGCGGTTGAGCGTCCCGGCCTGAACCCGTAAGAGTTCCTGTCGGCAGTCGTTTCGGCAATGGGTTCCAGTGCCAGCAGATGAAGAGCCTGCATAGCACGGTCTTTCATCACCGGAATACCGAGAGGTCGTGTTTTGCCATTTTTCTTCGGAATAAGAACTCTCCGAAGCGGGAGCGGTGGGTATCCTCTCTTTTGCAGTGACGTTATCGCATTGGTCTTTGCTTCCGATGTATTCCAGATAATTCGGTCTACACCGGGGGTTTTCTTTCCATCATTCTCAGTCACCCGTTTGACGGCTAATGCTTTACCGCTGAACGAGTGGGTCAGCAACCACTGCAAGGCCTTTACCTTGCCTCGTTTGCCGTCCTGTGTTGCCTTCACAATACGCGCTTGCAGCTTTCTTACCTGACGCCTGACAGCAACCCAATTGATAGTTTGCCAGCCGAAGCCGGATGGTGCACATGCCATTGTTCCTGCATTCATTTGCGTTCCTTCCGTTAATAAAGTTCTACATGTTCTCTTGTGACGAAAGACCATAAGGAAGTCTGCTCGTTTTCACGTGAGGTACTGTTGCAACCCCTATCCGCCCCATTACAGGACAGCATTCGCTTTTTCCTTTTTCCTTTACCCGCATTCCATCGTTCCTTGCGGTTCGACTGCCCATTGTTCCGGGCCAGAATACGGGCTTACCGTGTTCTGCGTAGTGAATAAACGAATGATTTAGGCCCTGTCTCTCCACCGGTGGGAATTATTGTCAGTGTAATCCCAAAAATAACGGTGATCACCTACCCACGTACCTTTTGGTGCAAGCCTATCAGCAACTTTGGCTTGTGTTATGTAACGATGTTTATTGACAGTTCACTTGTATTGGCCATGTCATTCCAGCCCTCGCCCCTCTCCGCCTGTTGCTGGCAGATTCAGCCTTTCCTCACGGATCAGCCTACAATTTCCTGCGGGTACTTTTCCGACAGCTTCACACAAGAGGATTACTCCTTATGCATGTGTCGGTGGGCTCCGCTGACTGAACAACGGGTCCGTTTTACCGGACAATTCAACTACGCAACCTCACGTCGCACTATTTTATCATAACTAAATAGCTATAACCCCAAATACCGATAATGGGTAGTTCGTGAAATCTTTTGCGTACTGCAAGTCTCCCCGATACTGATGCTCTTGTTCTTTCTCATCTTCTTCGTCATAAGCACCCGCGCATCATTCGCAGCAGCTTGCGCTCTTTTACTCTTGCAGCAGTTCACTTGGTAGAAGGGAAGTTTGCTGCATACTTTTTTTTGTACAGCGGTATCTTATGGACGATAGGAGTTTTTCGCGATAGTATTCTGTGCTTCCGGAATGAAGAGGAAGTTCAGATAAGCTTATGTCAGCCGAAAATCGGGAAGCTTGTTGAAAAGAGCTCGTCCATGATGGAATGCCGCAATATTTTCTTCAATGTTGCGGGAGATGCGATGACGTATGGCTTTTTCAAAATGAGTCTCAGTGATCCATGTGCCTGATAACCCGCTGAAAACTCCAATCCAGAGTGTATTGGCATAGAGAGGCTCTCCAAACCTGTTGGCAGCTTCCTGTTCAGCTTGAATGGCGACTTTTTTGACATCAAGGTTATCAGCTATTGTAACCTTATCCGGATTGTAAAGTACAAAAGAAGAGCTTCGGCAAAGTCCGCAGAACCGATCCCATGCTGCCTGCGAGAGTGCGACAAAACAGGTTGGTGTTTCGACGACGGGACTGGCAATGGGCTCTTCTGAAATAATCACCTGGCTGCGCACATACCCCCCGCGAGTCTCTGTCCCATGGCTTATCAGCATAGTTGCATGGAGCCCGGCCTGAACTGCGGCATCTCCAATAATCTGCCCCACACGCACTACTCCCTGTCCGCCGAAGCCGCTGCACAGGAACTCTACCCGTTTAGACATCTTGATTTCCTTTTTTGACCTTTTTGTTCTGTTGCCGGAACGCGTCCGAAAATTCAGGCCGGCTTCCGATTGAGTCCTGGAGAATTCCGGTTGCAAGCGGGTACGATTCAAACCATGTATACACTTGCGGAATATTCCGTGTACCTAAAGCCTGAACCCCAAAGTGGCTCACACAGGGATAAACAATCTGCACAAGGGAGAACCCGGGATTCTGTATTGCTTTTTCAAGACTTGATACAACAGCATCTCCCTGAAGCACGGTATGGCGCGCAATAAATGTGGCACCGGCTTCTTTGATAACATTCAGAATATCCAGCCCTGAACCTGCCCAGTTTTGCTCCCAGGTTCCCCTTGGACTCGAATCGGTCACGCTCCCTTCAGGCGTTGTGATGCTGTATTGTCCGCCGGTTGACTGGTACCCGAGATTGTCCAGTACCACCACCGTGACCCCTACATTACGTCGTGCGCAGTTCAGAAGATGCTGGAGTCCTATGGTGTAAGCATCACCGTCACCAACTGTGAGAATGATCTTTTTATTCGGAGGAAGAGCAAGGCGAAGCCCGGTTGCCATGGCGTAAACCCGTCCGTGGGTTCCGGCAAAGGTATCGCCTTTCCATGTGGCGTAGGTTTGTCTTCCTGAGCAGCCTATACCAGTTCCCCATACGATGTCGGCCTGGGAAATTCCCAGCCGGTCTATAGCTTCAAGCACCTTGAGGTGAGCAGGCCGCAATCCGCAACCGGGGCATGATGTTCCCCTGGCTTTTTCATCCCTAAGGTACTTTGTTGTCAGTTCCGTCATATTACCAGCGCTCTGTTTTCCATGCATCTCTTGAAAGTGTTTTCCCCTCTTTGATCTGTTCTGCCGTAGCCAGGAGCTCCTTAACGGAGGGAAGTTCTCCACAGCGGCCCCAGAAGTGAACTGCGCTTCCCCTTGCAGCTCTCTGCACCTCCTTGACCAGCTGCCCATCCCAGTTCAACTCAACGACGAGATAACTTGCCTTGCGTTTAAAAAGTCGATCCTGGAAAGGCCAAAGGGATATCAGGCGGATTCCGCCGATACGAAGCCCTTTTGCTCGTCCTTCCTGCACAGCGCTTTTTACCACACGGGAAGGCGTTCCGTAAGCAACCAGGATGATTTCAGCATCTTCTACCTCCCACTCTTCAGCATCGTCGATCAGCTCCCGATGGCTGAGGATTTTGTGAATGAGTCGCCATGCGTGCTTATGGTGCAGTTCAAAATCTTCAGTGTCATGACCCTGCAGCGTAGGTGTCCAATCTGAACAGGCCCCTCCGGTATTGTGGCCGAGAACCACAGGAGGAATATCAATAGCATCGGTCGGTGGATAAAAATCAGGACCTGGATGAACCTTTCGCTCCCAGCGCTGCAGGTCCATGTTTTGAGCCTCTTCCTCTGATTCAGGAAGTTCAAGCGTTTCCCATCCATCGGTTACCATCTGGTCTGCAAGAATGGTTACAGGAGTGCGGAATCGTTCCGAAAGATAAAAAGCTCTCACGGTCAGAAGAAATGCCTCCTGTACGGAAGCCGGTGCGAGCACAATGGTTTCATAGTTTCCGCCGTGAGCAAGGTAACGGGAGAGATAAAATTCCCCCTGACCCGGTGCTCCAGTGATACCGCTGACAGGCCCGACGCGCTGAGAATTGATGATGACGACTGGAATTTCCGAAGAGAGAGCCCACCCAAAAGCATCTGCAAAGAGTATATACCCTGGGCCTGACGTTGCCGTCATTGCTTTCAGTCCTCCAAGTGACGCTCCGTTGCAGATATGCAGAGCGGCAATTTCATCCTCAGCCTGCAGGTAGAAGCCATCCTCTTCAGGAAGGCGACGTGCCATGTTTTCTGCTATTTCAGTTGCAGGGGTTATTGGATACCCGGCAAAAACGCGACATCCGGCAAAAATAGCCCCTTCACAGATTGCCGCATTACCGGTGTCGAAGATGCGCCTCATGATGTTATTTCCATTGTTCTCAGATAGAGCTCGGTTAAAAATCGTCTCTGGACTTTTCCGCTTGGGCCTTTCGGGAGCTCTTCGACAAAAAGGATGGTGCGAGGCACTTTAAAATCCGCCAGTTTTTTCCGGCAATAAATGCTCACATCCTCTACAGAGATGGAGTTCCCGGGCCGAAGCACCAGGAATGCGGCGACATCCTCTCCATAGATTGAGGAGGGGATTCCTGCAACTCCCGCACTCTCAATCTGAGGCAGCTCGTGCAATACCTCTTCAATTTCGCGAGGGGCAATTTTTTCACCTGCACGATTGATCAGCTCTTTTTTCCTCCCTGTAAGATAGAGATATCCATCGGTATCCATCCAGCCAAGATCTCCGGTACGAAACCATCCATCAAGCAGGGCATCGGTGCTTTCCTGTGGCCGGTCAAGATATCCGCTGAAGACGTTGGGTCCGCGCACCCATACCTCGCTGTCAACGACCTTAACTTCATTCCCGTAGGGAACTCCTACTGAACCTGGTTTATGAATGCCGGGTGGTAAGGGATTACTGCATACCTGGCAGGCAGCTTCGGAAATACCGTAAGCCTCAATCAATGGAAGAGCAAAACGAGCTTCAAACTGCTGCAGAACTGCTTCGGGAAGAGAAGCTGAAGCAGATCGGGCAAACCGGAGGCTTGCGTAAAGATCTTTTTCGGGTTGCGGTTCCGACAGAATTTTCGAAAAGATCGTGGGTACTGCACTGAACCATGTTGGTTTGTACCGTGCAATGAGGCTCCAGAACTTATCAATGGAAAAACGCTCAGGCATGACAACAGGTATACCGGCAAGCAGAGGTGCAAGCAGCGTTACAACAAGTCCGTTGATATGATATAAAGGAAGAAGACAAAGGGCAATATCGGAGGAGGTGATTTCGTGGGCCTGATTGACATAGCCCGCATTGGCAAGCAGGTTGTTCTCTGAAAGAATAACCCCCTTTGGTTTTCCGGTGGTTCCCGAGGTAAAGAGAAGCAGAGAGGCTCCTGATAATTCAGGTCTGGATTGTTCAATTGTGGAACCTTGCACCAGCGCAACAAGATCAGTTTCGGGTAGACTCACCTGGTGTTGAACCCAGCCTTTCTCAACAAATGATTCGATCAATGCATGGGCAGGTGATAATAAAATGAGCTCGGGAGAGGATTGTTCAAGAATATTGCCAATCTCTCTCCACGTTAGACGGGGATTCATAGGTACCAGTGTCGCCTTACTCCGCAGAACGGTTAGAATAGCCAAGGCAGCTTCAATGCCATTGGGGAGCAGGGTTCCTATACATGATAACGGGTGTCCGGCAATTCGCAGGAGCTCATTGTCCAATCCTGCAGACAGACGATCAAACTTGCTATAGCTTACAGAACATTCTGTCTGTGGCAGATGGAGAAATGTTTGTTCAGGGGTTTGTACTGCACGCTTTTCGAAAATATTCGCAATGGTACTGCAACAGCTTGCGGTCATGATAGGGTGAACGTTTTCCATTTATTGTTGCAAGGCGACCCTGAATGGTAATGCAATTCAAGCCTCTCCAAGTCATAGATAGCAGCAGACCTGGTCACTAAATTACCGCTGTGGCTGCATATAGGATGATCTCCTTCATGGTCGCTGAGCAGCATTTGGATTGAGGACACATCAAACACCTCTTCACCCAGCAGCTCTTCCGTTCGCCGATAGCGATCACGCGAATTTCGCTGATACCAATCAAAAGTATCCTGCAACTCATTCAACACATGAATATCAGCATTCAGGTTGACAAAATGATTGGTACGCACCACCGGATGTTCGCTATGCCATTCCAGTGCCGACAGGGGATGTAACTGTTCAATAGTCACACCACCTTCAGGGGTGGCAATAACAATATTTCCACCCACGAGCGGTGAGTTCCAGTAACTGATGAATCGTTGAACAGCCTCAACCATTGTACGGCAATGCCCTAAAATATCCTCAACAAGCACCCCGCGAGGGGTTTTGCTGGCGAGGGCATCCTCTAAAGTTACCCTGTCCACAAACGTGATAGCCACAGCTAAACCTGCATTGTTGATCCCGCTGTTCAAACCTTTTTCATTAGGGTGAGCATGACCCTGCACACCGATATATCGGAAACAGTCACCCTTTTCAACCACCACCTCGTTCTGCCCGGAATTCTGCCAGAGATCCCGGGTCTTGAAGAGATAGTGGTGTGGTATGACGCCAAGTGTACACATCAATCAAAGTCCTGATTTTTTCAGATAGCTCAGGTCGAACAGATCGTTGATCGGAAAATCCTTTCGCAGGGTTTTAGTCTCCTGTAAAAAGTCCTTCACCTGACCAAGAGCATTGATATCCTCCTTACTGATGGCAAGAGAAAAGTTATAGCGTTGAATGATTTTAGAGACAACAGCCTCAGGAAATTTGCTCTCCTGCGAAATGGCGGCAATGGCCTCTTTCGGATTGCTCTTGTAGAAATCGATAGAGCGTTTTGTCGCCTTCAGGAAGATATGGACAAGTTTTGGGTTCCCCTTACCGAATGCATTACGGGTCAGATAAACATTCACTGCACGCTTCACGCCTTTTGAATCGGCCAGAACCCTGGCTTTATTATCAAGTTCGAGTTTAGCGGTGAACGGCTCCCATACTGCTATTGCATCAACTTCATGGTTGCCCAGGGCTGTTGCAAGATCCGGAGCAGGGAGGTTAACGAGACTGACATCAGTTGCTTTGAGCCCGTTTTTGGCAAGCAGTAGATAGAGAAAATGATGCGCACTGGAACCGACAGGCAGAGCGACTTTTTTTCCTTTGAGATCCACTGGACTCTTGATGGGAGAATCCGGTGCTACTAGTACTGCATTGTGAGAAGGATCCAGTCCTGCATTGGCGATAACCTTCAGGTCAATTCCTCCCGATCTCCCATTAACCGGCGGCATATCGCCGGTATGGATAAAATCAAGCCGGTCACCTGCAAAAGCTTCAATCATCGGCGGACCAGAAAGGAAGAGTCCGTAATTGACCTTGTAGCCCGCTTTTGCAAACTCTTCATCATAAAATTTTTTTGCCTTGCCGAGCAATATGATTGTACTGGCCGCCTGGTAGCCGATGCGTACCTCCTTGTTTTCGGCCGTGGCAGCCCGGGCTGCAGCAGCACTTAAAAAAATACTTAGGAAGGCAATCGCTGTAATTATTCTTTTCATCTTGTTTTTCTCCTGCTTGTTAAATTTATTAAATCTCAAAAACAAAAGGTTTCTGCTGTTCGCCAAAAAATTCCTGGAATATGTCGCGCCTGTAATTCATGAATTCGGTGCTTGATCGGTCACGTGGACGGGGGAGATTGATGTGAATCACCTTGCGGATGCTACCCGGTCGGGCGGACATGACGATGACCCGATCTCCGAGAAAAATGGCTTCATCAATATCATGCGTAACTAAAATCATTGTTTTGCGTTCTGTCTCCCAGATGCGCAGAATTTCCAGCTGCATCTGAATGCGGGTCAACGCATCAAGAGCGCCGAAAGGTTCGTCAAGCAGAAGGATATTTGGTCTGCCCACTAAAGCCCGGGCAATACTTACTCGCTGCTGCATTCCTCCGCTTAACTGATAGGGAAGGGCCTGCTCAAAACCATGAAGGTCTACCAGTTCGACATGTTCCTTAACAATAGCGTTGTGTTCTTTTTTTGGATTGGTTTTCGGAATCCCGAAGGCGATATTTTCAGCGACCGTTTTCCAGGGAAGCAGACGGGATTCCTGGAATACCATTCCCCGCTCTGCCGAAGGCTTGCTGATGTTTGTTTCTCCAAGCTCGATGTTTCCGGATGTGCAGCTCTCCAGCCCCATAACCAGTCGTAACAAGGTGCTCTTGCCGCATCCACTTGATCCGACAATGGAGACAAACTCGCCCGGTTTGACATCCATGCTGACATTATCAAGCGCAAGTACTGATCCCGAATCAAGCTCAAAGCGCTTGCTCACATTCCGAATTCGCAACATCTCTTTACCGGCAGCTGTCATATTCTTATCCTTTTCCTGACAGGTTTACATTCCAGTACAGCAGTCGCTTTTCAATGCACTGCAGAAGGATGTCGATCAGCAATCCGGTAAATCCAATGCATGCGACACCGACAAGCATCACGTCTGCCTGAGAAAGTTCGCGGGCATAGGCGATCAGATAACCTAAGCCCTGAGAGGCAGCAATGAGCTCTGCTCCTATGACGCTCATCCATGCGATGCCTATTCCGACGCGCAATCCCGTGAATATGGATGGCAAAGCAGATGGAAGTATTACATGAATCAGGATTGAGGAAGGGTTTTTCCCAAGCATGGTAGCAACCTCGATATGTTTTCTGTCTGTGCTGCGAATTCCATGGATGACATTGAGCAGCACCGGCCAGAATGTTCCAATGGAAATCACGGTGACTTTTGATGCTTCATCGATTCCCATCCACAGTATCAAAACTGGAACCCATGCAATGATTGGAATTGGTCGCAGAATTCCTGTAACCAGGAGCAGTGACCTTTCCACCCGTGGCGAAGCGGAAATCAGAAGGCCCGCAATCAATCCCAATGAACTTCCCAGGGCAAATCCCTGAAAGACGCGCCATAAACTGGTTTTCAGATGCCCCCACAACTCCCCTGAGACAACCATGTCGTAAAAAGTAGCACTGATTACTGACGGCGCAGGAAGAATGGTCGATCGAATCACCCCTTTATGGGCAAGATACTCCCACAGAAAGATGAGGAGTCCCGGCAGCACAACGGGGAGCAGAAATCGGTCGAATATTTTTATCGTTTTTTTTGGCACAATGAATGTTTAAAAAGAGTTAGCCTGCAATCAAATTCCCTTCAGTGGTTTGGCCAGCCGGTCCAGATGGCGGAAAAACGGCCGTCTTTTCTCTTCTTCTTGCCTGCGGATTTCAGGATTTTCGTTGATAACTTCGAGTGGTTCGATAACCCAGACTCCTGATAGATCGACATCTCCGAGACGATGACGAACCTCTGCATAGTGTTTCTGAAAAAGAGGGCCGGTAATGTGCACCTCGAGAGGCCTTCCTTTGATTTGGAAACTTTGATGAGTCCCAATGATTACGATTGATACCCTGCGATCAAACCAGATTGCCCGGACAAGGTTGTGATTTGTTCTGGAGGATTCAAGATGTTCCAGATAGTGTATGGTGCCGTCTTCAGAGATATGTATGGAATCCTTTGCAACGACGTGCGGTGTTCCGGATTCATCAGTGGTCGCCAGCAGTTTGATGCTCTCTCGATCGTGCAGAAGTGAAACCAGCTCGTCAGACAGTTGAACACTCATACCGCATCTCCTTTTACCACGTTTTTTTGTAACTCATTTTTTGAAGACGATAAGTTTTGTCAAATTCGATCACAGAAGTCTTGACAGATCTGTATCAGGATGATTGCCGCATCGTCTGTAATCATTAAAATCAATTGACAGTCTGTATTTTGCCCTGATCTGATGCAGGCCGCTGGCCAGCCGCACGAAATATTCCAGAGAAGGATTCTGCTGACCACGAAAATCTGAGCCCGGTCTTGGTACCCACACAATGAAAAAGGTTGTAACGCCATTCACTGCAAGCGATTCAGCCTCTTCAAATGTCGCTTCGAGAGCTTCATTCTCACTGCCGAAGCCGTAGGGCTTGGCAAGCTCAACACCGCCGACAAGACCTGTACCAACGTTTCCTTTTCCAAAAATATCTACTGCCCTGATCAAGCGCTTTTTCCACTCATTGTATCCCAACGTGTCTGCCTTTCCGGGGCATATCCAATTGAATTTTTCTTCATTGAGAACTTCGAGGTCACTGGTATAGCTCATAATGCCTGTCTGCTCATAGAGGCGTATCAATTGTTTTTCATTGAACGCCGAGGAGATCAGTTCACTTGGAAATTTTTTCGTTGCAAAGTTTTCTCCGATGGCCAGCAGTGTTTCGATGTAATAATCAACCTCATGATCGAAGAGATCTTTGCCTTTAAGTACCGAACCTGCAGTGAGGCAGATATTTGTAAAGCGACCAGGCTCTTTCAATGCTTCCCTGATAGTTTCAGAAACATCCTCTGGTTTGAGGCGCACTGGAACACCAAGTTCATGTTTCTGCTGTTTGTTGTGATTGACGATATCACAGAAACGGCATCCTTTCTGTTCAGCCCAGAAATGGCAATAGCTTGACTGAAAAATATTGAGCCGCTGTGGCCGGGCACTTGCTATGTGGCTCATCGGAATACCCGAGGAGGTCTTTTGATCGTAGTAAAGGGGTTTTTCCCAGAGTCGTACAAACTCCACCACTTCACCATTATCCACCAAAGCCAGGCGTCCCTCGACAAGATCGACCTGATATGGGTTCTGTTCCAGTGGCGTCGGATCAACAAAAATCGTGGTACCATCCCTCAATAAGAGTGATTCCGGAAGCGGCTTTATTGCTCCATCGCGGGATCCGAAAAGATAAGGGCTGCGTATCTGATGAATGGCCGGGTCGACAATACTCAATGCCCTCTCTGTATAATGAATACCCCGTCGTTGCACGTCGGTCTTGATGATGATCAGGCGGGGTATATCTGGATATTTAGCCACAATCTCATTCAGGCTCAATGCTGCATGTAATGTTCCTGCTAATGCGAGGGACATGTTCTTTTCTCCTTTAATCGCATTCTGAATTAAACCTTATGTCAGGGAGTAGTGATCTGATCGAAAACTCCGCCATCGCTGAAATGTATCTTCTGGGCACTGCGCCAGTTTCCGAACACTTCTTTCAGCGTAAAGAGCTTGATGGCAGGGAAGTTTGCCGCATATTTTTTTAGCGCAGCGGGGTTTCTTGGCCGGTAAGAGTTTTTCGCGATGATATCCTGTGCTTCCGGTGTGTAGAGGAAGTTCAGATAAGCTTCAGCCACCTTGCGGGTACCATGTTTATCAACGTTTTTATCAACGACAGCCACTGGCGGTTCGGCTAAAATACTGACAGGCGGCAAAACAATTTCATACTGATCCGATCCGAACTCTTTAAGAATCAGGTGAGCTTCATTTTCCCATGCCAGAAGCACATCACCAATCCCGCGCTGTGTAAAGGTCAGGGTTGAACCCCGGGCGCCCGTGTCAAGTACAGGGACATTTTTATATAAAGCCTTGACAAATTTTTTTGCCTGCTCAGTTGAATTTGTCTGTTTTTGTTTGTATCCCCAGGCTGCAAGGTAGACCCACCGGGCTCCTCCTCCTGTTTTCGGGTTTGGTGTGATGACTGCTACGCCCGGTTTTGCAACGTCTTCCCAGCTCTTGATCTGCTTCGGATTTCCCTTCCGTACAACAAACACAATCGTGGAGGTATATGGAGTGCTGTTATTTGGCAATCTTTTCTGCCAGTTGGGATCAAGAAGCTTGCTGTCGGCGATGGCATCAATGTCATTGGCAAGAGCGAGTGTCACAACATCGCCTTCAAGTCCGTCAATAATGGCACGAGCCTGTTTGCCCGAACCGCCGTGCGACTGATTGATCACTACTGTCTGCCCGGTTTTCTGGAGCCAGTATTTTGCAAAAGCCGCATTTTCACTCTGATAAAGTTCCCTCGTGGGGTCATAAGATACATTCAGCAGAGTAATATTGCCTGCAGCCTCCGCAAGAGTTCCCGGCAGTCCGGAAGTGAGAAAAAGCACACCGGAAAGCGTAATTTTTTTTATCCAGTCATGAATCACAGTTTACTCCATCTCTTATTTTTTAATGTCTGATTGGGAATAAAGCTCAATCTTGTTGCTGTTTCCAAGCATATACCGTAAAAATACCATAAACAGGGTATATGGGAGCCGGAACCAAAAATCAATAATCGAATTACGGGATATAAAATGCCGTATTAGAGGTATTTCGAAATTCGCTTTTATTGAGGATTTTTATCTGTTAAGAAATAATTGCTTTTCGATCGACAGATACCAAAACAGGATAAGCTTATGGCACAAAGTAAAGTCAAATGGTTTAACGATAAAAAAGGTTACGGCTTTATCGTCAATCCCGATGGGGGGGATGACATTTTTGTTCATTTTTCAAACATTGATTCACATCATCGTTTCAAGCTCCTCAAGCAGGATGCTGACGTGGTTTTCGAGCTTGATAACAGAGGGAAAAGATTACAGGCAAAAAAAGTTCGAGAAATTTCATCAGCAAAATCACGTATTTTTTAAGTTATGACCGCATTCCCCAGCGAAAAACAGTTTTGCGTTCAAGGGGGCGGAAGACGATGTTCTCGAAAAGAATCCCTATCAGTATAACGGTAAAGAGACCTGCAAACACATCCGCTGTTTCCAGTTGGTTTTTCCGTTCATAAATGAACCATCCCAATCCGCCCGATCCTGAGCTGACGCCAAAAACCAGTTCAGCAGCGATAAGGGTTCGCCAGGCAAAAGCCCAGCTGACTTTCAGTCCTGTTACAATACTGGGAAATGCAGCAGGAATAAGGATCAGAAACACGTATCGCAGACCTCTGAGACCATAGTTTCTTCCTACCATTCTTAAAGTTGGGCTGATGGAAGAAAAGCCTGCGAGGGTGTTCAGGGCCATAGGCCAGAGAACCGCGTAAATTAGAACAAAGAGGATGCTGGGCGTTCCCAGTCCAAACCAGAGCAGTGCCAATGGCAGCAGAGCAATCGCAGGCAGGACGTTAAACATGGAAGTCAGCGTATCCAGCAGGTCAGCGCCCAGGCGGGAACCGATAGCAAAAACGGAAAGAACTGCTGCTGCAGTGACCCCGCCAATGTACCCCATTGACAGAACTTTCAGGGTCACTGCGCTTCGTGAAATGAGTTCTCCGCTTTTTAATGCATCAAGAAACGCCTGAACGGTAACGGTGAAACTTGGAAGTACCAAAGTATTGCCAAGCTTGATTGCATAGAGTTGCCAGATGAGAGCCATAACGGCAAGGAGGAATAGCTTGCGCACGGCACTGATTTCCCATATTCTCCGCCACAACGGCAGCGGTCTTGCCGCTTCGATGGCCGTGGCTGGATCATGGTTATCAATCTGGAATTCCCGAATCAGGTCACTCTCTATCAGTAATTCTTCAACGTCCATCGGCTTATCACTCTCTTTATATGCTGTAATCTGCAATATCTCTGAACAGGGTGTTATGAATTCTCTCTGAAATCTCACGAAAACGAGTATCCCCTTCACTGCCGAAAGTGTTCGGATCGACAGTAACTTCCGCCCTGATCTGACCCGGATGGGGAGAAACAAGCAGAATTCTGTTGCCGAGCAAAAGGGCCTCTGAAATCGAGTGGGTGACAAACAACATTGTAAAGCCTATATCCCGCCATAATTCCAGAAGCTCATCCTGCATTTTTTGACGGGTCAAAGCATCCAGGCCGGCAAATGGCTCATCCATCAGGATGATTTCCGGTCTCATAGCCAGGCAGCGGGCAATAGCCACACGCTGCTTCATCCCCCCGGAAAGGGTGTGGGGATAAGCATGAAGAAATCCGTTCAAGCCAACCTTATGAAGGTAGTGCGTAGCCGCAAGTTCTGCTTCTTTTCTCTTCATATTTCCACTTGCTGTCAGTGCAAAAACAACATTACCAAGAACCGTTTTCCATGGCAGGAGCTGATCAAATTCCTGAAAAACCATAACCCTGTCTGGACCGGCACTTCGGATTTGTTTTCCATTCAACAGGATGCGTCCGGCTGTTGGCTTCAAGTGACCTGCAACAGCCTTCAGTAACGAAGATTTTCCGCATCCTGACGGCCCCAGGAGCACAAGACGGTCGCCGGCAAAGAGCTTGAAACTGGTATGTACAATAGCCGTGACAAGATGCGCCTGAGTCAGGTATTCCAGTGTCACATCCTCTACTGAAAGGATCACCTTTTTCTGTTCGGCAGTACTGTCAATCGAAGCGATTGACATCAACTCCCCTGTTTTTGATAAATGTTATCAAAGAAAAGTTCTTTCCAGCTTTTAGGTTTGACTTCAATAGTTTTGGTTTTATACATGAAATTTGAAAACGTTGTGATTTTCTGAGGGGTTGTTGAATAACCAACCTCTGGAGAGTTGAGTTCAGCAAGGATATCTTCAAGCTTCTCTTTGGAATTTGTCGATTTGAGATAGAGCTCAGCAGCCGCTTTTCTGTTCTTCTTGATAAAGAGATCAGCCTCCTCCAGTGCACTCAGCACAACGGCAACGGTACGAGGATTTTTCTGACGGAATGTATTTGATGAAGCAATAAGGATCTGTGTATGCTGGCCGCCAACAAGATCGTATGAGCTGAAAAGCTTTCGCACCCGTGGATTATTCAGCTCTCTGAAACTGTAAGGCGGGGTTGTGAGGTGGGCAGTAACCTCTGAACCTTCTGACAGAAGAGCTGTCATTGCATCAGGGTGTTTCATTGAAACGGTGAGGGGATCAAGCTTGGCAAAATTGTTATCTCCAAAGGCCTTGGCCGCCGCCATCTGCAGTGCAATTGCCTGAATGGAGACCTTGACGGCAGGAAGGGCGATCCGATCTTTCTGTGTAAAATCCTTGACCGACTTTACTTCGGGATTAACCGTATTAAGGTACATTGGCGAGCTGCTTATGGCAGCCACCCCCTTATATTGACCTGAAGACTTGGCCCATAAAATAATAAGCGGTGCCACGCCGCTTGCTGAAAAATCAACTGCATTGGAAATAAGCGCATCGTTAGTTGCTGAACCACCACCAAATATCTGCCAGGTAACCTTCACATCTCCAAGTCCTGCTTTATGGGCATGCTTTTCAATCAATTTCTGCTCTTCTATGATGATCAGCGGGAGATAGGTTAGCCCATACTGCTTTGCAATACGCACTTCCGAAACCTCAGCAACCGATCGTTCAGGTGTGCAGATCCCTATGAGCAACATTGGCAGCACTATCGCCAGCAGCAGGTAACTCTGTCCTAAACTGAGCTATTCGAAAAACGGTACCTCTTTCAAGGACAGAAATACAAAAAAGAAAGGCAACAAAGCAAAATTATAGCTTTACAGCTTTCATAATCTGGATTTTATACTCAAAAAAGATTAC